>Ga0306920_100000014_pt1 | contig 336989 bp, 317 predicted proteins | sample flu12Cox44000170_FD_204666 | JGI IMG/M metagenome (GOLD analysis project Ga0306920, IMG submission 204666) | Lab enrichment of tropical soil microbial communities from Luquillo Experimental Forest, Puerto Rico - flux4day.12C.oxic.44.000.170 (v2)... | ecosystem: Environmental > Terrestrial >... | reverse complement strand
GCTGCCGGTCGTTTGTGTGCTCCCACTCCCGATGCGCCGCGGGAGACTTCCCCGCCCTCCCGGCTGCACTGTCGTGGCCTGTTGAGGTTAAGGACTGAAGTGCGATCGCCGAAGCGATCGAGACGTTCCGTTCACGGCATCGCGTGCGGGTCGGGAATGGCGATTCCCTGGCGTACCAGCAACCCTGCGGGGCTCAACATTCGCGGTGGCTGCTCAAGATTTCGTCGTGGCACCTCAAACCAATCGCTGGGCGCTGCTTCGCACGAACTCCCGTTTCGTCGGTACCAACTAAGTGCGCCGATCGACGGTGAACGCGTTGCGCATTTACCGTCGATCGGCGACGGGAAGAGGCGTGCTGCTTCGGTCATTCGTGCGGAGCAGCGCTCGGAGACTGGTTTGAGGTCTCACGACGTAATGCAGGGCCGTTGTCGCGAATGTTGAGCCCCGCAGGGCAAGTGGCGCGCTGCAGAGACAACTGACGCGATCCGTTGGCGATGCCGTGACTGCGCGACCCGATCGCCTTCGCGATCGCACTTCAGTCTTTAACCTCCACCCACCACGACACAGCAGCCGGGAGGGCGGGGAAGTCTCCCGCGGCGCATCGGGAGTGGGAGCGCAGTCGCAGCCGATAGCCGGGCGGACGATCGACCACGGACGCTTAAGCCGCGGGAGACTTCCCCGTCCTCCCGGCCCGCACAGTCGTGGCCCGCCGAAGGAATCGGCTTTGCGAAGCAAAGCCAGCCAGCGCCGCAGGCGAACGCAGAACGCAGAATGCAAAAGAGGCCCCGCAGGACCCCATCGAATTCGGCAAAAGAACGCCGGATTCAGCTCGCCGCGATCACCCGCCCCGGCCCCCGTTGACTCGAACCAGACGCCGAGTACACACTCGTCTCGGCCACCGCCCGCGGAATCAGGATCTCGAGGTTCTGCTCGACTGCCGCACTGGCGCGGATCAGCGCCTCGCGCTGCGCGCCGATCTGCGCGTTGGCCAGCGCGAAGCGGTTGCGCAACTCGGCCGGCATCCGCCCGCCGCGCGCCACCTGGGCGAACTGGTTCATCGCCGCACGCATGGCGTCGTGCAGCGCGGTGGAGGCAGCCTCGACGGCCGCGATGTCGTGCCCGGCCAAGGTCTGGCCGAGCGCGGCGATCGCCTGCTCGACGGCCGCCAGCGAGGTTTCCAGCGCGGATGCGTCGGTCACGGGAGATCGGCGCTCAGTGCTGCGGACGCGAGCGGCCGAGCACTTCCTGGGCGTTGGCCAGCAGCTTGTCGGCGATGGCGCCGGGGTTGATGCTGAAGTTGCCGTCGCGGATGGCCTGGGCGATGCGGTCCACCTTGGCCTGGTCGAACGTGGGATCCTGGGCGGCGTCGGACAGCATGGCGGCCTCCGGCGAGAGCTCGACCTGCGTGCTCGAGTCGTCGTCGCCCAGCACCGTGGAGGTGGAGGACGTCGAGCTCTGCTGGCGGACGGTGCGGCGGTCGTTGTCGACCGCGGTCGTCGCGACGGTGCTGGTGATGGTGCCAATTTTCATGATGCTCTCCTGAGGGCGGGAACAGATGCCCTCATGCCCATGCGTGATGAGACAGTTTCGGCAGTCCCTGGCGGAACTTTAGGATATTTCGCGAAAACTTTTCCCGCGTCGCCGGCGTGCGGAATTTCACGGTCACAGCGTCACCTCCACCTGGTGGTCGCCGGTCGGGCGCGCGTTCAGCAGGCGGCCGCCGTCGGTGCGCACGCGGGCGGACTGGCCCTCGATGCCGGCGCCGACCGCCTGGCCTTCGGTCACCACTTGCCAGCCGGGGCCCAGCGCGGTGACGCGCACCGTCTCGCCGGCGGCGAAGAACTGGCGCGGCTTCAGGTCGGCCTGGCGCAGCGTCGCGCCGGCGGCCACGCTGCGGCCCAGCGTGCGGCCGATCGCCAGCATCGGGTCGGGCACGGCGGCGCCGGGCGCGGCGGCGATGTCCACCTCGGACTGCATCAGCATGCTCGCGTCCAGCACCGTGCCGGGGGGCAGGGCGGACTTCGCGACCGTCGCCTGGGCGTACACGCTCACCTGGATCGGGATCGACACGTTCCACGGCCGGGCGCCCTGGGTGCAGCGCAGGCCGATGCGCGTCGCGCCCCAGACGGGCAGGCCGGCCGGCAGGTAGGGCGCGATGTGCTGGCAGGGCGCGAGCTTCAGGCGCGGATCCAGCTTGCCCACCTTCACTTCCACGCGCACGCCGGGTCCCTGTTCGGCGCTGGCCGCGGCGGCGCCGTTGCGGGCCATCGTCTCCACCTGCTTCAGGAGGGCGTCGTCGGGGGCGTAGCCGGGCTCGTCCTGGGCGGACGCCGCGGCCGCGAGCACGGCCAGGGCCAGGCCGGCGAGGCGGCGGGCGGCGGGGCGGGCGGCGGTGACTGGGCGAGCGCTCAAGGGATCGGGCCTGGGATTTTCGGGATGTGGCCACTTTAGGCAACCCGACACCGCCGGGTGCCTCGAATTGAGGGCCGTTCCCCCGCTTTATCGGCCTTCAGTTTCCAGGCTTGACTTCCACAATCGCTCTCCATGGCCGTCCCTGCGCCCCGGATCCGCGTTCGCGCAGCCCCACCCCAGGAAGCCAGAACCATCGAAGGCTGACCCGATGAACCGCTTGACCAACTCGCTCGACTTCCAGGCCCAGGCGCTCACGCTGCGGGCGGAACGCCAGCGCCTGATCGCAAGCAACATCGCCAACGCCGACACCCCCGGCTACGTCGCCCGCGACATGGACTTCGCGTCCGCGCTGCGCGAGGCCACCGGCACCCAGGCCGCCGGTTCCACGATGACCGGCGCCGCCGCCACCGCCCGCGGCCACATCCCGATCGGCACCGGCTCCACCAGCGAGCTGGGCCTGAAGTACGCCGCGCCCTCGCAGACCAACCTCGACAGCAACACCGTCGACATGGACCGCGAGCGCGCCAGCTTCGTCGACAACTCGGTCAAGTACGAGGCGACGCTGCGCTTCATCAACACCGACGTCCGCACCATGCTGGACGCGATGAAGAGCCCGAGCCAGGGTTGAGGAGTAGGTCATGAGCATGATGAAGATCTTCGACATCTCGGGTTCCGCGGTCTCGTCCCAGAGCCAGCGCTTGAACGTCGTCGCCTCCAACCTGGCCAACGTCGACACCGTCGCCGGCCCGGACGGCAAGGCCTACAAGGCGCGCGAGGTCACGTTCCAGACCGTGCTGATGAACACCCCCGACGGCGCGCCCGGCGCCGGCGTGCGCGTCTCGGGCGTCACCGAGAACCAGGCCCCCGGCCGCAAGGTGCACGACCCGGCGAACCCGAGCGCGGACGCCGACGGCTACGTCACCTACTCCAACGTCAACGCGGTCGACGAGATGGTCAACATGATCTCGGCCTCGCGCTCGTACCAGAACAACATCGAAGTGATGAACACCGCCAAGACGCTGCTGATGAAGACGCTGCAGATGGGCCAGGGAGGCTGACGATGGCCATCTCCAACACCACCAACCCCGCGCTGAACTCGCTCGCCGCGTTCGGCCCCTCCGCGGCGACCAACGCCGGCGCGGGCGCCAAGGCCGGCGCGAAGGCGGGCAAGGCCGCCGCCGCGGGCGCGGACGCCTCCAACCTCGGCGCGACGCAGTCGGCGCAGGAGCAGTCCGACCGCTTCCTGAAGCTGCTGGTGGCGCAGATGTCCAATCAGGATCCGCTCAACCCGATGGACTCGGCGCAGGTCACCAGCCAGATGGCGCAGATCAGCACCGTGCAGGGCGTGCAGACGCTGAACAAGACGGTCAGCGGCCTGGACAGCCAGTTCACGCAGCTGCAGACCATGCAGGGCGCGGCGCTCGTCGGCCACGACGTCGCCACCGACGGCAACGCGCTGCGCGTCGACGCCGACACGCACAAGGGCGAGGGCGGCTTCCAGATCGACAGCCCGGCCACCAGCGTCAACGTCGAGATCCTGAACCCCGCCGGCGCGGTGGTGGGCACCGTCAAGCTGGGCCCGCAGGGCGCCGGCAGCCACGCGTTCGACTTCGACGTGCCCCAGAACGCGCAGGGCCAGGCGCTGAGCTTCCGCGTCAACGCGCTCAACAACGAGGCGCCGCTCGATTCCAAGCCGTTCGCCTTCAACAGCATCGCCGCGGTCAGCAGCGCCAACGGCAAGCTCGCGGTGGAGCTCGACGACGGACGCAAGGTCGACTACGCCGACGTGCGCGCCTTCTACTGACACCGACCGACTTTTTCCAGGAGACTTTCCCATGGGATTCCAGCAAGGCTTGTCCGGCTTGAGCGCCGCCTCGAAGAACCTCGAGGTGATCGGCAACAACGTCGCCAACGCGAACACCTACGGCGAGAAGTCCGCCCGCGCGGAGTTCGCCGACATGTACGCCGCCGCGATGACGGGCTCGGCCTCGAACAACACCCAGGCGGGCATCGGCGTGACGGTCGCGACGGTGGCGCAGCAGTTCACCCAGGGCAACATCACGCCCACCGGCAATCCGCTGGACCTGGCGGTCAACGGCAACGGCTTCTTCCAGGTGGAAGACGCCTCCAACCAGCTGCAGTACACCCGCAACGGCCAGTTCAAGGTTAGCAACACGGGCAACATCGTCAACGACCAGGGCAACAAGCTGATGGGCTACCCGGCGGACGCGCAGGGCAACATCGTCCAGGGCGCGGCCCAGCCGATGCAGCTGCCCACCGGCGGCATCGACCCGCAGGCCACCACCAAGAGCACGATGGAGTTCAACCTCGACTCCCGCGCCGCGGTGACCAAGCCGGCGACGACGCCGTCGATCGACTTCACCGACCAGAAGACCTACAACAACGCCACCTCGGTGACGATGTTCGACGCCAAGGGCCAGGACGTCGCGGTCAGCTACTACTTCCAGAAGACCGGCACCGACACCTGGGACGTCTACGCCACCGCCAACGGCACGACCGTCGGCGGCACCGCCGCCGCGCCGTCGCCGATCGCCTCGATGCAGTTTTCCGCGGACGGCAGCACGGTGGTCTCGCCGAGCGGCGCGATCACGCTCGACATCCCCGCGTCCACCAACGCCGCGGGCGCCGCCACGCTGCCGATCACGGGCATCCAGCTGGACGTGTCGGGCGCGACCGAGTTCGGCTCGAACTTCGGCGTCACCAACATGACCCAGGACGGCTACACGGCCGGCCAGCTGACGGGCGTCTCTGTGGACACCACCGGCAAGCTGATGGCCCAGTACTCGAACGGCCAGACCAAGGCCGCCGGCCAGCTGGAGCTGGCCAACTTCCGCAACGTGCAGGGCCTGACGCCGCTGGGTGGCAACGCCTGGAAGCAGACGGCCGCGTCGGGCGGCCCGATCGTCGGCGTCGCGGGCGACGGCAACCTCGGCGTGCTCAACTCGGGTTCGCTGGAGGAGTCCAACGTCGACCTGACGGCGGAACTGGTCTCGATGATCACCGCGCAGCGCGACTACCAGGCCAACGCCCAGACCATCAAGACGATGGACCAGGCGATGCAGACCCTGGTCAACCTGCGATAAGCGGCTTGGACTGACGGAGAGCGACCATGGACCGCATGATCTACCTGTCGATGTCGGGCGCGAAGGCCGCCCTGCAGCGCCAGGACTCGCTCGCCAACAACCTCGCCAACGCCTCCACCAACGGCTTCCGCGCCGAGCTCACCGCCTTCCGCGCGGTGCCGATCCGCGGCGACGGCGCGTCCACGCGCGTGTTCTCGCTGGAGACCACGCCCGGCTACAGCGACGAGCAGGGCGCGATCAACGCCACCGGGCGCAGCCTCGACGTGGCCATGACCGGCAAGTCCTGGCTCGCCGTGCAGTCGCTCGACGGCACCGAGGCCTACACCCGCGCCGGCGCGCTCGACGTCAATTCCGAGGGCGTGCTCGTCACGCAGAGCGGGCTGCAGGTCAACGGCGACGGCGGGCCGATCACGGTGCCGCAGAACGCGACGGTCGACGTCGCCGAGGACGGCACGATCACCGCCAAGGTGGGCAACCAGAAGCCCACGCAGATCGGCAAGCTCAAGCTGGTCACGCCCGACGTGCCCATGAACCGCGGCACCGACGGCCTGTTCCGCGCCGAGTCGGGCGACCTCGCCGCCGACCCGGCCGCGCGCCTGCAGTCGGGCGCGCTCGAGGGCTCCAACGTGAGCCCGGTGGCGACGATGGTGGGCATGATCGCCGCCGCGCGCCAGTTCGAGCACCAGATGAAGATGCTCGAGAACGCCGAGAAGCAGGACCAGACGGCGTCCAAGCTGCTGTCGGAGAACTGATCTCCTGCCGGCGCCCGCGCGGGACGCGCGAGCGCCGGGCCGGTTGCCCAACCGGGATAAGGCGGGGCTAACCGGGCCTTATCCGGGCGCTCCCACCCTCAAGTTTTCGGGAAGATGGCGTATCGCTCGAACGAAAGTTCACGTCATGCTTCGCTCACTGTGGATCTCGAAGACCGGGATGGAGGCCCAGCAGCTCCAGCTGGACAACATCTCGCACAACCTCGCCAACGTGGCCACCAACGGCTACAAGAAGAGCCATGCTCAGTTCGAGGACCTGATCTACCAGAACCTGCGCCAGTCCGGCTCCGCGACGTCCGACCAGACGCAGCTGCCCAACGGCCTGCAGGTCGGCCTGGGCGTGCGTCCGGTGTCCACGGCGCGCGACTTCTCGCAGGGCTCGCTGCAGCAGACGGGCAACTCGCTGGACGTGGCCATCAGCGGCAACGGCTTCCTGCAGGTGACGATGCCCGACGGCACCACCGGCTACACGCGCGACGGCTCGCTCAAGCTCGACTCGCAGGGCCAGCTGGTCACCAACGAGGGCTTCATCGTGCAGCCCGGCATCACGATCCCGCCGCAGGCGCAGAGCGTCTCGATCGGCGCCGACGGCACCGTCACCGCGACGCTGCCGGGCACCGCCACGCCCAGCACGCTGGGGCAATTGCAGCTGGCCGGCTTCGCCAACCCGCAGGGCCTCGATCCCAAGGGCGGCAACATCTACGCCGAGACGGCCGCCTCCGGCGCGCCGAGCGCCGCCGCGCCGGGCACCAACGGCCTGGGCCGCATCCAGCAGGGCTTCGTCGAGACCTCCAACGTGAACGTCGTCGAGGAGCTGGTGGCGATGATCTCCACGCAGCGCGCCTACGAGCTCAACTCCAAGGCGATCCAGACCTCCGATCAGATGCTGCAACGCCTGGGGCAACTGTGATGCTGGATTCCGCATCGTCCACGCGCCACCTGCGCCACCGCGTCCCGCACCAGCGCCGTCCCGTGTCCGGCCGCGCCGCGCTGCGCTTGGGCATGTTCGCGGTCGTGGCGGCCATCATCGCGGCGCTGTTCGCCACGCCGGCGCATGCCACGCGCATCAAGGAAGTCGCCGCCGTGCAAGGCGTGCGGTCCAACCAGCTGGTCGGCTACGGCCTGGTGATCGGCCTGGACGGCACGGGCGACCAGACCACGCAGGCGCCGTTCACGACGCAGGGGCTGCAGTCGATGCTGCAGCAGCTGGGGGTGACGCTGCCGGCGGGCACCTCGATGCAGCTGAAGAACGTGGCGGCCGTGATCGTCACCGCTTCGCTGCCGGCGTTCGCGCAGCCGGGCCAGAACATCGACGTCGACGTGTCCTCGGTGGCCAACGCCAAGAGCCTGCGCGGCGGCACGCTGGTGGCCACGCCGCTCAAGGGCGCCGACGGCCAGGTCTACGCGATCGCGCAGGGCAACCTGATCGTCGGCGGCGCCGGCGCGGCGGCGGGCGGCTCCAAGGTCACGATCAACCACCTGAGCGCCGGCCGCATCCCCGAGGGCGCCTCGGTCGAACGCGCGGTGCCGACGCCGCTGTCGCAAGGCGACACGCTGGAGCTGGACCTGAACTCGGCCGACTACGCCACCGCCCGCGCGGTGGCCAACGCCATCAACTACAGCAAGGGCGCCGGCACGGCGCGTGCGCTCGACGGCCGCGTCATCAAGGTCAAGGCGCCGACGGACTCCGACGCCCGGGTCGACTTCCTGGCCGACCTGGAGAATCTCGACATCGCCCTGACCGCGCCGGCCGCCAAGATCGTGATGAACGCGCGCACCGGCTCCATCGTGATGAACCAGGCCGTGACGCTCGCGCCGTGCGCGGTCGCCCACGGCAGCCTGTCGGTCACGATCAACGCCAACCCGCAGGTGAGCCAGCCCGCGCCCAACTCCGGCGGCCAGACCGTGGTCACCGACAAGACCGACATCGCGATTTCGTCGCAGGCCGGCTCCATCGTCAACATGCCCGCCGGCACCCGGCTGGCCGACGTCGTCAAGGCGCTCAACGCGCTGGGCGCGACACCGCAGGACCTGCTCGCGATCCTGCAGGCGATGAAGTCCGCCGGCGCGCTGACGGCCGACATCGAGGTCATCTGACCATGGCCAACCCGATCTCGTCCTCCATCGCCGGAGCGCCGCAGTCGCTGAACCTGGCCGGCGGCCTGGAGAACCTGCGCGTCAAGGCGCAGCAGGATCCCAAGGCCGCCGTGCGCGAGGCCGCCAAGCAGTTCGAGACGATGTTCACGCAGCAGCTGCTCAAGCAGATGCGCGACTCCACCATGAACTCGGACATGATGGAGAACGAGGGCACGAAGATGGGCACCGAGATGCTCGATTCGCAGTGGGCCTCCAAGCTCGCCGGCCAGCCGGGCGGGCTGTCGGACGTCATCGCCAGGCAGCTCGAGCGCCAGATGGGCATCGCGCAGGGCGTGACCGCCAAGCCCGCCGCGGCCAACCCGATGCCGGTCGACCCGCTGCATCCGGACGCGCCCGTGGCGCTGCCGCAGAAGGCCGCCGCGGCCTTCATCCAGGCGCACACCGACGCCGCTGCCGCGGCCGAGAAGGCCACCGGCATTCCCGCGAAGTTCATGATCGCGCAGGCCGCGCACGAGACGGGCTGGGGCCGCAAGGAGATCCGCAACGCCGACGGCTCGACCTCGTTCAACCTGTTCGGCATCAAGGCCGGCCCGAGCTGGAAGGGCGCGACCACCGACGTCACGACCACCGAGTACTACGGCGGCAAGGCGCACAAGGTCACGCAGACCTTCCGCGCTTATTCCAGCTACGCCGAGTCGTTCGCCGACTACGCCAGCACGATGAAGAACAGCCCGCGCTACGCCGCCGTGGTGGCCGCGGGCAACGACGCCAGCGGCTTCGCGCGCGGACTGCAGAAGGCCGGCTACGCCACCGATCCGGCGTACGCGAGCAAGCTGGCCAAGATGATCCACATGACCGAGCGGGTTCAACAGAACCTCGCCTGACGCACACACACCCTCGCCTGATCGTGATTTCGACCGAATTCTTCGCAACTGAAAGGAGCGCCCCATGACGTCGTCGGCACTGATGTCGATCGGCCAGCGCGCCATGTTCGCGAACTACGCGTCGATGCAGACGACGGGCCACAACATCGCGAACGCGCAGACGCCCGGCTACTCGCGCCAGACGGTCGACCTGCAGACCTCCGGCGGCCAGAACACCGGCGCCGGCTTCTTCGGCAAGGGCGTGGACGTCGTCACCGTGCGGCGCGCCAGCGACGCGTTCCTGACCTCGCAGTCGCAGGCCGCGAGCTCGATGGCGGCGATGGACGACGCGCGCTCGAGCAACCTGCAGCAGCTCGAGGACGTGTTCCCGCCCGGCGACACCGGCATGGGCGCGGCCGTCGGCACCTTCATGAACGCGTTCGTCGACCTGGCCAACAGCCCGGCGGACTCGTCGGCGCGCCAGGTGATCCTGACCGACGCCGCCGAGGTGGCCGACCGCTTCGCCACCGCCGGCGCGCAGCTCGATCGCCTGCAGAGCGGCGTCAGCTCCGACCTGCGCAACTCCGTGGCCCAGGTCAACCAGATGGCGGCGCAGATCGCCAAGCTCAACGGCGACATCGCGGCGCTGCGCGGCAACTCCGCCGCGCCCAACGACCTGCTGGACCAGCGCGACCAGCTGGTCAAGCAGATCGGCAACCTCGTCAAGGTCAGCACGGTCGCGGCCAGCGACGGCTCGCTCGGCGTGTTCGTCGCCGGCGGCCAGCGCCTGGTGCTGGGCGCCGAGGCGCAGCAGCTGGCGGTCACGCAGGATCCGGCCAACACGGGCCGCTCGGCGCTGGCCATCAGCGACTCGGGCATCCTGCGTCCGCTGTCGGCCGACCTGCTGGTGGGCGGCAGCATCAGCGGGCTGATGAAGTACCAGAACGAGGATCTGGTCGCGGCGCGCAACCAGCTGGGCCAGATGGCGGCCGCGGTCTCGGCGCGCGTCAACACGATCCAGGGCCACGGCATCGACCTCGGCTCGCCCCCGGGCGCCGGCGACCCGATCTTCGCCGTCGGCGGGCCGATCGCGATCCCCAACACGCACAACGCGCGCAACGCCGCGGGCGGCTTCGCCTCGCAGGTCTCGCTCACCGTCACCGACGGCTCGCAGCTGAAGGCGAGCGACTACACGCTGGCGGCCGATCCGGCCAACGCCGGCTCGTACATCGTCACGCGCGCCGCCGACGGCGTGACGTTCGCGATGGCGCCGGACGGCAGCGGCGGCTTCCAGTACACGCGCCAGTCCGACGGCGCCGCGATGGGCAGCAGCGTCGACGGCTTCCAGATCGCGTTCAGCGGCACGCCCGCGGCGACCGACACCTTCGAGCTCGAGCCCGTGGGCCGCGCCGCCGTCGGCATGGTGCGCACGCTGGACGACCCGGCCGGCGTCGCCGCCGCCGCGCCGATGACGGCGGTCATGGGCGTCGCCAACAAGGGCACCGCCAGCGTCGGCGGCCTCAGCGTGGTCGATTCGACCAACGACCCGAGCCTGACCGCGGCGATCACGTTCACCGACGCCAACGGCGGCTACTCTTACACGCTGACCAACGCCGGCGGCACCGTCACGGCCTCGGGCACCGGCACCTGGACGGCCGGCCAGCCCATCAACCTCGACGGCTTCGCGCTGGACCTCAACGGCGTGCCCGCCAGCGGCGACACGATCAGCGTCGCCAAGACAGCGCACCCGGAAAGCAACAACGGCAACGCGCTGGCGATGGTCGCGCTGCGCGACGAAGCCTTCGTCGGCCGCGACATGCAGATCGACGGCACGGTGCAGGGCGGCGAGACCGCCACCGACGCCTACGCCAGCACGCTGGCCAACGTCGGCGTGCGGGTGCAGAGCGCCAAGACGGCGTCGACGATCTCGGCCGCGACCTCCGAGCAGGCCGACCAGGCCGTCGCCAACAAGAGCGGCGTCAACCTCGACGAGGAGGCCGGCCGCCTGATCCAGTTCCAGCAGGGCTACCAGGCCGCGGCCAAGGTGCTGCAGGTGGCGCAGGCCATCTTCGACACCCTGCTGCAGATGGCCGGTCACTGATAGGCAGGCGCACGCATGTCCGTAGAACGCATCTCCACCGCGAACGCGTACGACGCCGCGCTCAACAACCTGATGTCGCGCCAGGACAACCTGACGCAGACGCAGGAGCAGATGACCAGCGGCAAGCGCGTCATCAAGGCGAGCGACGACCCGACCGCCGCCGCGCGCGCCGAACGCGCCCGCGCGCTCGAGGATCGCACCACCGCGAGCGAGCGCGCCGTCAACGCCAGCAGCAACGCGATGACGCTGACCGAATCCGCGCTCGGCGACGCCGGCGAGCTGCTGCAGCAGGCGCGCGAGCTGCTCGTGAGCGCCGGCGACGCCAGCTACAGCGACGCCGAGCGAGCGTCCAAGGCGGACGCGATCAAGGCGATCCGCACGCAGCTGCTGTCGGTGGCCAACCGGCCGGACGGACAGGGCGGCTACGTGTTCTCGGGCCAGGGCTCGGGCGGCGCGCCGTTCGTCGACAAGCCCGGCGGCGTCGTCTTCCAGGGCGTCGGCGGCCAGGTGAACGTGGCCACCGACGAGCCGCTGCCGCTGACGCTGGACGGTGGCAGCGTCTGGCTGTCGGCCAACACCGGCAACGGCGTGTTCGTGACGAAGAACACCAACTCGGGCAGCGCCTGGATCGACGCCGGCAGCGTGACCGCGCCCGACCAGCTCACCAGCTCCACCTACGACATCCAGTTCAGCACCGCCGGCGGCGCGACCACGTATTCGGTGCTCAAGGACGGCAGCGCCGTGTCCACCGGCAATGCGTTCACCAGCGGCCAGCAGATCGCCGTCGACGGCATGTCGTTCGCGATCAGCGGCGCGCCGGCCAACGGCGACGACTTCCAGCTGACGCCGTCGACGAAGTCGCTGTCGGTGTTCGACGCGCTCGACAACGCCGCGGCGCAGCTGTCCAAGCCCGACCAGGGCGGGGCGAAGGTGCAGCAGGCCGTCGCCGACAGCATCCGCAACATCGACCAGTGCACCAGCCAGATCTCATCGGCGCGCAGCTTCGCGGGCACCACGCTGCAGCGCCTGGACGGGGTCAAGGGACGGCTCGACGCGACCGAGCTTTCGGCTCAAACTTCACGCTCGAATGCCGAAGACCTCGACATGGTCAAGGCCCTGTCGAGCTTCAACTCGCAGCAGACGGGCTACCAGGCGGCGCTGCAGAGCTACGCCACGATCCAGAAGCTGTCCCTGTTCAACTACCTCAACGCCTAGGCGGGCCCGAAGTAGCGGACGGGGGAGCCGGTTCGCCTACATTCCAATAAATACGTCCCGAGGTTCCAAGAATGCCGCCAGACCATCCCATCCTCGACCAGGTCGTGCTCGGCGCGAGCTCCCTGTTCGACGTGAAGCGCGCGCCCATCGCGGCCCACATGACGGTGTTCCCGCAGCGCCCCGACGCGCCCATCGACGCCGCCGGCCTGCTGCAGGTCGTCGACGTCATCGCCCCGCCCGAGGCCGGGCCGCTGATGCTCAGCGTCGCGCACGAAGGCAGCCTGCGCGCGCTGCTGGCCGCCCCGACCGCCCCGCACCTGATGATCGAGGTGCCGGGCTTCATGCTCGCCGACCCCGAGCTGGCCGTGCTGCTGCAGGAGCGCGTGGCCCAGGGCCTGTCGCTGGTGCTGGGCGGCCGCATCCCCGACAGCGCGCCGCAGACCCTGTGGCACCTGTTCCAGGCGGTTACCGTAGCCCGCGCCAACATCCGCGACCAGTTGCCCGCCGGCCTCGGCGGCAGGCCGCTGCAACGTTACTTCATCGGCGCCGACGGTCCGGCGATGTCGGCCGGCGCGCTGCGCGCCGGCTTCACCGCCGTCGTCGGCTGGCCCACGGGCGACGCCCCGGGCCCCGACTCCAAGGCCAGGCCGGTGCCCGCCGGCGTCACCACCGTCGTCGACCTGATGCAGCGCGTGGATCGCCAGGAGCCGGCCGAGAAGCTGGAGGCGGTGGTGCGCAACGACCCGACGCTGGCGTTCCGCCTGATGCGCTATCTCAACTCGCCGGGCTTCGGCCTGTCGGTGGAGATCTCGTCGTTCCGCCACGCGCTGATGATCCTGGGCTACCAGCGGCTCAAGCGCTGGCTGGCGCTGCTGGTCACGAGCGCCATCGACGACCCGGACCTCAAGCCGCTGATGCAGCTGGCGGTGCGCCGCGGCCTGCTGATGGAGGAGCTCGCCCGCCCCGGCGGCGACGAAGCCCTGCGCAACGAGCTGTTCATCTGCGGCGTGTTCTCGACGCTGGACCGCATGATCGGCCAGCCCTTCGACCAGCTGCTCAAGACGATCCCCGTGCAGGAGAGCGTCGCCAGCGCGCTGGTCGACGACAGCGGCCCGTGCGCCCCGTTCCTGGCGCTGGCCCGCGCGGTCGAGGCCGAGTCGGCCTACGACATCCGCGAGATGGCCGAGACCCTGCTGCTGACGGTGGGCGACGTGAACCGGGCGCTGGTCAAGGCGCTGGTGCACGCGCATTCGCTGACCAAGGGCTGACCGGCGGCCGGGCGGTCGGCCCGACCGATCCGCGTCGACCTCGCACGCTGATTCACCGAGGCCGGACGTCCACCCCCATCGCTCCACTCCGCCATGTTCAGCCGATTGCGCTCCTCGCTCGCCGCCCTGCGCGGCTGGCTGCGCGACCTGGGAGAGGCGAGGATCCAGACCGGCATCGCGATCGTCGCGTTGATCGTCGCGGTCATCGCGCTGGAGCCTGTCGTCAGTGACCTGAGGGCGTCGCCGGAGGAGCGGCTCGCCAAGCTCGGATACAAGAAGACCTACGAGGAGTTCTGGCGCGCGATCTCCAACAAGCATCTCGAGGCTGCCGAGCTCTTCGGGGAGGCCAAGGTGAGGCTGGCGCCGGGCGACTTCCATCGGCTGTTCGACGGCCGGGTGTTCGACCCGGAGATCTTCGCGGCGCTTCGCAAGCGCGGCGCCATCGACAACCGGGACTGCCCCACGGACATCGAGGGCGTCCGGCTCTACTCCGCCGTCGCCCGGAATACCGAGATGGCGCAGCGGCTTCGCGATCTGTGCGCCAACCCGGCGGTCGTCGCCCAGATCGCCGCCGCGCGCGCCGCCGAGGCCGACCGCCTGGCGCAGGCGGCGCGCCGGGCCGAGAAGCAGCCCGGGTGGCTGAAGCGCTGCGAGGCCGGATACGCGTCCGAGAACCCCGGCCGACTGCTCGACGAAGCCGCGACGTTCGACGCCCTCGCGCCGCGAACCTACTCCGAGCGCCAGTGCGTGCTGGCGGAAGTCAAGACGGGCCTGATCGTGCAAGGCGCGACGGGCGCCGGGGCTGCCGAACTGATCGCGCGCAGCGCCGCCAGGTGCTGCGCGAGGTACGGCCAATCGCCGGCGCCGGACTCGTCACGCCTGCGTTCGGCGGACGATGCCCTGGCGATGCTCAAGGACGGCTGAGGTCCGCGGGCCGTCGCGCGTAAACTCTCGCGGGGTATGTCCACGACCCCGCCCATCCCTTCCAAGCCGCGTCCGCCCGTGCTGCCGCGCCAGCCGCTGGGCTCGGGCGCGGCCGCCGCCGGCGCCACCGCGGCCATCGAGGACCTGCGCGGCGAGTTGCAGGGCTGGTTCGACATGTCGCCGCTGGGGCAGGTCGTGTTCGACGAATCGGGCGCCATCCTGCGCCACAACCCGGCGCTCGCCCAGATGCTGGGCCCGCTGCCGGGCCAGTTGCGCGACGCCGCGCCCGACCTCCGGCTGCTGCTCGGCTGGCCCGGCGAGCTGCCGGCCGTCGCGGACACGCGCACCCAGGACGGCTGGCTTGCCAACGCCGCGGGCGAGCCGCTGCGCGTGCGGGTGCGGGTGCGCGGCGTGTCGGGCGGCGGCGGCGGCCGCGTCGCCGGCGGGGCCGCCACGCGCTGGATCGCGCTGCTGGAGGATCGCCATCTCGAGGACGAGCGCGACGTCGCCCGCGTCGAGATCCAGGCGCTGATGGGCACCGCCGGCATCGGCGTCGCCACCTGGGACGCCGCGCGCGGCTGGGTCGGCTCGGTGCAGCGCGGCCCGCGCGTCGGCGCGCCCGAGGGCGGCGTGCCGACCGGCGACCAGCGCCAGGGCAGCCTGATGGCCGTCGGGCGCGACCTGGTCGAACCCGATTCGATGCCCGAATACGACCGGCTGCAGGCGGCGCTGCGCACGCGCTCGCAGGTCGAGGTGCGCTACGCCGTGCGCCATCGCGACGGCGACCGGCGCTGGCTGATGACGCGCGTCGAGCCGGCCGAGCTCGGGCCGCAGCGCGGCGCGTTCTCGGTGGTCACGGTCGACGTCACCGAGGAGGAGACGGCGCGCCGCCGCAACCAGGACCTGCTCGCCGAGCTCGGCACCATCCTCGACGTCAGCCCGGCCGGCATCGCCTACCTGCGCGGCGAGGAGCTCGTCCGCTGCAACCACCGGTTCGAGACGCTGCTGGGCGGCGGCGACTACCCGGCCGGCAAGCCGTTCGACGCCATCCTGGCCAGCGCCGGCGTGCCGGCCGAGACCGTCGCCGCGCTGATGGAGGCCGTGCGCGACGTCGGCGCGCTGGAGACCGAGCTGCTGCTGCCGGCCGGCACGCACCGCAAGCAGGCGGTCTGGTGCACGCTGGCGCTGCGCCGCACCAACGAGACCGCGCCGGGCGCGGTCGGCATGGTGGTGGTGCTGGCGGACGCGACGCGCATGAAGTCGCAGCAGAGCGAGCTCGAGGCGCTGTCGCGCGAGCGCGAGCTGATGTTCAACCTGTCGGACGTGGGCATCGTCCACCAGTGCGACGGCCAGATAGCGCGCGCCAACCAGGCGATGGCCGACCTCGTGGGCATGACGCCCGAGGCGCTCAAGGGTTCGCCCATGTCGCGCCTGTACGAGAGCGAGGCCGCGTGGCAGCACTACGTGCACCTGGAGACGCGCGACATGGCCATGCTGGGCCGCTCGCACGGCGAACGCCAGGTGCGGCGGCGCGACGGCTCGCTGTTCTGGGCGCAGGTCAGCCAGCGCCCGGTCGACATCGGCCTGCCGTCGGCGGGCACCATCCTGTCGTTCGTCAACATCGACGACCGCCAGCGCGCCCGCGAGTCGCTGGTGCAGCAGGCCGACCGCACGCGCGCCATCCTCGACTCGGTGCTGGTGGGCATCGTCACCGTCGGCGACACCGGCATCGAGTGGATGAACCGCTCCGCGCGCCGCATGTTCGGCGGCGAGCTGGCCGACTTCATCGGCGCGCCGATCTCGGTGGTGGCCGGCGACGAGCTCGACCACCCGCTGCGCCGCACCGACTACGGCGAGACGCTGGAGGAGGGCCTGGCCGAGACCTTCGAGTGCCGGCTGCGCGCGCGCGACGGGCGCCACTTCTGGGTGGTCGGCAACGTCGTCGTCACCGGCCAGGACACGGCGCACCGCCAGCTCACCTACGCGCTGCTGGACATCGAGCGCCGCCGCCAGGCCGAGGTCAGCATCGTGCAGGCGCGCGCCAGCCTGCAGCGCATCATCGAGACCGCGCCGCTGGCCATCGCGCTGTTCGACGCGGCGAGCCAGCAGGTGGTGCAGCTCAACCAGATGGCGGCCACCTTCGCGGGCCGGCCGATGAAGGAGATCCTCGGCCGCGTGCCGTCGCAGTGGCTGCCCGGCCCCGAGGGCGCCAAGCTGGCGGCCGACCTGCAGCGCGCGCTGGCCACGCCGGGCAGCGTGCAGCGCGAGCTGCGCCGCAGCGTCGACGAGGGCGACGACGCCGAGCCCGGCATCGGCGTGCAGCGCGTGTGGGACATCCGCATCGTCTCGCTGCGCTCGGCCGCCGACGCGCCCGACCAGCTGCTGATGGTGGCCAGCGACGTCACCGCGCAGCGCGCCGCCGACGAGGCGCGCCTGGCCGCCGCGATCGCGCAGCGCGAGATGCTGATCAAGGAAGTGCATCACCGCATCAAGAACAACCTGCAGGGCGTCGCGGGCCTGCTGCAGCAGAGCGTGTCGCGCCACCCCGAGGCCGCCGGCGCGATCGCCGAGGCCGTCAGCCAGGTGCACGCGATCGCCCAGGTGCACGGCCTGCAGGTGGGCGTGACCGGGCCGATGCGCGTGCGCGGCGTCGTCGAGGCGATCGCGGCGTCGGTGCAGCGCATGTTCGGCCGCACCATCCAGGTCGAGGTCAGCGGGCCCGAGCTGCTGCACCGCTTCGCGCTGACCGAGGCCGACTCGATCCCGGTCGCGCTGACCGTCAACGAGCTGTTCACCAACGCGATCAAGCACAGCGCGCCGGCCGCGGACGAGCCGGCCAGCGACATCCGCTGCCGCATCGTGTGCGGCGAGGCGACGGTCATGATCGTCATCGCCAACCAGGGCCGGCTGAAGCCGGGGTTCTCGCTGGCCAGCATCCCCCCCGGGGTATCCGGCCTGGGCCTGGTGCGCTCGCTGCTGCCGCGCAAGGGCGCGAAGATGGCCATCGAGGCCGAGGGCGATTCGGTCGTCGCCCGGCTCGAGCTGAAGCCGCCGGCGGTGGCGGTGCTCGACTCGTAGTAGACGAAGCGGTCCGTGCGGGCGCGTTCAGGAAGCGGCGGGTTTTTCGGGATGTGCTTGCCAAGCCCACTGGTTTCCTGAGGCCAGGCACGGAGACTCGGGGGACTCTTCTCCGCTCATGTCCCCCGCCGGCCTGCGGCCGGCGCCTCCTGATACTTCGCTGCGAAGAGTCCCCCGAGTCTCCGTGCCGCGCATGGCGTGCTGGCGGACAACATTCGCTGGGGGAAGATGCGAGCGGAGCTTGAGGGGGTTTTGGCATCGACGGGCCATCGAGGCCGCGTCGATGCCCGCGGCCGGCTGATCGGCGGGGCGACGGGCCTGACGCGAACGACGAATCGCTAGGCCGGCGTTCCTTTTCGTGACCGACACGGCGCAGCGCCTGCGGCGGCTGCGCTTGAGGCGCTGGCGCACGGATAAAGCCGGCTGTCGACCCGAAGGAGCCGCTCGCCAACCCGACTGGGGCGCCCGAAACCAGTCGCTCGAGCGGTGCATGGGGGGTCAGCAGGCACAACACGAGAATTGAAATGTTGAAGCACTTCTGGAGCCTGGATCTACCTCGCGCCAGCTTGGGTCCGGAGGCCTGGAGGGGGCGCCGCGAAGTTCATCCTGTGTAGGAACTGGCATTGCCATTTGTGCTGAAGCGACTGCCGAGCCGGAAGCGGGAAGCGGGATGCAGGCATCGCACAAGGGTGATGGCGACTCCCTGATACCAAGTACGACGCGTCAGCAAGAGGCAGGGCTGCGTCGACGGCATCCGCAACAGCGCCGACTGCTCGTCGTCAGGCATCACGGCATCCACGATGTGTTCCACCTGATCGAAGGGCACCGTGCGCACCAGGTATTCCGAAGGACCTTCCGCGCTGAAGTCCTGGTCACCGAAGGCCGGCGCGGCACGGGGATTCACATACCGCTCTTCCAGTTGCACCGGCGCGCCGTTTTCCGAATGCACGCAAAGGACGTGAAATACGGATTCGCCGATTCCGAGATCGAGCAGCGCCGCCACGTCCGTCGGCGCCAACCGGCGCTCGATGGAGAGGATCTCGCGCTCGTAGTCGTGGCCCCGATCACGGATCTCCGTGGCGATGTTCGCGATCTGCAGCAGCGTCGACTGGACCTTCTCCTCGGCGACGAAGCTTCCGACGCCTGCCATGCGGGTGATCCGACCCTCCGCCGTGAGTTCACGCAATGCCCGGTTGACGGTCATGCGAGACACGGCAAATTGCTGCATCAGCGCGTGTTCGGACGGAAGGCGCGCCCCCGCCGCCCAGTTTCCGGCTTGAATGCCGCGGTTGATGTAGTCCTTGATCTGCCGGTACAGCACCAAGGATGCCGCTGCCGGCAGCGTATCCGCAGTTGCGGTTGCCAATAGCTTGTTCCTGATCATTGTCGGAGCCACGAGGCGGTCCAGGAAAGGGGATGCTATTTCCCCGTGCCGGACCGTCTCCCGTTGCGCGTCGCCTACAGCGAGCCCGACAGGCTCAGGCCGACGGTCAGCGGCCGCAGGCGATAGCCTTCGTTGACGAATTCGACGTTGGGATGCTGGATCACCTTCTGGTTGTTGAAGAGATTCTTCGCGAACAGCGTCGTCTCCCAGGCCCCGACGATCGTGCCGACGCTCAGGTTGACGGTGTTGTAGGCCGGGCGCGCGTAGTCGGGATCGCTGGAGAGCAGGGCGCCACGGCTCGCGCCGATCCAGTTCGAGGACCCGCGGACGAAGCCGGAGATGCGATCGGTGACATCGAAGTTGTAGTCGGCGGTCGCAGCGATGTTGTAGCGCGGCACGCCCGGAATCGTCTGTCCCGACGTCACACCCAGCAGCGGGACGTCGTTGGTGATCCTGGCCCTCGTGTAGCTGCCCGACAGGCCCAGCACCAGGTTCGCGCTGGGCTTGCCCTTGATCTCGAATTCCACCCCGGTGCTCTTGGCGCTGCCGATGTTGGTCTGGTAGTCGAAGCCGCAGATCGGCAATGTCACGGTCTGCTGGAGCTGCTTCCAGTCGATGTAGAAGGCCGCGACATTGAGCGTCATGCGGTTGTTCAGCAGCTTCGATTTGCTGCCCAGTTCATAGCTCCAGAGGTTGTCGGGTGCATAGCCGTCCGGGACGCCGGAGCCCAGCCCCTGGTTCTGCAGATCCTGCGCGCAAACAGCCGAAGGCACGAAGCGGTTCGCCCCGCCCAGCCGAGCGCCCTTGGCGGCGTTCGCGTACACGGTCTCCGTCGGATCGACTTCCCAGGTCAGCGCCACCTTGGGCGTCGTCGCGCTGCCCTTTGGATTGCGGTGCAATTCCTGAGGCCCGCCTGCAAAGTAGTAGTTGAGGCTCTGGTCGATCCGGTCGGTCGACTCCAGGTAGCGCAGGCCGGCGGTGGCGAACAGCGTGGGTGTGAAGTGATAGGCGGCCTCGCCGAATACCGCCGACTGCGTCGTCTTGTAGTAGCGCAGGCTCTGGTAGATCATGTCGTTCGGCGCGTCGGAGCCCAGCTGCTCGAGCGGGGTGGTCCCGTAGGCCTGGAAGGTCGCGTTGAGGCCGTTGATCGGCTCATTGTCCAGCAGCGTGGTGCGCAGGTTGGAGAAGTACACGCCGGCGATCCAGGTCAGCGCCGAGCGGCCCGGATCGTAGGGCTTCGACGCGATCCGCAGCTCTTGCGAGAACTGGTTCACGCGGTTGTTCAGATAGACCTCCGATGGCAGGATGCCGACGGCGTCACCCAGTCCGGCAGGCGATCCCGCGGTCCCATTGAGCACGCTGCCGACGTAGGCGCTGTTGACGGTGGTGCCGTCTTGCGTACGGTCGAACAGGCGCCGGAAGTAGCTCGTCACCGAGGTGAGGTCGGCGCCGCCCAGGTCGTAGTTCACGGTCAGGCTCGGCACGGCCAGGCGATCGACGCCCGGCTCGCGCACGAGCTTGCTGGTCTGGTTGGCCGGGAGGTCGAGATACGAGGCGTCGATGTCGCCCGTGCGCACTTCCTGGACGAACAGCGCAGGGGTGATGTTGAGTTGCGGGGTGGGCGCCCATTTCAGCGCGAGCTTCAGTACCGAGTCGCGCTCGGAATTGATGTTCGAGGCAACCTTGTTGCCGTTGCCGTCCACCTGATCGATGTAGCCGCTGGTGCGGCCCGTGAGCACGCCGATGCGCAATGCGAGCTGATCGCGCTGGAGCGGCTGGTTCAGGACCAGGGTCTGTTCCCAGTTCGCGCCGCCGCCGCGCGTGCCCGAGAGTTCCGAGTAGGTGTCGATCGAGCGCGTGCGCAGGTCGGGCTGGTTGCTGACGAACTTGACCGTGCCGCCCATCGATCCGGCGCCATACAGCGTGCCCTGCGGCCCGCGCAGGACCTCGATGCGATCGAGGTCGAAGAACTTCGGCTCCGCTGCGCCGAGACTGAAGATGTTGCGCGTCGTCATCGACACGTCGTCCATGTAGATGCCGGTGGTGTTCGACCCGCCGGAGGATGCGACGCCGCGCATTTCGATGTTGCTCAGGCCGGGCCCCGCGCCCCCGAGGCCCTGGCTCGAAAAGGACACGTTGGGCACCGCCCGGGTCAGGTCCGTGATGTCGGTGACGTGCTGGGCCTGCAGGTCTTCGCCGGTCAGCACCGAAATGCTGACCGGCACCTTGCTCGCGTCTTCCTTGCGCTTCTGGGCCGTGACCTCCACCGACTGGATCTCCTGCGACCGTGCGGCGGAGGACGCCGAGACGGCCGGTGCCGCGGCAGGGGCGTCCTGCGCCCGCGCGGCGGCGCCTGCGAGCAGGCCGAGCACGATGGCCACCGATGCCCTCGAGCGCCGGGGACTGGCGCTCATCGAGCGGGCGGCGATGGCAATGCGGGTCAAGGAAGTCGAAGGCGCGTTCACAAGGTTCTCCTCTGGGTGGGTCGGGTCTGGATGGCGTTGAATTGGGCGAATGGCCCCGCGAAAGGCGCGAGCCGGCCCCTCCTCGGCGTCCGGGCGCCGTGGACAAGGTTCTCGAAACTCGGGGGGAGCGCGCGACGGATGCCGCGCAACTGGTCAGTGGGGCGGTCGATTCATCTGAGGGTGCCGATTGCCTCCTCGATGTCTTCGAGGCCGCGCGGATCGCGCAACAGTGCGGTCGCGGCGGCGATATCGGTCGCCACGACGCGGTCCTCCACATACGGCGGCACGACGCGCCGCAGGAACCGAAGGGCTCGCCCCGTGCCGGCGGCCAGTTGCTCGCCGGGCAGGAACGACAGCGCCTGGGCCGCGACGACATACTCGATGGCCAGCACCGTCTCGACGCGCTCGAGCACCTGCAAGGCCTTCAGCGCGGCGGGCGTGCCGAGGCTCAGATGGTCTTCCTGCAATGCCGACGTGACGAAGTTGTCGACCACCATCGGGTGCGCCAGGACCTTGTTTTCCGCCACCATCGAGGCCGCGGTGTACTGCGCGATCATCAGTCCGGAATTGACGCCGCTGGCCTGCACCAGGAAAGGCGGCAAGCCGCTCACCAGCGGGTTGACGAGCCGATCGATGCGGCGTTCCGAGACGCTGGCGAGTTCCGCGGCGGCGATCGCGAGCAGATCCGCAGCCATGGCCATCGATTGACCGTGCGGATGGCCTTGCGAGACCACGGTATAGGCGTCCGGCGTGCCGAAGACCTGCGGATTGTCCGTCGAGGAGGACAACTCGATGTCGACCTGCCTGGCGATGTGCATCAGCTGGTCGCGCGTGGCGCCGTGGATCTGGGGCATGCAACGCAGGCTCAGGGCGTCCTGCGTTCGCAGGCCTTGACGTTGTGCCAGCCAGTCGCCGCCAGCCAGCAGCCGCCGCAGGTTGTCGCCGCTCGCCATCAGGCCGGGATGCGGCTTGCTGACGAGGACGTCCTCGCCGAAGGCCGCGAGCTGGCCGCCCAGGGCCTCGAAACTCATCGCGCCCAGGACGTCGGCCCAGCGCGCCAGGCGCCACGCGGTGTCCAGCGCCATGCACATGAGCCCCGTCATGCACGGGGTTCCGTTGACAAGCGCCAGCCCATCCTTCGCACCGAGCGCCACGGGCTCCAGGTCGACGCAGGCCAGCGCCGCCGCCGCGGGTAGCCGCGCGCCTTCGACCCAGGCCTCGCCCAGGCCGATGAGCGGGAGCGCCATGTGCGCCATGTGGGAGAGATAACCGACCGACCCGCGCGACGGAACGACCGGGGTCAGCCCCCGATTGAGCCAGGCCAGCAGTTGATCGAACACGGCCGGCGAGATGCCGGAGCGACCGAGCGCGAAGTTCTGCAGCGCGGCGCACAGCACGGCCCGAGTGAGGTCCACCCCGAGCGGCTCGCCGATGCCGCAGGCGTGGCTTTGCAAGGTGTTGGAGGACAGGCGCACGAGCTGCTCGGGGGGCAACACCGTTTCGCACAGCGCGCCCAGGCCCGTGTTGATACCGTAGACGCGCTCGCCGAGAAGTACCAGCTGATCGACGATGGCGCGCGCGTTGACGATCCTGGCACGTGCCACCGGGGGCAGCACGAGCGGCGCCCCCCGGGCCACGGCGGCGACGCCGCACCAGTCGAACGCCGGATCGCCGAGCATTTGTGGCTGCATGATCGAAGGGTCGAGCATCACGTCGGGGCACCCGTCGTCATGGCGCTCGCCGGGCGCTTCTCGATGAATCGGCGCACGTAGTCGTCGGCCGGCGACCTGACGATGTCCTCGCGCGTGCCCGCCTGCACGAGATGGCCGTCCTTCAGGATGGCGATGCGATTGCCGATCCGCAGGGCCTCGTCGATGTCGTGCGTGACGAAGACGATGGTCTTCTTGAGGGCCTCCTGCAACCGCAGCAGCTGATCCTGCATCTCCGTTCGGATCAGCGGATCCAGCGCGCTGAACGCCTCGTCCATCAGCAGGATGTCCGAATCGGTTGCCAGGGCGCGAGCCAGTCCGACCCGCTGCTTCATCCCGCCCGAGAGTTCGTCGGGGAACCTATCCTCGTAGCCCTGCAGGCCGACGATTCCGATCCAGTGCCGCGCCGCCGCGAGCGCGGATGCGCGCCTGTCGCCGCGCATCAGGCAGGCGTAGGCGGCGTTCTCGAGCACCGTCTGGTGGGGCATCAAGCCAAACCCCTGGAACACCATGCTGATCCGTCGCCGACGCAGTTCGCGCAGCCCCGGCGCGTCGAGACGCAGGATGTCCTCGCCGTCGATCAGCACCTGGCCATCGCTGGGCTCGATCAACCGGTTGATGTGGCGCACCAGCGTCGACTTGCCGCTGCCCGACAGGCCCATGATCACGAAGATCTCACCGGCGGCGATGTCCAGCGAGATATCGTGCAGCGCCACGTTGCTTCCGGTCGCCCGAAGCACGTCGGCCTTCGCCACGCCGGCCCGGGCCATCTCGAGCGCGCGCCGCGGCTCGCCGAACACCTTGCACAAACCCTGGATCCGAATCTTGGTCATGTCAGGCCTCTTCGGTGCCGGTCTGCGGGGCCCGTGCGGCGCGCGGCGGCTTTCGAGTTCGCCTTGCCTGGCCGAATCCCTGCGAGATGCGATCCACGACGATGGCCAGGATCACGATGGCGAGTCCCGCCTGCAGGCCGCGCCCGGAGTCCAGCGTCTGGATCCCCGTCAACACGTCCTCGCCGAGGCCGCGGGCGCCGATCATGGAGGCGATGACCACCATCGAGAGCGACATCATGGTCGTCTGGTTGATGCCCGCCAGGATGGACGGGCGAGCGAGGGGCAACTGCACCGTCCTCAGCAGTTGCCAGGGCGTCGCGCCGAACGCGATCGACGCTTCCAGCAGTGCCGCATCGACCTGCCGGATGCCGAGATCGGTCATGCGGATCAGCGGCGGGAGCGCATAGACCACGGTGGCGAAGATGGCCGGAACCTTGCCGAGCCCGAACAGCATCAGCACCGGGATCAGGTAGACGAAGGTGGGGAGCGTCTGCATGACGTCGAGCACCGGCAACAAGAGCATGCGCAGGCGCGGATGACGCGACATGGCGATGCCGGTCGGCAAGCCGAGCGCCAGGCACAGCGTCGTCGCGACAAGCATGATCGCGAGCGTCTGCATGAGTGCGTCCCAGAGGCCCAGGCAGCCGATCGAAAACAATGCGAAGGCAAGGCCCGCCGTGCGCCACGCACTGCGCGTCGACCACCATGCGAGCGCCGACACCAGGCCCAGCACGATGGCCGGATGGACGCCACGCAAGGCATGCTCGATCGGCAGCAGGAACAGGCTCAGCACGGACTGGCTGACGGCATGGAACGCGTCGCCGTGCTCGGCGACGAGCCACTGCACGAACGCGTTGATCTGATCCTTGAACGAGATATCGGGGAACATGTCGGTCTCCGTCTGTGCCCGGGGCAGGTACCCGCGCAATGCACCGGGCGCTTCGAATGCGTTCGCGGCGGAGTTCAGACCAGGGACCGGGCGATCCGGGCGGCGACGTCATCCGGCACCCATTGGTGCCACAGCGCAGGATTGGCCTTCAGGAATTCCTTCGCCGCCGCAGTCGCGCCCAGCTTCTTGTCGGCCATCGCGCCGAGTGCCTGGTTGAGGAGCTGGATCGGTACCTGGAACTTTCCGAGCATCGCCACCAGCGCCGGATCACCGTCGCAGAACGCGCGCGACACGCCGGCCTGGATGACGGGCTCCGGATCGCTGGAGCCGCAGGGCGCGGCGCTGTTCCGATCGGTCAGTGTCTTGTAGCAGGCCTCGTTGTAGGCCGGTTCGTGCAGGCGGATGAACTTGTAGCGCCCCATCAGACCGGTGGGCGTCCAGTAGTAGAAGAGGATGGGCTTTCCGCGCTGCACCGCCGACAGCACGGCCGCATCGAGCGCGGCGCCGGTGCCGGGGCGAAAGTTCACGTAGCTCGCGGCCAGCTTGTACGCTTCGAGCTTCCGGGTGTTGATGCCCTCGCAGGTCCAGCCTGACGGACAGTTCAGGAAGCGGCCCTTGTCGGGCTCCTCCTCGTCCTTGAAGACATTCTTGTAGAGGGGGAGGTCCGATACCGAATTGAGCGTGGGCGCCAGCGGCTTGATCCCGCGGGCGGCATCGCCGTTGACCACGAAATCGGGCACGTACCAGCCTTCGGCGGCGCCCTGGATGACCTTGCCCACGCCCTTGACCTTGCCTGCCGCGGCGGCCTTGTTCCAGGCGTCACTGCGCCCAACCCATTCTTCCGCGAAGACCTGGATGTCGTTCGTCGACAGCGCGGTTTCCAGCGTGATCGAGTTGCCGATGATCTCCTCGGTGGTGCAGCCGTAGCCGCGCTCCATGACCTGCCGCATCAGCGCGGTGATGAACGTTCCGCTTTCCCAGGTGAGGCCGGCGAACTTCACGGGCTTGCCTCCGGCGCACCACGACGATCGCGTCTGCGCCGCGGCGGGCAGCGCCAAGGTGACCAGGGTGGCAACGCAAAGGGCACGCAGAAGATGGCGGGACCCGACTGACAAGCGATGGCGCATGGTGATTTCTCTTCAAGGGGATCAGCGGCAGGGATGCGATGTACAGGGCCCCACAAGGGTCCATGTGTCGCGCCGTCCTGTTCGATTCGCCGTGCGAATTCGTGCTCTTCTTCACCCCCTTGGTGCGTTGTGCACACCTTCGGAGCCTGCGCGCCCAGAGATTTCTTGGTGCCTTTAGCGCTGCCGCGCCTGTGATGCGCGATGAGCTGACCGTACATGTATAGACAAGTTCGGCCCAGGGCTTATGCAAGTGACGTGCCAATTCACTTCATTCGGGGGGCGCCGGCGCCGGCCCGAGCCATCCACGATAGGTCCGCCATTCTCGATTCCGATCGAACCCTCCATGCAAGCCCTGCAGAACTTCAATGCCCATGCGCTCATCGACACCCTGATCAGCCTCGTCGCCGCTTTCGCGCACGACGGCGCGATCGGGCTGGAGCGACAAATCCGCCGGCGGACGTCCGGTCTACGAACCAACACGCTTGTTGCAGTGGGGGTCGCGATCTTCGTGGCGCTGGGTAACCGGCCGTCGGAACTCCACGGCGGCGGCTCGCAGGGGCCGTGCAGATCGGCGCCTACGTAGCCTCTGGCATCCGCTTTTCGGAGCAGGTGCGATCATGAAGGATGGCACCAACGTCGCCGGTCTGAACACGGCCGCCACGCTATGGGGATTGGGCGCGGTGGACGCCTGCGCTGGCGCGGGATTGCCAACGCCCACTCTTGCGTCGGCTTGAGACCTGGGCGTCACCGGCGTGACGCTCGATGAGCGCCTACCGTCGATCGACTGCTGTGCGAAATCGAGCGGATGACACTTTGCGAGCCTCCATCTTTGCAGAGGCTCACTGCACGGTCACGTAGTAGCTGGTGCCATCCTGGGTCGCCCGCACAGTGGCGCCGTTGCTGACCACCGAGCTGAAGCTGCCGCTCAGGCCGCCGCTGGCGTTGACCAGCAGGAACTTCTCGCCCGAGCGGGGTGTGCCGGTGAAATTCAGCACCAACCTCCCCCCCAGCGCCGCGGTGCCCGACACATCGAGACGGGCCGCGCCGGTGGTCGCATCTACCGGCAAGGTGAGTGCGGCGCTCGGCGACTGCACATAGCTGCCAGTAACGGCGACGGCAACGCCGCCCGTCGAGACCCCCAAGCCGGACTGGTTCGCAACGCTGCCACTGCCGAAGGCGTTCGCATCGCCTGCCACTACTTGGCCCGCCGCGATGGTCGTGCCGCCGGAAAAGCTGTTCGTCATCAGCGTGGTGGTGGCGGGGCCGGCTTGGGTGAGGGAGCCGGCACCGCTGATTCCCGAGAGCGTGATGGCCGCGGAGGTGTTCTGCACGACCAGTTGCCCGTCGTCGACGATGGCGTCGCCGGCGGCACCGCCAGCCGATTGCGCCGTGAGCAGGCTGGCGTCGCCGCTGTAGGTGGCGATCTGCGCCGAGGACTTCACGCCGTTGTTGATCGTGACGTAATTCAGCGGCACCGGCTTGCCGCTGCCCAGGCGCAGGACGGCCCCAGCCTCGATGGTCGTCTTGCCGTTGTAGTTCTGTGGCTGCGCGAAGGTCACGTCGTTGCCCGGCGTGCCCATGATCGTGACGTTGCCCACTCCGACGCTGCCGTCGCGGTGCGGGCCGCCGCCGCCGCCGGTGATGCCCACATCCAGCTCCACCGGCCCGTTGTAGTTGAGGGCCAGCGTGCCGCCACGCAGATTGATGTAGGCATTCTTCTTGCCGAGGGCCGGCGAAACCTCCGCCGGCGAAGGTGCCGAGGGCAGGAAGAAGCGGGCGTTCGTGCCGTCGCCCCATTGGACGATGTTGCCGCCCTCGATGTTGATGCCTCGATAGCTGGCGTCATTGCCGTTGACGCTGGAGGTGCCGCGGTAGATCACCTTCGCGAGATTGAGGCTCGGGTCGGACAGGCCCGGGTCGATCAGGTTCGGCGTGCCGTGCGGGCTGTTGTCGGTATGGCTGTAGACGCCGCTCATGACAATGCGGCCGGTGCCGATCGCGTGAAAGTTGATGTCGTTGCCGTACGCGGCTTCGTAGATGTCCTGGGACACCGTGACCACGCGGCCCGGCGGGCACCAGACCAGCCAGGAGCCCTCGTTGAGCACGGACTTCGCGCCTGCAAGGCCTGCAGCGACATGGTTGCTGCCGAAGTCCTGACCCGTGGACAGCGCCAGCACGCCGGTGAAGGCGCTCGTGCCACGGGGGGACTCTCCGCCCCACACGCCATTGAGTTCATTGATCGAACCCACGCCGCTCACCCGACCGAGCAGTACGAAGTTCGCGCTGTTGATCTCGATGGCGCCGTTGTTGAGGATGTTGTCGAGGTTGACCTCGCCGTTGACGAGGCTGGCGGCGTTGAGGCTGTCCGAGACGGCGAGGATGTTGGGCGTCTGGTCGGCGCTGGTGTTGGTGCCGATACGCAGGGTCGCGCCCGGGTCGATCGTGAGCACGGGCGGGTTCGTGCCCGTGATGTCGAGCGCATAGCCCATGCCCGGGTAGTTGGTCTTGCTCACCACCTCGGCTTGCCTGGACGCGGGCAGCGTGAAGGTGCTGGTGCGCGTGATCACGAGCACGCCCGGTTTTCCGGTGCCGCCAGCAGGGATGAGGCGCAGTGTGCCCTGGCCGGAGATAACCCCGGTATAGGTCATTTCGCCCGCGGGCAACGAGATCACGGCGTCGCCGACCAGCGTGACGTCGTGGTTGGCAAGGATGGCTGCGGTGATGTCGGTCGCGCCGGCAATCGCTGCGCCGTTCGTCGCGGCATCCGCGGGCGCCCCGCCGCCCCCACATGCCGACGCCAGGGCCAGCATGACCGCGGTCGTGCCGACGCAAAGGCTGCGGCGGGAGAGGGACGAAGAGGTGGAGGGATGGCGAGGTAGCTGCGCAAGCATCATGGCGCAGGGATTGACGGGCGGCGTGCGGACGGACATTGTTCTTGTTGAAGGTGGTGTGAGCCGAGGCGCTCTCCACGGTCGAGTCTCTCAAGCGTGAATTTCGTTGCCGTCCTCATCAACGAGGCCATCTTCGCGGCAAATCTCGATTCGCCGAACGTAGCGGTTGTTGCGTGGAAAGTCATGACCAACCGCTGGTCTCCAGTTCCTCTTACAGACTCTTACCGGCAAGCTCGGATCGGTCCGCGTGAAATACTCACCGGATCAGCGGTCACCGCTGGACCGGCGCGCCTTTGAACTTATCCACTCCTTTCGTAGTGGGTTTGCTCGGCGACCGCGATTCACGCAAGCCGCGCAAGCCGCGCAAGCGCAGATACTCTGCACCGCATGCGGGCTCCCTACGCCCGATTGTTGACGCCGACCGAAAACTGAGCCATGGTGTCCGCTCGGAGGTAGAACAAAACAATGACTCTGCCCCGAGACGCACCATCACGGAAGCAAGTGGGGCGAGGGAGGTCCAGGTGAATGTTCCGGTACTGTCCGTTCCGATGCGACGTCGTGCCGTGCTCGGCGCAGGTGTGATCGTGCCGCTGGCGGCTCTGTACGGATGCAGCCGCCGCGGCGCGAACTCTGCGTCGGGACTGGCGAAATTGCACATCGCCACGCCCCTCGTCCCGCACTCAGGACTGCTCCATCTCGCCTCGGCGCGAGGCTTCTTCCATGAGTACGGGTTGGATGCCGCCCTGCTACCCGAAATCCATGGCAAGGCTGCGCTGGCCGACCTGCTGCGAGGGAAGACCGATCTGGCCGTCGCCGCCGACGTGCCCGTCGTCATCGAGGTGCTCAAGGGCGCGCAGCTGAGCATCATCGCGTCGGTGGCCAACTCATCAAACGAGTTGGTCGTGCTGGGGAGTGTCGATCGCGGCGTCCGCAATCCGGGTGATCTGCGCGGCCGCAAGGTGGGCGTCACACTCGGAACCAGCGGCGAATACTTTCTGTGGGCCTTTCTGGTGCGCAACCGCATCGCACCGCAGTCCATCGAGCTGGTCGATTTGCCGCCCACCCGGCTCGTCGAGTCGCTGCGCGAAGGACTCGTGGACGGCGTCGCGGCCTGGCAGCCCATTCGGCACGAGGCCGAACTTGCCTTTGGCGATGCCATCGTCTCGCTGCATGCGCCCGACGCGTACGACCAAAGTTATGTGCTGGTGGGGTTTAGCGACTACGTTCAGGTACATCAGCAGGAGTTGCGCCATTTGCTCAACGCATTGATGCAGGCCGAGGCCTTTGCGCGGACCGAACCTCAACAGGCCAAGGCTGCGCTTGCGGCGCAGATCAAGCTCACGCCCATGACCCTCGATCCGACTTGGCAGGATCTGAACCTCAAGGTCGAGCAGCAACAGGCGCAACTGGTCACGCTCGAGGACGTGGCGACCTGGGCCATGGCACGTGGCTATGCCCCGGCTCAGCCGATGCCCAACTTCGTTTCCCATCTGACCCTGGACGCCTTGCTGGCTGTGGATCCGGAGCGGGTGACGGTGGTCCAATGAAGATCAGCAGCACGACCGAGATTGCCGCAACACTGATGCTCGGCACGATGGTGCTGATCGCGCTCAGCATCGCTTGGGCCGAATCGCAGGTTCGTGCGGAGGTGACCCTGCGGTGCCACAACGTCGAGATTGCCGGCGCGCTCAACAGCTTGCGCATGGTCAACCACCATGGGCTCATGGCCTAGTTGGTTTGCCATACACCGTGGCGTGGGCCACGATCCAATCACTTTCCGCGGGAGCAGCAAATGGACCTGAACAGCTTTACTGACCAGTGGCAATCGCAACGACAGCAACTCTTCAAGTCCGTGCCGCCCGAGGGTCGGACCGTCCGCTATCTGGACAAGGAATTCCTGGTCTACCCCAACACCTTCTGGCCTTTCGCCGACAGCCTGCCGCTGGTCAAGCATTTCCAGGTCGCCCCCGGAGACCACGTGCTGGACGTGGGCACCGGCTCGGGCGTCATCGGCATCTTCGCATGCTATCGCGGCGCAGCGCGGGTGGTGGGTGTGGACATCAACCCAGCGGCCATCCAGAGCGCCACCCACAATGCCCGGACGCACGGCTTTGCCGGCGTCATGGAAGTCAAGCAGTCCAACTTGTTCGAAGCCTTGGGTGATGAGCGTTTCGACGTCATCACCGCCAACCTGCCGTTCCGGAACAAGCCGGCGCACGACATGGTGGCGATGTCCCAATGGGACACCGATTTCAAGACCAACACCCGCTTCTTCGAAGGCGTGGTCCGGCACCTGAAGCCCCAGGGACGCATCTATTACGTTCAGTCCAACTTCGGTGAATTCGAAGCCGTGAAACGCCTCGCCCAAGCGGCGGGCCTGCGGATCGCGGAACTGGCCCGCGAAGCCATCGACGACACCCGGCGCCAGGAGTTCTTCGTCTACGAGATGACCCTGGCCTGAAGCGCCGCAGACGATGGACAGTTTTCTAGTGAAGGTTCTGGGGCGTGGAATACGGGCATTCTGCCAATGCGCAAACCGGACGCTCGGCTATGGCAGCTCCTGCGCCGACTCGCGACTTCACCGTCGACCGCCGCGTCACTCGGGTGCGCTGTCGACGACCGACGGCTAGGGGAAGCATAGCCGACCTCGGCCCTCGTTCGACGGCGAACTGATCACAGGGCAGGTACGGCACCTTCAATTCCGGGCGCCGCGGCGCATCGTGGCCCGCCTGCACCCTATAGGAAGATTGTTGCCGGTGCATCGTGAAGAAGTCCGCTCATAGCCGATGCCGTGAAACGCCCATCGGAGGGGCGAGGTGCAACCCAACCTCGGGCAATCCATGCCCAATGCAGACGGGCCCGCAGGCCATACTCGAGCGCGAATAACAATCGAGTTCCAGGGAGGAACGACATCATGAACAAGCACCTCGGATCGGCCGGCCGCATCGTCGATCTCGCATCCTTGGTCGCCGCGATCATCACACTCGCCGCCTGCGGCACCGCGCCCAGCTCCTTGCGCCCCATGGCGAGTCCGGCGTCGCTGCACTTGCGGTCGCCGGTCAAGTGGACGCTGTCGCGCGCATTCATCGACCTCCACGAGACGCTGATCGCAGGCACCTACGTCGCGGTAGGCGAGTCGGACGATGGCACTTACTACCTCGGCCCGCAGCCGTGCCTGGTCGAAGCCAACGAACTCAAGGACAAGATGCCGCCGTGGGGTGGTGTCGCGCGCGATTGCGGCCTTTTCAAGCCGAAGAAGGCCGACGCGCAGCCAACCGTGTTCTTCATACAGAACGGGTTCTGGATGGTCACCGATTTCACGGCGGATGGCACGCCCAATCTGGACAAGCTATCCGATCACCGCAACCTCGGCGGACAGCCGGACGCCGCGCCGCAGCGCACGGTGCTCGACCCGAATGCGCCGGTGATGCCTGCGGCGACGACCGCGGCGGCGGCGACTGGTCGTGGATCGGTTACGGCGGGCGTCGGCAACGCCATCGGCACTAGCCTCGTCGCCGGCTTCATCGCGGCGGACCTAGGCACTTACCATGAACTTGGCACCCAGCCGGCCCCGGGCTGGCTGGACGCCGCGCTGGCGCCCAAGGCGGCCAACTAGCGGCTCCGAGCGCCGGACGTGCGGATCTCCGCCTCGTGGAAGAGTCGGATTCAACTGCTCTCGGTGCAGCGAGCACGGCGTCATCTCGGACTACTGGTACAACCAGGACGATCTTGAACACGCTGTGCAGCGCCTTGGCAGCATCATTGAAACGGGACAGCCACTTGATGGGGCGATGGGGCCACCCCGCGCGCTCGATTAGCGGTCGTCGGTGGCTGACCGCTTCTGCGCCGAACTCGGTCAGCTCCGGTTTCGCATCTCGCTCGGTAGTGCCGCGAGTTCGTAGAGGATATCTGGGCATCGCTCCTCGTTCCCTGCCCCATCAGTCAGAGCGATCGCCTGGAACCCCGCACGTTCGTAGAACCTGCGAGCGCCCGTGTTTGCCTGAAAAGTGTATAGCCTGACTGGATGCGCTCGCCCGAGAATGCGCAGGGCATGGGCCAAGAGCTCACGGCCGAGGCCGCCTCCAGTGTGGCCTGGCGCGATGTACAGCTGGTCGATCCAGTTGAGATTGTCCTCGCGGCTGACAACGAGGATGCCGACGACCACGGCGTTCAGGCGCGCCACGGTGACGCTTCCGTCGATCGCGAGAAGGTCATCCATCCAGCGTTCTACAGCAGCCACCGTGTGGATGATCGGGGCATAGGGGATGAATTCTCGTCTCGACGACACAAGCACGTCGATGGAAGCAGCAGCTAAGGCTCCTGATCGTCGCCTTCGACTTCGGTGATATAGGCCTCAAGATGATTCCTGGACGTGATGCCGGCGAAGCACTGGAGGCAAATCAATTTCCAGCCCGCCTTCTTCTCGATTTGCTGCTCGTCCCCGTTGGTCTCAACAATCACCTTGTCGCACTCATCGCACCATGCCCATGGATGTTCCTCGACCTCACCCCTTGGGATCTCGAAGAAGTTTCGACCAATGGCGCCAACCAGGTGGGAGCAGACGATTCCATATGACAGCCTCCCGTGGGTGGCGCAATCAACGAGGCCGTTCGCATCAGACTCGACAGGAAGCATACAAATCTAGACCTCCAAGGAGGACCTTGAGTTGACAACGCCGGCTGCGCCGGACGACTGTAAAGCGGACCAATGTAACCGTCGGCACATGTGTCGCCTGCGGCTCGGAAGCCGTCGGGTCAATCGCAATGCCGTCGAACCGAAGCGGAAGTCGAACGGCTTTAACTAGCCGTTCGAAACCAGGCATTGGATTCGACAGAGCCCGGATCACCGCATTCGGCGCGAAGCACTCGCTTGCCTACCAGTCGGCTCGTGCGAAGGGGTTAGGCCGCACCCGTTTCCCACCAGCGCCGCGGTCGGGTGGCCCGCGCAGAGGCGCGCGGCCTACTTCAGTCTCTCCTTGATCATCCTGACAGTGGCCACGTCTCCGAGGAAGACCCGCAGCGCATCCCTGTCTTCTTGAGAGAGGTCTTTGCCGCCGAGAACGTGCAGCCGCTGGATCACGACTTCGAGCGCCTCGGCTAGATGGCCGATTTGCTTGCCGTAGCTGCCAACCTGTTCAAGTGCCTTCTCCTCGACCTGGGCGTTGGACGTCGTCCCGAGGTTGACGTTGAAGAGGTTGAAAGACCAGTTGGGCAGTATCGATTGGGACAGAGCAGTCGGTGCCAGCTGCAGCGGCATGGAGAAGGTTGTCATCGCGCACTCCGTGTATTGCTGAACGGCGCCCACGTGGGCCGCACGTACATTGTGCAGCGCAACAGCAGCGGAGGGCATCTTCGTGCGGCCTAACGTTGAAGCTGAGCCGCGAGCGGCGGCTTGCCGACGCGAGCCGGCCCTACCGCATGCCTCGGGCAATTGGAAAGCGATGCCGCGTCTCGCCGCGCGCGATGATCACGATGCAGTGGGTGCGGCCGGTCGGAGGCCGCTGCGCACAACCGAAAACGAAGCCGACGAGCTGCCTGGAAGCCGCCTTCGGCGACCGACCGCTTGTGACCGCCGGTGGCTGTCGTTCGTCAATGACCTCGGCGATGACTTCCAGTCACATACTGCTCTGGCTTTGAAGATTGAGAATTCCTGGATTGAATCGTTCTAAGATCTCGTCTTCCAAATGCTTGCCGATGAATGGAAGACCGGCCAGGGTGCCAGTATTGCTGACCCACTCGATGCATGTCTCGACCATGGAATCCATCGAGTAGAACATCAGCATGACGTTCTGGAAGACGGATACGACGGAGTGCTCGTAGGGACTGCCCGGAAATTTGTCCCTGCATGACAGCACGAGCCAGCCGGCGTCAAACTCTGCGAATGGGAAGGAATGCTTCAGGAATTCATGGAGTCTCGGTTGCGTGCCGTAGCTGTCCATGATCATCTTGTACCCCTTCTCGGCATTCCGGATGCTTGTGAAGCCGCAGTCTCGAAACAAGAACGGATAGTCCTCCGCTCCCGGCGAGGACGGCTGGCCGTCGTGCCAACCGTAGAGCGCAACAATCTCGTCTGGCAGACGGGAAGGGAACCACGCGCATCGCTCGCGCAGCGTCGCCTCGGCAAGCCCCGGCTGAAGCGTGGCCGAGACGCGCTCTTGCCTGGCTTCGTAGGCGAGTCGCAGCGCCTCGAGGCGCGACTGGAAATGCGGCGCAGAGAACGCTGGCAGCTTGGCTGGCGGCACGGAGCGCTGCTTGCACGACGTCAGAGCAATGAGCGTCGCTGCACCCGTGAGCGCCTTGGCAATATCTCTGCGATTCATGCCGTTCTGCTTCTCGCCTCTCTTGACGTCAGCGGCTTGACTTGCCGACGCGTCCGTGGGCGCAGGTGCAGGGCTATTCCCGAAAGCCGCTGTTCAATTACGACAGCTCCTGCGCCGCATGCTGGCTTTAGGTGGAACATTCGACGGTGACGCCGCCAACTCATTGCCCGTCCCTCGCTGACTCAGCGGCCTGCGGCATGCCGGACAGATCTTACGCAGACAGCGAATACCCAGAAGCCCGCAAGCAGCAAGACCACGCCGACACCTATCAGCCAGGATGGCGCCTCCTCAGCAGGGAGGCGAAGTATCGTCAGGGCGCCGAGGAAGCAGGGAAGCATGAGCGCGCCAAAAGCCACCGTCCCGAACAAGGTCTGCGTCCGATCACCTCGCGGGGTCGCCGATGCCACGGTCGGATCCTCAAAGCGAAACATCCGGATGCGCTCCGGCTCCAAGAGCGTCGAGTCGATGAAGCCCTCCATCTGAAAGCCGAAGAACTCGCGCAGCGCCGCCTCACCCAGTTCGAGCGGATGGAACGGCAGCGGATAGTCGTCCAGTTCCTCCCCGGGATCGACTGCGGGGTGCAGGCCATCCCAGTAGGGCTTCTCGAAGTCCAGCCGCGCTCCGATGTCCTCGATCACCCCGTCGTCTGGCGCGACGCTAAGCGACCGGATCAGAACACCGTCTTCCCAGACAGCAAACGCGAACCAGTCGACGACGCTGTGCATCGCATGGAGGATGGTGGTTCCCTTTTCGGCGATGAACTTGCGCGGCAGTTCCGAGGGGCGGTCCATCGCGACCTCCGCGGACACGACGATGCCCAGGCCGGGAGTGCACCCAGCGATGACACTCTTGTCCGATAGGTACGTGTGCGACAGGTCGGTGGCCTGTGGTGCACCGAAGCGGGCGTCGGGAAAGAGCGATGCCACGAAGTTCGTCGTGGTGGACTCCTGCATGTCCGGATATCCGGACAAGATCCCGCGCGCATCGCCCTGCACTTGCGCGACCAGACAGGTCTTGGCTCCCATTTGCTCCTCCGCTGGATGCTGAGCCCATTGTCGCCGGGTCAGGCTTGCACTGGGCGTCAGGCGAAGAAAGCAGCCATTCGTCGGCGACCGCTACTGCGCCGATTGCCGCCGCTTCGCCAGCGCATCGACGATCGGATCGCACGCGCCTCAAAGTTCAGCGCCTGGCAGCTCGACCAGCAGGCCGTCCACGAAGCCCGGGTTCTCGAACCTCAACTCGCCGACCGAAGCGACCTCCTTGCGGTTCTGCGCATAGCCACGCGGATTGGTGACGACGCGGCAGCGGCCGACCCGGTAGTCGAAGCTGTCGTGCACGTGCCCGTGCAGCCACAGGTCGGCCTGTTCGGCGAGCTCGGTCAGGTCGCTGACGAACGCGCCGTTGACCGGGCTGCCGGCGAAGCGCGCGTGGATCGACGCCGGGTGCGGCCCGTGGTGGGTGACGACGACCGTCGGCGTCGTGTGGTCGCGCGACAGCTCGCGCGCGAGCCACGCGCGGCTGCGCTGGTGTTCGGCCAGCGCCTGGGCCGCGCTGAACGGACCCGAGCGGGTCTGGATGCGGCGATGGTCCAGCAGGAAGCCCTCGGCCGCCGCCATCGCCTCGGGTTGCGCGATGCCGGAGAGCCGGTAGTCGGTCCACAAGGTGCTGCCCAGGAAGCGGACGCCGCCCAGCGTCACGGCGTCGTTGTCCAGGAAGCGGACGGCGGTGCCTTCGGCCGCTCGGCGCAGGTCCGCGCGCAGCTGCTCCCACTGGTTGTCGTAGAACTCGTGGTTGCCGGCCAGGTACAGCACCGGGACGGGCCAGTCGGCGAAGCGCTCGATCGCGCGCAGGCCGCGGTCGATGTCCCCGGCCAGCACCAGCACGTCGGCGCCCGGCGCCGCGGCGATCAGGCGCTCCTGCGGCCACTCGCGGGCGAGCAGTTCCAGGTGCAGGTCCGACGCCAGCTGGATGCGCATGCCGGACACGATAGTCGAAATCCGCGCGGATGCGGACCCGTCAGGCGGCCCCGCCCCCGCGGCTCTCCCGCACCGCGAGATTCGCGACGTGCCGCACCCCGGCCGCCAGCCCCAGCGACACCGTGACCAGCCCGACCACCAGCCCGACCCAGAACCCGTAGACCTGCAGCGGCCCGCTGCCCAGCGCGCCGAAGTAGCCCAGCCACACGCCGGTGGGGACGCCCAGCAGCCAGAACGCGGCCAGCATCAGCAGCATCGGCAGCACCGTCACCTTGTAGCCGCGCAGGGCGCCGATGGCGGTGACCTGGGTGGCGTCGAACAGCTGCCAGAACGCGGCGAACAGCAGCAGGTTGGCGGCCAGCGCCTGCACGGCGGCGTCGGAGCTGTAGAGCGCGGCGACCTCGTGGCGCGCCAGGATGATCGGCAGCATGAACACCGCGCCGAAGATCAGCCCGAGCCCGATGCCGCTCCAGGCGGCGTGGCGGGCGGCGTGCGCGTCGCCGGCGCCGAGCGCGTGGCCGACGCGCACCGTGGTGGCGGCCGAGATGCCCATCGGGAACATGAAGATCAGCGCCGACGAGTTCAGCGCGATCTGGTGCGCGGCGATCTGCACGTCGCCGAAGCGGCCGACGAGGATGGCCACGCTGCAGAACGCCGCCACCTCGGCGACGCCCGCGCCGCCCATCGGCAGGCCCAGCCTGAGCAGGCGCTTCTGCGCGTCCCAGGTCGGCAGCCGCCAGTCGCGCCACACGTAGGTCGGCTTGTAGACCTCGGCGCGCGCCGTCCAGACGGCCAGCGCCGCCAGCGACACCCACATGCCGATGCCCGTCGCCCAGCCGCAGCCCGCGCCGCCCATGGCCGGCAGCCCGAGGTGGCCGTAGATCAGCACCCAGTTCAGGAACGCGTTGACCGCGAGGCCGACGAAGGCCAGCACCATCACCGGGCGCGTCTGGTTGATGCTGGACGAGTAGAACGCCAGCGAGCGGTAGACCAGCGCCGCGGGCAGCCCGAACACGATGCCCCACAGGAACACGCCGGTGCGCGCGGCCAGCCGCGGATCGATGTCGAACGCCTCCAGCAGCGGCGGCGCGAGCGGCACCAGCAGCAGCGGGATCAGACCGCAGTACAGCGCCAGCCAGATGCCCTCGCGCGCGTCACGCGCGACGGCGGCGTGGTCGCCGGCGCCGAAGTGATGCGCGATCAGCGGCGACACCGCCTGCACGACGCTCATCAGCCCGATGAACACCGGGATCCACAGCGAGACGCCAAGCCCGACGACGGCCTGCTCGAAGGCGCCGGCGTGGCCCGACATCACCGTGTCGAGCAGCCCCATCAGCACCTGCGCGACCTGCGACAGGATGATGGGCACGCCCAGCTGCAGCAGGGCGCGGGCTTCCTGGCGGAACGGGGTGGGGGCGGAGGCGGTCGGCATGGGGGGCGAATGGCATGCCGTGGCTGGCATCTTCAGGGCGGCGCAATTTACCACCGGCCCCGTGCCCGGGTGGCGCCCGCGGGCATCGCGCGGGCGGCGGCGCCCGCGCTACAGCAATCCGCCATCCTGCCGATTAGGTCAAAATGGCCTCCGATGAGCTCCCGCCGCCCGACCCGTTCCGCCCGTTGCGCGCCGTCGTCCCCCGCGACGGCCGGGAGGCGCGCGCGATGAACAAGGGCAAGATCCTCGTCGTCGACGACGACCGCCTGGTGCTGGCCACGGTCACGCACGGGCTGTCCCAGGCCGGCTACGAGATCATCGACGCCGACAACGGCGACGACGCGATCCTGCTGGCGCGCCAGCACCGCCCCGACCTGGCGCTGCTGGACATCCGCATGGAGGGCATGAGCGGCTTCGACGTCGCGGCCTACCTGCGCGAGTCGCTGCAGACGCCGTTCATGTTCCTGTCCGCGTTCGCCGACGACGAGACCGTGGCGCAGGTCAAGGCGCTGGGCGCCGTCGCCTACCTGGTCAAGCCGCTGGACATCGCCCAGATCCTGCCGACCGTCGAGGCCGCGCTGGCCACGGTGCGCGCGCGCCGGGCCGTCGCGCCGCGGCCCGCGCCGGTGCCGCGCGAGCGCCCGCGCCACGACCCGTTCGACCCGAGCTCCGGCTTCGCGCCGCTGCACGAGCCGCCGGCGTCGCCCGCCGCGGCGCCGGACGACGTCTCCGGCGCGCTGGCCGACGTCGTCGCCATCGCGGTGGGCGTGCTGATGCACCGCTACTCGCTGTCGCGCCGCGAGGCGTTGCTGCGCCTGCATCGCATGGCCGCGGCCGACGGGCTGCAGGTCAAGGCCTCGGCCGAACGCTTGCTCGACGCGGTCGAACTGCTGGCCCGGCCCGGCAACGCCTGAGTTGTACCGGTCGCCGCGCTGATACAGCGCAGCCTTCGTCCCGCACCGCTGTGCCTTGGCCGGCCTCCCGGCCGTCCCTAAGCTCTGCTCCCAGCCTGGAGACCGAGCCGATGACGCAGCTGCTGCCGATGATGATGTATTGTTTCGTGATGTCGATCACCCCCGGACCGAACAACCTGATGCTGACGGCCTCGGGCGCGAACTTCGGCTACCGGCTCACGTTGCCGCAGGTGATGGGCTGCGTGGCGGGCAACGTCGCGCTGACGATGGTCGCGTGCAACGGGCTCGGCCAGCTGTTCGTCGCCTGGCCGCTGGCGCAGGCGATCCTGCGCACGGTCGGCGCGCTGTACCTGCTGTGGCTGGCGTGGAAGCTGGCGCAGACGCGCCTGGGCGACGCGCAGGCGCTGCGGCCGCTCACCTTCCTCGAGGGCGTGATGTTCCAGGCCTTCAATCCCAAGAGCTGGATCCGCGCGATCACGCTGGCGGCGGTCTTCATGCCGGCGGGCGCGAACCCGCTGACCGCCGGCCTGGCGATCAGCCTGATCGGCGGGGCCATCGGCTTCCCGTGCATCTCGATGTGGGCGCTGTTCGGCGTGGCGATGCGCGGGGTGCTGGCGGATCCGCGCCGGCAGCGCGTGTTCAACCTGGCAATGGCGGCGGCGCTCGTCTTCCTCGCGATCGAGATCCTGGTCTGATGTTCACCCTCGACCGCAACTCCCCCGTGGCGCTGTCCGACCAGATCGAGGCGCGGCTGCGCGAGCTCGTCGCGCGCGGGCAGTTGCCGGCGGGCGCGCGCCTGACGTCGATCCGGCAGCTGGCGTCGGAGCTGGCGGTCAGCCCCAACACGGTCATCACGGCCTACGACCGGCTCGTCGCGTCGGGCGTGATCGACGCGCGCGGCACCGCCGGCTACTTCGTCAACCCGCGCCAGGGCGCGATGCCCGAGGAGGTATCGCTCGAGGCCGGCGAGGAGCAGGAGCCGGTGTGGCTGGCGCAGCAGGCCAACGACCAGCGCGCCGGCGTGCTGCTGGCCAGCAGCGGCGCGCTGCCGCCCGCGTGGCTGGAGGACGCCGTGCCCGCCGCCGCGGTGCAGCGCGGGCTCGCGCGCAGCGTCGCCGGCATGGCCTCGCGCTGCCCGCCGCAAGGCCTGCCCGAGCTGCGCGAGCGCCTGGCGCTGATGCTGCGCGGCATGGGCATCCCGGTGGACGCCGGCCGCATCCTCACGACCTACGGCGGCACGCACGCGATCGACATGATCTGCCGCAGCTTCCTCAAGCCCGGCGACGCGGTGCTGGTGGAGGACCCCGGCTACTTCCTGATGTTCGGCCGGCTGCAGCAGGAGGGCATCCGCGTGCTGCCGATCGCGCGCCGCCACGACGGCGTCGACCTGGGCCAGCTGGAGGCCGCGTGCCGCGAGCACAAGCCGCGTCTCGCGTTCCTGCAGACCACGCTGCACAACCCGACCGGCTGGAGCAGCAGTGCCGCCAACCTGCACAAGCTGCTGGTGCTGGCGCAGCAGTACGGCTTCCTGATCGCCGAGGACGACGTCCAGGGCCATTTCCACCCCGGCCAGCCGACGCGGCTCGCGGCGCTGTCGGGGCTGGAGCGCGTGATCTACTACTCGAGCTTCTGCAAGGCGCTGAGCCCCGCGCTGCGCATGGGCTACATCGCGGCCGACCCGGCGCTGCTGAAGGTGCTGCTGCGCCAGAAGATCTACTCGGTGCTGACGACGCCCGCGCTCAACGAGTCCGTGATGCTGGAGGTGCTCGCCGCCGGCCGCTGGCGCAAGCACCTGGATCGCCTGCAGCGCCGCCTCGCGGCCGCGCGCCACGCCAGCGAGAAGCAGCTCGCCTCGGCCGGCATCCGCTTCGACCACCCCGGCGAGGGCGGCCTGTTCCTGTGGGGCGAGCTGCCGCAAGGTGTCGACGTCGACCTGCTGGTGCAGGACGCGCTGCGCAACAAGATCCTGCTCGTGCGCGGCGCCGCCTTCATGGCCGACGGCGGCGCCGATCCGCACATCCGCTTCAACGTGGCGATGTGCCAAGCGCCGAAGGTGGCGGATTATCTGCGCGAGCGGCTGAGCAGCGTGCGGGACGCCCATGCGGCCGTGCGCCGTCTGGCTGCACCGGAACCTCGTCCGGCGAACTGAGTAACCGCGTTCCGAGTCAAGCGTTCTTGAACTCGGGATCCCATGGCAACCCGCTTCAGGCCTGGCGTTGCCGGCAGTCAGCAGGCGCGCGTAAAACGCTGCGACGTGTCAGTCTTGCGGCAGTGTTTGTTTCTTTTGGGGCGTGCCGGGTCTCGCCCCGGCGGGCGACCTACTTTCTTGTCGCGACAAGAAAGTAGGCAAAGAAACGCTCTCAATACGCCGCGCAGAACTCGCTGCGTTCGCTTCGCTCACTGCGCTCGGACAGCTGCTCGGAGTCAGTTGGACGGGCGCGCTGCGCGCGCTGACTCTACGTATTGCGACGATGTTGAAGTTCAGCGCCTTATTGATGCTCCTGATCGCTCGCAATCGATGACTCGTCGTCATCGATCAACCATGTGCTCCACCCGCCCCAGGGCCGATAGCAGATCGCTTCGCGCAAAGAGCGCGCGCAGCGCGCCTCAAACAAACTGACTCCGCGCAGCTGTCCGAGCGCAGTGAGCGAAGCGAACGTAGCGAGTTTTGCGCGGAGCATTCAACGCGCTTCTTTGCCTACTTTCTTGTCGCGACAAGAAAGTAGGTCGCCCGCCGGGGCGAGACCCGGCAACGCCGACCACGACGAAGCACCGCCGCGGCGCGCCGGACCACTCCGCGGAAGATGGCGGCGAGCGAGCCCCCGTCGCGGATCATCTCGACGCTGTCCACGATTGCAATCGAGGGCGGCATGGCTAGGGCAACGTGAAGTAGAACTTCGCGCCCTTGCCGACCTCGGACTCGGCCCAGATGTCCCCGCCATGCCGGCGGACGATGCGCCGCACCGAGGCCAGGCCCACGCCCGTGCCCTGGAAATCCTTGGCGCTGTGCAGGCGCTGGAAGACGCCGAACAGGCGGTCGGCGAAGCGCATGTCGAAGCCGGCGCCGGCGTCCGCGATGACGAAGGCGGGCGCGCCGCCCTGGGTCTCGCGGCGCAGCTCGATGCGCGTGACGGGGCTCTGGCCGCTGTACTTCCAGGCGTTGCCGACCAGGTTCTCGACGGCGATGCGCAGCAGCGTCGGGTCGCCCTGCACCACCAGGCCCGGCTCGATCGCGATCTCGGCGTGGCGCTCGGGCTCGTTGCTGCGCAGGTCCTCGACGACGTAGCGCGCCAGCTGCGACAGGTCGACCGGCTGGCGCTTGAGCGGCTGCGACTGCAGGCGCGACAGCGCGAGCAGCGAGTCGATCATGCTGTTCATGCGCGCGGCGGCGGCGAGGATGCGGTCGACGTGGTCGTTGCCGATGCGGTCGAGGAAGCGGCCGTAGTCCTCCTTGAGGATGCGCGCGAAGCCCTCGACCACCCGGATCGGCGCGCGCAGGTCGTGCGACACCGAGTAGATGAAGGACTCGTGGTCGGCGTTCTCGCCGGCCGGGGCGGGCGTCGGCGCCGCGACGGGCGCGGGCAGGGCGGCTGCCACGGCCTCGGGCGCCAGCGCGCGCAGAACGACCAGCCGTCCGGCCTGCGGGTCGCCGTCCGCCGGCACGTAGCTCCAGCCGACGCGCCACTCGGCCGCGTTGCGCGTCTCGCCCGCGGGCATCTCGGCGAGCGCGCGTTCGACCGCGGCGGGCAGGCGGGCGCAGACGGCGGCCCAGTCGGGCGTGCCGGTGAAGCTGTCCTCGGGGGCGCCCGTCATGCCGAACAGCGGCCGGGTGCCGGCGCCCTGGGCCTCGAGCCGCCACGGCGCGCCTTGCTCCAGGCGGCGGAACAGCAGCAGCGTGGCATCCGGCTGGGCCATGAGCGCCGCGAGCGCGGCCTGGCCGAAGGACGCGGCGTCGGTCTCGCCGACGGGGCGCGCGCTGCCGACGTAGCCCAGGAAGAAGCCATCGCCGTCGTGGCGCGGCTCGCCGCGCAGGCTCCAGAGTTCGGCGCGGTCGCCGAGCTGCAGCAGCACGCGCTGCTCGGTGACGGGCGCATGCGCCGCGAGCTGGCGCGACAGCGGCCAGCTGGTGGGCATGTTGCCCGTGCCGGGGGCGACGCCCTCGGCGCCGGGGATCGGCGCGGCCAGGCTGGTCAGCGGCGTGCCCAGCGGCGGATTCAGCTTCCAGCCGTCCTGGCGGCGCGCCGGGGGGCGCCAGGTGGCGAGCTTGTGGGTGGCGTCGGTCTCCCACGTCCAGTAGTCGGCCAGCGCCATCAGGCGGGTGCGCTCCTCGGTGGCCTCGCGCAGCGTCGCGGCGTCGCGGGCCTTCATCCACAGCGCGCCCGCCACGGCGCCGATCGCGCCGAAGCCGGCGAGCGCCAGCATCATGAGCACGTCGAGCGTGGAGGTCATCGAGTCTGAGGAAGCCGCATGCGGGCGATTGTAAGGAGCAACGGCGGCTTCGCCCGGGCGCCGGCGGCGCTGGGCGCGGGCGTGCCGTATCCTGTCTTGTAGGGAGGCCGTGACACATTCGCGCCACAGCGGCGCACGGGCGTCGTGCCTGCCCGCCCCCGGAGCGGGGCGGACGGCACGCCAAAGGCCCCCTGCCTGCGGAGTATTTCGCCATTGACGCACTGGTGGCGCACGGACATGCTTACATTACAGGGCGAAAATGCTCGACTACAGAAACTCAGGGCGATGGGCGACTTGAACAACCCCGGAATCGAGGGCGCGGCCTCCAGGCCCGTGCTGGACGCTGCCAGCCTGGCCGAGCTGCGTGCGCTGGATCCGGATGGCAAGGCGCAGCTGGTCAAGCGCGTGCTGACCACGTACCAGAGCTCCCTGGCCAAGCTGACCCAGCAGTTGCGCTCCGCGCGCGGCGAGGGCGCGTGGGAGCAGGTCGGCCGCGTCGCGCACACGCTCAAGTCGTCCTCGGCCAGCATCGGGGCGCTCGCGCTGTCGTCGCTGTGCGCCGAGATCGAGCGCCTGGTCCGCGGCGGCGACATCGCCGGCGCCGAGCCGCTGGTCGAGCGTTTCCACGCGGAAGTCCAGCGCGTCGAAGTCGCCGTCGGCCAGACCCTGCAGCACCTGGAGGCGGCCGCCTCATGACGCTGCACCACGGCGTGAGCCTGGAGGCGACGGACCGCCGTCCGACGGTGCTGCTCGTCGACGACGACGAGGTCAACCTGCTGATGACCGCGGCGGCCCTGCGCGACCGCGGCTTCGACATCACGTCCTGCACCGGCGGCGAGGAGGCCCTCACGCGCCTGGCCAGCTGGACGCCCGACGTCGTCGTGCTCGACGCCATCATGCCGGGCCTGGACGGCTTCGAGACCTGCGTCGCGCTGCGCAACATGCCCGGCTTCGACAACGTGCCGGTGCTCATGCTCACCGGCCTGGACGACGAGGCCTCCATCAACCGCGCCTACCAGGTCGGCGCGACGGACTTCTTCGTCAAGGCCACGCAGTGGAGCCTGCTGGCCGGGCGCCTGCGCTACCTGCTGCGCGCCTCGCGCACGCGCCAGGAGCTCGAACGCAGCAAGGCCAAGCTGGCGCGCGCGCAGGATCTCGCCCGCATGGGCTCGTTCGACTGGTGGATGGACGACAACCGCAGCTTCGTCAACGGCCTGGAGCTGTCCGAGGAAGGCCTGCGCGTGTTCGGCTACGGACCGGACGACCGCGTCAACCTGCGCGACATGCTGCGCATGATCGCCCCGACCGACCGTGAGCCGCTGGTGCGGCTGGCGCGCCAGATCCTGTACCAGGTCTCCGTCATCGCCACCGACGTGCCGATGACGCTGCCCGACGGGCGCTTCCGCATCATCCACGTCGAGGCCGAGCCCGAGTTCGACGAGCACGGCCACTGCTGCGCCTACACCGGCATCGTGCAGGACGTGACCGACCGCCGCATCGCGGAGGACCGCATCCGCCACCTGGCCAACTACGACGCGCTGACCAACCTGCCCAACCGCCGCCAGCTGATCTGGCGCGCCGAACGGGCGCTGGAGTTCGGCCGCCGGCTGGGCCACCAGGTCGCGCTGCTGCTGATCGACCTCGACCGCTTCAAGGTCATCAACGACACCCTCGGCCACGCCGCCGGCGACGAGCTGCTGATGGAGGTCGCGTTCCGCCTGCGCGGCTGCGTGCGCCACTGCGAGCAGCTGTTCGAGGGCGTGATCGAGACCGCGGGCTCGCGCTCGCACCGCACGCTGGAGGCCGTGGGCCGCCTCGGCGGCGACGAGTTCGTGGCGCTGCTGCCCGAGGTCGCCGACGAGGCCGACGCGCAGCGCGTGGCCACCCGCATCCTGGAGGCGCTGCGCGAGCCGGTGGTGGTCGCGGGCCAGGACTGCTTCGCCACCGCCTCGGTGGGCATCGCGCTGTTCCCGCGCGACGGCAACACCGTGGCCGACCTGCTGCGCAACTCGGACGTCGCGATGTACGCCGTCAAGAGCCAGGGCCGCAACGACGCGCTGGTCTACACGCCGCGCCTGGCCGGCCGCGGCCGCGAGAAGCTGGCGCTGGAGAGCGCGCTGCACAAGGCCATCGAGCGCGACGAGCTGGTGCTGTACTACCAGCCCAAGGTCGACGTCGCCAACGGCCGCATGGTGGGTGTCGAGGCGCTGATGCGCTGGCGCCGCGGCGACCTGCTGATCCAGCCGGCCGACTTCATCCCGGTGGCCGAGGAGACCGGCCTGATCGTGCCGATGAGCGAATGGGCGCTGCGCCAGGCCGCGCGCCAGGCGCGGATCTGGGCCGACGCATTCGGCTTTGCCGACTCCATCGCCGTCAACATGCCCAACCGCATGTTCGAGCGCACCGACCTGATCGAGCAGATCTCGTCGGCCGTGCGCGAGGAGGGCATCCCGCACAACATGATCCAGCTCGAGATCACCGAGACGGGCCTGATGAAGGACCTGCAGCGCGTGATCCCGTCGCTGCACCGGCTCACCGAGATCGGCGTGCAGATCGCCGTCGACGACTTCGGCACCGGCTATTCGTCGCTGGCCTACCTGACCTCGCTGCCGATCGCCGAGGTCAAGATCGACCGCAGCTTCGTGCGCGACCTGGGCGTGCTGCCGCAGAGCCTGGCGGTCGTCACGGCGATCATCGCGCTGGCGAAGTCGCTGGACCTCAAGGTAGTGGCCGAAGGGGTCGAAAACCAGCGGCAGCAGGACGTCCTGTACGGGGAAGGCTGCTCGCTGATGCAGGGCTTCCTGTTCAGCAAGCCGATGCCGCCGGAGGACATCCAGGCCTGGATGGAGGGCATGGCGCTGCCGCGCAAGGCGGCGCCGGCGTCCTCCGTCGCCAAGCTGCGGGCCGCTGGCGGCGTGGTCGTCGACGTGGGCCGGCGCTCGTAGCCATCGAGCGGTTCGCTTGCGGACCGCGAACCGTCATCGCTCATGTCCAAACCGTCCGCCGCAGAGACCGCCAAGGCCGCGTTGCGCCGCCTGGCGCTGTCCAAGCTGGAACCCACGCCCGAGAACTACGCCCGCGCCTGGGCCGAGGAGGGCGGCGCCGCGCCCGCCCCGGCGCCCGCGCCCGCCGCGGCGGCGGCCGTGGACAGCCCGAAGGCGCGCGGCGTGCACGACCGCATCGCGGCGCGCCTGTTCGAGGACGGCACCCAGCGCGAGGAGTTCGCGCAGGCCATGCAACGCGCCGACTGGGACGCCGCGCGCGGCTTGGTCGAACGCGCGACCGAGGCGCAGCTCGCGCTGTCCCAGGGCTGGGCGCTGACCATCGAGAAGCTCGCCCGCGGGCTCGAACGCGGCGGCCGCCAGTGGACGGCGGCGCGCAAGAAGGACAGCCTGCAGCGCGTGCTGGAGGCCAACCGCAGCGACATCGCGCGGCTGCACCAGCGCATGAAGCAGCTGGTGGCGTCGTGGGACGGCGACGTCGCCGACGACGCCGTCGCGGTCGATGCCGGCGCCGAGACGCTGGACCTCGGCACCGGCCCGATCTCGCAAGGCGGCGGTATCGAGCCGCAGGGCGGCATCGGCCATCCGCCGGCCGAGCGCGTGCAGGACCACGGCGACTGGCCGTCTGTGCTCGCGCAGTACGACGCCACGCTGCACGCCGCGCTGCCGGCCGACGACGCCCGCGCCGCGGCGCTGTCGCACGAGCTGCGCGACCTGCAGGCCGAGCTCGCCCGCGAGGGCGCCACCGCGCGCCTGCGCGCGCAGGCCGATGCGCTGTGCGAGCGCGCGCGGCGCCTGCTGGCGCATCGCCACCACCTGGTCGACGAGCTGCATCGCCTGACGCTGGAGATGAGCGCCGGCCTGGCCGAGGTGGCCGAGGAGGGCAGCTGGGTCAAGGGCCAGACCGAGAGCCTGAAGCTGAGCCTGGGCGACGCGCCCAGCGTGCGCTCGGTGCGCGCGGCCAGCGAGATGCTGGCGCAGGCGCGCGGCCGCCAGCAGCGCGTGCGCGCCGAGCGCGACAGCGCGCGCGTGGCGCTGAAGGACGCGATCTCGCAGATGCTCACCGAGCTCGACGCGCTGGGCAGCCACACCGGGCGCTTCTCCGACAGCGTCGCGCGCTACGTCGACACGATCGCGCACGCCGACTCGCTGGAGAGCCTGGCCAGCGTCGTGCGCCAGATGATGGACGAAGGCCGCGCGGTGCACGGCCTGGTCAGCGCGACGCAGGAACGCCTGAACGCGGGCCGCCAGCGCGCCGCCGAGCTCGAGGCGCAGGTGCGCTCGCTGGAGTCGGAGCTGCGCCGGCTGTCCGACGAGGTGTCGACCGACGTGCTCACCGAGGTCGCCAACCGGCGCGGCCTGATGCAGGCCTTCGGCGTCGAGACCGCGCGCCTGGAGCGCCAGGGCGGCGAGCTGGCGATCGGCCTGCTCGACATCGACAACTTCAAGAAGCTCAACGACACGCTGGGCCACTCGGCGGGCGACGTCGCGCTGAAGTCGCTCGCGGGCCACGTGCAGAAGCAGCTGCGCGCGGTCGACATCGTGGCGCGCTTCGGCGGCGAGGAGTTCGTCGTGCTGCTGCCGGGCGTGGCCGTCGACGAGGCCCAGGCCACGCTGACGCGGCTGCAGCGCACGCTGTCGGCCAGCCTGTTCATGCACGACGGCCGCGAGGTGTTCGTCACCTTCTCGGCCGGCGTCACGCGCTACCGCCCCGGCGAGGCGCTGGAGGCCGCGCTGGAGCGCGCCGACGAGGCGCTGTACGAGGCCAAGCGCACCGGCAAGAATCGGACTTGCATCGGCTGAACGGGGGCGCGCGGCGTCGGGTGGGCGCGCCGCAGGCCAGGCCCTCGAACGTCCAGCCGGTGACGACGCCATCGCGCAGCTGGAAGCGCGTCGTGCAGCGCATCGGCACCGTGGGGGCCATGATTGGCATGCTGACGATGGGGGCGCCGGTGGTCGGCGCCGAGTAGGTGGCCATCGGCTGCGGGGTGCGGATGTCGTCGCTGGTGACGTACGTGAGCGTCTCCGTGCCGTCGGCGTCCTTCGCGAGCAGGGGCTTGCCCCAGGCCGCGAGCAGCTCGGCGCGGGTCGCGCCCTTCCAGCGCTGCAGCGACTGTTCATGGCGGGCGTCCATCGCGGCGCGCGAGGCGCAACCGGCGAGCATGGAGACGGCGATGGCCGCGACGAGCGCCTGCAGGGCGGTCGACGGGCGATAGCGAAGGGAAGGATGGCGCATGCCTGCATTGGACACCACGGAGCGCGGATTGCTCCGGCGCGCTATCGTCCCGTACGAGGACCGCCCGATGACGATGAACGACGCCGACCTGCACGCCCTGTCCGACGCCATCCGCGCGATCGAGCGGCCCGGCGTCGGCGCGCGCCTGGCCAACCTGGTGGGCTCACCGATCGAGCGGCTGGTGGGGCTGCTGCCCGAGCGCGCGTCGGCGCTGATCTCGGCGGCGGCGCGCAAGGCGATCCACGGCGCGCTGAACCTGTCGCTGCGCACGCTGGCCACCAACGGCCCGCTCGCGCACGGCGCGCCGCCGCCGGCGTCCAACGGCTGGCACAAGGTCGCGAGCGCGGCCAGCGGCGCGGTGGGCGGCGCGTTCGGGTTGGCGGCGCTGGCCGTCGAGCTGCCGGTGTCGACCACGATCATGATGCGCTCGATCGCCGACGTCGCGCGCAGCGAGGGCGCTGACCTGGCCGACCGCCAGACCCAGCTCGAGTGCGTGATGGTGCTCGCGCTCGGCGGCAACGCGAGCAGCGACGACGCGGCCGAGGTCGGCTACTTCGCGGTGCGCGAGGCGATGACGCGCGCCGTCTCCAGCGCCGCCGCGCACCTGGCGCGCCACGGGCTCGCGAAGGAGGGCGCGCCGGCGCTGGTGCGGCTGATCACGCTGATCGCCGAGCACTATTCCGTCAACGTCACCGAGAAGGCCGCGGCGCAGATGGTGCCGCTGATCGGCGCGGTGGGCGGCGCGGCCGTCAACACGATCTTCATCGACCACTTCCAGACGGTGGCGCGCGGCCACTTCGCGGTGCGGCGGCTGGAGCGCAAGTACGGCGAGGCCGTCGTACGCGAGAGGTACGGCGAGCTGGCCGCGAAGCTCGGGTGAGCGTTCAGCGCGCGGTCGTATATTGCGGGCTGCCTTTGCAGCGCCCGCCCACATGAAGCCGACTTCCTTGCCCGTTCGACCGTCCCGCGTCGCCGCGACCGCGCTGCTGCTCGCCGCGGCGACGAGCTTTGCCGCGAGCGCCTCGCGTTCCGCCTGCACGCCGACTCCCGCCAGCGGCGACCTCGTGTCGCAGGCGGCCGACGCGCTGTCGGCGCGCGTCGACGCCGCGCATCCGTTCGCGCTCGCGAACTGGGACGTGCGCTGGTGGCAGCGCCGTCGCGTCTGGATCACGCTGGCCGCGAGCAACGAGGGCGACGCGGCGACGCAGGTGCTGCCGCAGATGGTGGTCGACGCGCGCCCCGACGGCAGCGCGGCGCTGGCGCTGCCGGGCCTGCCGCTGGCCGTGCCCGCGCACGGCCGCGCCACGCAGCGCCTGGCGATCCACGTGCCCGACGACGCGAGGACGCTGGGCGTGCGCACGCTCGTGGCGACGCCCGCGCAGCCGGTGGCGATCGCGTTCGCGCTCGAATGCTCGGACTCGCGCTACGACGCGGGCGAGCTCGCGCCGGCCGTCGCGCCCCTGCTCGACGAAGCGGTGAAGACGTACTTCGACGGCCTCGTCGACCCGCTGTCCGATCCCGCCGGCGCCGCCGACGTCGCGCGCCGGCTGTCCAGCGGCGCGCAGGACGACGTCGACGTCGCCTGGACCCTGCGCGGCCTGATGCAGGCCGTGCACGACGACCACGGCTGGTTCGCGCTGCCCGGCGAGGCGCTGCCCGCGCGGCGCACGCTCGTCACGCGCGCGCCCGAGCTCGCGCTGCTCGACGACGGCACCGCCGTCGTGCGCCTGCACGCGCTCGACACGAGCTCCGCGCCCGCGGCGCTCCAATGGGCGGCGGCGCTGCACGACGGCATCGCGGCGCTGGCGGCGCGGCATCCGCGCGCCTGGATCGTCGACCTGCGCGACCACGACGGCGACGCCCCGTGGCCCGCGCTGGCGGCGCTGGCCACCTTGCTGGACGGGCCCATGGTGGGCGCGTTCGTGAACGGGCAAGGCCGGCAGGAGTGGATCGTCGAGCGCGGCGCCGTGCGCATCGCCGGCGGCCCGGCGCTGGTGGACCTGCAGGCGCCGCCGGAGCCGGGCTTCCGCGGGCCGGTCGCGGTGCTGCTCGGGCCGGGCACGCGCGACGCCGGCGAGGACGTCGCCGTCGCCCTGCGCGGCCGCGCCGACACGCGCTTCTTCGGCACGCCCACCGCCGGCTTCCCGCTGCAGGGCATGCAGGCGCATCGCCTGGCTGACGGCAGCACGCTGGCCGTGCTCGAGACGCGCGCCGCCGACCGCACCGGCGTCGTCCACCGCGAGCCGCTGGAGCCCGACACGGTGCTGCGCGACGCCGACGCCGTGGCGCCGCTGCCGCAGCCGGTGCGGGACTGGCTGCACGACGCGATGGCGGGCGGGCGCTGACGACGCGAGGCGCCGCCCGCGCCGCCACGCGCGCCGCGGTCAGGCCGCGGCGTCCAGGTGCACGGTCACGCCGGTGGCCGAGTAGCGGGTCGTGGCCTTGAAGCCCTGCACGTTCACCTGGCTGAAGCGGCCGGACAGCGTGTGCGCCGACAACACGGCGATCGTGTCGCCGACCGCCGGCTTGTAGCCGTTGACGAAGCTCACGTTCAGCGTGCCCGCGATCTGCGCCGACAGGCTCACCAGCAGCGTGCCCTTGTCGGCGCCGCCGAGGTCCAGCTGCAGCGTCGCGCCCGCGAGCTCGACGTAGTTGCCGCCGTCCAGCACCTGGCCTTGCGTCGCGGCGCACACCAGCGTGCCGGCCTTCTGGTAGACGTCGCCGGTGCCCAGCGCGGATGTGGAGTCCGCCTGCAGCGTGCCGCCGGCGACGATGGTGCCGCCGCTGTACGTGTTGGCGCCGGTCAGGTGCAGCGTGCCGGTGCCGGCCAGCGTGAGCAGGCCCTTGCCGGAGATGTCGTTGCGCCAGCTGTCCTCGGCCGCGAAGCCGCCCTGGCTCGCGTCCATCGTCACGCTGACGTCGCCGTTGAAGCTGCCGTAGCCGTCGGCGGCGGCGAACAGGTTCAGGCGGCCCCAGCCCTCGGCGTCGTCCATGGCCGGGAAGCCCGAGGCCAGCGCCGTGCTCTTGAGCACCACGCGGCGCTGGTCGGCGCTCAGGTAGGGCAGGCGCGTCTCCAGCAGCAGCTCGGCGCCCTTGGGCACGACGGCGGCCTGGGTGGTGTCGGCGACCGGCGCGAAGCCGTAGGTCAGGCGGCGCAGGTAGTCGGCGGCGTTGGCCGCGTGGTCGGCGAAACGGTCGGTGGCCGTCGTGGCGGAATGCGCGTAGGCCATGAACGCGGCCTCGTCGCTGGTGCCGGCGGCGGCCATCAGCGCGGTGTGGGCCTGCGCGTAGGCGGTGGCGCGCAGGTCGGCGACCGTGGCGGTGCCCTCGGCCGTGCTGCCGTTGGCGGCGGCCGGCGTCTTCGTCGACTTGTTCTGCTGCGCGTACAGCGTCGCGGCCAGCACGGCCTGCGCCTGGATGCGGCCGGCGATCACGTCCAGCGGCGAGTGCATGCCCGCGAGGATGCGGTTCTCGCCGAGTTCGAGGGCGCGCGCGATCATTTCCTGGTAGCGCTCCGGCAGCACGTAGGCCATCGCCAGCGCGTCGCGCGAGGCCTCGGCCGCGTGGCCGCTGATGTAGCCGCCGTCGGTGGCGGGCGTCGCGGACTCGGCCGGCACCAGCGCGGGCACGACGGACACGCCGGCGCTCCAGCGGAACGGGCGCGCGTACTTGTAGAAGCGCTTGGCCGGCTCGGTCGACGCGTTCAGCGGCGAGCCCACGAAGTCGACGACGGCGCCGAACGCCGTGTTGCCGGCCGCCGAGCCCACGCCCAGGTTGTTGCCGCCGTCGTTGTACAGCACGGTGGTGGCGTCGGCCGCGACGCCGGTGATGGTCGTGGTCTGCTGCGCGGCGCTGCGCCAGGCGGCGGTCAGCGGGCCCAGGCCGTCGGTGACGCTGTAGCCCTTGTTGCGGCGGTCGTCCAGATAGGCGGCGGTCGCCTGGTCGGCGGTGCGGGCGCCCGTGGCGCTGGCGACGTAGGCGACGTTCTGCGCGAGCACGCTCGCGTTGACGGCCTTGCCGTCGCTGGCGCTGCCGGGGATGCCCGTCCACGTCGACGTGGTGACGGCCGGGAAGCTGCCGACGGCCGCTGCCGTCACGCCGGCGTCGACGATCTCGGTGCTGGGCGTCCACAGGGCCAGGAAGCCGGAGACCACGCGCACGCCGGCGTTGGTGGCCAGCGTGGCGTACTGCGCGTAGCCGCGCTGGTTCGTGTAGGCGTAGTCGACGAAGGGCAGCACCGCGGCTTCGTCCTGCACGGGCGCGGTGTCGGCGGCGCCGACGCCGGTGGGCGCCGCGAGCGGCGTGGTGAACGCGCTGCCGTCGCCGGCGTCGCCGCCGCAGCCGGCGAGCAGCAGGGCGAGGACGATGGGCGAGAGCGTGAGCAGCGGAGCGCGCGGGGCGTTGTAGTCGGTCTTCATCGGAGGTGTGCGTGGGGCTTCGGGTGGGGACGCGAGAGGCTATCCAGCACGCGTGTCGAGCGGATGACAACGCTAGTCATCGCTCTCGTTCGGACGGGAGGCGGGGCTGCTCGACATGTCGGGCCCGATACATTTCTTCATCGTCCCGCCTCCTTGCACCTCATCTTGTTCTAAGTGAGGGGAGGTATCTTGCGGGGCTGTCATCGAGGAACCGCCCATGGAGCCCAATCGTCGCCCCACCCTGCAGGATGCCGCCGCGAAAGTGCCGGCCGTCACCTTTGCCTTCTGGCTGATCAAGATCGCCGCCACGACGCTGGGCGAGACCGGCGGCGACTGGGTGACGATGTCGCTCGACCTCGGCTACCTCGTCGGCACGGGCATCTTCGCGGCGTTGTTCGTCGTGCTCGTCCATGCGCAGGTCAAGGCCGCGCGCTTCCACTCGCTCGTGTACTGGGCGACCATCGTCGCGACGACGACACTGGGCACGACGATGGCCGACTTCTTCGATCGCTCGGTTGGCGTGGGATACCCAGGGGGTGTGTCCATCATCGGCCTGCTGCTGGTCATCAGTCTCGTCGTCTGGTATCGCGTGGAGGGCACGGTGGCCATTGCCAGCGTCGCCACGCCGCGCGCCGAATGGTTCTATTGGTGCACCATCCTGTTCTCGCAGACGCTGGGCACGGCGCTCGGCGACTGGACCGCGGGCGACGACCGCGGCGGCCTCGCGCTCGGCTACGAGAACGCGGCGCTGATCTTCGGCGGCGCGTTGGCGCTGGTGGCTGCGCTGTACTTCTGGACGCGCGTCTCGCGCACGCTGCTGTTCTGGCTGGCCTTCGTCCTGACGCGCCCGCTCGGCGCCACCGTCGGCGACTTCCTGGACAAGCCGCTGTCGCAAGGCGGGCTGCAGCTCAGCCGCCTGTACGCCTCGCTGGCCTTGCTGGCGTTCATGACGCTGTGCATCGCCGTGTTCCCGCGGCAGCCCGCCCGCGCGGGTCACGGCGCCTGACGCGCGCCGTGCCGGACCGTCGCAGGACCACGGCCGCGATGGGGGTGGTGGCGCGATGCCTGACGGTGCCGCTGTGCCTGGCCGCCATGGCCGCCCACGCCGGGCCGCCCTTCCTGACGGACGATCCCGAGCCGGTCGACGCGGGCCACGCGGAGATCAACGCGATCTACCAGGAGACCCGGAGCTCGGACGGCCGCGCCGGCGTCCTGAGCGGCGAGGTCAACTACGGCTGCGCGCGCGAGACCCAGTGCCACGTCGCGCTGCCGGCCGCATTCGACCGGCCGGGCGCCGGCCCGCTGCGCGTGGGGCTCGGCGACGTCGAGCTGGGCGTCAAATACCGCTTCCTGCACGATGACGATCCGGGCTGGTCGGCCGCGGTCTATCCCACCGTGACGCTGCCGACCGGCGACGCGCCGCGCGGCCTGGGCAACGGACGGGCGCAGCTGCTGCTGCCGCTGTGGGTGCAGCGCACCGTGGGGCCCTGGAGCCTGGACGCCGGCGTCGGCTGGCTCGCCAACCCGGCGCGCGACGCGCGCGACAGCTGGTTCGCGGGGCTGCTGGCGCAGCGCTCGTTCGGCGACCAGTTCAGCCTCGGCGCCGAGGTCTTCCGCAAGACCTCGCCCGCGCCCGGGGTGCCGAATTCATGCGGGTTCAACGTGGGCGCGATCGCGAACCTCGCGCCCCACCACAATCTGCTTTTCTCGGCGGGGCGCGGACTGAGCGGCGTCCAGACCAACCGCCGCTCGGTCTTCCTCGCCTATCAACTGGAGCTTTGATGTCTGCGAACCCTGGTGTCTTCAACGCGCGCGGCGCCCCTGCGATCCTTGGCCTGTCCGTGCTGGCGCTGGCGTCCCTGCGCGCCGTCGCGGCGGATGCGCAGTCCATCCCGCTGCCCGATCCCACGCGCTGGGACTACGTCAGCGTCGATGCGCAGTCGCACCGTCTGTACGTGGCGCATCGCGAGCGCGTCGACGTGATCGACACCCAGGGCGGCAAGCCCGTCCTGCAGCTGTCGCCGACGCCGGGCGTCCACGGCGCCGCCGCGGCGCCCGACCTCGGCAAGGTCTTCACCAGCAACGGCGGCGACGACTCGGTGGGCGTGTTCGATGCCGCCAGCGGCAAGGCGATCGGCAAGGTCAAGGCCGGGCACGGGCCCGACGCCATCGTCTACGAGCCCGTCACGCACCGCGTGTTCGCGCTCAACGGCCATTCCTCCGACGTCACGTCCATCGACGCGCGCTCGTCGCAGGTGCTGGCCACCATCGCGAGCCCGGGCCGGCCCGAGTTCGCCGTGGCCGACGGCCACGGCCGCGTCTACTTCAACATCGAGGACAAGGGCGAGCTCGCCGTCCTCGACGCGGCGACGCTGAAGATCGAGCGCCACTACAGCCTCGCGCCGTGCGAGAGCCCGAGCGGACTGGCGATCGACCCGCAAGGCCGCCTCTATTCGGTCTGCGAGAACGGCCTCCTGGTGGTGAGCGATCCCGCGCAAGGCAAGGTGCTCGCCAAGGCCGCGATCGGCCGCGGCCCGGACGGCGTCGCCTGGATGGACGGCAAGGCCTACAGCGCCAACGGCCAGGACGGCACGATCAGCGTCGTCGCCGAGACGGCCCCCGGCCGCTTCGAGACGGTGGCGACGCTGCCGACGGCCCGCGGCGCGCGCACGATCGCGGCCGACGCGTCGCTGCACGAGCTGTTCACGCCGACCGCGGACTTCAAGCCGCAGGCCGAGGGCGAGCAGGGCAAGAAGCGGCCGGAAGCCGTGCCGGGCAGCTTCCGGGTGCTCGTGGTCAAGGCGCCCTGACCCTGCGGTCGCGCCGCCGCCGATGTCTCCTCAGCCGGCGGCGCCGCAATCGAGCTGCCGGCCGCGGATCGCGCAGCGCCGCAGCAACTGGCCGTCGGGCGTCCACTCCTTCAGCTCCCACGCGTCCGCGACGCGATCCAGCGTCGCGAAGCCGAAGCCGGGCTGCGTCTCGAAGTGCGCGAGCACCGCGCCGGGCGCGACGGTCGTCCGGAACGCGGAACTCGCGTCCACGTGGCCTTCCATCTGCGAGCCGCCGTTGCCGGTGAGGATCTCGGCGGGCTGGCCGCTGGCGAAGTCCAGCGCCTGGAACATGTGCACGTGGCCGTTGACGACCAGGTCGACGCCCGCGGGGTACAGCCGCGCCGGATCGCGCGCCTGCAGGACGGAGATCAGGCCCGCCGTGCCCGGCTTGGCCGTTCCGCTGGCGCTGCCGCCGAACGCGAGCGCCGGATGGTGGTTCACGAAGATGCTGTGCGGCTTCGCGCGCGCCAGCGCGTCGACCTCGTCCATCAGCTTCTGGTAGCGCAGGAAGGCGGGCGCGTCGGGCTTGTAGGCCTTGGCGGACATCGCCGCCGAGTCGAACACGATCAGCTGCGTCCGCGCGTCCAGCGGGACGGCGTAGGGATGCGTGAAGTCGGCCTCGGCGTCGTCGGCGGGCGAGACGCACGACAGCGCGGGCGAGTAGTCGGTCGGTGCGAGAAAGCGGAACCAGCCCAGGCCGGCGCGGTTGCAGGCTTCGTGGTTGCCGCGCGCGATCACCCACGGTGCGGCGGCCCGCAGCGTCGCGGTGGGCGCGAAGAAATCGGCCCACCACACGTCCTCGCCGAAGCCCCACGGGCTGCCGGCGCAGGCCGCGTTGCCGTCCGGGCAGGGGCTCTCGCGATAGTGCAGGTCGCCGACGTGGACGACGAGGTCGGGATGCATGGCGGCGGCGGTCGCGTTGACGCGCGCGAACGGCCAGGCCTGGGCGTCGCCGCAATCCTGGAAGGCGTCGTCGGCGGCCTTCATGCGGCAGCCCGAATCGCCCATCAGCACGATGCGATGCAGCTCGGCGCGCGGCACCGGCAGCTCGAACTGCGCCACGCGCAACCGGCTCGCGCCGGCCGGCACCGGGATCTCCCACGAGCTCGTCGTGAAGACCGCGGGCTTGGTCGGCGCGTCGTGCCCGCTTTCGCGCGGCGCGACGATGGCGGGGCCTGCGCGCTCTTGCAGAGGCAGCGCGCCGCCGTCCCACTGCAGCGCCGGGCGGACGCCGCCGACGGTCAACGCGCGCACTTCCCAGCCATGCGCGCTGCTGTACTCGACCCAGGCCGCGCGGACGTACTCGTCGCCGCCAGCCGGAGCAACGATTGGATCGGACGCGAAGTGCCCGGCGCAACCCGCCATGCCGGCGATCAGGAACAGGGCCATCGCCCAAAGGGAAACACGCTTCAAGTCAGCTCCGGTCACGTGCCCGGCCTCGAGACAAAGCGCTCGAATCTAGCGGCCGATTGTGATGGTTCGGTGACGACTTCTTCCTGACACATGGACGAAGGTTGCGCGACAGCTCCAGTCGCATGCCGTTCACGATGTAACTCTTTCTTAATTGACGTGCTTGAGCATCCGCCCGCTCGCAGGAATCGCCGCGGATGCGATCCGTGCGGCCCGCGAACCGATCGTCCCCTCCCACACCACCCCGATGTCGCCGCGACATCTGCCTGCCTACGCCAAGACCATGCAAAACGCTCCTCGCTTCAAGCTCAAGAAATTGATTTCGCTGCTGTCCCTCGCGGGCGTCGGCATGGCGGGCGCGAGCGCGTCCTTCGCCGACACCATCGACCTGGGCACCGTCGGCGCCAACGGCGGCGCCGCGGCGACGCCGTCGGTGTCGGCCGAGCGCGGCACGGCCGCATCGGTGGCGCCGGCGCAGGCGAGCCTGACGGCGACGGAGCCGCAGTCCATCATCTCGCGCGCCTTCATCGAGGCGTCGACGCCGCCCACGGGCAACTTCAACACCATCCTGAACATCGCGCCCAGCGTCGCCTCCATGCCGTCGACCAACGGCCCGGGCCTGTCCGACCAGAAGATGACGCTGCGCGGCTTCCAGGACGGCGAGTACAACGTGACGTTCGACGGCATCCCGTTCGGCGACACGAACGGCCCGACGCACCACTCGACGGCCTATTTCCCCGCGGCCGTCATCGGCGGCATGGTGATCGAGCGCGGCCCCGGCAACGCGAGCAACATCGGCTACGCGACCTACGGCGGCAGCGTCAACATCTTCTCCAAGGTGGCCTCGGCCACGCGCAAGACCAGCGTCTACGGCTCCATCGGCAACTGGGGCACGAACCTCGAGGGCGCCTCCTACGACACCGGCCGCATGGCCGGCAGCGACGCCACGCTGCAGCTGAACCTGCAGCACATGGCCAGCGACGGCTACCTGACCCAGGCCCGGATCAAGGACGACAACTTCACGGCCAAGTACCAGCGCCCGATCGGCGACGGCACGCTGCTGACGGCGTTCGCGAGCGTGGGCCACGTCCGCACCAACACCGCGGACAACTCCAGCGGCCCGACGGCGGCCCAGGTCGCGGCGCTCGGCCAGAACTACTTCATGAACGACGACCCGCACAGCCAGGGCTACCGTGCGTTCAACTATCAGAACAAGAAGACGGACATGGAGTACGTCCGCATGCAGACGGCGTGGTCCCCGACCGTCGAGACCGACAACAACACCTACACCTACGCCTACGACAACATGACGACCGCGGGCGAGGATCCGTCGCAGTTCAACGGCACCGCGGACGCGACGCTGAGCTTCACGAACGTGGCCAAGAAGACGGTGACGCTGCCCAACGGCGACGTCCCGGGCTACTTCAAGCTCAACAAGTACCGCGTGTGGGGCGACGTGTTCAAGCTGACGGCCAAGACCGACAACGGCCTGCTGCGCGCCGGCGCCTGGTTCGAGGCGTCGGACACGCGCCGCCACAACCTCGAGGCCGACCTGACCACCGGCACGCTGCTGACCGGCGCGAAGGCCGGCTACCCCGACGGCGTGCAGGCGTCGCACAATTTCGTGACGCAGTATTCGAGCTGGCACCAGATCCAGCCCTTCGTCGAGTACGAGTGGGCGCCGCTGCCGGACGTGAAGGTCACGCCGGGCTTCAAGCTGATGTCCTACAACATCGGCCTGCACTCGGCCCTCAACCAGAAGTCGTTGACCCCCCAGGCCTACTCCTACCACTACGGCGCGGAACTGCCGTACCTGACGCTGAACAAGAGGTTCGGCGACGAGAACTCGGTGTACGCGCAGTACGCGCAGGGCATGATGGTGCCGTTCGCGGGGATGGGCCTGCAGACGTCGACGCAGCCGGTGCCGCAGACCACCAAGAACTACCAGTTCGGCGCCGTCCACAAGTCGGACCGGCTGACCGTCGACGGTGACGTGTACTACATCACCATGGACAACATGCAGGCCAACGCGGGCACCAAGACGAACCCCGAGTACGTCAACGTCGGTGGCGCGCTGTATCGCGGCTTCGAAGGCGAGGCGACGTACGCGCTGGTCTCCGGCTTTGCGCTGTACGCCAACTTCAGCCGCAACAGCGCGACCTACGACAGCGGCAACGCGGCCACGACCCCGGCCCAGCCGACCGGCGAGATCCCCAACGCCCCGCGCATCACCACCGGCGCCGGCGTGCTCTACAACGCCTACGGCTGGAACGCGTCGCTGCTGTACAAGCACATCGGCGAGCAGCTCGACTCGCACCTGGGCGGCCAGCTGACGCCGATCAACAACGTCGACCTGAACGTGGCCTACACGTTCACCGGCCTGACGTCCTGGGGCGTGAAGGGCCTGCGCGTGCAGGGCAGCGTGTTCAACCTGACCAACTCGCGCAAGGTGACCTCGTACACCGACCCGGTGACGCCGTCCACCTGGCAGGCGCCGCGCAGCTTCATGCTGTCGCTCAAGGCCGACCTGTAAGACGAGCCGCGCCTGATCGCGGGGGCCGGCGCGGCGCGCCGGTCCCCGTGTTGTCATTGAGTCGTCACATGAGCTCCAGAGAATCTTCCGACCCGGCGTTGCCGATCATTTCATCCGTCAAGCCGAAGTCGCCATGACAGCGTTTGCAACCTATCCGCCGCAAGGCATGTCCACGCGCACGCGCTGGCAGGCCTTCGGCATGGCCGCCGCCATCGAGACGGCGATCGTCGTGGCGGTGCTCGCCGGGGCGGCGCGGCACGTGCAGCGCGACGAGCCCGTCGTGCTGTCGATCAACCTGACGCCGACCACGCCTCCCGTGGCGCCGCCGGCGCCCCCCAAGCCGGACATCCCGCCGCCGCGCGCCAAGGCGGTGCCGGTGCCGCAGCTCGCGCTGCCGGTGCTGCAGGAGCCGGCGCCGCCGACGCCGGCCGTGACGCCGCCGCAGCCGGCCGTCCACAACGTCGAGGCGCCGCAGGTGGCCGCGCCCGTCGCGCCGCCTCCGCCGCCGGCGGCGTCGGCCGTGCTGTCCGCCGAATACGTCGCGAAGGTCAAGGCCGCCGTCCAGGGGGCGACCGCCTATCCGATGGCCGCGAAGGCGCAGGACTTCAAGGGCCGCGCGCGCGTCGCCTTCAGCCTGAACGGCACGCGCCCCAGCGGCGCGCGCATCGAGGTCACGAGCGGCATGAGCATCTGCGACAAGGCGGCGCTCAAGGCCGTCGAGGAAGCGGTCTACCCGCCGGCGCCCGAGGCGTTCAGCCACGCCGACCAGGCCTTCGAGGTCTGGGTCAGCTTCGGCGCCTGAACCCGCGCCGCCGCGCCCCGCTCAACGCGCGGATGCGGCGGCCGGATCGGGCAGCCAGTCCGCCTCCGGCGCCGTCGGCCGCAAGCGCCCGAAGCGCAGCGCGAACGCGGGCAGCACCAGCAGGTTCATCAGCGTCGAGGTGACGAGGCCGCCCAGGATCACGATCGCCATCGGCCCCTCGACCTCGTTGCCGGGCTCGCCGCTGCGCAGCGCGAGCGGCAGCAGGCCGAGCGCCGTGACCGACGCCGTCATCAGGATGGGCACCAGGCGCTCGCGCGCGCCGCGCAGCGCGGTCGCCGCATCCCAGGCCAGGCCCTCGCGCTCGACCAACTGCCGCCAGTGCGACGTCAGCATGATGGCGTTGCGCAGGCTGATGCCGAACAGCGTGACGAAGCCGACCAGCGAGCCCAGGCTCAGTTCGGCGCCGGTCAACAGCACCGCGGCCACGCCGCCGACCAGCGCGAACGGCAGGTTCAGCAGCACGAGCGCGATCGCGCGCGGCGTGCGCAGCGCGAGCGCCAGCAGCAGGACGATCGCGCCCAGCGCCAGCGCCGAGGCGGCGAGCAGTTCGCGCAGCGAATCCGCGCGCGCCTGGGCCTCGCCCGCGAACACCGCGTAGACGCCGCCCGGCATCCGCACCGTGCGGCGCACCCGGGCCTGGGCGTCGCGCACGAAGTCGGCGACGGCGCGTCCGCGCACGCCGCAGGTCACCGTCTGAACGCGCTGGCCCTGGCTGTGCGCGATCCACGAGAGGCCGGCCTCCTCGCGGATGTCGGCGATCTCGCCCAGCGCGACGACGCGGCCCTGGCCGTTGCGCAGCGTGAGCCGCGCGATGTCGGCCGGTCGCTGCCGCCGCGCCGGATCGAGGACGACCGTGACGTCGGTGACCCGGTTGCCGTGCACGATCTGCCCGACCTGTGCGCCGGCGAACGCGGCCTGCACCGTGTCGAGCACGTCCAGCGGACGCAGCGCGTAGCGATCGAGCATCGGCGGGCGCAGCCGGATCACGAGCTGCGGCGTGCCCGGCGGCGACTGCAGGCGCACGCCCGCCGCGCCCGGCACCGCCTCCAGCGCGCGCAGGACGTCGCGCGCCGTCGCGGCGATGGCCTGCAGGTCGTCGCCGTGCACCTCGACGACCACCGGCGCCGCGACGCCCGTGATGGTCTCGTCGATGCGCTCGCTCAGGAAGGTGTTGACCGAGGTGGCCAGGCCCGGGAAGCCCTGCAGCGCCGCCTCGATGCGCGCCAGCGTCGCGGACTGCCGCGCGCCGCCCATGGGCAGCAGGTCGACCTCGAACTCGCTGATGTTCACGTCGGCCGGATCCACGACGTCCTCCGCGCGGCCCGCGCGCTGCGCGACGAGGCGGACGCCGGGGATGGCCTTCAGCGCCGCGCTCACGCGGTCGCCGACGCGCAGCGCCTCGGGCAGCGAGGTGCCCGGCGCGAGCGCCATGTGCACGGTGTAGTGGCCTTCCTTCAGCTCGGGGACGAAGCTGCCGCCCAGCCAGGGCAGGCAGGCCAGCGCGCCCGCGCACAGCAGCGCGACGGCCGCGGCCAGCGGCTTGCCGCGGCGCTCGGCCGCCTGCAGCCAGCGCTCGTAGCGCCGCTTGATCGCCTGGACGAAGCGCGGCTCGGCGGCCGCCAGCGGGGCCTTGGCCAGCAGCAGGCAGGCCAGCGCGGGCGTGAGCGTCAGCGCCACGGCCAGCGAGGCGAGCACCGAGCAGACGTAGGCCTGGCCCAGCGGCGCGAACAGCCGGCCGGCGACGCCGGTCATCGCCAGCACCGGCAGGAACACCAGCACGACGACGAAAGTCGCGTGCACGATCGCGCCGCGCACCTCGACCGATGCGCGCCAGACCACCTCGGCGGCGCGCAGCGGATTCGCGGCGGCGCGGTTCTCGCGCAGCCGGCGGTGGATGTTCTCGACGTCGACGATCGCGTCGTCGACCACCTCGCCGAGCGCGATCGCCAGGCCGCCGAGCGTCATCGTGTTCAGGCTCGCGCCGAAGTGGCGCAGCACGATCACCGCGGTCAGCAGCGACAGCGGGATGGCGCAGGTCGAGATGATCGCCGTGCGCCAGTTCGCCAGGAACAGCCACAGCACGGCGACGACCAGCGCGCCGCCGACCAGCAGCGCGATGCGCAGGTGCCGCATCGCCGTCGCGATGAACGACACCGGGCGGAAGACGCTGGCGTCCACGCGTGCCTGCTGCGCCGCCAGCGCCGGCGCGAGCTGCCCGAAGGCCTGGTCCAGTGCGCGCGTCACGGCCACCGGGTCGGCGCCGTACTGGCTCTCGATCACCAGCATCACGCCCGGCCGGCCGTCGATGCGCGCCGCGCCCACCGGCGGCGCGACGGCCTCGCGCACCTGCGCGACGTCGCCCAGGCGGACCGGGACGCCGGCGCGCCACGCCACCGGGATCCGCGCCAATTCCGCCACCGAGCGCATCTGGCCTTCCGTGCGCAGAGCCAGGCGCTGGTTCGCGCCCTCGATGAAGCCGGCGCTGCGCACGCCCGTGGCCTGGCGCGCCGCCGCGAGCACGTCGTCGACGGCCAGGCCGCTGGCGCGCAGCCGCTCGGGATCGACCTGCACCTGCCACTGGCGCACCTCGCCGCCGAAGATCACCACGTCGGCCACGCCCGGCAGCCCGAGCAGCTGCGGCTTGATCGTCCACTGCGCGATGTCGTGCAGGTCGGCGAGCGAGCGCGTGGGCGAGGTGAGTCCCGCGACCATCACCTCGCCGGTCGACGAGATCAGCGGCAGCAGCACCGGCGGCTGCACGCCGGCGGGCAGGCCGCCGCCGGCGCTGCCCAGGCGCGCGCTCACGCGCTGCTGCGCGGCCTGCGCGTCCGCGCCGTCCCTGAACGCGATCGTGACGAGCGACAGCCCCGCCAGCGACTTCGACTTCATCGTCTCCACGTCGGGCAGTCCGCCCAGCGCGCTCTCGACCGGCAGCGTCACCAGCGCCTCGACCTGCTCGGCCGACAGGCCCGGCGCCTGCGTCTGCACCATGGCCAGCGGCGGCGCGAACTCGGGGAAGACGTCGCGCCGCGCCGCCTGCAGCGCGTGCAGGCCGTAGCCGAACAGCAGCAGGGCGAGCGCGACGACGATGCCGCGACGGCGGATCGCCAGGCGGATGACGGCGTTCAGCACGGCCGGGCTCCGCGGCGCGTCAGTCGTCGCATTCGGGATCCTTGCACGCCGTGCCGCCGCCCGGCGGCGGCGCCTGCTCCTGCGCCAGCAGCAGGCCGGCGCCGCGCGTCACGACCTGCGCGCCGGCCGCCAGGCTGGCGGGCGCGAAGAAGCCTTGCGGCTGCTCGATCGCGCCGGGCAGCGCGGTGCGCGCGAAGTGCGTGGCGTCGCGCCGCACGTAGACCCAGGGCTGGTCGGCGAACCACAGCACCGCCTCGGGCGGCACGAGCACGCCGCGGTTCGCGGACGCCGGCGCCGCGAAGGCGACGCTGCAGCTCGCGTTGGCCGGCAGCGGCCGGTCGGTCTCGTACAGCTGGACGTCCGCGCCGAGCTGGGCGTCGGCCTGCGGCGAGGCCGCGATCCAGCGCGCGGCCAGGCGCGGGCCGCCGCCGCACGACGCCGTGGCCGCGCGCGGCGCGGGCTGGCCCGGCGGGATCGCGACGCGCAGGATCGCGTGGCGTCCCGACAGCAGCGCGTCGTGATCGTCGCGCCCGCGGTCGTCGGCCAGCCCGGCGCCGAACTGCAGCGCGCCCTGCCGGCGCAGGCCCTGCAGCGCGGCCTGCGCGGCCTGCGCGCCGGCGTTCGCGGCGTCGGCCGCGGCCTGGGCGGCCTGCAGGCTCTTGAGCGAGGCGTTGCGGTCGTCGTCGTGCAGGGCGCGGGTGCGGGCGAGATCGGCGTTCGCCGCGGCGGCCTGGGCCTGCGCCGCGGCCGCCTGCGACCGGGCCGCCGACAGCCGAGCCCACCAGTCGGCCAGCGGCTGCAGGTCCGCGGCGATGGCGTCGCTCGTCGCGCCCGCCGGCGCGGATGCGGCCACGAGCGGCTGCACGGCGATGCCGCCGCTGCGCTGCGCGGCGAGCGAGACCTCGACGACCGTCACGCCATCGACCACGGCGACCGGGCTCGACGCGGCGGAGGCGGCCGGCTGCGCGGATCTCGCGGCAGCGCCCGACGGTTCGTCCGTGTCGCAGGCAGCGCACAGCGCGATGAAGGCGACGGCGACGCCGGCCCGGACGACGCGCCGGGTATTGCAATGAGGCTTCATGGGCGTTCTTTTTCCGGAGCGACGGCGCCGTCGGACAGCGGCCGCTGCACGGCGTCCTCGAGCGCCGCCGCGGCCCGCAGCAGGCGGTCGAAGGCGTCCTCGCGCTGCAGGGCGGCGGCGTCGCCCTGCAGCTCGGCGAGCGCGAGATCCAGCCGGCCGGTCGCGCCCGCGTCGAACGATCGCCGCGCCGCCGCGGCCATGCGATCCTGGCGCTGCGCGACCTGCCCGGCGAGCGTCCACTGGGCAAGGGCGTCGCGCAGGCCGGCGGCCGCGCGGTCGACCTGCGCCGCGCCTTGCGCCATCGCGGCCTCGAATTGCGCGGCGGCCTCGCGCCGGTGCGCCTCGGCCTCCGCGATCGCGCCGCGATGCCGGTTGAACACGGGCAGCTCCAGGCCGGACAGCGAAAGCACGACCTTGCGGACCCCGCCGTCGAAGGTGTAGCCCGGCCCGAGGTGGATGTCGGGGTACTGGCTCGCGACCGCGAGCTGCAGCGCGGCCTGGCTGGCCTCGTAGCGCGCGAGCGCGGCCTGCACGTCGGTGCGGTTGCGCAGCGCCGCATCCAGCGCGCTCGCGTCGGCGACGGGCGCGGGCGGCTGGTCGAGGTCGTCGAGGCGGATGTCGGCCCGCGCGATCGCGGCCAGCGGCACGCCGACCGCCTCGGCGACGCCGGCCCGGGCCTGCGCCATCGCGCGTTGCGCGTCGGCCTGCTGCAGGCGCAGCTGCGCGAGCTCGGCCTCGGCCAGGTCGAGGTCGGCGCGCGGCGCCTCGCCCAGCGCGAGACGCCGCGACAGCATCTGCGCGACCTGCGCGCGCCGCGCCTCCTGCGCCGCCAGCAGCGCCGCGTCGCGCCGCGCGTGCCGCAGGTCGAGCAGCGCGGCGCGCAGGCGGCCGCGCACCTGCCACGCCGCGTCGCCCAGCTCCAGCTCGGCGACGCGGGACAGCCGCTCGGCCTGCGCGACGCGCGCATCGCGCTTGCCGCCGGTCTCGATCGGGATGTCCAGCCCCAGGCCGACGGTGTACGGCGAATCGCCGGCGCTCGGGTTGCTGGCGACCTCGAACGGCAGCGCCAGCGTCGGGTTGGGGCGCTCGCCCGCGGTCGTCTCGGCGGCCTGCGCGGCGTCCAGCTTCGCCCGCGCGACGGCCAGGTCCGGGTTGAGCCGGCAGGCGGCCCAGGCGAGCGATTCGAAGGTCCACGCCGGCGGGCGGACGGCCCCCGGCGACAGGTGCCGGGCGACCTCGGCCTGCAGTTGCGGATCGTCCAGCGAGCGACTGCGCGCCGCGGCGAGCGCGCGCTGCGCGGACAGCGGCCGCGGCGTGTACGACACGCAGCCGGCGAGCGCCAGCGCCAGGACGGCGACCCCGGACGCCCAGACGACGGCCCGCGCGTTCACCCGGCCGACTCCCGCGCGCCGGCCGCCGGCAGCGTCACGCGCACGTGCAGCCCGCGCGCGCCCGCGGCGCCGTCCAGCGCCAGCGATCCGCCGAGCCGCTCCACCGTCGTGCGCACGATGGCCAGGCCCAGCCCGGCGCCGATGCCCTGGGCGCCCGGCAGCCGGAAGAACGGATCCAGCACCCGGCGGCGATCGTCCGGCGCGATGCCGGGGCCGGTGTCGATGACCTCGAGCACGACGTCCTGCTCGCGACGCGTCGCACGCACGTCCACGCGGCCGCCCGTCGGCGTGTAGCGCAGCGCGTTGTCGACCAGGTTCTGCACGATGGCCGTGACGTCCGACTCGCCGCCGCGCGCCGTCGCCGCGTCGTCGCCGGGCAGCATGCCCAGGTCGATGTCCTTGGCCTCGGCCAGCGGCAGCAGGTGCTCGATCACCGCGCGGCAGGCGCCGGGCAGCGAGGTCGCGAGGCCGGTGCCGGGCCGCTGGCTCTGGGCGCGGGCGTGGGACAGCAGCTGGTCGAGCAGGTGCCGCGCGCGTTGCAGGCCCTGGCGCAGCGCCGCCAGGCGTTCGCGCGCCGGTTCGGGCAGCGGCGTCTCGTCGAGCCGCTGCGCCTGCAGCGACAGCGCGGTCAGCGGGGAGCGCAGTTCGTGGGCCGCGTCCGCGATGAAGCGCCGCTTGTCGTCGAGCGCCGCCTGCAGGCGTTCGAACAGGCCGTTGACCGCGTGGATGAGCGGCCGGATCTCGGCCGGCACCCCGTCGACGGGCAGCGGCTGCAGGTCGTGCTGGCTGCGCGCCTGCACGTCCTGCGACAGCGTCTCGACCGGCCCGATCATGCGCCGCACCAGCGCGCCGACCACGAGCGCCAGCAGCGGGATCAGCAGCAGCAGCGGCATCGAGGAGCGCAGCGCGCCGTCGCGCGTGATCTCGTCGCGCAGAGCGGTCTCCTGCGACACGGCGATGCGCTCGCCCTTGGCGATGGAGCGCACGAGCACGCGGTACGACACGCCGCGGACCGTGACCGTGTGCAGGCCGTCCGCCAGGTCCGGCGGCAGCGGCAGCGCCACGCCGTCGCCCGCCGCCGCGGCGTCCAGGCGCTGCACGATGAGGTTGGAGTCGCGGTCGGCGTCGCTGGCGCTGCTGGCCAGCGCGTGCAGCAGGTCGGGCCGCTCGCCGATCAGCGCGACCACCTGGGCCAGCGTGTCGTCCTGCAGCTCGTCGGCCTCCGCCGCGGTGCTCAGGAACGACCACGCGGCGGCCAGCGAGGCCATGACGGCGATCGCGCCCGCCAGCCACAGCGACAGGCGCAGCCGGATCGAGCCCTTCATTGCGGCTTGGAGACGCGCCATCCCACCCCCCGCACGTTCAGGATCGCATCGGTGCCCAGCTTGCGCCGGAGCGCATGGATGAGGACGTCGACGACGTTGCTCTCCACTTCCTCGCCCCAGCCGTAGATCTGCTCCTCGAGCTGCGCCTTGGACAGGATGGCGCCCGGCCGCGACAGCAGTGCGTGCAGCAGCGCGAACTCGCGGTTGGACAGGCGCTCGCCTTCCGCGCCCTGGCGTCCCGCGGTGTGGTTGGCCGGATCCAGCCAGACGAGGCCGTTCTCCAGCACCGGCGTGATCGTGCCGCCCTTGCGGCGCACGACGGCGCGCATGCGGGCCTGCAGCTCCGGCATCTCGAACGGCTTGACGAGGTAGTCGTCGGCGCCGGCGTCGAGCCCGTCCACGCGGCTTTCGAGGGCGTCGCGCGCCGTGACCACGATCACCGGCTCGGACCGTCCGCCGGCGCGGATCCGCCGCAGCAGCAGCAGGCCGTCCTGGCCCGGCAGGCCCAGGTCGAGCAACACCACGTCGTAGGCCTGCAGCCGCAGGGCCGACCACGCGGCCTCGGCGTCGGGCACCCAGTCCACCGCATGGGCGCTGTCGCGCAGGCTGCCCTGCAAGGCCTCGCCGATCATGCGGTCGTCCTCGACCAGGAGGATCCTCATGTCCTGGACGACGGGCTGGAACCCGCGGGCGGGCGAAGGGCTGGAGGCGGCATGGCGGGCACGGACGGGAGTGGCCTGGGCGGGAATGTGCCTGGCGAGAATTAGTGCTGCATTACAACCGCCTCGGGGCGACGCGGTGCCGGACGGTTCACCGCTCGGGGGCGCGCCGGACGGCGCTGGCGCGCGCAGGCGTCCTGCAGCGCGGATCGCTGGCGGAAGCGGTGAGATTCGAACTCACGGGCCCTCGCGGGCCGACGGTTTTCAAGACCGTTGCAATCGACCACTCTGCCACGCTTCCGGGATCGAGCCCGCGATTGTAGCGACCGGCCCGCCCGTCAACCCGGCTTGCGCACCTGCTGGCACGGCACCTGGATCACCTCGCGGCGGCCGCCGTCGACGCGCACGGCGGTGAGCTGGCCGCCCCAGATGCAGCCGGTGTCGATGCACAGCAGGGTCGGGGTGTCGACCAGGCCCAGCTGCGACCAGTGGCCGAAGGCGATGGGGACGTCGCGCGTCAGGCGGTGCGGGTGCGCGAACCAGCGCTGCATCGCGGGGTCGGCCTCGCCGGGGGTGTCCTTCTTCAGTTCGAGCTCGCCGTCGGCGCTGCACAGGCGCATGCGCGTGAGGACGTTGACGGTGAAGCGCCAGCGGTCGGGGCCGCGCAGCGCGGGGTCCCAGCGGCGCGGCTCGTTGCCGTACATGGTCGGCAGGAATTCGACGATGTCGTCGGAGCGCAGCAACGCCTCGATCTCGCCGGCGTACGCGAGCGCGTCGTCGGCGCTCCATTGCGGGATGACGCCGGCGTGTACCAGCAGCCAGCCGCAGGCCTGGGCGGCCATGCGGCGGTGGCGCAGCCAATCGAGCAGGGCGTCGCGCTCCTCGTGCGCCAGGATCGGGTCCAGCGTGTCGCCCTTGCCCGGTTTGCGCACGCCGTGCGCGACGGCCAGCAGGTGCAGGTCGTGGTTGCCCAGCAGGCATTGCGCGGCGTCGCCCAGACCGGCCAGGCGCTGCAGCACGGGCAGCGACTGCGGGCCGCGGTTGACGAGGTCGCCCAGCACGTGGATGCGGTCGCGGGACGGGGAGAAGTCGATCGTTGCGAGCAGATGCTCCAGCGGGTCGCAGCAGCCCTGGAGGTCGCCTATCAGATAATCCATGGTCCGATTCTGCTACGCTGCCGGCCCTGGCCCTGCCGCGGCCTTGCGTATTTCTCCCCGGTCGCCCCGGCCGCCCCCCAGCGCTTCTCGATGGACGTCGCCCTTCTCTTTTTCCTGATCCTGCTGAACGCCGCGTTCGCGATGTCGGAAATGGCGTTGACGGCCAGCCGCAAGGCGCGCCTGCAGGTGATGCTGGAGGCGGGCGAGCACGGCGCGCAGGCCGCGATCGACCTGCACGACCACCCGACCAAGTTCCTGTCGACGGTACAGGTCGGCATCACGTCGATCAGCGTTCTCAACGGCATCGTCGGCGACGCCGCGTTCTCCGAGCCGCTGGGCGAGTGGCTGGCGCACACCTTCGGCCTGGCGCAGCGCATGGCGCACGTCAGCGCCACCGCGCTGGTGGTGCTGATCATCACGGCGGTCACCATCATCTTCGGCGAGCTGGTGCCCAAGCGCATCGGCCAGATGTTCCCCGAGACGGTGGCCAGCCTGCTGGCGCCGCCGATGCAGTGGCTGTCCATGGCCACGCGGCCGCTGGTGGTGCTGCTGTCCAAGACGACCGAGGCCATCCTGGGCCTGCTGGGCATCCGCGGCAACGCGCGCCGCGAGGTGACGGAAGAGGAGATCGCCGCCAGCCTGGAAGAGGGCCTGGACGCCGGCGTCATCGAGGCGCACGAGCATCAGATGGTGCGCAACGTGTTCCGCCTCGACGACCGCCAGATCGGCTCGATGATGATCCCGCGCGCGGAAATCCGCTGGCTCGACGCCAACGCGCCGATCGCCGACGTGCTGCGCATGGTCGCGACCGAGGACGACAGCCACTCGCGCTACCCGGTGTGCCGCGGCGGGCTCGACGACGTCATCGGCGTCATCACCGCCCAGGGCCTGCTCAAGCCGCTGGCCGAAGGCCGCATGCCGGTGCTGACCGAGGAGCTCGAGCCGCCCGTGTTCGTGCCCGAGACGCTGTCCGGCATGGAGCTGCTCGACCACTTCCGCACCCACGTGGCGCAGCTCGTCTTCGTCGTCGACGAGTACGGCGCCGTGCAGGGCGTGATCACGCTGCGCGACGTGCTGGAGGCGATCACAGGCGAATTCGGCCCCGAATCGGGCGATGATGCCTGGGCCGTGCGCCGCGAGGACGGCAGCTGGCTGATGGACGGCCTGATCCCGGTGCCCGAGATCAAGGATCGCCTCGAGATCAAGGATTTGCCCGAGGAGGACCGCGGGCGCTACAACACCCTGGCCGGCATGATCATGCTGCTGCTGGGACGCCTGCCCCGGACGACCGACGTGGTCGAATGGGGCGATTGGCGATTCGAGGTCGTCGACCTCGACGGCAAGCGAGTCGACAAGGTGCTCGTGAGCCGGAACACTTCCCCTGGAGAACAACCATGATCGTCACGAACCTGCACAAAGAGCCCGTTGCGCTCGACACCGTCCTGCACCGCGACCTGCGCCTGAAGAACGAACTCAACGCGATCCACCGGCTCGCGCCGTTCACCTCCTTCATCGTGTCGGTGAGCGAGTTCGCCGACGCCTCGCAGAACTTCCCCATCCTGTTCGTGCGCGCCGCGCCCGACGCGCTCGGCAAGGACACCGTCGCCCCCGTGGCCGTGTTCGGCCTGAAGCCGGGCGAGAACCTGTTCGCCACCGCGGACGGCAAGTGGGACGCGAACTACGTGCCCGCGATGCTGCGCGCCTATCCGTTCACGATGGCCCGCATCGAGGGTTCCGACCGCTGGGCCATGGTGTTCGACAACACCTGGGAAGGCATGTCGCGCACCGAGGGCCTGCCGCTGTTCGACGAGCAGGGCGCGGCCACCGAGCTGCTCAACGGCGTGCACAAGTTCGTGCAGGACCTCGAGACCGACCTCGAGCGCACCCGCCAGGCCTGCGCCGCGCTGCTGGAGATGAAGCTGCTCAAGCCGATGCGCTTCGACGCCACGCTGGCCAACGGCGAGCAGCTGTCGGTCGACGGCTTCATGACGGCCGACGAGGAGGCCATCGCCAAGCTCACCGACGCCCAGATCGCGCAGATGTACCGCAACGGCCTGCTGGGCCTGATCCAGATCCACGTCACGTCGCTGAACAACATGCGCCGCCTGCTGGATCGCCGCATCCTCCAGCAGGGCGCCGCAGCCAACGACAAGGCCTGACCGCCCGATCCGATGGCCGAAGGGCCGGCCGGGGCGCGCGAGCGCCTCGCCGGCCCTTCGTCCGTTCAGCGCCCGGGCGCGGGCGGCTTCCAGCCCAGCCGCGTCGACAGCTGCAGCGCCGCCGGCTTCAGCGCGCGCGCGACCGCGCCGTCGACGGACGCGTCGAAGGTCGCGCTCGGCCCGATCGCGGTCAGGCTCAGCACCAGCTGGCCGCGCGCGTCGAACACGGGCGCCGCCAGCGCGCTCAGGCCCGGCAGGGCGACGCCCTCGATGCCGGCGACGCCGTCGGCGCGCACGCGGGCGATCTCGCGGTCGAACGCCGCACCCAGGCCGAAGCGCCCGCCCGTGCGCGCCCGCGCGTGACGCGCGGCCGCGCCCGCGGGCGCGAGGCGCGCCTCGTTGTCCAGCGCCTCGCGCACGGCCTGCGCCGGCCCGAACGCGGCGAACAGCCGGCCCGAGGCGGTGTCCGGGATGCTCATCACCGTGCCGTGGCGCATCGACACGTGCACCGGCGACGGCGCCTCCGCGATGCGCACCAGCGTCGGCCCGCGGTGGCCCCACACGGCGATCGCGACCGTGTGGCCGGTGGCGCGCGCCAGCTCGTCGATGCAATCGGTGGCCAGCCGCACCGGGTCGTACTGCTGCAGGCCGATCAGGCCCATCTGCAGCGCCAGCGGGCCCAGGCCGTAGCGGCCGCCCTCGGTCTCGCGCTCGACCAGGCCCAGCTTGATGAAGCTCACCAAGTAGGGGTGCGCCTTGCCGGCCGTCATGTCGGCCGCGGCGGCCAGGTCCTTCAGCGCCAGCGGCTGGCCGTGGTGCGCCAGCGCCAGCAGCAGGCGGCCGCCGACCTCGATGCTCTGGATGCCGCGCGAGTCGGACTCGCGGGCGGGGCGGGGCTTGGCGGCGGAGGTCACGGACAGGAGGGTGATTGGACAGGGCGGGACGGTCTGTCTATCATAGCGCCATGATTCAGCATTGGTGAATCGATTCAGCAAAGGTGAAACAGATGACGGGCACCGCCTCCCCGAACGACGGCCGGCTCAGCGGCTTCGGCAACCACTTCAGCAGCGAGGCCGTGCCCGGCGCGCTGCCGCAGGGCCGCAACAGCCCGCAGCGCGCGCCGTTCGGGCTGTACGCCGAGCTGCTGTCCGGCACCGCGTTCACCGCCCCGCGCCACGCCAACCTGCGCACCTGGCTCTACCGCCGCCAGCCCTCGGTGCGCACCGGCCCGTACGCGCCGCACGCCCACGCGCTGCTGAAGACGGGCGCGCGGGACGGCGTCGACGTTCCGCCCGATCCACTGCGCTGGCACCCGGTCCCGCTCGCGCCCGAGCCGCTGGACTTCGTCGACGGCCTGCGCACCATGGCGCTCAACGGCGACCCCGACGCGCAGCTGGGCGTCGCCGTCCACCTCTACGGCGCGAGCCGGCCCATGGGCCAGCGCGCCTTCGTCGACGCCGACGGCGAGCTGCTGCTGATCCCGCAGGAGGGCGCGATCCGCGTCACCACCGAGCTGGGCGTGCTGCAGGCCGCGCCGGGCGAGATCGTGCTGCTGCCGCGCGGCATGCTGTTCAAGGTCGACCCGGCCGTGGCCGGCGAAGCCGTGCGCGGCTACGTCTGCGAGAACTACGGCGCCGCCTTCCGCCTGCCGGAGCTGGGCCCGATCGGCTCCAACGGCCTGGCCAACGCGCGCGACTTCATCGCGCCGCAGGCCGCCTTCGACGACGGCCCCGCGCAGCCGTGGGAGCTGATCCGCAAGTTCGGCGGGGCGCTGTGGCGCGCGCCGGCGGCCGCCTCGCCGTTCAACGTCGTCGCCTGGCACGGCAACCTGGTGCCCTACGTCTACGACACGCGCCGCTTCAACACCATCGGCTCGATCAGCTTCGACCATCCCGATCCGTCGATCTTCACGGTGCTGACCTCGCCGTCCGACACGCCGGGCTGGGCCAACTGCGACTTCGTGATCTTCCCGCCGCGCTGGATGGTGGCCGAGGACACCTTCCGCCCGCCCTGGTACCACCGCAACGTGATGAGCGAGTGCATGGGCCTGGTCCACGGCCAGTACGACGCCAAGGAGGAGGGCTTCCGGCCGGGCGGGCTGTCGCTGCACAACAGCATGGTGCCGCACGGCCCCGACGCCGACGCGTTCGACAAGGCCAGCAATGCGGAGCTCGCGCCGCGCAAGCTGGACAACACGCTGGCCTTCATGGTCGAGAGCCGCTGGCGCCTGCGCCCGACGGCGTTCGCGCTCAATGGCGGCCACCTGGACAGGTCGTACGCCGATTGCTGGGCTCCCCTCCAGGACAACTTCAAGGCCTGAGATGCTCGACTTCACCCACGACGCGGATACCCCCAGCTGGGTCGCCACCGCCAACGCCCCCGACATCGACTTCCCGCTGCAGAACCTGCCGTTCGGGCGCTTCCGCCGCGCCGGCACGAAGGACGCGCTGCGCATCGGCGTCGCGATCGGCCGCGAGGTGCTCGATCTGCACGCGCTGGGCCAGCTCGACCCGCAGCTCGCCGTGCTGCTGGGCCCGCTCGCGCAGGGCGACCTGAACGGCTTCATGGCGCAGGGCCGCGCGGCGCGCATCGCGCTGCGGCATGCGCTGTTCGCGGGCCTGTCGGCGCAGCCCTCGGGCACGGCGTCGCTGTGGCGCGCGAAGGCCGACACGCTGCTCGTGCCGCAGGACGAGGCCGAGATGGCGCTGCCCTGCCGCATCGGCGACTACACCGACTTCTACACCGGCATCCACCACGCGACGACGGTGGGCAAGCTGTTCCGCCCCGACAACCCGCTGCTGCCGAACTACAAGTGGGTGCCCATCGGCTACCACGGGCGCAGCTCGTCGATAGTCGTCAGCGGCCAGAGCTTCCCGCGGCCGTGGGGCCAGGTGAAGGGCGAGGGCGACGAGCCGGTGTTCACGCCGTCGCGCCGCCTCGACTACGAGCTGGAGGTGGGCTTCTTCGTCGGCCCGCCCAACGAGTCCGGCACGCCGCTGGACATGGCGCAGGCCGAGGCGTCGCTGTTCGGCGCCACGCTGCTCAACGACTGGTCGGCGCGCGACGTCCAGGCCTGGGAGTACCAGCCGCTGGGCCCGTTCCTGGCCAAGAACTTCGCGACGACGATCTCGCCGTGGATCGTCACGATGGAGGCGCTGGCCCCGTTCCGCGCGCCGTTCGCGCGCGACGCCGCCGACCCGCAGCCCTTGCCCTACCTCGACTCGCCCGCCAATCGCGAGCGCGGCGCGATCGCCATCGCGCTGGAGGTGTGGATCCAGACGCACGAGATGCGCACGCGCGGCGAGGCGGCGGTGCGCGTGTCGGCCAGCTCGTTCGCCGACGCCTACTGGACGCCCGCGCAACTGCTCGCCCACCACGCCAGCAACGGCTGCAACCTGCAGCCGGGCGACCTCATGGGCAGCGGCACGCAGAGCGGCCCCGCAGCGAACCAGGGCGGCTCGCTGCTGGAGCTGAGCCAGGGCGGCAAGCAGCCGTTCGCGCTCGGCAACGGGCAGACGCGCACCTTCCTGCAGGACGGCGACTGCGTGATCCTGCGCGGCTACTGCGAGGCCGAGGGTGCGCGCCGCGTCGGCTTCGGCGACTGCGCGGGGGTGGTGCTGCCGGCGATCGAGCGCGCGTAGGCGTGCCCGTGCCCGCGCTCGCGCGTCACGCGCGGGCGGGGCGCCGGCGTCAGGCGGTCCTGGCCAGCCGCGAATCCGGCGCCGCCGCGCCACGCTTCGTCAACACCGTGACCGCCGCGAACACGACGATGCCCGCGATGCCGATCCAGGCCTCCGTCCACAGCATGCCGTCGGTGCCCCAGCGGCCCTGCGCGGCGCCGTCGACGAAGGTCATCAGCATGATGGGCGTGTTCGACACGGCGGACAGGAAGCTGAACTTGGTGGCGGCGGCGGTCTGGCCGATGGCTTCCAGCACCACAGCGCAGTAGGCCGCGTAGCACAGGCCGACGCCGAAGGCGTAGACGGAGGTCCAGAAGACGTATTCGTCGGACGTGCGCGGGCACAGCGCCATGCCGACCGCGGTGGCCGCCAGCACGAAGCCGAACAGGCAGTAGGCGGCCTTGCGGTCCATGCGGTCGCACAGCCAGCCGCCGGCCAGGCAGCCGAGGGCGGAGATCAGGCCGCTCATCGCGCCGGTGACGAAGGCGACGACGCCGGCCGACGCGTGCCACTCGTCGGCGATCGGCGACCACAGGTTCTGCGCGGCGCCGCTGCCGATCGGCAGCAGGCAGATCAGCAGCGCCAGCACGCCCACGCGCGAGCGCAGCAGTTCCCACAGGTCGCCGCCGATCGCGCGCAGGTTGGCCGCCACGCCCTTGCGTCCGGCCGCCTCGACGTGGTCGCCCACCTTGAGCAGCGGCTTCGAGTCGTCGACCCAGTGCAGCGCCAGGCAGCACAGCGCGCACAGTCCGCCCAGCATGGCGCCGGAGGCCGCGCTGCTGAAGCCCGCGTTCTCGATCAGCCACAGGCTCAGGCCGCCGCCCAGCCCCTGGCCGCCGAGGTTGCCGGCCTGCGACCAGCCGCCGGCGCGGCCGCGCAGTTCGTCGGGCACCGTGGCCGCCATCAGGCTCTCGACGGCCATCGCGAGCAGGGTGGACGTGAAGTTGCTGATCGTCAGCCACGCGCTGATCGCGACCAGCGACGGGTGCTCGCCCGTCGCCGCGCGGCCGGCGAGCCAGAGGCCGAGCCCGCACGCCAGCGTCGATCCGACGTACCAGATCTTGCGCGTGAGCAGCGTGTCGACCAGCGGCGCCCACAGCCACTTGAGCAGCAGGCAGATGTAGCTCAGCCCGACGACGACGGCGATGTCGGCGGTATCGATGCCCTTCTTCTTGAGCTCGTACGCGAGCGCCACCGTGAGGAAGCCCGGCACGGCGCCGAACGGGATGAACAGCGCGAGGAACAGGAACGGATGCGTCGCGTGCCGGCGCGCGCCGGCAGGCAGGGACGTGGTTTCGGGGCCCATGGCGGCTTTCGGGGAATCGATGAGCGATTGTCCGTGCGCGACCTCATGGCCAGCCCCCGGGTAAGCGAGCGCCGGCAGAATGGGCGCATGACCGGCCCGCAACGCATCGTCTGCCTCACCGAGGAAACCACCGAGTGGCTGTACCTGCTCGGCGAGGAGCGCCGCATCGTCGGCATCTCCGGCTACACCGTGCGGCCGCGCCGCGCACGCGACGAGAAGCCGCGCGTGTCGGCCTTCCTCGACGGCAAGATAGCCAAGATCGTCGCTCTCGAGCCCGACCTCGTGATCGGCTTCTCGGACATGCAGGCCGCGCTCGCCGACAAACTGATCCGCGCCGGCCTGAACGTCTTCATCACCAACCAGCGCAGCGTCGCGGAGATCTTCGCGACGCTGCGCCTCGTCGCCGGCCTGGTGCAGACGGGCGAGCGCGCGGAGGCGTGGATCGCGGCGTGCCAGGCGCGCCACGCGGCGATCGCGGCGGCGTCGGCGGCGTGGCCGCGGCGTCCGCGCGTCTACTTCGAGGAGTGGGACGAGCCGATGATCAGCGCGATCCGCTGGGTGTCGGAGCTGATCGCGGTCGCCGGCGGCGTCGACGTGTTCGCCGAGCTGGGCCTGCACGCGGGCGGCAAGGATCGCATCGTGCACGACCTCGCCGAGCCGCCGCGCCGCGCGCCCGACCTCATCGTCGGCAGCTGGTGCGGCAAGAAGTTTCGCGGCGCCAACGTCGCGGCGCGCCCCGGCTGGCAGGACGTGCCGGCCGTCGCGAACGGCGAGCTGCACGAGATCAAGTCCTGCGACATCCTGCAGCCCGGGCCGGCGGCGTTGACCGACGGCGTCGAGCAACTCCATCGCCTGTGCGCGGCGTGGGCGACCAAGCAATCCTGAAATGCAACCATGACCATCGCCATCCCCGACGAGCTGCGCATCTGCAGCCGCCAGCAGACGGCCGAACTGCTGGACTTCCCGCGCCTGCTGGCGGCGCTCGCGACGGCGTCCGCCGACTGCGAGGCGGGCCGCATCCGCAGCCCGGAGCGCCTGGTCGTGCCCCTGGGCGACGGCGGCGCCATGCTGAGCATGCCGGCCACCGCGCACGACATCGGCATCCACAAGCTCGTGAACGTGCAGCCCGCCAACGCCCGGCGCGGCCTGCCCACCATCCACGGCACGGTGACGGTGTGCGACGCCGCCACCGGCCGGCCGCTGTGCATGCTCGACGCGCCCGAGGTCACCGGGCGGCGCACGGCGGCGGTCTCGCTGCTGGCGATCGGCACGCTGCTCGGGCGCGGTCCGCGCGACGTGCTGATCGTCGGAACCGGCGCCCAGGCCCGGCATCACGTGGCGGCGCTGGCCGCGCTGCATCCCGGCTGCCGGGTCCGGGTGCGCGGGCGCGACGCGGCCGGCGTGGAGCGGTTCTGCCGCGAAGTCCGCGCCGTCCACCCGGACGTCGCGGCCTGCCCGGCGGCGATTCCCGCCGGCGTCGACGCCGTCATCACGGTCACCACCAGCACCGAGCCCGTGTACGACGAACCGGCGCGCGCGGATCGCGTCGTGGTCGGTGTCGGCGCCTTCCGCCCGGACATGGCCGAGATCGGCCGCACGACGCTGGACGGCAGCGACCTGTACGCCGACGACCCGGCCGGCGCGCGCCACGAGGCCGGCGACCTGATGCGCGCCGGCGTCGACTGGTCGACGGTGCGCTCGCTGGGCGCGCTGCTGGCCGGCGCGCGCCGCGACGGCCGCCCCGCGGTGTTCAAGAGCGTCGGCAGCGCGGCCTGGGACCTGGCCGCGGCGCGCGTCGCGCTCGCGGGCCTCGGTCTTCCCGCGTAGGCCCGCTCACCGCCGAGGATTTCCCATGCAGATCACCCGCACCATCAGCACCGTCGAGGTCCACACCGGCGGCGAACCGTTCCGCATCGTCACCTCGGGCCTGCCGCGGCTGCCGGGCGACTCCATCGTCGAACGCCGCGCCTGGCTGCGCGAGAACGCCGACGACATCCGCCAGGCGCTGATGTTCGAGCCGCGCGGCCACGCCGACATGTACGGCGGCTACCTCACGCCGCCGGTGTCGCCGAACGCGGACTTCGGCGTGATCTTCCTGCACAACGAGGGCTACAGCGACCACTGCGGCCACGGCGTCATCGCGCTGGCGACGGCGGCCGTCGAGCTCGGCTGGGTGCAGCGCAGCGCGCCAGAGACGCGCGTGGGCATCGACGCGCCGTGCGGCTTCATCGAGGCGTTCGTGAAGTGGGACGGCACGCACGCGAACGGCGTCCGCTTCGTCAACGTGCCGTCGTTCATCTACAGGCGCGACCTCACGGTCGACACGCCCAGCTTCGGCAAGGTCACGGGCGACATCGCGTACGGCGGCGCGTTCTACTTCTACGCCGACGGGCGCCCGCACGGGCTGGCGATCCGCGAGTCGGCCATCGACGCGCTCAAGCAGTTCGGCGCGGAGGTGAAGGCCGCGGCGAACGAGGCGTTTCCCGTCGTGCATCCCGACATCCCCGAGATCAACCACATCTACGGCACGATCATCGACGGCGCGCCGCGGCATGCCGGCTCCACGCAGGCCAACTGCTGCGTGTTCGCGGATCGCGAGGTCGACCGCTCGCCGACAGGTTCGGGCACGGCGGGGCGCGTCGCGCAGCTGTACCTGCGCGGCGCGATCGGCCGCGGCGACGTGATCGTCAACGAGTCGGTGATCGGCACCGTCTTCTCGGCCCGGGTGATCGGCGAGACCGAGGTCGGCGGCCTGCGCGCGGTGATCCCGGAGGTGTCGGGCGCGGCCCACGTCTGCGGCTTCGCGACCTGGGTGCTCGACGAGCGCGATCCGCTCAGGAACGGCTTCCTGGTGCGCTGAGCCCGATCTTCAGGCCCGCGCAAGCCTGGCGATGCCCGGGTGTGGAAAAAGTCACGGGCTGGTCATGGTGGATGGCGAGATTGCGGGGTGGCCTTCGCTTGCCGCACCCCGACAACCAACCCCTCGAGACACCATGAAGACGCTTCTTCTCGGAACGGCGCTGCTGGCCAGCGCCACCCTCGCACTGGCCGACGACCATCGCCGCGGCATCGAGCACGTGCTCGTCGTCAGCGTCGACGGCCTGCACCAGCAGGATCTGGCGCGCTGCATCGGCGACAGGACCTGCCCCCACATCGCGGCGCTGGCGCGCCACGGCGTGACCTACACCAACGCCTGGACGCCGGGCCTGTCGGACTCCGTGCCCGGCCTGGCCGCGCTGGTCACCGGCGGCGGCCCGCGCTCCACGGGCCTGTTCTACGACGACATCTACGACCGCACGCTGTACGCCGGCACCGACACCCAGTGCGCGGGCACGCCCGGCGTGGAAGTGTTCCTGCAGGAGCAGGTGGGCATCGACGCGATGAACGGCGGCGCGCTGTCGCACCTGGACGGCGGCGGCGCGTTCAACCCGCAGCAGATCCCGCGCCGCAAGGCCGGCGGCCAGTGCGTGCCGGTCTACCCGCACGACTTCATCCGCACCAACACGATCTTCGAGGTCGTCAAGCAGCACCTGCGCGGCTCGCACACCGCCTGGTCGGACAAGCACGCCTGGGGCACCGACTGGGTCAACGGCCCGTCCGGCAAGGGCGTGGACGACTTGGCGCGCACCGAGATCAACTCGCTCGACGGCCCCGCCGGCAACGACTTCACCGGCTCGTACGACGGCGTCGCGCCGGCCTACCTGCACACGGAGACCTTCGACGACATCCACGTGCGCAACATCCTCAACCAGATCGACGGCAAGGACTCGACCGGCACGACGGCGGCGCCCGTGCCCACGGTCTTCGGCACCAACTTCCAGACGCTCAGCGTCGCGCAGAAGGCGCTGAACCTGTCGGGCGGCGGCTATGCCGACGCGGCGTTCACGCCGAATCCGTTCGTGAAGGACGCGATCGCGTACGTCGACGGTGCCGTCGGGCGGATCACGGGCGAGCTCGCGGCGCGCCACCTGGCCGATTCCACGCTCGTCGTGCTGACCGCCAAGCACGGCCAGTCGCCGGCGGACTACGCCAAGCTCAGGAAGATCGGCCACGCGGTCGGCTCGGCGCTGTCGGCCTACCTCGGCGGCGGCAGCGATGCGGTCACCGGCAACAACGTCGGCGGCGGCCAGGTCACCGACGACGACGTCGCGTTCGTCTGGCTGAACGACCAGTCGCAGCGCGCGGCCGCGAAGGCGGTGCTGGAGGCGTCGACCGCGTGCCCCGCCGTCGATCCGGCCAGCAAGACGGTGGCGGCCGTGGCCCCGCAGGTCTGCGCCGACAACGGCGGCGCCGTGACCGACCTCGCCGCCGTGCCCTGGAAGTTCGGCGATCCCGCCGACGGCCGCACGCCGGACTTCATGGTGCAGCCCAACCCGGGCGTGATCTACACCACGAGCCGGTCCAAGGACATGGAGCACGGCGGCGCCGCGCCCGACGACAGCCATGTCGCGCTGCTGGTCTCGCACCCGTCGCTGGAGGCGCGCACCGTCGACCGCCGCGTGCAGACGACGCAGGTCGCGCCGACCGTGCTGCGCGCCCTCGGCCTGGAGCCGCGCCTGCTCGACGCCGTGCGCAAGGAAGGCACGCGCGTGCTGCCGCATGCGCTGCCGGGCGATCGCGACGACGACAACTGAGCCGTCGCCGCGCGGTCCCGCGCGCACGGGATCGCGCGACGGGCTGGCGCGTGCCCCCGGCGCCGCGCCGGCCGCGGTCTCCGGTTGCAGCGCGCATGGACGTCCGCGCCCGCCGGGCCTACCATGGGCGGGAGCCGGATTGTCTTGCCGTGCGCGCCGGGCAGCGTGTCGAGGTCTTCACGCCCCGCGTGGCCGCGGAAGGAGCTTCGCCATGATCGGGACGTTCATGTTCGCGCTGCTGCTGGTCTTGCTGCTGCTGGTGCTGGCGGCCTCCGTGCGCGTGCTGCGCGAGTACGAGCGCGGCGTCGTCTTCATGCTCGGCCGCTTCCTGGCGGTCAAGGGGCCGGGCCTCGTGCTGCTGATCCCGGCGCTGCAGCAGATGGTGCGGGTGAGCCTGCGCCTGATCGTGATGGACATTCCCAAGCAGGACATCATCACGCGCGACAACGTCTCGGTCAAGGTCAACGCGGTGCTGTACTTCAAGGTCGTCGACCCGGAGCGCGCCGTGATCCGCGTCGAGAACTTCCTGGCGGCCACCAGCCAGCTCGCGCAGACCACGCTGCGCGCCGTGCTCGGCAAGCACGAGCTCGACGAGCTGCTGTCCGAGCGCGACCGCCTCAACCTCGACGTCCAGCGCATCCTCGACGCCCAGACCGACTCCTGGGGCATCAAGGTCACCAACGTCGAGATCAAGGACGTCGACATCGACCTGACGATGGTGCGCGCCATCGCGCGCCAGGCCGAGGCCGAGCGCGAGCGGCGCGCCAAGGTGATCCACGCCGAGGGCGAGCTGCAGGCCGCCAGCAAGCTCAGCGAGGCCGCCGAGATCCTCGGGCGCCATCCGCAGGCGCTGCAGCTGCGCTATCTCGAGACGCTCACCGTCATCGCCGCGGACAAGAACTCGACCATCGTGTTCCCGCTGCCGCTGGACATCGTCGGGCCGCTGCTGGAAGCCGCGAAGGGGCGGCTCGCGGCGCCGCCGGCCGGGTGAGGCGCGTGGCCATGGCCAGCGCCCATGCATCGCTGACGCTGCAGCTGCTCGAATGGGTGGCGGAACGGCCGCGCTCCCGCTCGGAGCTGATGATGGCCTGGAAGTCGAGCTGCCCGCGCCTGTCCATCTGGGAGGACGCGTGCGCGGACGGGCTGCTCGGATGCGGGGCCGGCAACGGCGACACCATCGTGCTCACCGAAGAGGGACGGCGCTGCCTGCGGGCGCGCGTGGCGCCGGACTAGGACGACGGCGCCTGGCGCCTCACCAGCCGTAGGTGGCCGACAGCGAGGCGAAGGTCGCGTGCCCGCCCTGGTCGCTGGTGCCGCGTCCCACGCCGGGGGTCACGCGCCAGCCGGGTGCCACGTCGATGGCGGCCTTCAGTTCCGCGCTGTGCAGCGCGCCGGCGTCGTCGTGCACCTGGCCGGTGGTGTACTCGCCGGACAGCGCGACCTTGGACCAGCGATAGGTGGCGCCCACCTGCGCGCTGCGGTCCAGGGCCGCCTCGTCGCGGTTGACGACGGACGAGGCGCCGAGCAGGGCCTGCGCCAGCAGGGGATTGGCGCCCAGCAGGCCGCCCGTGGACGCCGTCGCCTGGGTGCTGCTCCTGTAGTGGTTGCGCGCGACGGCCCCGTACACGCTGACGTGCTCGCTCACCTGCAGCGCGCCGTGCATCCCGACGCCGGTGCCCGCGACCCGGGCCTGCGCGGGAACCGCGGTGGCGCCGCCTTGCCCGCCGGCCATCGCGACGGTGCCGGACGCCCGCGAGCGCCGGTGCGTGACGTCCAGGCCCACGTCGTTGCCGTCCTGTCGCCAGTCCAGCGACGAGCCCCAGTCCGACTGCCGGTAGCGGCTGCCGTCGAAGCGCTGGCTCGTGCTGACCGCGAGCTGCAGCGACTTGCCGGCGATGCCCGCGCCGCCCGTGAGGATGGCCGGGCGGCGCCCGCCCGCGGCCGGGTCGCTGCGCGACGCCCCGGCGCCCGCCTGCACCCAGGCCCGCCGGCCCACGGGCAGGCTGAGCGTCGACAGGACCTGCTGGTTGCCGTGCCCGTCGGCCTGGGCGCCGGCGCTGACGTAGCGCATGCCGTCGTTGGGGGCGGGCGCGTCGGCCCGGGCGGACAGGGGGCCGGCGGCCAGGGCCAGCAGGGTGATCGCGGTGGCGACGTTCGGCGCGCGGGATGGTGTGCTCATGGACGGGGCTTCGAGGAGTTGCGGTTCACACCTGCTCAACGATTCCGGACGCCCTTTTCTTCCCGCTGTTGCAAATGATTTCGTCCCGCTGCGCGAAGACCTCCTGTCCGCGCGGCGCGAAATCCCGGCGGTCCGCCGCGGCGCGCGTCGGCGCCTGCCCGTCGCCTAGTCGTGACCGTTCGACGGCCGGCTTGCGCCCTCGTCGCGCGGGCGGGGCCGCTCGCCGCGCTGCTCCTGCGGCTGCCGGGGCTGTTCGCCTCGTTGCTGGGCCTGCGCGCGCTGCGCTTGTTCCTGCTGCGCCCGCTGCTGGGCCTCCTGCTGCGCGCGTTGCTGCTCGGCTCGCTGAGCCTGCTCCTGTTGCGCGCGCTGCTGATCGGCGCGTTGCTGCGCCTGCTGCTGCGCGCGTTGATCGGCCTGTTGCTGCGCACGCTGCTGGGCTTCCTGCTGGGCGCGCTGTTGCTCGGCCCGCTGCGCCTGCTCCTGCTGGGCCCGTTGCTGCGCTTGTTGTTGCGCGCGCTGCTGCGCTTCCTGCTGAGCCCGCTGCTGCTCGGCTTGCTGGCTGCGTTCCTGTTGCGCGCGTTGCTGTTCGGCCTGCTGCTGGGCGCGTTGCTGTGCCTGCGCCTGTTCCTGCTGGGACTTCTGCTGCTGCGATTGCGCCTGCTGCGCGCGCATCTGCTCGGCGCGCTGGGCCTGTTCCTGCACCGCGCGTTGCTGCGCCTGTTCCGGCTGCGCGCGTTGGTCGGCTTGCGGCGACGGGCGCGCGCCCTGCGGGCCGGCGGCGGGCATGTGCGCGGTGTCGACGTCGCGGCCGTTGGCGCGGGCCTGGCGGGCCTCGGTCGGCGTCATCGGCGCGTGGGCCATCTGGGCGCGCTGGGCCTGTGTCACGTCGGCGGCGACGTGCGTCGGGACGGCCGGCAGGCCCTGCACCTTCTGCGGCGCGGGCAGGGCGGCCACCGTGCGGCCCGGCACGTAGGCCGGCATCGCGGTGCGCGACACCGGCACCGGCGCACGCGCGGCGACCTGCGGGCGCTGCGCGGCGGCCAGCGCGGCACGGTGCGGCACCTCGGCCTGGAACGCGCGGCCGCTGGCGGTCGCGCCGGCCGGGGCGATCACGGTCACGTTGGTGATGTTGCGGATGTTGGTGACCGAGTAGTTGGTCACGCGGTTGTCGTTGATGGTGTGGCGCGCATCGATCGTCACCGGGGCGGAGACGCGCATGCCCACCGCCAGCACCGGCGGCGCGCTCACCACCACCGCCGGCGGCGTGCCGATCGGCGCCGGCACGATCAGGCCGGGACGCGAACCCGGCGGCGGCGGCACGAAGATGCCGACCGGGCCTTCGGGCGGCGGCCCGATCACGACGCCCTCGTTGACGTAGCCCCAGGCGATGGGGCGGTCCATCGGCGGCGCGACGAACTCCACGTCGGGCTGCGACCAGTAGCCGGGGATGAAGATGACGCGCTCGGCGCGATGCTCGTAGTACGGCTGCACCCACACGTACTGCGGCTGCGGCGGATCCATCCAGCGGCCCGCGCACCAGACCCAGTCGCCCTGCCAGGTCCAGTAGCCGCCGGTCCAGACGGCATACGGGTCGGGCTGCGGCGGCACGTCCTCGACCAGCATCGGCGGCGGCGCCCACGCGACGGCGACGGGCTCGGGCTCGTAGACCGGCGGATCGATGAACACGCTGATCACGGCGCCGAGGTCGTACAGCCAGCCGGGCTCGGCGGCGCTGACGCCGACGTCGACCGATACCTGCGCCTGCGCCGCGCCGGCGGCCGCCAGGCCGAACGCGGCCGCGATCGACAGCGCCACGACAGGTCGGCGCAAGCTGAGGGGAGGTCTGCGGAAATTCCGGATCATGGTCGTCTCCTGCGGTGGTTCGAGGGCGAGCGCCGGCAAGAGCGCTCACTATGCCTGCAAGTCGGCATTCCCTGTGCCGCCTGCCGGTCCAACGCCGCAGCGGCAGCCGGCGCTGTCGGACAAGGCCGCATGCTGCGGTCGAGCAGGATGTCCGCGGTGGAGCAGGCCGTCGCCGCGGTCGGGCTGCATCGGCGGACCCGCGCGCCGGGCCGCGGGTCGCGTGGGCGTGCGCTCATGCGCGTGACGCGCGCGCGGGCCCCGAAACGAACGAAGGCCCGCGCGGGCCTCCTGGGGGCCGGAGGCCTCCCGGCCTCCGGCGCGGCCATCCCAACGACGGCCTTGTTCGCGGAATCAGTTGCTCAGAGCTTGTCGACGAAGTCGTCGCGGCGGTTCTGCGACCAGCACGACTCCTCGTGACAGCTGGCGCGCGGCTTTTCCTTGCCGAAGCTGGTGGCCTCGACGCGGTCGCCGGACACGCCCAGCACGCCGAGCTGCTTGCGCACGGCCTCGGCGCGCTTCTGCCCGAGGGCCAGGTTGTACTCGGAGCCGCCGCGCTCGTCGGTGTTGCCCTGCACGGTCAGCTTCGCGCGCGGGTTGGCCTTCAGGAAGTCGGCCTGGGCGTGCAGCGTGCCGTCGTAGTCGGACTTGACGACGAACGAGTCGAAGTCGAAGAACACGCTCTTGGATCCCAGGTCGGCCATCTGCTGGCGCAGCCGGGCGGCGAGCGCCTGGGCGTCGTCGACATGCGCCGGCACCGGGGCGGGCGCGGGGGCGGCGGCGACGGGCGCGGGGGCCGGCGCCGGAGCGGGGGCCGGCGGCGCCTTCGGGGCGGTGCTGCAGGCAGCCAGGAACGACAGGGTCAGGGTGATGCTGAGGGGAGAGATGCGCACGGGGATCCTCGATGGTGGCCGGGAGGTCGCCCGAAGCCGGTGCGCGGGCACCGGTCGAGCTGCCGAGGGATTTTGGGCGTGCTGTCTTAGGTGGCGCTTAAAGCGCTGAACGCTGGCCGAACGCGACGCGCACCCGCAGCCCGCCCAGGCGCCGCGAGTCGTCGAGGACGATCGTGGCGCCGTGCATGTCCGCGATCGCCTTGACGATCGCCAGGCCCAGCCCGCTGCCGGTGGCGCCGGCGCCGTCGACGACGCGGTAGAAGCGGTCGAGCGCGCGGGCGCGATCCTTCTCGGGGATGCCCGGGCCGCTGTCCTCCACCGTCACCAGCGCGCCCTCGGGCGTCGCGTGCACGCTGAGGTCGACGGTGCCGCCGGCGGGCGTGTACTTCACGCCGTTGTCCAGCAGGTTGCGCACGAGGATGCGCAGCGACTCGGCGTTGCCGGCCACCGTCGCGCTCTCGGCGCGGTGCACGCCGAGGTCGATCTGGCGCGCCTGCGCGCTGGCCAGCGTGTCGCTCAAGGCGAGGAAGCCGGGCTGCGCGAGATCCAGCGGCGCCAGCGCCACGCCCTCGGCGACGCTGGCCTCCTGGCGCGCCAGCACCAGCATCTGGTCGACCAGGTGGCCGGCACGCTCGATGCCGGCCGCCAGCCGCTTGACGGCGAGCTCGCGCGTGGGGTCGTCGCCCGCGCGCTGCAGGCCCTGCAGCTGGATCTTGAGCGCGGCCAGCGGCGAGCGCAGCTCGTGCGCGGCGTCGGCGACGAACACGCGCTGCGAGTCGAAGGCCTGGCGCAGGCGCTCGAACAGCAGGTTCAGCTCCTGGATCAGCGGCTGGATCTCGGCGGGCAGGCCGCGCTCGCTCAGCGGGGTGAACTCGTCGACCTTGCGCGCGGCCATCTGCGCGCGCAGCCGCGCCACCGGTGCGAGCGAGCGGCTGACCACCCACCACACCAGCAGGGCCAGCAGCGGCGCGGTGGGCAGCTCGGGCAGGGCGGTGCGCAGCGCCAGCGTGCGGGCCATGTCGCGGCGCGCGGTCATGTCCTGCGCCACCAGCACCGTCAGCCCGGGCGCGGTCGTCGAGTAGACGCGGTAGTCGCGGCCGTCGAGCGCCTGCACGGTCGAGAACCCGGGCTGTGCCGGCTGGCGCAGCTTCTGGTGCGCCGCGGTGCGGAAGATCGGCTCGCCCTTGGCGTTCCACAGCTGCACGACGAAGTCCTCGCCCGCGCGGTCGGCGTTGACCTCGCCGCTGGGCGGCAGCGAGCCGAGCGACGTGCCCGAGATCAGCGCCGTCGCCATCGTGCGCAGATGGCGGTCGAAGATGACGTCGGCCTGCGACAGCGCGGTGAAGTACGCGAAGGCGGCCTGCGCCAGGGCGGCCAGCACGATGGCGGCCATCAGCCACCCCAGCAGGCGCGTGCGCAGCGAGTGGGTCGCCTCCGCCCTCATTCGCGCGGCACCAGGTAGCCCAGGCCGCGCACGTTCTGGATGAGGTTGGCGCCCAGCTTCTTGCGCAGGCCGTGCACGTAGACCTCGACGGCGTTGCTGGCGATGGAGTCGTCGAAGCCGAAGATCTTCTCTTCGAGCTGCGCGCGCGACAGCACCGCGCCGGGCCGCGCGATCAGCGGCTCCAGCACCGCCCATTCGCGCGAGGACAGCAGCACCGGCTGCCCGTTCACCGTCGCCTCGCGCGTGGCTGGGTTCAGCGTCACGCCCATGTGCTCGTAGACCGGCTCGGCCCGGCCCGCGGCGCGGCGCAGCAGGGCGCGCACGCGCGCCAGCAGCTCGCCGAGGTCGTAGGGCTTGAGGACGTAGTCGTCGGCGCCGGCGTCCAGGCCGGCGATGCGCTGCTCCACCGAATCGCGCGCCGTCGCGATCAGCACCGGGATGCGCAGCCTGGCCGCCCGCAGCCCGCGCAGCACCTCGATGCCGTCCTTGCCGGGCAGCGCCAGATCGAGCAGCAGCAGGTCGTAGGCCTGCGTGCGCAGCACGGCCTGCGCGCTCGTCCCGTCCTTGATCCAGTCGACCGCGTAGTTCTCGGCGCGCAGGACGTCGACGACGGTCTCGCCGATCATGTGGTCGTCCTCGACGAAAAGCAGTCTCATGCGTGCGATTGTGGGCCTGGGGAAACGGCGCAATCTGCGGGCGGTCGCTTAGGGCACGCTTAAGCCCCGCGGACGGCCTACGGCTTCCAGCCCTTCGCCTTGGCGGCGGCCTCGCCGGCGGCGTCCAGCGTGTCGCCCTCGCGCATCGCGTCGATGGCCTGCAGCAGCGTCGGGCTCAGCGGGCTGGCCGCGGTGCGGTAGCCGCCTTGCTCGCCCGAGCGGGCGTTGCGCCCGTGCTCCAGGTGCGCGACGACCCAGCCGTCCGGTTGCTTGCAGGCGATGCCGGACGACGCGCTGTCCAGCGTGAACGTGCGGCAGAACTGCCTGGCGTGATCGCGGAAGGTGAGGCCGACGCCGACCTTGGCGTTCGGGTCGAGCACGGTGCCGGCGACGTCCTGTTCGAGCGCGTCGCGCAGCGCGCCCTGCGCGGTGATGGCGCCGTCGGGCGCGACGTTCAGGGCCAGCGTGTCGCCGCCCGCGGGCGCGTGCGGCGCCAGGGCGCGCGTGCCGAGCAGCACGCCCAGCACCAGCGAGGCGGCCATCGCGCCGAACTGCGGCCACGACCAGCGGCGCGCGTGCGGCAGCGCGGCGCGGTGGGCGTCGTTGGCGCCGGTGGGCAGGGGCTCGTTGGCGGCGGGCGCCGGCGCGGCGACGAGGTGCACCGGCGCCTCCTTGGCGGCATCGGCGGGAAGCGCCAGCAGGTCCAGCAGCCCCGGCGGCAGCGGCTCGTCCAGCACCGGCGCATAGGCCGACCGCAGGCTCGCGCGTAGCGCGCGCTCGCGCGCGACCGCGCCAGCGAGCGCGGGCTCGAGCGCGAGGCGGGCGTCGAAGGCGGCGACGTCCTCCGGCGGCAGCTCGCCGTCGACGTAGGCCATCACGGCGATGCGATCCTGTTCGTTGATCGAGCTCATGGCGTCAGGTCTCCGTCGCCCAGCATGGCCTGCAGCGCGTCGCGGCCGCGCGCCAGCCGGCTGGTGAGCGTGCCGATGGGGATGTCCAGCACCTCGGCCGCCTCCTTGTAGGGCAGGCCCTCGACCAGCACCAGGCTCACGGCGATGCGCTGCTCCTCGGGCAGGTGGGCCATCGCCTTCTCGATGGACAGCCGGATGTCGCGGCTGCCCGTCTCGGAATGGCCGACGTGCTCGCCGGCCTCCTCGGGGGCGAGCACCTCGTCGCGGCGGCCGCGCGCACGCACTTCGTCGATCCAGGCGTTCTTCATGATTCGAAACAGCCAGCTGTCCAGTCGGGTTCCATCCTGCCAATGGTCGAGGTGCTTGAGCGCACGCTCGACCGCGATCTGCACGAGGTCGTCCGCGTCCTCCCGGTGATGGGTGACGGATCGGGCGAAACGGCGCAGCCGCGGCAGCAGGGCCGCGATCTCCGCGCGCAACGCAAGGGGCGACTGGCTCATGACATGATGGGAGAACGTCGTGGCGATGGATTTTCTTCCATGGCTCGGACGTTATTCGAACATGAACCTCGGAACCCGCCGATTCCTCGCCCTCGCGGCCGCGCTGCTGTCCGGCGCCGCCCACGCGCAGCTGCGCCTGCCCTCGCTGGGCTCGACGCTGTCGCCGATCACGCAGTCGCCGCTGCTGCAGCGAGTCGAGCCGCTGGTCGACAACGTGCTGGCACCGGTCGACCTCGCCAGCGCGCGGCTGGACGAGATCGCCGCCCGCGCCCGCGCGCACCGGCGCGAGCTCGACCGCGACCCGCGCGGCGAGCTGATCGTGCGCGCCGAGCTGCTGGCGCAGCCTTCCGGCCGCGCGGCGCGCGACGCGCTGCTGGCCGCCGGCTTCCAGCCGCTGCGCGAGGATGCGCTGGACGGCCTGGACGACGAAGCGCTGCTCGTGCTGAAGGCGCCGCCCGGCGTGTCGCTCGCCGACGCGCTCGCGCGGGCCCGCGCGCTCGACCCCGCCGGCGCGTACGACTTCCACCATGTCTACACGGGCAGCGGCGGCGTGGGGGCGGCGTCGCCGAACGCCGCGGCGCCGGCGCCGCCGCCCGTCGTTCGTCCCGCGTCCGCCAACGACGCCGCGCTGCAGGTGGGCCTGATCGACAGCGGCGTCGACGCCTCGCACCCGGCCTTCCGCCACGCCAGCGTCCGCCGCCACGGCTGCAGCGACGGCGACCATCCCGCGCCGCATGGCACGGCGGTGGCGTCGCTGATGGTGGGCGAGGACGCGCGCTTCGAGTCGGCGCTGCCGCATGCGGTGCTGGTCGCGGGCGACGTCTATTGCGACGCGCCCACCGGCGGCTCGGTGGAGGCGATCGCGCGCGAGCTGGCGTGGATGGCCAGGCAGAAGGTGGCCGTCGTCAACATCAGCCTGGTCGGGCCGGCCAACCAGATATTGCAGCGGCTCGTCGAGCGCGCGGTCGCGCAGGGCGTGCTGGTCGTCGCGGCCGTCGGCAACGACGGGCCGGCGGCGCCGCCGCTGTATCCGGCGTCGTGGCCGGGCGTGGTCGGCGTGGGCGCGGTCGACGGCAGGCTGCGCCTGCTGGCCGAGGGCGCGCGCGGGCCGCAGGTGATGTTCGTCGCGCCGGGCGCCGACATGGCCGCCGCCGCCAGCGGCACGCGCGCGTTCGCGCCGGTGCGCGGCACCTCGTTCGCCGCGCCGTTCGTCGCCGGCCTGCTGGCCGCGAACTACCAGGCGGCCTCGCCCGAGGGCGCCCGCGCCGCGCTCGCGCGCCTGGCCGGCAGCGCGCGCGACCTGCCGCAGGCGCCGCGCGACGGCATCGGGCGCGGCCTGGTCGCCGAGAAGCTGCGCACGCCGCCGGACGACGTCGAACTGGCGCGGGCGCGCTAGTTACATCTTTTTTCAAGCGCGGCGGAAGAAAGCCCGCGCCGCCCTCGTTCTCCCTTTGCAGGCCGCGAATCGTCGCGCGCCACTCAAGCAAAGGTGAACGACATGACCCGCAAGCACTCCCCCCTCCACATCGTCGCCGTGATGGCGCTGTCCAGCGCCTGCGTGGCGCTCTCCCCCGCGGCGCACGCCGGCCTGCTGGGCGGCGGCGGGCTCGGCGGAGGCCTGGGCGGCGGCCTCGGCGGCGCGGGCGGCCTGAGCCGCACCGGCCCGCTCGGCAGCGCCACGGGCAGCCTCACCGGCAACGCGACCGGCAATGTCGCCGGCAACCTGGCGACGCCCGACGCCACGCCCGTGAAGGACGCCGCCGGCAACGTGGTCGACGCGAGCAAGACCGCGGCCGGCAACGCGGCGACCAACGCCAAGGGCGTCGCGGCCGCCGCCAAGGCGACCGCGGCCAGCGGCGCCGCCGACGGCAAGGCCGCCGCGGGCGCGGGCGTGCAGGGTGCGCGCGACGGCGTGGGCGCGCTGCGCTCGGCCGCCGGCAACACGAGCGCCGGCGTGCAGGGCTCGGCCAACGGCGCCGCCAACGCCGCGACGGGCACCGCCGCCAACGGCGGCAACGCCTCGCAGGGCGCGCTCGCGGGCGCCGTCAACGCGACCGGCTCGGCCTCGCACGACGCCGCGGGCGGCGCGTCGGCCACCACGCCGTCGACGACCCCGTCCTCGACGACCGCGCCGTCCGCGCACTCGCTCGCGGGCAGCCTGGCGGGCAACGGCAGCGCGACGGCCACGCACTCGCATGACGCGGGCACCCCGACCGCGCCCTGGAACGGCAGCAACGCGACGACGTCCTCGACCACCGGCCGCAGCGTCGCGGGCAGCCTGGCCGGCGACGGCAGCGCGCAGGCCTCGCGCTCGCACGGTGGCACCGCGATGACGCCGCAGTCGTCGCAGTCGTCGCATACGCGCTCGGTCTCGGGCAACGCCGCGGGCAGCGGTAGCGGCTCGGCGACGGCCACGCGCTCGAACGGCGCGACGTCCTCGTCGTCCAGCCGCTCCGTCGCGGCCGACGGCTCGGGCAACGGCGCGCTGCAGGGCTCGGCCTCGCGGCAGGACGGCGTGAGCCTGAGCGCCAACGGGTCGGCCAACGGCTCGGCGCAGGCCGGCCACTGAGCGCGACGTCGCTCGATGCGATGGGCGCGGCGCGGGCCGCGCCCATCGTCGTTTCAGCGGCCCGCCGGCGCGGGCCAGCGATACCCCAGCACGTTCACCCGCGGATGCCGCTGCTCGCGCACGGCGCCGAGCTGGTTGCCGCCCAGCAGCACGACCGCGTCGCCGTCGTGCCGCACGAAGAAGCCGACGTGGCCCTTCCAGCTGCGCGGGTCGTCGCGCCACAGCACGGCGATGCAGCCGGGGCGGGGCTCGTCGATCGCGTCGCCCCATTCGAGCCAGCTGCGCGCCAGCGCCGAGCCGGTACCCGCGACGCCGGCGCGGCCCAGCGACCAGTCGACGAACGACGAGCACCAGTTCGCCTTGTCGTCGTGGCCCGCGATGTTGGTGCCCGCGTGGTACTCGGTGATGCGCGGGTTGCTCGCGCCGGCGTCGAACGCGCGCACGCCCAGCTCGCCGCGCGCGATGCGCAGCCAGGGCGCGGCGCGCAGCGTGTCGACCTGCATGCGCAGCGCGGTCATCTGGTCGGACCACCACATGCCCATGCCGGCGATGAAGGGCCGCACGGCCTGGCCGTGGCGCACCGGGTGGTCGGGCGGCAGCGACGCCCAGCCGGCGTGCACCAGCGTCACCTGCGTGCCGTCGCGGCGCGGCTCGAAGCGGACCGACACGGTGGTCCTTTCGCGCGGCGCGAAATTGACGCCACGCCATTCAATCTCCAGCGCGCGCGGCGGGTCCCAGGCCGTGACGGTGCCGGTCTGCACGACGTGGCCGTCGCCGCCGTCCGGCGTCGCGATCGTCTCGAACAGGCGGCCGCCCAGCTTCGGTTCGAGATGCAGCACGCTGACATCGCGCCCGCCGCTGCGGAACTTCATGCCGTGGCGCCACCAGCTGTCGATCTGCGCGGTGAAGACCTCGAACGCGATGTCGGGCGGGGCGTCGACGAACACGCTCGCGGCGACGCGGTCGCCCGGGCTCATCGCCGGCCCCGCTCGCGCGCCACGCGCTCGGCCTGCTTGCGGAACGACTGCATCTGCACGCCCCAGAATGCCTGCACCTCGCCCAGCCAGGACTGCAGGTCGGCCAGCGGCTGCGCGTCGAGGCGGTAGGTGCGGGCGCGGGCGTCGTCGTCGGGGCCGGCGGCGCCGACCTCGTAGATGACGCCGGCCTGGCGCAGCACGCGCAGGTGGCGGCTCATCGCCTGGCGCGACATCGCGAGCGCGTCGGCGATCTCGCCGGCGCGCTGCGGGCCGTGGCGCAGCAGGCCGACGACCGCGCGCCGCGTGGGCTCGGCCAGCGCCTGCAGCGTGCGGTCGAGCGCGCCGTCGTCGACCGCGGGGGAGGCGGCGCGGCGCGTCACGTCGCGGGCTGCTCGCGCACGCGGTGCATGAACCACCACGAATGGCCCTCGAGGTCGCAGGCGCCGTAGCTGCGGTCGCTCCAGTAGTCGTCGCCGTAGTCGTGCGTGGCCGGCTCGGACGTGACCGTCGCGCCGTGCGCGCGGGCGTGGGCGCAGTGCGCGTCGGCGTCGTCGACGAACAGGCAGATCGCCTGCGTGTTGCGGCCGCCGACGTCCAGGGGGCTGGCGTGCTTCGCCTTGAACTCGCGGCCGGGCTCGTGCACGTCGCCCGGCCGGGCCGCGCCGCTGACGCAGATCATCGCGCTGCCGTACATCAGCTCGCTGTGGATGATCTCGCCCGGCTCGCCCTCGACCTTGAGGCGCAGCTCGAAGCCGAACGCGTCGCACAGCCAGGCTATCGCCTTGGCGGCGTCGCGGTAGAACAGGCTGGACTGGGCCTGCGGCCAGCCGGACGGCGGGGGCTTGCGCATGATGGACCTCGCTGGAAGTTGTCAACGAATGGGTTGATGGTAAATCGTAACGTTTATCAAATGCAAGGCCGGCGCCGCCGCATCCCTAGAATGCCCGGCGCCGCGTCAACTCATCCAGCCATGCGCAAGAACCTCTCCCGGATCGCCGCCGTCGCCCTCGTCCTGCTGTGCGCCGGCGCGTCCGCCGCGCCCGCGAACCGCATGATCCTGCCGGACGACGTCGTGCCCGACGCCTACCGCATCGCGATCACGCCGCACGCGGCCGAGGCCACCTTCGACGGCAGCGTCGAGATCGACGTCGCCGTGCGCCGCCGCACGAACCGCATCGAGCTGGACAGCGCCGACCTGAAGATCGCGAGCGTGCGCCTCGACGAGGAGTCCGCCGCGCCGCGCATCGCGCTCGACGCGCAGCGCGAGCGCGCCATCTTCACGTTCGCGCATCCGCTGGCACTCGGCCGCCACGTGCTGCGCATCGCCTACTCCGGCAAGATCAACGACCAGGCGTCCGGCCTGTTCCACCTCGACCACGACACGCCGCAAGGCCCGTCGCGCTCGCTGTTCACCATGTTCGAGGACTCCGACGCGCGCCGCTTCGTGCCGAGCTGGGACGAGCCCGCGCGCCGCGCCACCTTCGAGCTGACGGCCACCGTGCCGGCGGCGCTGATGGCCGTCGGCAACATGCCCGTCGCGTCCACCGAGGCGCTGCCCGACGGGCTCGAGCGCGTGCGCTTCGCGAAGACGCCGGCCATGTCGACCTACCTGCTGTTCTTCGGCCTGGGCGACTTCGAGCGCGTGCGGCGCGACGTCGGCGGCGTCGACGTGGGCGTCATCGTCAAGCGCGGCGACACGGCGCAGGCCGCCTACGCGCTCGACGCCGCGGCGCAGCTGCTGCCGTTCTACAACCAGTGGTTCGGCACGCCGTACCCGCTGCCCAAGCTGGACATGGTGGCCGGCGCCGGCGGCAGCGTCACCTTCGGCGCGATGGAGAACTGGGGCGCGATCTTCTACTTCGAGCGCGACCTGCTGGTCGACGACAGGCGCGCCACCGAGGACGACCGCCACCGCGTGTTCGAGACGGTCGCGCACGAGGTCGCGCACCAGTGGTTCGGCAACCTGGTGACGATGGCGTGGTGGGACGATCTGTGGCTCAACGAGGGCTTCGCGTCGTGGATGGAGGTCAAGGCCACGGAGCAGCTGCATCCGGAGTGGACGGGCTGGCCCCGGGAGGCCGGCTCCCGGCAGCGCGCGATGGACATCGACGCGCGCCGCGGCACGCATCCGGTGATCATGCACATCGACGACGTTTCGCAGGCCGAGGGCGCGTTCGACACCATCACGTACTCGAAGGGCGAGCAGGTGGTGCGCACGCTGGAGGCCTGGCAGGGCGACGCGGGCTTCCGCGACGGCGTGCGCCGCTACATCGCGCAGCACGCCTACGGCAACACGGTGACCGAGGACCTGTGGCGCGCGCTGGACGTGGCCACGCCGCGGCCGGTGACCGCGATCGCGCGCGACCTCACGCTGCAGCCGGGCGTGCCGCAGCTCACCGAGCTCGACGCGCGCTGCGTCGCCGGCCGCACGGTCGTCCGGCTGGCGCAGGAGCAGTTCCGCGTCGACGCGCCGCGCGTCGCGCGCTGGCACGTGCCGGTGAAGGTGGCGGTCCTCGGCGGCGGGCAGGCGCGCGCCGTCGTCACCGGCGCCGTGCCGCAGCGGGTGGTCGTCCCGGGCTGCGGCCCGGTCGTGATCAACGCGGGGCAGTCGACCTACGTGCGCGTGCGCTACACCGAGGCCGGCCTGGCTGCGCTGCGCGACGCCTTCGGCCGGCTGGGCGTGGACGACCAGTTGGGCCTGCTCGCCGACACGCAGGCGCTGGCGTTCGCCGGCCGCCTGCCGATGGCGCAGCTGCTGGCGCTGATGCGCGCCGTGCCGGCCTCGCGCGACAACCCGATGCTCGCGCGCATGCTGGTCGACCAGCTGCGCGATCTGGACCAGCTGCACGACGGCCTGGCCTCGCAAGCGGCGTTCCGCGAGTGGGCGCGCGCGCTGCTGGCGCCGTTCCTGCGCGAGGTCGGCGGCGACGCGCGCGACGGCGAGGGCAGCGACGTCCGGACGCTGCGCGTGGCGCTCGTCGAGGCGCTCGGCGGCTTCGGCGATCCGCGCGCGCTGGCGGACGTGCAACGGTCGTTCGAGCGCTGGCTGGCGGATCCCGACAGCCTGGACGCCGATCGCCGCGAGGCGGTGCTGTCCGTCGTCGCGATGCGCGCCGACGCGGCCACCTGGGACAGGCTGCACGCGCTGGCGCTGGCGGCGCCGACGGAGCTCGAGAAGGGCGAGCGCTACCAGCTGCTCGGCGAGGCGCAGGATCCGGCGCTCGCGCAGCGCGCGCTGGCGCTGGCCATCTCCGGCGAGCCGCCCGTGACTGTCGCCAGCCGCCTGCTGCGGGCCGTCGGCTGGTGGCATCCCGGCCTGACGCTGGATTTCATCGCCGGCCACTGGCCGCAGGTCGAGCCGCTGTTCGGCGAGGGCGCGGGCGCCACGATCGCCGCGCGCTTCTTCGACACCGGCGCCGACGCGGCGCTGCTGCCGCGCCTGGACGCCTTCGTGCGCACCCACGTGCCGGAAGCCACGCGCGAGCGCATCGTCAAGAACGCCGCGGTGATCCGCTACCGCGCGAAGGTGCGCACGCAGCGCCTGCCGGAGGCCGACCGCTGGATCGCGGCGCAACCGCCCGTGGCGTCCGCCGCGCCGGCGGCCGGGCGCATGTAACGGCGTTGCCCGGAACTGGGGAGTTGGTGGCGACTCCTGTTGACGTCGAGCTACATTTGGATACGATGAAATCGGATCCGATGCAGACCTCCGTCGAGGCCCGGATCCGGCGGGGAGCAGGCGCATGGGCACTTCGGCATCGTCATCCGCGGGCGGCATCACGGCCGCCGAACGCGCGCAGATCCAGCGCGCCAACGTCTCCGGGCTGCACCCGGTCGTCTTCGTGCACGGCCTGTGGCTGCTGCCCGAAAGCTGGCTGCGCTGGGCCGAGCTGTTCGAGGAGGCCGGCTACATCGCGCTGACGCCGGGCTGGCCCGGCGACCCGGCCTCGGTGGCCGAGGCCAACGCGAACCCCGACGCGATGGCCGGCAACACGGTGGGCCAGGTGGCCGACCACTTCTCCACGATCATCTCGCAGCTCGAGCGCAAGCCGGCCGTCGTCGGCCATTCCTTCGGCGGGCTGCTGGCGCAGATCCTCGCGGGGCGCGGGCAGTCGGCGGCCACCGTGGCGATCTCGCCGGCGCCGTTCCGCGGCGTGCTGCCGCTGCCCCTGTCGGCGCTCAAGGCCGCGTGGCCGGTGCTGGGCAACCCGGCCAACCGCCGGCGCGCGGTGCCGCTGAGCGAGGAGCAGTTCCGCTTCGCCTTCGCCAACGCGGTGGGCGCGGACGAGGCGCGGGCGTTGTACCGCGAGCACGCCGTGCCCGCGCCCGGCGCGCCGCTGTTCCAGGCGGCCGCGGCCAACGTCAACCCGTGGACCGAGGCCCAGGTCGACACGCTGAACCAGGAGCGCGGCCCGCTGCTGATCGTCTCCGGCGGGCAGGACAACACGGTGCCATGGGCGATCGCCAACGCCGCGTATCGCCAGCAGCAGCTCAATCCGGGCCTCACCGAGATCGTCCAGATCCCCGGCCGCGGCCATTCGCTGGTGATCGACAGCGGCTGGCGCGAGGTCGCCGACGCCGCGCTCGCGTTCGTGCGCCGCTGCGCCGCGCCGGACGCGCGCGACTCGGCCTACCTCGACTACGTCGACAGCGTCCAGCCCGAGGAAGACGACCGCCGCGTGACGGTCTTCTAGGCGGCGCGCCTGATCACGAGCCGCTGGATGCGCTTGCCCGACGCGACGCTGGTCGCGTCCTCGTCGAACACGATCGTGTCGCCGGCGCCGAGTTCGCCGCTCACGAGCGACTTGTCGAACGCCGCGTAGAGCCGGCCCGCGGGGTCGCGCGTCGACGCGTCCTCGGTGACGCGCCAGCTCAGGTACAGCGTGCCGCCCGGGCGCAGCAGCGCGAGCAGCGAGCGCACCGACGGCGCGATCTGCGCGCGGGGCAGGTGCATGATCACCGTCTCGCACAGCACGTTCTGCCATGCGCCGCGCGCGACGCCGGCCAGGTCGGGCAGGGCGGCGAAGTCGAACGGGATGCCGGGGTGCGCGGCCCGCGCGTGGGCGAGCAGGCCGGCCGAGGCGTCGAAGCCGTGGACCTCGAAGCCGTTGGCGGCGAGCCACGCGGCGTCGCGGCCGCTGCCGGTGCCGATCTCGGCGGTCGGGCCCGGCCTGAAATGCGCGCGCAGCTGCTGGTACATGTCCTCCGGCGGCGGCTGGCCGTCCCAGTTGGCGGCGTAGGAGGAGGCGGCGGCGTCGTAGGCGGCGAGGGTGGTGGCGTCCATGGCGGGCGGCGGGATGGGGGCGTCAGGCGTCGATGCTGCCCTTGGCGATGCGCGCCGCCAGCTTCATCAGCGTCGGCACGCGCTTGCGGCCGTGCATCATGCGGACGCGTGCCTTCGCGGCGCCGAGGTCGACGCCGGCGCAGGTGACGACGAGCGGCGGCGTCTCGTCCTCGCGGAAGACGCAGAACTGGTCGGGCGTGTCCGCGCCCTTGAAGGCGGACTTCGAGACGCCGATCACGGTGGTTCGGCCCGCCAGCGCGTCGAACAGGCGGCGGCCGAGCCCCGGCGTGTCCTGGGCGTCGAGGTGGACGAAGCCGTCGAGCACGATGGCCTCGGGCTGCAGGCGCTCGGCCTCCAGCAGCCGGATCAGCCAGGGCAGGGCGCGCAGGTCGAGCTCGCCCTTGGCCGGCTTCTCGACGTGGGCGACGGCCAGCGAGTGGTGGCGCGTGGCCTCGGCGGCGGCCCAGTCGTCGAACGCGACGGCGGCGACGCGGGCGCCGTCGCCCGAGATGTGGACGTCCATGACCAGTTTCATGGACGCATTCTCGCCGCCCGGGCGCTCACGGGTTCTCAGCGCGAGCGGCCCTTGGGCCAGCGGCCCGCGGCCTGCAGCGGGGCGACGATGGTGGCGAAGGTCTCGCCGGTCTCGCTGACCATCTGCAGGATCTCCTTCGAATCGTGGCTGGACTTGAGCGCCTCGCGCGCGCGGGCGATGCGCGTGCGCAGGCTCGCGAGCGGCACGGACATGTCGGCCGGCGCCTCCGCGGCGCGCAGCGCGGGCAGGCGCGTGACCAGCGCGAGCAGGTCCTCGCGGGCGTCGAGCAGGCGCGAGATCTCGACCGCCGTCGCCTGCTCGTAGCGGGCCTGCTCCACCAGCTCGACCAGGTCCTGCACGTCGGCGCCGAACTCGTCCACCACCGCCTCGAACTCGCGTTTGTCCATTGTCAGCCTCCAGGGGAAGGACTGGATTGTGCAGCGCCCCGAGCTTGTGCCAACCCCCTGAAACAGGCAAGTGCGGGCGGGGCGCCCGTTCAGCCGGCGTCGCGCTTCGTGGCGACCAGCGGCTGCACGCTGCCGGCGTCCAGGCGCCCGCGGCCGGGCTCCTCGGCGGCCAGCGGCTCGCACTCCCTCATCGTCGCCCGGCAGCGCTCGGTCAGGCGCTGGTAGGTGGCGGTGCCCTCGCGCTTCCAGCCGAGTTCCTGCTCGCTCAGCTCGCGCAGGATCTTGGCGGGCACGCCCCCGGCCAGCGAGCGCGGCGGCACCTTGAGGCCGGCGCGCACGAAGGCGCTGGCGGCGACGAAGGCGCCGGCGCCGATCTCGGCCTCGTCCATCACGACGGCGTTCATGCCCACCAGCGCGTCGGCGCGGATCACGCAGCCGTGCAGCACCGCGCCGTGGCCGATGTGGGCGTTGTCCTCCAGCAGCGTGTCCGAGGCCGGGAAGCCGTGGATCACGCAGGTGTCCTGGACGTTGCAGCCGTCCTGCAGCACGATGCGGCCGAAGTCGCCGCGCAGGCTGGCGCAGGGGCCGATGTAGGCGCGCGGGCCGATCACCACGTCGCCGATGAGCACGGCCGTGGGGTGGACGTAGGCGGTCGGGTGGACGACCGGGCGCAGGCCGTCGATCTCGTAGCAGGGCATGGTGGTTTACCTCGAGTAATGGCTGAGCCGGGCGTACGGGCTTGCGCCGGATCAATTGCGAGTCTAAGATTAACCGACCGGTCGGTCAAAGAATTCCGGCCCGCGACCCCAACCCGAGGCAAGCCCATGTCCGAACCGTCCCTCCTGTCGCCGCCCGACGCCCTCGTGCTGGTCGCGCAGCGCGGCGCCGTGCGCACGCTGACGCTCAACCGCCCCGCCGCGCTCAACAGCTTCACGCAGGACATGCACGCGCAGCTGCGCGCCGCGCTCGACGCCGCGGCGGCCGACGAGGGCGTGCGCGCGGTGCTGATCACCGGCGCCGGCCGCGGCTTCTGCGCCGGCCAGGACCTCAACGACCCGGGCATGGCCGCCGGCGCCGACGGCAAGCCCGACATCGCCGCCGTCATCGAGAAGAACTATCGCCCGCTGGCGCTGCGCATCCAGTCCATGCCGGTGCCGGTGGTGTGCGCGGTCAACGGCGTGGCCGCGGGCGCGGGCGCCAACCTCGCGTTCTGCTGCGACATCGCGCTGGCCGCGCGCTCGGCCAGCTTCATCCAGGCGTTCGCCAAGATCGGCCTGATCCCCGACTGCGGCGGCACCTGGCTGCTGCCGCGCCTGGTCGGCCGGCCGCGCGCGCTGGCGCTGGCGCTCACCGGCGACAAGCTGTCCGCCGCCGACGCCGAGCGCTTCGGCATGGTCTGGCAGGTGGTCGACGACGCCGAGCTGCCGTCGCACGCTCAGGCGCTGGCCGACAGGCTGGCCGCGATGCCGTCCAAGGCGCTGGTGGCCACGCGCCAGGCGCTCGACGCGTCGCAGGCGCTGACGCTGTCCGACGCCCTGACGCTGGAGGCGCGCATGCAGGGCGAGCTGGGCCGCGCGCACGACTTCGCCGAGGGCGTGGCGGCGTTCCAGCAGAAGCGCGCGGCCGTCTTCAAGGATCGCTGAGCATGAGCGATCCGCAACGCATCGCCGAGCGCGTGCGCGACCACATGTGGGCGACCGACCGCGCCTCGCAGGGCATGGGCATGCGCGTCGCGGCCATCGGCCCCGGCAGCTGCACGATGACGATGGCCGTGCGCGAGGACATGCTCAACGGCCACGGCAGCTGCCAGGGCGGCCTGCTGACGGCGCTGGCCGACTCGTGCTTCGCGTTCGCCTGCAACGCCTACGACGAGATCACCGTGGCTGCCGGCTTCGACGTCCAGATCATCGCGCCGGGCCGGCTCGGCGACCTGCTGACCGCGACGGCCGTCGAGGTGAGCAGGACCGGCCGCCTGGGCGTCTACGACGTCGACGTGCGCAACCAGCGCGACGAACGCGTGCTGGCGTTCCGCGGCCGCTCCTACACGATGAAGGGCAGGCCGGTGCTGCCCAACGAGGGTTGAGATGACCATCCACGCACTCCGTCCCGCCGAACTCGACCCGATCGAACGCGCCAGCCGCGACGAGATCGCGGCGCTGCAGCTGGCGCGCCTGCGCGCCACGCTGGAGCACGTCTACGCCAACGTGCCGCACTACAGGCGCGCGTTCGACGAGAAGGGCGTGCATCCGAGCGACTGCAAGACGCTGGCCGACCTCGCGAAGTTTCCGTTCACCGGCAAGGGCGACCTGCGCGCGAACTACCCGTTCGGCCTGTTCGCGGTGCCGCGCGAGCAGGTGGTGCGCGTGCACGCGTCGTCGGGCACCACGGGCAAGCCCACGGTCGTCGGCTACACGCAGTCCGACATCGACCACTGGGCCGACCTCGTCGCGCGCTCGCTGCGCGCGGCCGGCGTGCGCAAGGGCGACATGGTGCACGTGGCCTACGGCTACGGCCTGTTCACCGGCGGCCTCGGCGCGCACTACGGCGCCGAGCGCCTGGGCTGCACGGTGGTGCCGATGTCCGGCGGCCAGACCGAGAAGCAGGTGCAGCTGATCACCGACTTCAAGCCCGACGCGATCATGGTGACGCCGTCGTACATGCAGGTGATCTGCGAGGAGTTCCGCCGGCAGGGCATGGATCCGCGCGAGATGAGCGCGCGCGTGGGCATCTTCGGTGCCGAGCCGTGGACGGAGGCGATGCGGCGCGACATCCAGCAGGCCGCGAACATCGACGCCGTCGACATCTACGGCCTGTCGGAAGTGATGGGCCCGGGCGTGGCCAGCGAGTGCGTCGAGACGCAGGACGGCCCGGTGATCTGGGAGGACCACTTCTATCCCGAGATCATCGACCCCGAGACCGGCGATGTGCTGCCCGACGGGCAGGAGGGCGAGCTCGTCTTCACGACGCTGACCAAGCAGGCCTTCCCGGTGATCCGCTACCGCACGCGCGACCTCACGCGCCTGCTGCCGCCGACGGCGCGCAGCATGCGCCGCATGGGCAAGATCGTCGGCCGCTCCGACGACATGCTGATCATCCGCGGCGTCAACCTGTTCCCGACGCAGATCGAGGAGATCGTGCTGGCGCACGGCGCGCTCGGCGGGCAGTACCAGCTGGTCGTCACGCGCGAGGGGCTGCTGGACAAGGTCGAGGTGCTGTGCGAGCTGCTGCCGACGCATCTGGGCGCCGACCCGGGCGCGGTCGGCCGCGAGCTGCAGGAGCGCATCAAGACGCTGACCGGCGTGAGCACCGCGGTGCGCGTCGGGCAGCCCGACTCGATCGAACGAACCCTGGTCGGCAAGGCGCGGCGCGTCGTCGATCAACGCAAGAAGTAAAGGAGTAGACGATGTACACCCAGGCAATGGACACGGCTCCGAAGGAAGAGCGCGCCGCCATCCGCAGCGCCGACGAGGTCGTCGCCGAGGAGGTCTTCGAGCGGGCGCTCGACAACGAGGGCTTCATCGAGGCCAAGGACTGGATGCCGGAGCACTACCGCAAGACGCTGGTGCGCCAGATCAGCCAGCACGCGCACTCCGAGATCGTGGGCATGCTGCCCGAGGGCAACTGGATCACGCGCGCGCCGACGCTCAAGCGCAAGGCCATCCTGCTGGCCAAGGTGCAGGACGAGGCCGGCCACGGCCTGTACCTGTACGCAGCCGGCGAGACGCTGGGCACCTCGCGCGACCAGATGCTGGACGCGCTGCACACCGGCAAGGCCAAGTACTCGTCGATCTTCAACTACCCGACGCTGACCTGGGCCGACGTCGGCGTGATCGGTTGGCTGGTGGACGGCGCGGCCATCATGAACCAGATCCCGCTGTGCCGCTGCTCGTACGCGCCGTACGCCCGCGCGATGGTGCGCGTGTGCCGCGAGGAGTCGTTCCACCAGCGCCAGGGCTACGATTCGCTGCTGACGATGATGCAGAAGGGAACGGCCGCGCAGCGCGCGATGGTGCAGGACGCCACCAACCGCTGGTGGTGGCCCAGCCTGATGATGTTCGGCCCGCCGGACGACCAGTCGCCCAACACCGCGCAGTCGATGCGCTGGGGCATCAAGCGCATCAGCAACGACGACCTGCGCCAGAAGTTCGTCAACGCCACGGTCGAACAGGCCAAGATCCTCGGCGTCTCGCTGCCCGACCCCGACCTGAAGTGGAACGAGGCGCGCGGCCAGTACGACTTCGGCGCGATCGACTGGAGCGAGTTCTGGCAGGTCGTCAACGGTGACGGCCCCTGCAACAAGGAGCGCCTGGCCGAGCGCGTGGACGCCTGGAACGACGGCGAGTGGGTGCGCGAGGCCGCGCTGGCCCACGCCCGCAAGCAAGCCGCCCGCGCCGAGAAGGCCGCCGCCTGAACCCGACATCGAAGAAAGCATCGTCATGACCGCATCCGCTACCGACCTCGCCAACGCCAAGGCCCAGGCCCACGAATGGCCGCTGTGGGAGGTGTTCGTGCGCCCGAAGTCCGGCCTCGACCACAAGCACTGCGGCAGCCTGCACGCCGCCGATTCCAAGATGGCGCTGCAGCTGGCGCGCGAGGTCTACACGCGCCGCCAGGAAGGTGTCAGCATCTGGATCGTGCGCTCGGACCAGATCGTGGCGTCCGACCCGGCCGACAAGGCGATGCTGTTCGATCCGATGGAGGACAAGGTCTACCGCCATCCGACGTTCTACGAGCTGCCGCCCGAAGTCGGCCACATGTGAGGTGAGCATGAGCACGACATTCGCTCCCCTGCCGACGACCGCGAGCGCGTCGAACGCGGCCGCGTCGACCACCACCGAGTCCATCGTCTTCCAGCCGACGCCGCAGCAGGCCTACCTGATGCGCGTCGGCGACAGCTGCCTGATCCACGCGCAGCGCCTGGCCGAATGGAGCGGCCACGCGCCCATCCTGGAAGAGGACATCGCGCTGACCAACCTCGCGCTCGACCTCGTGGGCCAGGCGCGCGCGCTGCTGACCCACGTCGGCCGCCAGACCGGCTTCGACGAGGACCAGCTCGCGTTCCTGCGCAACGAGCGCGACTTCCGCAACTTCACGCTCGCCGAGCTGCCGGGCCGCCGTGCCGGCCGCGACTTCGCCGACGCCGTCCTGCGCAACTTCCTGCTGTCCGCGTGGATGAACCTGATGTGGGCCAGGCTGGAGCAGTCCGGTGACGCCGAGGTCGCGGCCATCGCCGGCCAGGCCGTCAAGGAATCGCGCTACCACGTGGCCCACGCGGCCGACTGGGTCGTGCGCCTGGGCGACGGCAGCGACGAATCGATGCGCCGCATGCGCCAGGCCGTGGCCCGGCTGTGGCCCTACACCGCGGAGCTGTTCGAGACCGACGACGTCGACAGCGCCGCCGCCGAGGCCGGCCTGGGCCCGATGCGCGCCGCGCTGCGCGTGGACTGGCAGGCCATCGTCGAGCCGGTGTTCGCGGACGCCGGCCTGCAGGTCCCGGCCGCCGGCGCGTTCCGCTCCACCGGCTCGCGCGGCGTGCACAGCGAGCACATGGGCTACCTGCTGGCCGAGATGCAGACGCTGCAGCGCTCGTTCCCGGGCGGCGTGTGGTGAGCGCGATGACCGCGCACGACGCCGCCGTCTCCGCACGCGTCGCGCAGGCGTGGGACGTGCTGCACGGCGTGCTCGATCCCGAGGTGCCGGCGATCTCGGTGACCGACCTCGGCATCGTGCGCGACGTGATCGAGCACGGCGACGCGCTGGAGGTGGTCGTCACGCCGACCTACTCCGGCTGCCCCGCGACCGAGGTCATCGAGCAGGCGATCGCCGACGCGCTCGTCGCCGCCGGCCTCGGCCCCGCGCGCGTGACGCAGCGGCGCGCGCCCGCGTGGACGACCGACTGGATCACGCCCGAAGGCCGCGAGAAGCTGCGCGCCTACGGCATCGCGCCGCCGGGTTCCTGCGCCGGCGAGGCGGCCGCGGCCAACGTGCAGCCCATTCGCCTGATGGCGCGCGATGTCGCCTGCCCGCGCTGCGGCAGCGCGCAGACCGAGCGGCTGTCCGCCTTCGGCTCGACCGCGTGCAAGTCGCTGTACCGCTGCATCGCGTGCCGCGAACCCTTCGAACACTTCAAGCCCATCTGATCATGGCTGTCGACACCCATTTCCACCCGCTGAAGGTGCGCTCCGTGCGCCCCGAGACCGACGAGGCGATGGTCGTCTCGTTCGACATCCCCGAGGGCCTGAGCGAGCGCTTCCGCTTCACGCAGGGCCAGTACCTGACGCTGCGCCAGCGCATCGGCGGCGAGGAGGTGCGGCGCTCGTACTCGATCTGCGCCGGCGTCGACGACGGCGAGCTGCGCGTGGGCGTGCGGCGCGTGCGCGGCGGCCGCTTCTCCAACTGGCTGGCCGAGAACCTGCGCGCCGGCGACACCATCGACGTCATGCCGCCGCAGGGCCGCTTCTTCGTGCCGATCGACGCGGGCGCGGCGCGCAACTACCTGTGCGTGGCCGGCGGCAGCGGCATCACGCCGATGATCTCCATCATGCGCACGGTGCTGGCCAACGAGCCGGGCAGCCGCGTCACGCTGGTGTACGGCAACCGCCGCGCGGCGTCGACGATGTTCAAGGAGGAGCTGGAAGACCTCAAGAACAGGTACGTCACCCGGGTATCGCTGCACCACGTGTTCTCCGAGGAGCGCGTCGACTCGCCGCTGAACCAGGGCGTGCTCGACCGCGCCAAGCTGGGCGAGTTCCTGCGGCACCTGATCGCCGCCGACCGCATCGACCACGCCTTCATCTGCGGCCCGTTCATGATGAACGACGAGGCCGAGATCGCGCTGCTGGCCGCGGGCGTGGCGGCGGAGCGCATCCACGTCGAGCGCTTCGGCGTGCCCATCCCGGCCGACACGGGCATGGGCGTGCAGGCCGCGCCTGTGCAGTCGCCCGCGCCCGGCGACGCCGCGGACTGCCGCGTGACGGTGGTGCGCGACGGGGTCACGCACCAGCTCGACTACCACGAAGCCGACATCAACCTGCTCGACGCCTGCGCCGGCGCGGGCCTGGACGTGCCGTACTCGTGCAAGTCCGGCGTCTGCGGCACCTGCCGCGCGCATCTGGACTCGGGCGAGGTGCGCATGACGCGCAACTACGCGCTCGAGAAGCGCGACCTCGACGCCGGCTTCATCCTCACCTGCCAGGCGCATCCGACGACGCCCGAGGTGAGGATCTCCTTCGACCATCGTTGATGGATCATTGAGAATACGATCAGATGGCCCGAACCCGCTCCGCGACCTACGACGACCAGCGCGACGCGATCCTCTCGCGCGCCGCGGCGCTGTTCGCCGACCAGGGCTACACCGCGACGTCGATGAACGACATCGCGGCGGCGTGCGGCGTCTCCAAGGCCGGGCTGTACCACTACTGGCGCGACAAGCGCGAGCTGCTGTTCCAGATCACCGCGGGCCATGTCGCCCGGCTGGAGCAGTTCGTCGCCGAGGTGGTCGCCGAGACCCGCGACGCCGACGCCGAGGCCCGGCTGCGCGCGCTGATCCTGCGCTTCGTGCGCGAGTACGCCGACGCGCAGAACGAGCACCGCGTGCTGACCGAGGACGTGCGCTTCCTCGAGCCCGACGAGCGCCGCCAGGTGCAGGAGCCGCAGCGCCGCGTCGTCGCGGCCTTCGCCGACGCGATCGCCGCGGTGCGACCGAACCTGGCGCGCAACGAGCTGGACCGGCCGCTCGCGATGCTGCTGTTCGGCATGATCAACTGGATGTTCACGTGGCTGCGCCCCGACGGCAGCCTCAACCACGAGCAGATGGCGCCGCTCGTGGCCGACCTGTTCTTCGGCGGCCTGGCCGCGGTGCGCAAGCCCCGCGGCGCGGCGCGCCGGGACGCCGCCGTTCCTTCCCTCACCGACTGACAGCCTGCTTGTGGAGACGATCGAGATGAACATGAAGAACCGCTTCCCGTTCCGTGCCCTGGTGGCCGCCGCGTTCGCGCTGGCCGCCGGCGGCGCGCTGGCCGACATCAACGTCGGCGTCACGCTGTCGGCCACCGGCCCGGCCGCGTCGCTGGGCATCCCCGAGAAGAACACGATCGCGCTGCTGCCGCAGACCATAGGCGGCCAGAAGGTGCACTACATCGTGCTGGACGACGGCTCCGACACCACCAAGGCCGTCAGCAACACGCGCAAGCTGATCACCGAGGACAAGGTCGACATCGTCCTGGGCTCCACCGTCACGCCCAACTCGTTGGCGATGATCGACGTCGTCTCCGAGGCGCAGGTGCCGATGATCTCGATGGCCGCGTCGGCCAAGATCGTCGATCCGGTCGACGCCAAGCGGCGCTGGGTGTTCAAGACGCCGCAGAACGACATCCAGATGTCGCTGGCGATCGCCTCGCACATGCGCGACCACGGCGTGAAGACGGTCGGCTACATCGGCTTCGCCGACGCGTACGGCGAGGGCTGGTACAACGAGTTCTCGAAGGCGGCGGCGCTCAAGGGCATCACCGTCGTCGCCAACGAGCGCTTCGCGCGCAACGACTCCTCGGTCACCGCGCAGGTGCTCAAGCTGCAGGCCGCGCGGCCCGACGCCATCCTGATCGGCGGCTCCGGCACGCCGGCCGCGCTGCCGCAGATCACGCTCAAGGAGCGCGGCTACGCCGGGCTGATCTACCAGACTCACGGCGTCGCCAACGCCGACTTCCTGCGCGTGGGCGGCAAGAACGTCGAGGGCACCTACCTGCCGGCCGGCCCGGTGCTGGTGGCGCGCCAGCTGCCCGTCGGCAACGCGGTGCGCACGTCGGCGATCGAGTACGTGACGAAATACGAGGCGGCGTACGGCAAGGACAGCGTGTCGACCTTCGGCGGCCACGCCTGGGACGCCGGCCAGCTGATGGCCGCGGCCGTGCCGGTGGCGCTGAAGAAGGCGCAGCCGGGCACGCCCGAGTTCCGCGCCGCGCTGCGCGACGCGCTGGAGAGCGTGAAGAACGTCGCCGGCGCGCACGGCATCTACAACATGAGCCCGACCGACCACCTCGGCCTCGACCAGCGCGCCCGCGTGATGGTCAAGATCGAGAACGGCGCCTGGAAGGTCCAGCAGTGACGGTGTCCTGAGCCGGGGTCTTCTCCGCTCGGCGTTCCGCTTCAAGAATCCCCCAACCCAGGACATCCACCATGAGCCAGCCTCGACAGCTGCAAAGCTACATCGCCGACCGCTTCGTGGGCGCGCGCGCGGGCGCGGCGCTCGCGAGCGCGGTCGACGGCCGCACCGTCGCGCACGCGCATGCCGACGAGATCGACTTCGGCGAAGCGGTAGCCCACGCCCGCCGCGTCGGCGTGCCCGCATTGCTGGCGCTCGACTTCCAGCAGCGCGCCGCACGGCTGAAGGCGCTGGCCAAGTTCCTGATGGAGCGCAAGGAGGCGCTGTACGCGATCTCCGCGCACACCGGCGCCACGCGCGCCGACAGCTGGATCGACATCGAGGGCGGCGCCGGCACGCTGTTCGCGTACGCCGGCATGGGCAGCAACGAGCTGCCGTCCGGCAACCTGATCCACGAGGGCCCGGCCATGCCGCTGGGCAAGAAGGGCCAGTTCGCCGGCACGCACGTGCTGGTGCCGCGGCGCGGCGTGGCGGTGCACATCAACGCGTTCAACTTCCCGGTCTGGGGCGCGCTGGAGAAGTTCGCGCCGAGCTTTCTGGCCGGCATGCCCTGCATCGTCAAGCCGGCGACGTCCACCAGCTACCTCACCGAGGCGATGGTGCGCCTGGCGGTCGAATCGGGCCTGCTGCCGGCGGGCGCGCTGCAGCTGGTCGTGGGCTCGACGGGCGACCTGCTCGATCGCGTCGACGGCCGCGACATCGTCACCTTCACCGGCTCGGCCGACACCGCCGCCAAGCTGCGCATGCGCCCCAACCTGATCGCCAACAGCGTGCCGTTCAACGCCGAGGCCGACTCGCTGAACTGCGCGGTGCTGGCCGACGACGTGACGCCCGACGACGTCGAGTTCGACCTGTTCGTCAAGGAGGTGGCGCGCGAGATGACGGTCAAGGCCGGCCAGAAGTGCACCGCGATCCGGCGCGCGATCGTGCCGCGGCGCCACCTGCAGGCCGTCACCGAGCGGCTGCAGGCGCGGCTGGCCAAGGTCGTCGTCGGCGATCCGTCGCTGGAAGGCGTGACCATGGGCGCGCTCGCCTCGCGCGACCAGCAGCGCGACGTCGCCGAGCGCGTGGCGCAGCTGGCGCGCGGCAACGCGGTGCTGTTCGGCGGCGAGTCCGGCTTCGCGCCGCGCGGCGCCGGCACCGACCAGGGCGCGTTCTTCGCGCCGACGCTGCTGCTGTGCGAGCGGCCCGACATGACGTCGGCCGCGCACGACGTCGAGGCCTTCGGCCCGGTCAGCACGCTGATGCCCTACGACGAGTTCGACGAGGCGCTGGCGCTGGCCGAGCGCGGCCGCGGCAGCCTGGTGGGCACGCTGGTCACGCGCGACCCGCACCGCGCCGCGCACGCCGTCGGCCGCCTGGCGGCGCTGCACGGCCGCATCCTGGTGCTCGACCGCGACGCCGCGGGCGAGTCCACCGGCCACGGCTCGCCGCTGCCCGCGCTCAAGCACGGCGGCCCGGGCCGCGCCGGCGGCGGCGAGGAGCTGGGCGGCATCCGCGCCGTCAAGCACTACCTGCAGCGCGCCGCGGTGCAGGGCTCGCCGACGATGCTGGCCGCGGTCAGCGGCGAGTACGTGAAGGGCGCGGCGGTGCACGAGTCGGCCGTCCACCCGTTCCGCCACGCGTTCGAGGACCTCACCGTCGGCGACTCGCTGCTGACGCATCGCCGCACGGTGACCGACGCCGACATCGTCGCGTTCGGCGGCATCTCGGGCGACTTCTTCTACATGCACTTCGACGAGATCGCCGCCAAGGCGTCGCCGTTCGGCAAGCGCATCGCGCACGGCTACTTCGTGCTGTCGGCGGCGGCGGGGCTGTTCGTGTCGCCGGGCGAGGGCCCGGTGCTGGCGAACTACGGCCTGGACACGCTGCGCTTCGTCAAGCCGGTGGGCATCGGCGACACGATCCGCGCGCGCCTCACGTGCAAGCGCAAGATCGACCGCAACAAGGTCGGCGCCGACGGCAAGGGGCAGGGCGTGGTCGCCTGGGACGTGGAGGTGACGAACCAGGACGGCGAGGTCGTGGCGAGCTACGACATCCTGACGCTGGTGGCCAAGCGCGAGGCGCCGGCTCCGGCGGCCTGACGCCGCAGGCGATCGCGCGTCGCGCCGGCCTCGCGCCGTGCCGGGCCTTGGTACGGCTCTTGCTCGACAGGAAGAGCCCTGGCCGCCGGCTGAGGGTATATACAGCATCTGTTAGAATATCGGATGGCGCGAGGAAGGACGTGCGGCTCCCGCCGAGCGTTCGCGCCGTGTTCCTATCCCGGAAGGACTCTCACTCGATGTCTAAGCAAGAAGTCAAGACCACCCTCGGCGCCGATGGCCTGCGCTATCGCTCCAAGGCCGCGGGTTCCCCGTTCGCAGCCACCGGCGCTTTCGGCGCCGCCACGATGTCGTGCTTCCTGTGCGGCAAGCATCGTCCCCGTGCCCAGCTCAAGACCCGCAAGCTGCTGGGCCGTGCCCAGTCCGTCTGCGCCCCCAACTGCAAGGAAGCCGACGCGCCCGCGGCTTGACGCCTGGCGGCGGAGCGCCGGTCGGGGCCCCGCCACATGCTTCGCGAACGCACGCCACCCGGCGTGCGTTTTGTTTTCCGGGCACCGTTCCGGAGGCCGCTCCCCGATTCCCCGCGCATGACGCCTTCGTCTTCCATCGACGCCGACCCGGCGCGCACCGCTTCCGCCTCCAGGCGCCGCAGCCAGCTCGCCGTCGCCTCGCATTTCGGCGCGCTGGGCTTCAGCTACGGCACCTGGACCTCGCGCCTGCCGGCGATCAAGGCCAGCCTCGGCCTGAGCACCTCGCAGGTCAGCGTGGTGCTGCTGTGCGCGGCGCTCGGCGCCGTCTTCTCGTTTCCGGTGACCGCGGCCGCGCTGCACCGCCTCGGGTCGCGCGGCGCGAGCCTGCTGTCCGGCGGCCTGCTGGCCGTCGCGCTGGTCGGATTCGGCCTGGCGCCGGACTGGGCGTCGGCCTGCGCCGTCATGGGCGTCTACGGCGTGCTGGCCAGCACGATGGACGTCGCGATGAACGCGCAGGGCGTCGAGGTCGAGCGCGCCACCGGCGTCGCCGTGATGTCGCGCCTGCATGCGGTGTTCAGCCTCGGCACGATGGCCGGCGCGTTCCTCGCGTCGGGCATCACCGGCGTCACGGCCTCGGTGCCGCTGCACTTCGCCGTCGCCGCGCTGGGGGTGCTGGCGGCGGTGCTGCTGCCGCGCGCGGGGCTGGTCGCCGATGCCAGGCCGATGGCCGGAGGCACGCGCTCGTTCGCGCTGCCGCGCGGCGCGGCGCTGCTGATCGGCGCGATGGCCTTCCTGGGCATGATCGCCGAGGGCTCGATGGTCGACTGGTCGACGCTGTACCTGAGGGAGCGCGCCGGCGCCTCGCTGCAGGTCGCGCCGCTGGGCATCGCCAGCCTGCAGGGCGCGATGCTGGCGACGCGCTGGTTCGGCGATCGCGCGCGCGTGCGCTGGGGCGCGCGCAAGCTGCTGTTCGGCGGCTCGCTGCTGGCGGGCTTCAGCCTGGCGGCGGCGCTGCTGGTGGGCGGCGTCGCGCCGGCGCTGGTGGCCTTCGGGCTGTTCGGCGTCGGCATCGCCACCGTGTCGCCCTGCGTGTACGCGGCGGGCGCGCGCGAGGGCGGCGTCGCGCTGGCCGCGGTGATGACGCTGGGGTCGCTGGGCTTTCTCGTCGGACCGCTGCTGATCGGCGCGGTGTCGCAGGCCGCCGACCTGTCGTGGGGGCTGGCCGTGGTGGCGGCGGCGGCGGTCGCGCTGGCGCTGCTGTCGTGGCGCGTGCGCTGGGAATAGCGGCCGATCAGCGGCCGAACAGCAGCACGCGCCAGCGCGTGTCGGCCGACGGCGCGGCGACGTCCTCGCCGCGCAGCAGCGCGAGGCCATGATCGGCCAGCAGCGCCTGCACGCGCTCGGGCGGGTGGTTGGCGAACTGGCGGCCGTCGGGATCGCGGCCGTCGACCAGCAGGTCGGCGCGCATTTCGGGCAGCGCCATCAGCAGGCGGCCGCGGGGGCGCAGCAGCGCCACCAGCGCCGCGAGCGACGGCGGCAGGTCCGCGGGTTCGAGATGCATCAGCACCGCGCTGCAGACCACCGCGTCGAACCCGCCGCCGAACGGCTGGCCGAGGGCGGGCAGGGCGGCGGCGGCGACGCGGCCGGCCAGGCGCGGGTCGCGCGCCAGCGCGCGGGCGCGCATCGCGTCGTGGGGCTCGCTGCCGAACGCGTCGAACCCCATGTCCAGCAGCGCGACGACGTCGCGGCCCTTGCCGCAGCCCACGTCCAGCACGCGCGCGCCGGACGCGAACGCGGCCGCGAAGTGGCGCGAGATCGCGCTGCGCTCGGCCTCGGGGCCGTCGTCGGCCCAGGCGTCGTAGAAGGCGGTCGTGCCGGGGGCGATCATCGCGGGCAGCGTCCCGTGCCGGTCAGCAGTTGCAGCGCGTTGCGCGGGCCGCCGCCGGGGGCGGCGTGCGGCTGCAGCGAGCGCGCCTCCAGCGGCGTGCCGCACGTGGCCTGGCTGCGCGTCATCTGGTGCACGAACCATACGCCGCCGGCGATGATCGCGACCCACGCGGCCGCGCCGAGTGCGACCAGCGCCCATTCCTTGCGCGAGAGTCGGCGGGGGCGAAGCGTGGCGTTCATGGGCGTGCGGCGGGCTGGACGCGCGAGCTTAACCGCAGTCCGCGCCGCCCGACGGCCCCGTGGCGCGCCCTGGCATCTCGCACAGGCGAGGCGTTCGCCGCGCGACTTCGGGACAATGCGCCCATGCCCTCGTTGCCGACCGCCTTCCGCCTGCTCGCCGCGTCCTGCGCGCTCCTGTCCACCCTGGCCGCCGCCGCCGACAAGCCCGACGCGGTCGCCGTCATCGACGCCGACGAGCTCGTCCTCGACCGCCCGCAGGCCGAGTGGTCGCAGGCCTACCTGCAATGGGTGGCCGCCTTCCCGCGCGGCAGCAGCCCCGTCTCCGACACCACCGGCGCGCTGTGCGCCGCCAAGCAGGACGGCGAAGTGTGGTTCCTCGCGAGCTCCGACGGCACGGCGCCGGTGGTGCGCGCCTGCACGATCCCGGCCGGCAGGACGCTGTTCGTGCCGGTCGCGGCCGTGCTGGAGCGATCGGGCAACCGCGAGCCCGATTGCGGCGCCATGGCGCGCGTCGCCGCGGAGAACCTGCGGCACGTGAACGGGCTGTCGATGACGATCGACGGCCAGCCGGTCGACGACCTCGAAGCGCATCGCCAGGCCGGCGGCGACTGCTTCGCCCTCGGCCTGCGCCAGGTGCCGCGCCAGACCGCGAAGGCCGCGGCCGCCGACGGCTTCTACGTGATGCTGCGCCCGCTGCCCACGGGCGCGCACACCATCGTCGTGCAGGCGCGCTTCGACGCCACGCCGCTGTCGACGACCTACCGCCTCGACGTCCGCTGAGGCGGCCGCGCGGCCGCCCGGGCCGTCATCAGCCGAGCTCGCTCCGACGCTCGATGATGCGCGAGATCAGGCCGTACTCGATGGCCTCCTCCGGCCCCATCCAGTTGTCGCGCTCGATGTCGACCTGCACCTTCTCCAGCGGGTGGCCGGTCTCGCGGGCGATCACGCGCGCGATGCGTTCGCGGGCCTTGATGATCTCGCGCGCCACGATGGCGATGTCGGTGGCCTGGCCGCCGGCGCCGCCGCTGGGCTGGTGGATCAGGAAGCGGGTCTGCGGCAGGCAGAAGCGGCGCTCCTTGGGCACGGCCAGGAACAGGTGCGTGGCCGCGCTGCCGACCCAGCCGGTGCCGATCATGCGCACCGGCGCGTTGATGAAGCGCACGACGTCGTGCACCGTGTCGCCCGACTCGAGGTGGCCGCCGGGCGAGGACACCAGCATGTCGATCGGCGCGTCGGACGCGGCGTCCAGCGCGATGAGGCGGCGCACGGTGTCGGCGGCCGACTGGTCGGTGATGGCGCCGAACACCAGCACGGTGCGCGACTTGAACGCCTTTTCTTCCAGGAACGAACTGCGGGCGTCCGCATGCGTGGCGGGCGTGGGGGGAGTTTCCATGTGCATTTGCTGAGCTCCGGGGTTTGTCTCGGTCGATAGCCCAGAGCGTACCTCGACTCGCCCCGCCCCGCCGTCCGGGCGGTCGTGCCGCGGCTTACTGCAGCAGCTGGCCGATGATCGCCGGCCTCGGGCTGCCCCAGCCCGTCACGAGGTCGTACCCGGTGCCGGCCTTGTAGCTGCCAGACGTGCCGCTGGTGATGTCGTGGAAGCCGGTCGAATAGCTCGAGGTCACGTTCTGCGCGTAGACCTTCGGGTTGAAGAAGCCCACCGGCGACTTGCCGGTGCTCGCCGCCTGCTGGTTGGCCAGCGCGACGAGGCCGGCCCACATCGGCGCCGCGAAGCTGGTGCCGCCATACAGGTTGGCCTGGCAGGTCGTCTGGTTGTCGCAGGTGTAGAAGGTGAAGTTCGCGTTGGCGGCGACGTCCGGGCCGTTGCGCAGCGTCGTCGAGCCCTTGTTGGCGCTCGTGATGACGCCCGCGGTCTGCTGCCAGCTCGGGATCGCGACGCGGTCGGGCGAAATGCCGCCGCCGGAGTCGACCCAGGCCGTCTCCGACGCCCACGCGCCGCCCGCGCTGGCGGTGACGAGGTCGGTGCCGCCGACCGAGATGATGTGCGCGTCGTCGGCCGGCCAGGCCTCGGCCGCGCCGCTCTTCTTCCAGGTGGAGTTGTCCCCCGAGGCGACGAAGAAGCTCTGGCCCTGCACGGCCATCTTCTCGAAGTACGGGTCGAGCGTGCTCGCGTCGGCCGGCGTCCAGCCCCACGAGCAGCCGATGGCCAGCGCCAGCGGGCTGTGCGTGGTGATCGCGCTGATGATGGCGGTGTCGGTCGAGCCGACGTACATCTCCAGGCCCGCCAGGCCCGGCGCCATGCCGAGCGCCTGGGTGATGTCGAGCTCCTGCTCGCCGTCGTCGCAGTTGTTCTTGGCCAGGCACGAGGTGCTGGTGCCGTCCGTCGAGATCAGGGTCACCGGCACGTTGTTGGTCTGGCCGATGTTCTTGTAGTAGGTGGCGAGGTCGGCGAGGTCGGTGCCGTAGTACTCGAACAGCGCGACGTGCTGGCCGGCGCCGGTCAGCGCCGTGCCGCCGTAGTAGGCCGCGCGCATGTCGCTGCCGGTGAACGAGCCCGAGGGGCCGGAGCCGGTGGTGGCGTGGCCGACCACCGCCTGCTCCGAGATGCCGTGCGCGGCGGCGTACTCGCTGCGCTTGACGTATTTCGGATGCGGGATCGAGAAGTTGTCCAGGCCCGACACGTGCCACAGCCTGATCGCCATGTCGGTGGTCGGCTCGCGATCCGGCGCGAAGAACACGCGGTTCTCGCTCGGGTGCCTGTAGTTGCGCATCGTCAGGTGGAAGGCGGCCTCGACCTTGGCGACGCTGCCGCGCACCTGCACTTCCATGCCGTCGCGCGAGCCGCCGGTCACCGTCAGGCCATGGCCGCGCAGGTAGCCGACGACGGTGTCGTAGTCCGACTGGGTGGGGCCGAAGCGCTCCGTGAACTGCGCCGGCGTCAGGTAGTGGCGGTACTGCGGGCTGCCGGGGTCGGACACCGCGGTCGCCAGCGCCTCCAGGCCGGCCTGGTCGCGCACGGGGAGCACGACGTCGAGGCTCATCACCTGGGTCGGATCCGGGCTGCCCACCATCTGGGCCTCGCCGCCGCGGACGGCCGCGCGCACGTGCGCGGTGTGCGCGCCTTCGGCCTGCGCCGCGCCGGCCAACGCCAGCGCGGCGGCCAGTGCCAGCGGCGTGGCCAGCGGATTTCCTGCGATTCGCGATCGGGTCATTCGAAACTCCAATATGTGCGAGTGGCGGGGATCGAACCGTCCCCGGGGTGACGCAATATAGATTCGGAGCTTTGTGGGCGAGAGGTATAGAAAACGCGCATCGCGTTTTCCCGCGAATATCCAGCGTTGTTTGGGCGCCAACGTCCGCGCGGTATCGGCGGCGATCTCCCTGCGTTCGGAAGGTGGATTGCGCGAGCGCGTGATCGCCGGGTGTCGACATTGGTGCTGCACGCTTCGCCTGCGCATGCAGCCGGTGCGGGCGGCGCGTCGGATCGGTGCGCCGCGCCGCGCGATCGCAAATAAATGACGTATTCGGATAGGCGGCGCCCGATTCAATTCGATGACGTCAGCGCAATACCTCGATTCGGGTAGTCCCGACGAATCTGTAGGAAAACTGTCGAACGCCTGAATATTCGAGTTTGGAGATGGGTCATGTCGACGGCGCGGCGGCCGCGGCGCGTGATCTGCCGCCCACCCGGCTGCCGTCCCCATCGCAGCGGGGTTTCGCGCCGCGATGTACAAAGCGGCAACCGCGCGGCGCGCCCGCGTCCCGATCCGGTCTCCCAGGAGTTCCCATGGCGTCTTCGACCGTCACCCTCACCGCCGCCGACGGCTTCCAGCTCCCCGCCTACGTCAGCGAGCCGGCGGCCAAGCCGCGCGGCGCCGTCGTGGTGCTGCAGGAGATCTTCGGCGTCAACACGCACATCCGCGACGTGGCCGACCGCTTCGCGGCCGCGGGCTACCTGGCGATCGCGCCGGCGCTGTTCGAGCGCGCCGAGCGCGGCGTCGAGCTGGGCTACGGCCCGCAGGACATGGCGCGCGGCAAGGCGCTCAAGGCCGCGATCGAGGCGCTGCCGGCGCCGGGCGCGCTGCTGGACGTGCGGGCCACCGTCGAACGCGCCGCCGATTCGGGCCGCGTGGGCATCGTCGGCTACTGCTGGGGCGGGCTGCTGGCGTGGCGCGCGGCGGAGCAGGTCCAGGGGCTGGCGGCGGCGGTGGCCTACTACGGCGGCGGCATGACCGTCGGCCACGAGCTCGAACGCCGCCCCGCGGTGCCGGTGATGGCGCACTTCGGCGATCTGGACCAGCACATCCTCGTCGCCGGCGTGAAGGAATTCGAGCGCCGGCAGCCGGACGTCGAGGTGCACCTGTACGCCGCCGACCACGGCTTCAACTGCGACCAGCGCCCCGCGTACGACGCCAACGCCGCGGCGACGGCGCTGGAGCGCACGCTGTACCACTTCGGCAAGCACCTCGGCTGAACCGAGGCCGCTCGCTCAGTCTTCCAGGCCGATCAGCTCGGCCACGGTCTGGCGGCGCCGGATCACGCGCGCCGTCGCGCCGTCGACCAGCACCTCGGCCGCCAGCGGTCGCGTGTTGTAGTTGGAGCTCATGGACGCGCCGTACGCGCCCGTGTCGTGGAAGACCAGCAGGTCGCCCACCTCGGCCGGCGCGAGCTCGCGCGGCTCGACGACGCCGCCCGCGTCCTGCGTGAACACGTCGCCCGACTCGCACAGCGGGCCGGCGACGACGGTGGGCCGGCGCTGCGCCTGCACGCCGAGTTCGGCGCGCACCTGCGCATTGGCGCGCGGCAGCACGCTGATCGCGTGGAAGCCGCCGTACATCGCGGGGCGCACCAGCTCGTTGAAGCCGGCGTCGCACAGCACGAAGTGGTTTGCGCCCATGTCCTTGACCGCGCGCACCTCGGCGACCAGCGCGCCCGCCTCGGCGACGAGGAAGCGGCCGGGCTCGATCTCGAGGCCGACCGGGTGGCCCAGCTCGGCGGCGAGGCGGCGGCGCGCGGCGTCCCACAGGCTGAAGTAGTGCGCGGTGTCGACGACCGGGTCGCCGGCGCGGTACGGGATCGACAGGCCGCCGCCGGCGGAGATGGCCGTGACGTCGTGGCCGTGCGCGACCACGTCCTGCACGTGCGCCACCATCGCGTCGCACACGCGCTCGAGGTGGCCGTAGTCGACGCCCGAGCCGATGTGCATGTGCAGGCCGACCAGCCGCAGGCCGTGGCGCGCGATCGCCTCCAGCGCGGCGGGGATGTCCTGCGGCCAGATGCCGTGCTTGCTGTGCTCGCCGCCGGTGTTGGTCTTGCGGCTGTGGCCGTGGCCGAAGCCGGGGTTGATGCGCAGCCAGACGCGATGGCCGTTGGCGCGCTCGCCGAGGTGGCGGCCGAGTTGATCGAGCATGTCCACCGAGCCGGCGTTGACGGGGATGCCGTGGCGCGCGACGAGCGCGAGCGTCGCGCGGTCGATCTCGTCGGCGGTGAAGACGATGCCGGCGTGTTCGCCGCGGGCGTCGTAGCCGGCGTGCAGCGCGCGCTCGATCTCGCCGGCCGACACCGCGTCCACCTGCACGCCCAGGCCGCGCAGCAGCCGCAGCACGTGCGTGTTGGAGCAGGCCTTCTGCGCGAAGCGGACGGTGTCGAACATGCGCAGCCGCTCGACGCGGTCGCGGATGGTGCCGGCGTCGTAGACCCACAGCGGCGTGGCATGGGCCTGCGCCAGCGACTGCAGGCGCTCGGCGGTGAACGTGGCGGGGGCGGGGTGCTGGAGCGTCGTCATGCGCGCATGGTGCACCCGGATGGCATATCCGTCCAATGCTTTGGTTTGCCTGATGGTTTCATATTTGATATGGTCGAGCGATGTCCGCCGCACCCCTCCTGACCCATCGCCACGTCGAGGTGTTCCGCGCGGTGATGACCGCCGGCAGCGTCACCGGCGCGGCCGCGGCGCTGTTCACCTCGCAGCCGACGATCAGCCGCGAGCTGTCGCGCATGGAGTCGCTGCTGCGCCTGGCGCTGTTCGAGCGCGTGCGCGGCCGCCTGCAGCCCACCGCGCAGGCCTACGCGCTGTTCGACGAGGTGCAGCGCTCGTACGCCGGCCTGGAGCGCGTGGCGGACACCGCGCTGCGGCTGCGCCAGTTCACCGAGGGCCAGCTGTCGCTCGCCTGCCTGCCGGCGTTCTCGCACGCGCTGCTGCCGGGCGCCTGCGCGCGCTTCCAGGCGGCGCATCCGGGGGTGAGCGTGTCGGTCAACCCGTACGAGTCGCCGCTGCTGGAGGAGCGCCTGGCCGCGCAGGCGCACGATCTGGGCGTGACCGAGCACGACGGCGCGCTCGCGGGGTCGCTCGCCGGCGCCGAGCCGGCGCTGCTGCTGGAGCTCGACGAGGTCGCGGTGCTGCCGTCCGGGCATCCGCTGCTGGCCAAGAAGCGCCTGGCGCCCGCCGACTTCGCCGGCCAGGCCTTCGTCAGCTTCCATCCGCGCGACCGCTACCGGCAGTGGGCCGACAAGGTGTTCGCCGAGGCCGGCGTCGATCGCCAGCTGGCTGTGGAGACGGACAGCGCCGTCGCCGTCTGCGCGATGGTGCGCCACGGCCTCGGGCTCGCCATCGTCAACCCGCTCACCGCGCTGGCGCTGTCGGGGCCGGACGCGGGCATCGCCGTGCGGCCGCTGGCGTTCACCATCCCGTTCCGCGTGTTCTCGGTGCGGCCGGCGCACCGTCCGGGCAATCCGCTGGTCGAGCGCTTCGAGACGGCGCTGCGGGCCGAGTGCGCCGCGCTGCGCCAGGCGATCGCGCGTGCCTGGGAGCGGCCGCCGCGTCCGCGCCGCCCGGCTTGAGTTCGTCGCGAGCGAAGCGCGCGTTGGCGAGCCGAGAACCCGCGACGCGGCGAGGGCCGGCCCCAGGCTCTAGAGTGCTCATTTCTGCCGCCGCAGTCCCCGAAAGGCCCCGCATGACCGCCAAGATCGACCCCGCGCAGTTGCCCGGATTGCTGTCCCAGCTCCCGGGCTGGTCGCTCGACGCGTCGGCCTCGGCCATCTCGCGCCACCTCGAGTTCGCCGACTTCAACGAGGCGTTCGCGTTCATGGCGCGCGTCGCGCTCGCGGCCGAACGGCGCAACCACCATCCGGACTGGTCGAACTCCTACAACGTGGTCGACGTGACGCTGACCTCGCACGACGCGCGCGGCCTGACGATGAAGGACATCGAGCTGGCGCGCTTCATCGACCGCACGGTGGCGGGCTCGGGCGCATCGGCCTGACGCCTCGCGCCGCGCGCGCGCACGAGGCGCGCCCTCGCGCGTGACGCGCGACCGCGCGAGGACTTCAGCCGCGCTGGCGCGCGGTGCCGGCCATGACGTCGACCATGTGCACCTCGGGCGTGCCGCCCAGCAGCGACAGGCCCGTGATGCCGAGCGCGCGCGGGATCTGGCCGGTCAGGTGCGCGAAGCGGGCGCCGGTGTCGGCGAACGCGGCGAAGGTGCCGAAGTGGCTCTCGTCGTAGCGGTTCGCGAACCAGGCCAGCGTGCCGGCCTCCTTGTCCACCAGCGGCACGCAGTCGCGCATCATCTTCGCGACTTCGGCCTCCTTGCCGGGCTTGGCCTTGAAGCGCAGCACCAGGCCCTTGGTGACGCCCTCGAGCGCGTTGGGCATCTTGCAGCCCAGGATCTCGATCTTGGTGGCGCGCGGCGCCGCGGTCATCAGCTTCTGCTCGGCGGCGAACACCTGCTTGACGGCCTCGCCGGCCAGGTGCGCCTCGCGGCCGGCCTCGTCGTCGAAGCACGAGTACATGCCGAACTCGCCGCGCATGTAGCGGATGCCGAACCACGCCTGCGTGGTCTTTTCCCACGAGACCTGGGCGCTCAGGTCCTCGAGGAACGTGTCCATCGTGTCCTCGTCGGTCTGCGATTCGTAGCGGAGCAACAGGGCTTTGGTGATCATCAGTGTCCTTTCGGGTGTCTCGGGACGGCATCGCGGCAATGACCGTCTCTTGAGACATATCCTACCCAGGAAAATCGGGGCTCGCGCAGGTGTTGTCCCTGGGCGACTGCGGGGCCGGCGCCGGCCCTACACTGGGCCATGCCCGTCTTCGAGATCAAGCCCGTCTTCATCGACGGCACGGACGCCGCCGCCGAGTGGGTCGACGACCGGCACTCCGCGTGGAACGAGCCGCTGCTGCGCACCACGGCCCCGCTGGCCGGGCGCTGGCAGCCGCCGTCGCTGGAGCTGTACCGCTCGGAGATGAGCCCCACCGCGGTGCTGTTCCATCCGACGGTGCACGTCGTGTCGCAGGGCGTGCGCGACGAGCTGTCGCACTTCCTGGAGCTCGAGTTCCTGCCCGTGATGGTCGCCGGCTACGGCGTGTTCTTCGCGATGCACGTGCTCGCCAGCTGCGAACTGCCCGCCGGCAGCGTGGCCGACCGCGGCCCGGGCACCGACATCGCGCTGATCCGCGCGTTCCCGAAGTCCTTCGAGCCGCCCGCGCCGTTCTTCCGCATCCGCCACCCCGGCACGCTCACCGCGCGCGGCATGGCCGTGTGCGTGCCCGACGTCTACGCGAGCGAGGCCGCCGCGACGGCGGTGATGCGCGTCGCCGGCAAGTTCCTGCGGGCGGTGCGGGTGCCGATGGTCTGACGTGCGCCACGGGCGGCGCCCGCCACCCGTCCCGCGCGGGGACGCCAGATCAACCGCGGCAGCTGCGTGGCACGTACTTCAGCAGGTCGGTCGTCGAGCACGCCCACGTCACGTGGCGGTTGCCGTCGGCACTCGGCGTGAGCTGGATGGCGCCCGCGATGGACGGCGTCGCCTCGACGTGGACGGTGAGGGTGCCGGACAGGCCGTCCAGCTCGATGCCGCGCACGTACTTCGACTGCTGAGGCACCTGCTGCGCGATGCGGTCGATGTCGGTCGGGAACTGGCCGGTGGCCTCGTACTGGCGGCCGACGACCTGCGCGACGGCCGAGCCTTCGACGATGGCATCGGCCACCTTGGCCTTGACCGTGTAGGTCTGGTAGGCCGGCAGCGCGATCGCGGCCAGGATGCCGATGCCCGCGACGATGCCGAAGATCGCGAGGACGATCACGGCGATGTTGCTGGTGCCGCCGGCGGCCTCCAGGCGGGCGAGCATCTGCTCCTTCGAGCCGCCGCGGGCGCGCACATCGCGGATCCGGTTCGTGCAGTGCCGGTAGTACCAGCCGTTGGCCAGCACGCCGGGGCCGATCAGCCAGGCCGCGAGCCAGGCGAGGGACAGTACGCCGCCGACTGTCGGCGCGGCGCCGGCGACGCCGCCCAGCACGATGCCGACGACGTAGGGCGCGAAGAAGTAGATCAGCGCCGGCACCCACATCTTGCGATACAGCAGCCAGTACCAGGTGACGAGGAACCCGGGCCAGTGCCAGCCGCCGCCCTCGCCGTGGGCGATGCGGTCGAAGCGGTCGAGGTAGTACTGCGTGTTCGAGTCGCCGATGAAGGCGGCGCGCGCCTCCTCGTCGGTGAGCACCTGCGAATCGTCGCCCATGCGGCCGGCGCTGCCGGCGTTGGGCGGCGCGAAGCGGTTGCGGCCGCCGGCGTCGTCCGCCGCGGGCGGCGCGGCGGCGATGGCTGGCGCCGCGGTCGCCGGCAGGGGGTCGAGGCGCGTCGGCAGCTTGGCCGGGGCCACCAGGGGACGGCGGCAGGCGGTGCAGAACAAGGCGCTGTCGGCGTTGTCCTGCCCGCAGGCATGGCATTTCATTTTTTCAACTCCTCCTCAGGATGCGCGGCAGGATAGCCGGTCCGCATGTCGATTTCCCGTGGGCAGAGGAGGGGCTCGGGTTTGTCCGCCCCGATCCGGCGCGTGCGTGCGACGGATGGCACGGACCGCGCGGCTCGCGGCGGGGTGCCGCACGGCAGATCAGCCCGTGCGGGTGGGGGTATCAGGTGCGGTAGCCCGGATCCATGCGCTCGACCTTGCGCAGCAGCGCCGGCCAGACGAACGCGCCGCCCTGGTTGCCGGTCTGCACGCGCATCGCTTCGGCGACGCTGGCAAGGATCCCGGGCTGCACGGTCGTCAGCGGGCCGCCGGCCTGCGCCGCGAGCTGGATGTTGCACGTGCTTTCGAACATGTACATCGCGAGGAAGGCCTCGGGGATCGAGCGTCCGACCGTCAGCAGCCCGTGGTTGCGCAGCATCAGGTAGTTGGCGTCGCCGAGGTCGGCCTGCAGGCGCGGCTTCTCCGCGTCGTGCAGCGCGACGCCCTCGTAGTCGTGGTACGCCAGCGAGGCCAGCACGAAGGTCGACTGCTGCGAGATCGGCAGCACGCCGCCCGCCTGCGCGCTGACGGCCACGCCGGCGCGCGTGTGGGTGTGCAGCACGCACTGCGCGTCCTCGCGCGCCGCGTGGATCGCGCTGTGGATCACGAAGCCCGCGCGGTTGACCGGGAACGGCGACTCGCGCAGCTTGTTGCCGTCCTGGTCGATCAGCACCAGCGACGACGCCGTGATCTCGTCGAACATCAGGCCGTAGGGGTTGATCAGGAAGCTGTGGTCGCCGCCCGGCACGCGCGCGCTGATGTGCGTGAAGACGAGGTCGCTCCAGCCGTAGGCGGCCACCAGCCGGTAGCAGGCGGCGAGGTCGCAGCGCAGCTGCCATTCCTCGGCGCTGACAACTTCCTTCAGGGACGGGATGTGCATGGGGCCTCCTGGACGCCGGTGGATGTCGACCCGCCAGGATAGCCCCGTTACGACGAAGTGGTTGACACCGGCGGGACAGGCAGCGCGACGCGCGCGCGGGCGGCCGTGCGGTCGCGCGAGCGGCGGATCGACAGCGCGACCGCGATGCGCTGCAGCTGCGCGATCTCGCGCGGCGTCCAGGTGCGCGGCGTGTCGTACTGCGCGCAGCTGACGAAGCCCCACAGGCTGGCGTTGGCGCCGATGGCCGCCTGCAGCAGGCCGCGCACGCGCCGCGGGTCGACGATGGCGTCGTGGCCGCCGCCCAGCCGCGCGTCGGACTGCGCGTCGGCGGTCGCGAAGACGCGCCGTTCGGACAGCGCGTCCATCCACGCCGAGGTGCCGGCCAGCGTGAACTGCAGCGGCTCGGACAGCGGCGCGTTGATCGCCGCGTCGAAGCCGCCGATCCGCGTGAGCACGCGCAGGCCGGGCGGGCCCGCCAGCGTCCACAGCGCCGCGCCCGAGCAGTCCAGCCGGCGCGCCGCGTGCTCGCCGACGCAGTGCGCCGCCTCCTGCAGCGTCAGCGAGCCGCGTTCGAGGCCGTCGACGATGCGCCGCAGGAGACGGTCGAACTCGGTCACCTACGCGGCGATCCGGAAGGCCGCGACAGAGCGCGCCAGCTGCTCGGCCTGCACGCGCATGCTGTCCGCGGCGGCGGCCGATTCCTCGACCAGCGCGGCGTTCTGCTGCGTCACCTGGTCCAGCTGCGAGACGGCCTGGCCGACCTGCTCGATGCCGCGCGTCTGCTCCTGGCTGGCCGCGCTGATCTCGCCGACGAGGTCGTTGACGCGCTGCACCTGCGAGACGATGCGCTGCATGGTCTCGCCCGCTTCGGCGACGTGGCGGGCGCCCGCGTCGACCTGGCCCACGCTCTGCGCGATCAGCTCCTTGACCTCGCGCGCGGCCTGCCCGCTGCGCTGCGCCAGCGCGCGCACCTCGCCCGCCACCACCGCGAAGCCGCGGCCCTGCTCGCCGGCGCGCGCGGCCTCGACCGCGGCGTTGAGCGCCAGGATGTTGGTCTGGAAGGCGATGCCGTCGATCACGCCGACGATGTCGGCGATGCGGTGCGAGCTCTGCGTGATGCCGGCCATCGTGGCGACGACGCTGTCGACCACGCCGCCGCCGCGCAGCGCCACGTCGCGCGCCGATGCGGCCAGCTGCGCCGCGGCGCCGGCGTTGTCGGCGTTCTGGCGCACGGTGGAGGTGATCTGCTCCATCGACGCGGCCGTCTGCTGCAGGTTGGCCGCCTGTTCCTCGGTGCGCTGGCTCAGGTCGACGTTGCCGGTAGCGATCTGCGCCGACGCGGTGCCGACCGACTCCACGCCGCCGCGCACGTCGGAGACGATGTGGCGCAGGTTGGCCACCATCGCGCCGAGGGCGCGCCCCAGCTGCGCGGTCTCGTCGCGGCCGGCCGCGGCCACGCTGCGCGTCAGGTCGCCGGCGGCCACGGCCTCGGCGAGGTCGACCGCGGCGCGCAGCGGCACGGTGATCGCGCGGGCGATCAGCAGGCCCAGCCCCGCGGCCAGCAGCGCCGCGGCGGCGAGCATGGCGACGACCTGGTAGCGGCTCCTGTCGTACAGCGCGCGCGCCGACTGCGCGTCGGCGGTCGCGCCGGCGTCGTTGAACTCTGTGAGCTTGCGCATCGAGGCGATCGCGGCGTCGAAGGTCTTGACCGCGCCCATGACGGCGGGCAGCACCTGGTCGGGCGCGCCGGAGCGCGCCTGCGCGGCGGCCTGGTCGCTGAGGACGTCGTAGTCGTGCCAGTCGCGGATCGCCTGCTCGTACAGCGCCTTCTCCTGGGCGTCGAACATGAAGTCCGAGTAGGCTTTGCGCGCGGCCTCGAACTCGTCGAAGGCCTGCTGGCGGCTCGCGAGCACCTTGGCCATCTCCTCGGGCTTGCTGACGCCCAGGCGGTAGTCGCGCACGCGGATGCGCGTGGCGGCCTCGACCATGTGCGAGCTGTCGCGCACGCCCGCGACGCGGTAGGTGAGGATCTGGTCGGTGGCGCCGTACAGGCCCGCGAGCTTGACGGTGGCCAGCGCGCCGAGCGCGAACATCAGCAGCAGGACGCTGCCGAAGGCGAGCGCCAGCTTGCCGCGGATGGTGAACGAGTCGAGGAACATGGGACTTTCAGTGGAAAACGTTGTCTTTGCTCCTGTTCTTATCGGCTCGCTCGACAGTTTCCCAAGATGAATTTACAAGTAAATATACGAGTCCATTTACATGTAAATGAGTTTGTTACGATATCCCCATGCCCGCCAAGAAGTCATCCGCCCCCGGACAAGCGGCCGCCGGCCGGCCGCGTGTGCGCCGCGGCAGCGAGGCCGACGCCGAGCGCCTGCGCGACGAACTGGTCGCCGCTGCCCTGGCCCTGTTCATCGAGCGCGGCCTCGAGGCCGTGACGATGCGCGCCGTGGCCACGCAGGTGGGCGTGTCGGCGATGACGCCGTACCGCTACTTCGACGACAAGGGCCACCTGCTGCGCGGAATCTGGCAGCACGTGATGGCCGCTGCCGTCGACGCCATGCGCGCGCGCACGGCCGGCATCGAGGACGCGCGCGAGCGCATCCGTGCCCAGGTCGGCGCCTTCATCGACTACTGGGAGTCGCACCCCGAGCACTACCGCCTGGTCTACATGACCGAGCAGACGACCCGCCGCGACGAGCAGGGCATGTTCACCGCCGCGCCGGCCTACGCCGCGATGGTGGAGGCGTCGCTGGACGCCAGCCGGCGGCTGGCGCGCGCGGTGGGCGGCGACGAGGCCAACGCCAAGCTGGCGAGCGACATCCGCATCATGATGGTCAGCGGCTGGCTGCACGCGCGCCTGGTGAACCGCCGCTACCCTTGGAGCCCGGCCGAGGTGCTGCGGCCGGCGCTGATCGAGCTGATGCTCGACGCGATGGTCAGCTGCCTGCGCGAAGGGCCGCGCAAGGCCCCGCTGCCGGGGCGCGCATGTAGTGTGAACAGGCCCTAGCCGGGTCGTTGGTCGGTCGACGGCTTCAGCCAGAGGTTGACGCCGCCTTCGACCGCGTGCTGGTCGATCACGGCCAGTTCCTCGGGCGTGAACGCGAGCCGCTTCATCGCGCCGGCGAGGTCGACGATCTGGTCGGCGTGGCTGGCGCCGATCAGCGCGGAGGTGACGCGCGGGTCGCGCAGCACCCAGGCGACGGCCATCTGCGCCAGCGTCTGGCCGCGCGAGCGGGCGATGTCGTCCAGCGCCCGGACGTGCGCGAGGTTGGCGGGACTGAGGTGCTCGGGCCTGAGCGAGCCGCCGCCCTCGCGCCGGATGCGCGAGTCCGCGGGCACGCCGTCCAGGTACTTGTTCGTCAGCAGCCCCTGGGCCAGCGCGCTGAACGCGATGCAGCCGGCGCCGGTGTCCTCCAGCGCGTCCAGCAGCTCCGGCTCGATCCAGCGATTGAGCAGGCTGTAGGACGGCTGGTGGATCAGCAGCGGCACGCCCATGGCCTGCAGGATCGCGGCGGCCTCGCGCGTCTTGCCGGCGGAATAGCTGCTGATGCCCACGTACAGCGCCTTGCCTTGCTGCACGGCGCTCGCGAGCGCGCCCATCGTCTCCTGCAGCGGGGTGTCGGGGTCGAAGCGGTGCGAGTAGAAGATGTCGACGTAGTCCAGCCCCATGCGCGCCAGGCTCTGGTCCAGGCTGGCGAGCACGTACTTGCGCGAGCCGCCGCCCTGGCCGTACGGGCCGGGCCACATGTCCCAGCCGGCCTTGGTGGAGATCAGCAACTCGTCGCGATACGGCCGGAAATCGCGCCGCAGGTGCTCGCCGAAGTTGATCTCGGCGCTGCCGTAGGGCGGGCCGTAGTTGTTGGCGAGGTCGAAGTGCGTGATGCCGTGGTCGAACGCCGTGCGCAGCATCTGGCGCTGCGTCGCCTGAGACGTCGTGTCGCCGAAGTTGTGCCACAGGCCCAGCGAGATCGCGGGCAGCCTCAGGCCGCTGCGGCCGCACGCCCGGTAAGGCATGCGGCCGTCGTAGCGATGGGTCTCGGCGGCGTAGGTCATGGCGGGCTCGCGGCGATGGACGACTGTTGCGATTCTGGCGCGCGGCCGGCGGTCGCAGGCCTCGGAAAGCGAGCGCCTGCGATGCCGGAATGGGCATGGCTGCCCGCGGGATCAGTAGTCGATCCGCGTGACCTTGGTGCCTTGCAGCGTCGCGCCCGCCATCAGGCCGGCGTTGGTCAGCACGAAGGCGATGGTCGGCGCGCGCGCCGCGTTGGCGTCGAGGACGCCGTTGGCGCCGACGGTCAGCAGCGCGACCGAGGCGTCGACGCCGCCCGACCAGCCGTGGCCGGCCTTGAAGCGCTCGAGCGCGTCCTCGGTCATGAACAGGAAGACCAGCGCGCGCGACTGCGCCCCGATCTGCCAGCCCACCGAGCCGGTGGTGGTGCGGTAGTAGCCCTCGACGCGACCTTGCTCGCGCAACTGGCCTTCGCCGTAGGCCCCGCCGATCACCAGGCCGGCGGAGATCACGCGCGGGAACACGAGCACGCCGCGCGCCTTGCCCACCAGCTCGCGCGTGCCGGGGTTGGCGGCGTACAGGCGTTCCAGCGTCTCCTGGTAGCTGGCATCGACCGCATGCCGCGATTCGGCGGTGCTGGGACCGCCGCCCTCGGCGGGGCCGGTGACGCTGGCGGTGGACGAACAGCCGGCGAGCGCGGCGGCGGCCGCGAGCGCGGTGACGGAGAACAGGCGGGCGATGTCCATGGTCGATTCCTTGTCGGGTTGCGGCGCGGACCGCGCCGTGGCCGGGCCGTCGGAATGGCGGCTATGTCCATTCTCGGCAATCGAGGTGCCAGGTGCGCTCGATGTCGCGGTTCGCCCGGTCGCCGAGTCAGGAGGCGGACGGCGCCGGGGCGGGCGCATCGGGCGCGGCCGCGGGCGCCGCGACGCCGTCCGAGACGACCGAGGCGTCCGCCGGCACGACCTGCGCCTGCGGGCCGTCCGTCGCATCGATGGTGGGCACCGGGCGCTCCAGGTCGGACGGGCCCTCGTCCTCGCCGAGCGGGCGCGCGCGCACCAGCCAGTCGATCATCCAGGCCACGGTCGACTGGTCGCGGTCGAAGTAGTGCGTGTGCGCGCCCAGGCCCAGGCAGACCTCGGCCTCGCGCGCCTCGTGCAGGTGAGCCTCGGCGGGCGGCATCGGGTTGAAGCCGGTGTAGGCGTCGACGCGGCCGAACGGGTCGTGGCCCACGGCGCTGATCGTCGGGTGCGCCAGCGCGGCGGACTTGTCGGCGCTGCTCCAGAGCCAGCGGCCCACGTAGTCGCCGCTGCAGAACGCGTTCATCCAGCGCTGCACGCCGATGTCGTCGGCGCGCGGCCCGAACGCCGCGCCGTTGCGCGCCAGCACCCACGCGTACAGGCCTGGGAAGCGCGCGCCGTACAGCTGGCGCAGCGGGCAGCCCAGCGTGAGCAGGCTGATCGGCGGCAGCGGTCTGCCGGCCACCAGCGGGGTGGCGCCGGCCGCGGGCGCCCGCTGGTCGCGGCTGGACAGGAAGCGCAGCAGCTCCGAGCTGATCACCGTGCCCTGGCTGTGCGACACGATCACGATGCGCTCGTAGCCCTGCGACTGCAGGTGCTTGAGCAGCGCGGCGTAGCGCGAGAAGATGTGGGCGCGCGGGATGTCGGTGCGCGGGAACTCGCGGAAGTGGTTGTCGACGTCCATCGCCACGTCCAGCGGGCCGCGCAGCGAGGGCAGGCGGCGCGACAGCGTGCCGCCCAGCAGCGACAGCGCCGCGCCGATGCCGGCCGCGCTGAACACGGCCGCCTGCAGCGGGTCGGTCAGGCCGCGCGACAGCGACGACACGTCGTCCTCGCGCGCCGCCAGCCAGCCGACCAGGCCGTCCAGATGCGCGCCTGCGATCCACGCCGCCACCATCTTCTGCTCGAACACCGTGCTGAGGAACAGCAGCGCGATGCCCGCGCTCAGCGCCACGCCCAGCGCGCTGACGCAGGCGACGACGGCATCGAGCCGCCGGTAGCCGGCCGTCAGCCAGCGCCCCAGCGCGCGGGCGCGCTGCGTGCGCTGGTGCAGCGTGGCGCGGGCGTGCTTGGGGTGGCGCTTGTCCAGTTGCTGCTGGTGCGCGTCGCGCCGCGCGTCGGCGATCAGCTTGAGCTCGGCCAGCACGCTGGGCGTGAACATCGTCAGCGCGTACGCCACCAGCGCGAGCAGCAGCGTGGCCAGCAGCGAGAACGCGCTGGTGCTCTTGGCGTAGCGGTCGTCCAGCACGGCGTGGGCACCGGGCAGGCGTTCGTGCGCGGCGGCCTCCTTGGCGTTGCGGCTGGTCCACATGCAGGCGTTCGCGCCCGCCGAGGCCGCCGGCTGCGGCGCGCCGGCCGCGGGCTCGAACGCGAAGATGCAGGGCCGGTAGCCGGTGCCCTCGACGGCGTCGTCCAGCACCGGCTCGAGCAGCGCCCAGGTCGTCATCGTCACGGCCAGGAACATGCCGAACGACACCGTGAGCCCGAGGCGGCCGGTGGCGATGCTGGCGCGCGACGCGTAGCCCGACTCGCCGCGCGCCAGCTGGCCGGCCACGAACCACACCAGCAGCAGCGGCCCGACGACGATCCACCACCACTTGATCATCAGCAGCACCGTCTCGGTGGTGAACAGCGCGGCGTGCACCCAGATCTCGCGCCACGACGACGCCGGCACCGCCTGCGTCTCGTGCACCGCGCTGCCCAGCATCAGCAGCGCCGACGCGGCCCACAGCCAGCGGCCGACCACGTGCACCAGCGGGAAGCGGTCGTCGGCGATGCGCAGCGCGATCTCGTTGACGATCGTCAGGGCCGCGAGAAAGGTCAGCGCCGTGATCCACTGCAGGAGCGCGGGCTCGAACGCGAGCGCCCAGCCCGCCACGGCCAGCACCGCCGTCGGCAGCGCGAACTGCAGCCAGCGGCCGTCGCCGCGCCGGTAGACCAGCCGCAGCACCGCCAGCACGCCCAGCGCGATGGCCACGCCGTGGTGCAGCCAGGACTCGTGCAGCGCCGCGGTCGCCGCCGCCTGCGCATCGGCCGCGGTCGCGGGCGACAGCCCCGAGGTGAAGCCCAGGCACACCAGCAGGGTGCCCAGCAGCGCGAGCTGCGTGAACAGCAGCGCCAGGCCGTTGACGAACAGCCAGTCCAGCCCGATCTGCAGCCACGTGACGACGCCCCACGCGCGCGCATGCAGGCGCCCCCAGCGCGCGCCCGGCACGCGGGCGCGCGCGAGCTGACCGCACATCTCGTCGACCGTCTCGCGGCCCAGCTTGGACAGCCGGAACACCAGCGTGAACAGCTCCGAGACGATGCGCGGCATCGAGCCGGACAGCCGCGACAGGTCGGCCCAGTACATCTCGTAGACGTCGACACGGGTGGCGGTATCGTCGTCGGTGCCGTCGAGATCGTCGGGGCCGACGCCGTGGCGCTGCAGGGTGATGCGGCGGGTGTCGTAGTCCTCGGTCGCCGCGCCGTTGCGCACGTGCTTGGCGAGCAGGTAGTTGGTCAGGGCGATGCCGCGGTCCTGCTGCGCGGGAGGCGCGGTGGTATCGGCCGACTTCGCGGCGGCGTGCGCCCTGGGCGACGGCGGCGGGGGCGCACCCCAGCCCTGGCTCTGGAAGTCGGAGCGCGCGGACTGCGCGAGCGACTTCATCAGCGGCCGGTCCTCGCCCTTGGGCGTGGCGGGCGCGGCGTGGGCGCCCGGCGGTTGCGCGTCCTGCTGCGGCAGCAGCGGCGGCACGCGCAGGCTCAGGGCTTCGGTGGAGGCGGAGGTGTAGCAGGTGCCGTCCGGCGCCGAGGACACCAGCAGGTCGACGACGGCGCGGGCGGTCTCGCCGGGTTGCTGGTCGGCCACGCCGTGGACGGCGATGAGGGCGACGCGGGGGGTGGTCAAGCTTGCCTCCTTGGTGCGGCGTCCACCTTAGGTGAGCGTGTGCGTGGGCGTCAAGGCGAGGCGGTCCCTTGACCAAGGGGCAGGTCTTTCTGTTTGATGATGGGGTATGCCTGCGGCGCTGGTTGGCTTTGCTTCGCAAAGCCGGTTCCTTCGGCGGGCCACGACGGTGAGAGCCGGGAGGGCGGGGAAGTCTCCCGCGGCTTAGGCGTCCGTGGTCGATCGCTGGCTCGGCTATCGGCCGCTTGTGCGCTCCCACTCCCGATGCGCCGCGGGAGACTTCCCCGCCCTCCCGGCTGCTGTGTCGTGGTGGGTGGAGATTAGGGACTGAAGTGCGATCGCGAAGGCGATCGGGTCGCACAGTCACGGCATCGCCGACTGATCGCGCTTGTTGTCTCTGCAGCGCGCCGCCTGCCCTGCGGGGCTCAACATTCGCGATAACAGACTCGCATTACGTCATGGCACCTCAAACCAATCTCTGGGCACTGCTCCGCACGAATAACCGAAGCAGCAGGCCTCTTCCCGTCGATCGGCGCACCTAGTTTGCAACGACGAAATGGAAGTTCGTGCGGAGCAGTGCCCAGAGATTGGTTTGAGGTGCCACGACGAGCCACAGCGAATGTTGAGCTCCGCAGGGGTGCCGACACGCTACAGAGTTGCCACACTCGGCCTGCACGCGATGCCGTGAACGGAATGTCCCGATCGCCTTCGCGATCGCACTTCAGTCTTTAACCTCAACAGGCCACGACAGTGCAGCCGGGAGGGCGGGGAAGTCTCCCGCGGCGCATCGGGAGTGGGAGCACACAAGCGCCCGGCAGCCGGGCGGACGATCGACCACGGACGCTTAAGCCGCGGGAGACTTCCCCGCCCTCCCGGCTCTCACCATCGTGGCCCGCCGAAGGACCGGCTTTGCGAAGCAAAGCCAACCCAGCGCCGCAGGCAACGCCGACACCCAACCCCGATACAAACTCAGACGAAGTCGCGCACCCGGTAGTACGTCATCCCGACCGCCTGCATCAGCCCGCCGACGGCCTCGCCGCCCGGAAACGGCGGATTGACGATGGGCGCGAACCAGTCGAGCTCGTCGGACTTGGCCAGCATCTTGTCGGTGACGACCTTGGCCGCCACGCGCGTGGGCACCAGGCCGTGGCCGCAGAAGCCCTGGGCCCAGAACACGCGGCCGTCGCGCTGCCCCCAGTCGGGCATGCGGCGCATCGTGATGTCGATGTGGCCGCCCCAGGCGTAGTCCATCTGCACGTTCGCGAGCTGCGGGAAGGCGCGCGCGATGTTCACGCGCATCGCGTCCTTCAGGTTGGACGGCGTGCCGCCGAGGTAGGTGCACTTGCCGCCGAACAGCAGCCGGTGGTCGGCCGTCATGCGGAAGTACTCGAGGATGAACTGGTTGTCGTAGACCGCGTGGTTGTGCGGGATCAGGCTGCGCGCCGTCGCCTCGCCCAGCGGCGCGGTGACGCCGATGAAGGTGCCCACCGGCAGCGTGCGCGAGGCCAGCTTGGGATCCAGCTTGTCGACGTAGGCGTTCGCCGCCAGCACCAGCTGGCCGCAACGCACCGTGTGCGGGCCGACCTGGACCTCGATGTGGTCCGTCTTCTCGACGTAGCCGTCCACCTTGCTCTGCTCGAAGATGCGCACGCCGTGGCTCTCGACCGCGCGCGCCAGGCCCAGCACGTACTTCAGTGGGTGGATGTGGCAGCCCTCGGGGTCGATGATGCCGGCCTGGAAGCGCTGCGAGTTCAGGTACTTGGGCAGGTCCTTCTTCTCGACCAGCTGCAGCTTGTCGTAGCCCCACTCGTTGACGCACTCCTCGATCCAGCCGGTGAGGTCGGCGACGCGGCGCTGGAGCACGGCGACCTCCAGGTGGCCCCGCACGAGGTCGCAGTCGATCCGGTGCTGGTCCATGATGCCGCGGATGTCGGCCACGGCCTCGCGCGAGGCGTCGAACATGCGCTTGGCGCGCTCCTGGCCCATCACGCCCTTGAGGCGCTGCATGCCGCACGGGAAGCCGATGATCATCTGCCCGCCGTTGCGGCCCGATGCGCCCCAGCCGACGCGGCTGGCCTCGACGACGGCCACGCGCTTGCCGGCCTTGGCCAGCTCCAGCGCGGAGTACAGGCCGAAGAAGCCGGCGCCGACGACGCAGACGTCGACGTCCAGGTTCTCCTGCAGCGACGGGCGGTCCGATTGCAGGTGGCGCGAGGTGGCGGCGTAGTACGAGTCGACGTACTCGGGCGAGGAACGGAACATGGATGGATCTCTCGGAACGGATGTCTTCAGGCGAGCTCGACCAGGTGGACGAGATCCCAGTGGTGGCGCGGGTCGGCGGCGGCGTTGCGCTCCGCGCTCTCGTGGCGCTTGAGCGCGACGAACAGATCGACCAGCGGGTCGCCGAACAGCTCGCGCATCAGCGCGCTGGCCTCGAGCGCGTCGCAGGCGTCGGGCAGCGTGCGCGGCAGCGCGACGCCGGCCGACTCGCCCGCCGGCGCCAGGCCCTGCTCGATGCCGGCCAGGCCCATGCCCAGCGTCGCGGCGACGATCAGGTAGGGATTGGCGTCGCCGCCGGGCAGGCGGTTCTCGATGCGGCGGTTCTGCGCGCCGGCCTGCGGGATGCGGAAGGCGACGGCGCGGTCGTCGTGGCCCCAGCTGGCTGACGACGGCGAGGCGTTGGACAGGCGGATGCGGTCGAAGGCCATGTCGTGCGGCGCGAAGAACGCCATCGCGGCGTCGGCGTGGCGCTGCAGGCCGCCGATGAAGGCGCCGAGCGCGTCGCGGTCGCTGCCGTCCGGGTGCGCGAACGCGTTGGTGTGCGTCGCGGGCTCGCCCGCCAGCGCGCCGCCCTTGTGCTGCAGGCTGAAGTGCCAGTGCATGCCGGTGCCGGGCTGGTCGAGGAAGGGCTTGGGCGCGAAGGTGGCGAGGAAGCCGAACTGCGCGGCCACCTGGCGCGCCAGGCGCTTGAAGCGGAACACCGCGTCGGCCTGCGCCAGCGGCTCGCCCGGCATGAAGTTGACCTCGTACTGCGAGTACGCGGCCTCGTGCGCGTGGCCGCAGACCGGGATGCCTTGCGCGTGGCAGGCGGCGAACAGCGTGTCGAAGTAGTCGGCGAAGTGGCCGGTGCGCTCCAGCGAGTAGGCCTCGCAGGCGCGCTCGCGCGCGGGGGCGCCGGCGCGCGATGCGGGCGCATGCAGGCTGACCTGGCCGTCGGCCTCGCGGCGGTCGACGAGGAACAGCTCCAGCTCCGGCGCGACGGTGGCCGCGAGACCGGCCGCGTCCAGCCGCGCCAGCACGCGGCGCAGCGCCGCGCGCGGCGAGAACTCGCTGGCGCAGACCGGGCGTGCGTAGCGGCCGGCGGGCAGCGGCCCGGCCGGTTCGCAGATGACCGCGGCGGTGCCGGCGCGGCCGGGTTGGGCGCACAGCGTCGCCAGGTCGGGCACGAGGCTGATGTCGAGGTAGGACTCCGGCAGCAGCGGGCCGAACACGGTCTCGGGCTCGCCCGCGGTCAGCGTCAGGCCGAACACCACCGACGGGAAGCGGCAGCCGGCCATGCCCACGAAGTCCTGGTGGCCGACGGACTTGCCGCGCGCCACCGAGGTGAAGTCGCCGACGGCGCACTCGACAGCGACCACCGGCACGCCCAGTTCGGCGGACAGGCGATCCAGCGCAGCCTGCACCACGGCGCGATGGGGCGCGGCCAGCGCGCCGGGGGAGCGGAAGTCGGACGATGCGGTCATGGCGCGGAGCTTACGCAGCGATTGGCCCAGCGGGAAGGGCCACTTGGAAGCAGGTCGACTGGGCCACTTGGCGTAGGATCGCGTCTCGCATGGCCTCGACCGCCCCCACCCACCTCTCCGGCGACGCGCTCGTCGACCGGCTGCAGCACGCCTGGGCGCATCCCGCCGACGGCGAGGCCGCGCTGGCCATCGGCGCGCGCCTGACGCAGCAGATCCGCCGCGCGATCCTCGAGCGCGTCGTGCCGCCGGCGCACCGGCTGCCGTCCACGCGCACGCTGGCGCAGGCGCTGGGCATCGCGCGCAACACGGTCGTGCCGGTGTACGAGCAGCTGCGCGCCGAGGGTTTCGTCGTGGCGGGACAGGGCTCGGGCACCTACGTCTGCCGCATCGCGCCCGACGCCCTGCCCGCGGCGGCGCGCGCCGTGCAGCCCGTCGCGCCCGCGCGCGCGGCCGCGCCGCTCGCGTTCTCGCGCCGCGGCCGCCGCTATCACAGCCACCCGCTGCACGAGTTCTGGACGCGCCAGCCCTTCTGCCCCGGCCAGTTCGACTTCGAGCTGTTCCCGCATCGGCTGTGGAACCGGCTGCAGCAACGCCAACTGCGGCGCGCCGACCCGATCCAGCTCGAGCAGGGCGAGCCCGGCGGCGCGCCCGAGCTGCGCCAGGCGATCGCCGAGCACGTGCGCGCCACGCGCGGCGTGCGCTGCGCGCCCGAGCAGGTCATCATCACCGACGGCACCGGCGAGTCGATCGACCTCGTCGCGCGCCTGATGTGCGACCCCGGCGACGCCGTGCTGCTGGAGGACCCCGGCTACTGGGCCGCGACGCAGGTGCTGTCCGACCACGGCCTGCGGCTGCAGCCGACGCCGGTGGACGCGCAGGGCCTGCCGGTGCCGGCGCTGCGCAAGGGCGAGCGCGCGCCGCGCGTGGTCTACCTCACGCCGTCCAACCAGTTCCCCACCGGCGGCGTGATGCCGCTCGCGCGGCGGCTGGAATGGCTGCGGTTCGCGGCGCGCCACGACACGCTGCTGCTGGAGGACGACTACGACAGCGAGTACCGCTACGAGGGCGCGCCGTTCCCGTCGCTGCAGGGCCAGGACGCCGCCGGGCGCGTGATCTACCTGGGCACCTTCAGCAAGACCGTCTACCCGGGCATCCGCGTCGCCTTCCTCGTCGTGCCGCCGGGCCTGCAGCGCGTGTTCGCCGACGCCTCGGCCGACTTCTACCGCGACGGCGACCAGATCGTGCAGCAGGTGCTGGCCGACTTCATGCGCGAGGGCCACTACGCCGCCCACGTGCGCACGCTGCGCCGCGAATACGGCCTGCGCCGCGAGGCGATGCTGCGCGCGCTGGCCGGCGCGCTGCCGCGCGAATTCGCGGCGCGGCGCCTGAGCGTGGTGTCGGGCGCGCGCGGCGTGCACCTGACGCTCGCGCTGCCCGACGACGTCGACGACCGCGCCGTCGCGCGCGCCGCGATCGCGCGCGGCGTGACGGCGATCCCGCTGTCGGTCTACGCGATGCGCGTGGGCTGGCGCGGCCTGGTGCTGTCGTTCGCGGCCACGCCGGCGGCACGGATCGCGCCGCTGGTCGACTCACTCGCGCCGGTGCTGCGCGACGCGCTGGCCCGCGCGGGCTGAGCGTGCCGGACCGGGCTATCGGCATGCCCGATCCGATGCGCGACCGTTGCGCCCGGGCCCACGATATCCCCACAAATAGCTAGACCGCGCGGAAGCGGGCAGCCTAGAATTTTTCGGCTGGAGGTCAAAGAACAATGCCCAGGCGCCGGAAATCGCCCGCCGAGATCGCCCCATGACGATCGACGGCCGCTCGCTGCTCGCGGTGGTCGCCGCGCTGTGCGTGGTGTTCAGCATCGTCGTGCTGGCGCTGGAGCGCCGCATCCGCCAGCCCATGCCCGGCCTGCGGCTGTGGGCCGTGGCCAACCTGCTGCTCGGCGCCGCGGCCGCAGCGCACATGCTGCAGGGCCACGTGCCGCTGTGGGTGCCGGCCCTCCTCGGCAACTGGACGATGCTGATCGGCCGCAGCACCGCGGTCGCCGCGCTGCGCCAGTTCGACCGCCAGCCGGTGCCGACCGCCTGGCTCGTCGCCGCGACGGCGATCTTCATGGTGGGCATCGCGGCCACGCTCGCGTGGCCCGAGCCGCGGGCGCGCGCCATGATCATGGTCGGCGGCATGGCGGTGCTGGCGCTGTGGGCCACCCATTCGCTCGCGGTCGGCGGGCCGCCCGGCGTCAGCCGCGCGCTGACGATGGTGGGCATGGGCGGCTGGGGCCTGGCCAACCTCTGGCGGCTGTGGACGACGGCCCACCTGCCCGCCGGCGCCCCGGTGCTGAACCTGCACGACCCCACCGTCGCCGCCTACCTGGGCCTGCTGGTGATCATGGACGTGTTCAGCAACATCGGCTTCGTGCTGCTGATCACCGACCGCATGCACGACTGGGTGCTGCAGCTGGCGCGCACCGACCACCTGACCGGCGCGCTGTCGCGCGGCGCGCTCTACACGCAGGCCACGCGCGACCTGCAGCTGGCGCGCCGCCAGCGCACGTACACGGCCGCCTTCATCGTCGACGTCGACCGCTTCAAGACGATCAACGACAGCCACGGCCACGCCGCCGGCGACGCGATCCTGCGCCACGTCGCGCAGCACGGCCAGGCGGTGCTGCGCTGCACCGACCTGTTCGGCCGCTACGGCGGCGACGAGTTCGTCGCGATCCTGCCCGAGACCGACCTGCACACCGCCGCGGCCATCGCGGAGCGGCTGCGCGTGGCGGTCGGCGAACCCATGCCCGGCGCCAAGCCGCTGGCCTGCGGCCTGTGCGAGGTGACGGTGAGCATCGGCGTGGCGGCCGTCGCGCCGGGCTGCGAGGGCGTCGACGAGCTGATCGCGCAGGCCGACCAGGCGCTCTACGACGCCAAGCACGCCGGCCGCAACCGAACGAGCGTCGCCGAGGCCGAGCCGGCCCCGCCCGGCAAGCCGCCGTTGCGCGTGATCCAGGGCCGGCCCTGAGGCGAGGGCCGCTCCGTCAGATCTGGACGCGCGTCCCGAGCTCGATGACCGAGTTGTTGGGCAGGCGGAAGAACTCCACCACGCTGCCGGCGTTGCGCGTCATCGCGGCGAACAGGCGTTCGCGCCAGTGCGCCATCCCGTCGCCGCGCGTGGGCACCACCACCTCGCGGCTGAGGAAGTAGCTGGTGGTGAACTCGTCGACCTCCAGGCCGTGCGCGCGGCACAGCGTGAGCGCCTGAGGGATGTCGGGCGTGTTCTTGAAGCCGTAGTTGACCGTCACGCGCCAGAAGCCGCGCGCCAGCGGCTCGACCTGCACGCGGTCGGCGAACGGGATCCACGGCACCTCGTGGAACTTGACCGTGAGGATGACGTTGGTCTCGTGCAGCACCTGGTTGTGCTTGAGGTTGTGCAGCAGCGCCTGCGGCACGGTGCCGACGTTGGCCACGGTGAAGACGGCGGTGCGCGGCGTGCGCACGATGTCGTCCTCGGCCAGCGCGGTGATGAACGGGATCAGGTCGGGGTCGTCGCGGCGGATGCTTTCCAGCAGCAGCTCGCGGCCGCGCTTCCACGTCGACATGACGGCGAACATCGCCAGCGCCAGCAGCAGCGGGAACCAGCCGCCGTGCAGGAACTTCAGCGAGCAGGCGGCCACCAGCAAGGCGTCCACCGCCAGGAACACGCCGGTCGCGCCGAGCGCGATCCACAGCGGGAAGCCCCAGCCGTAGCGCACGACGAAGTAGGTGAGCGTGGTGTCGATCAGCATCGTGACCGTCACCGCGATGCCGTAGGCGGAGGTCAGCGCCGAGACGCTGCCGAAGCCGATGACCGCGCACACCACCGCCACCATCAGCGCCCAGTTCACGCGCGGCAGGTAGATCTGGCCGGCCTCGCGCACCGAGGTGTAGACGACCTCCATGCGCGGCAGGAAGCCGAGCTGGATCGCCTGCTTGGTCATCGAGAACGCGCCCGAGATCACCGCCTGCGACGCGATCACCGCGGCGACGGCGGCGAACGCCACCACCGGCAGCACCCAGGTCGGCGGGAACAGGCGGAAGAACGGGTTCTCGATGGCGGTGGGGTCGTGGATCAGCAGCGCGCCCTGGCCCATGTAGTTGAGCGCCAGCGCAGGCAGCACGAACGCGCTCCAGGCCAGGCGGATGGGCGTCTTGCCGAAGTGGCCCATGTCGGCGTACAGCGCCTCGGCGCCGGTCAGCGCCAGCACGATGGCGCCGAGCGCCGCCAGCACGTGCCAGCCGCGATCGAGCAGGAACTCGACGGCGTACAGCGGGTTGAGCGCGGACAGGATCTCCGGCGCCGTGGCCACGTGCAACAGCCCGACGACCGCCAGCAGCCCGAACCACACCACGAGGATCGGTCCGAACGCCTTGCCGAACGCGCCGGTGCCGAAGCGCTGCGCGGAGAACAGCGCCACCAGGATCAGCACCGACAGCGGCACGATGTAGGTCTTGAGCGCGGGCGTGACGACCTCCAGGCCCTCGACCGCGCCCATCACCGTGACCGCTGGCGTGATGACGCTGTCGCCGAAGAACAGCGTGGCGCCGAACATGCCAACCAGCATGATCAGCGTGCGCCGCTGCGGCGTGCCGCCGGCCGCGTGCGCCGCGAGCGCGGTCAGCGCCATCGCGCCGCCCTCGCCGTTGTTGTCGGCGCGCAGGATCAGGATCACGTACTTGAGCGTGACGACCAGCATCAGGCCCCAGAAGATGGTCGACACGGCGCCGACGATGTGCTGCGTGTCGAGCGGCACGCCCATGCCGGTGACCGGCACGAAGATCTCGTGCAGCGTGTACAGCGGGCTGGTGCCGATGTCCCCGTAGACGACGCCCAAGGCGCCCAGCGTCATGGCCGCCAGGCCTGCGCCGCTTTGCTTCGTGCCCATGAATCGTCTCTGCAGGAACCGCGGGGTTGGTCGAGCGGGCATTGTGCCCAAGCCCCTGTGCCATGGCTACCGCAGTGCAGCAAACCGTCGTTTCGGCGCTCCGCCCGCGCGAGTGCGCCGTCTTCGTTACAGTGTCGTGACTCCGGACCCGCCATCCCCATGCTGATCAACTGCGTCGCCTACGAGAACGGCAGCAAGCTCGCCGACATCCCGATCGCGGAGATCAGCGACTACCTCGCGCGCCCGGACTGCTTCGTCTGGGTCGCGCTCAAGGACGCCACCGACGAGGAGCTGCTCACGATGCAGCACGAGTTCGACCTGCACGAACTCGCGGTGGAGGACGCGCTGCACGGCCACCAGCGGCCCAAGGTCGAGGAGTACGGCGACACGCTGTTCGCCGTCCTCCAGACGGTGGAGCTGACCCCCACGGACGAGATCGCGACCGGCGAGGTCGACATCTTCGTGGGCCGCAACTTCGTCCTGTCCGTGCGCAACCGCAGCCGGCAGAGCCTGCTGCAGGTGCGCGGCCGCGCGGAACGCGAGCCGCACATGCTGCGCCACGGTCCGGCGTTCGTGTTCTACGCGCTGATGGACGCGGTGGTCGACCGCTACTTCCCCATCATCGACCGGCTCGAGACGGAACTCGAGCAGGTCGAGGACCAGATGTTCGAGCCCGGCACCTCGAAGGCCAACATCCAGCGGCTGTACGAGCTCAAGCGCGACATCGGCACCGTGCGCCACGCGGTGACGCCGCTGATCGACGCCGTGCACAAGCTGTTCAGCGGCCGCGTGCCGGCGGTCTGCGAGAACAACCGCGAGTACTTCCGCGACGTGTTCGACCACCTGCAGCGCATGCAGGGCACGCTGGACAGCCTGCGTGACACCATCGGCACCGCGATCCAGGTCAACCTCGCCAACGTGGCCATCGAGGAGTCGGTGGTCAACAAGCGGCTGGCCGCCTGGGCCGGCATCTTCGCCGTCATCAGCGCCTTCGCCGGCATCTGGGGCATGAACTTCAAGAACATGCCCGAGCTCGAGTGGCAGTGGGGCTACCCGATGGCGCTGGGGACGATCACGATCGTGTGCGTGATCCTGTACCGGCAGTTCAGGAAGTCCGGCTGGCTGTAGCGGCTCAGGCCGGCTGCGACTCGGCGGCGTCGAGCTCGATCTCGACGCGGTCGCGGCCGCCCTTCTTGGCGCGGTACATCGCCTCGTCGGCGCGCTTGATGCCCTCGTTGAGATCCTCGCCGCGGTGCCACTCGGCCACCCCGAAGCTGCAGGTGATGCGCAGGTCCGCGGGCCACGCGGCGTCGGCGATGCGCTCGCGCAGCCGTTCGGCGATCGCGGCGCCGTTCGGGCCCGGCGTGTCGCGGAACACCAGAAGGAACTCCTCGCCGCCCCAGCGCGCGAACAGATCCTCGCGCTGCACCGCGGAGCGCACCAGCTCGGCCAGGCCGCGGATCACCTGGTCGCCGGTGTCGTGGCCCAGGCCGTCGTTGATGCGCTTGAAGTGGTCGATGTCGATGAACACCAGCGTCATCGGGAACGCGTCGTCCTCGCCCAGGCGCACGATGCGCATCAGCTCGTCGGCCAGGCCCTTGCGGTTGAGTGCGCCGGTCAGCGGGTCGGTGCGCGCGATCTCGGCCAGGCTGCGCGTCTCCAGGCGCAGCGATTCGTTGAGCCGCTGCAGCGAGTGCTGGCTGGCCGCGGACACCCGCAGCTGCCGGCGATTGGACATGCTGTCGACGACGAGGTAGCCGAACACCGACAGCATCCAGGCCGCGATGATGCCGAGGCGGAAGGTCGACGCCGGGATCAGCTTGCCGGTGAGCTCGATGCGCTGGACACGGATCGTGTGCGCGCCCGGCTCGACCTTGGGACCGGTGGAGAACGCGAGCCGGGTCGCGTTGCGGAAGTCCGGCGCCTCGAGCGCCAGCGTCATCGGATGCTCGTCGAGCCACCACTGCGCGACCTGGAAGCGCGCCAGCGGCACCGCGTAGCCCTGCGGATAGTCGGCGGGCTCGTAGATCAGCTGGTTGACCTTCTCGGACTCGGCCACGCCCGGCTTCGAATAGGCCGGGTCGTAGTTGCGCACGTAGACGCGCACGCGCTGCTGCGCCTCGGGGCCGGTGGCGGTGATCCACAGCCGCATCGAGTCGTAGCGGCTCAGGTCGATGCCGCGCGGGCCCTGGCCGAACTCGATCTCCAGCTCGCAGAAGGCCCATTCGTAGCCGGCGCGCAGGTCGCAGTCCATGCCGACGCCCTCGCGCGTCACGCGCGCGACGCTGCGGCCGCCCGGGTTGGCGCGGTCGTCCAGCGCCAGCACCCGGTACGGCGAGCGCGCGTCGATCACCAGCGTCGAGGTCATGCCGAACTGGTTCCACAGCAGGGCGATGCCCGTCAGGGCGAGCAGGGCGATCAGCAGGCGACGGAGGACGCGGGCGTGCATGGGGGGACGAAGACGGCGGGAGGCGGCTCTCGGACGGAGATCGGCCCTTGCGCCGCCGTCTTGATGCTCGCTCTCCCGGACATTACACGCGCGTCGCCCGGGTCGCGCGCCCGGGCGGCCCTCGAAACCGGGGCAAGTGCGAAATGTTGAGCGGCCGCGGCGACGTCGTGGCGCCGGGGCGCTCGTTCAGTGGCGCAGGACGGGCGCCTCCAGCTCGCGGACGGCGCCCGCGCCGATCGACGCGCCGAAGCGCTTGGCCAGGCGTTCGGCCACGTTCTCCTGCAGCGTGTAGTCGACCACGTCCTCGGCCTTGACCACGTCGCGCGCGACCGAATCGAGGCTGCCGAAGCGGTCGGCCAGGCCCATCTTGACGGCCTCCTCGCCGTTCCAGAACAGGCCGGAGAAGGTGTCGGGCGTCTCGTGCAGGCGCGCGCCGCGGCCTTCCTTGACCACGCTGATGAACTGCTGGTGGATCTGGTCGATCATCGCCTGCGCCAGCGCGCGCTGCTCGGGCTTGAGCGGCGAGAACGGGTCGAGCATGCCCTTGTTGGCGCCGGCCGTGATCAGGCGGCGCTCGACGCCCAGCTTGTCCATCGCGCCGGTGAAGCCGAAGCTGTCCATCAGCACGCCGATCGAGCCGACGATGCTGGCCTTGTCGACGAAGATCTCGTCGGCGCCGACGGCCATGTAGTAGGCGCCGGAGGCGCACATCTCCTCGCACACCGCGTACAGCTTCTTGTGGTGCAGGGCCTTCAGGCGCTTGATCTCGTCGTAGACGATGCCGGCCTGCACCGGGCTGCCGCCGGGCGAGTTGAAGCGCATCACGACGGCCACCGCCGTCTTCTCCTCGAACGCGCTGCGCAGCGCCGAGATGATGTTCTCCGCGCTGGCGTTGCCTTCCGACGCGATCTCGCCGCGCACTTCCACCAGCGCCGTGTGCGGGCCGTTGGGCGTGTTGGACTTGCCGCGCTGCGCCGCCACCAGCCCCCAGGCGATCGCCAGCGCCAGCAGGAACCACGCGACGCGGCTGAACAGCCGCCAGCGGCGCTCGACGCGGCGCTCGCGCATCATCTCGCCGGTGACCTGGGCCAGCACGTGCTCCAGGCGCGACAGGTCGGGGCTGAAGTTCACGTTCGTCGGCGCGGCGGGCGCCGGCGCGGGTGCGGCCGCCGGCACGGGCGCAGGGGCCGGAGCCGGATGCTGCGGATCCTCGGGCGTCTGGGTGGGTTCGAAGTCGGGCGTCATGGGTTGTCGCGTGGTTTGGGCGGATTGTCGAGCACGACGGGGCCGATGTCCGCGGAAGGATACCAATACACCCGGCCATCGCGCTCGGCGACGGCCACCGGCATCAGGCGCTGCCCGGCGCAGGGGCCGGCGATGCAGCGGCCGTTGGTCGGCTCGTAGACGGCGCCGTGCATGGCGCAGACGATGAAGCGGCGCTCGTCGTCCAGGAACTCGCCGGGGCGCCAGTCCATCTCGGTGGGCACGTGCGCGCAGCGGTTCAGGTAGGCGACGACGCGGCCTTCGAAGCGCAGCGCGAACGCGCGCGCCGGCCGGCGCCACAGCAGGACATCGAACACGACGGCCTTGCCGGCCTCCGCGAGCTCGTCGCTCGCGCACAGCGGCAGCGCGCCGTCGGGGGCGGCCGGCGCGGCGCCCGGCGCGTCAGGCATGCGCGTCCAGCCAGGCGGCGAGCTCGGCCACGCTGGCGGCCACCATCAGCGGCGAGTGCGTGGCGAACTCCGACGGCGCGTGCGCCCCGTAGGCCACCGCGACGCTGGGTGCGCCGGCGTTGGCCGCCAGCTGCAGGTCGTGCGTCGTGTCGCCGATCATCAGCGTGCGGTCGGGATCGACGCCGAAATGGCGCATCAGCTCGTGCAGCATCTGCGGGTCGGGCTTGGCGCGCGTCTCGTCGGCGGTGCGCGTGGCGTCGAACACGCCGCGCAGCTCGACGGCGTGCAGCGCCTCGTCCAGGCCCGCGCGGCTCTTGCCGGTCGCGACCGCCAGCCAGTGGTGGCGGCGCTTGAGCGCGTGCAGCAGGTCCAGCACGCCCGGGAACAGCGCCAGGTCGTGCTGGCGCGCCAGGTAGTGGAAGCGGTAGCGGTCGACCAGCAGCGGCAGCTGCGCCTCGGTGATCGTCGGCGCCGCATGCTGCATCGCCGCGCGCAGGCTCAGGCCGATCACCCAGGAGGCGCGTTCGTCGTCGGGCACCGGCAGGCCGAGGTCGGCGCACGCGGCCTGGATGCTGTGCACGATCAGCGCGGTGGAGTCGAACAGCGTGCCGTCCCAGTCGAAGACGACGAGGTCGAAGCGGCGCGGGCGGTCGGGCGAGGCTGTCATTGCTTCTCCAGCGCGGCGACGAGCGCTGCGCACTCCGGCGGCAGCGGCGCCTCCAGCTCGAGGCGTTCGCCGGTGGCGGGATGGTCGAAGGCGAGTCGGCGCGCGTGCAGGAACATGCGCTCGAAGCGCAGGCCGGCCACCGCCTCGCCGCGCGCGTAGCGGCGGTTGAGCGCGAAGTCGCCGTACCGGTCGTCGCCGACGATCACGTGCCCGGCATGCTGCAGGTGGACGCGGATCTGGTGCGTGCGGCCGGTCTTGATCGTGACGTCCAGCAGCGTCGTGTCGGCGAACTGGCGCGCGACGCGCACCAGCGAGATCGAGCGCTGCCCGTCGGGATGGTCGTCCGCGACGGGGTAGACGCGGCGCTCGCCCGCGGCGTCCTCGGTCTTGTGCAGCGCGACGTCGATCACCTTGAGCTTCGCCGGCCAGAGGCCCACCACCAGCGCGGCGTAGGTCTTGCCGGTCTCGCGGGCGCGGAACTGATCCTGCAGCGCCACCAGCGCGCTGCGCTTCTTGGCCAGCAGCAGGATGCCGGAGGTCTCGCGGTCGAGCCGGTGCACCAGCTCCAGGTACTTCTGCTGCGGCCGCGCGCGGCGCAGCTGCTCGATGACGCCGAAGCTGACGCCAGAGCCGCCGTGCACGGCGGTGCCGGCCGGCTTGTCGATGGCCATCAGGTGCTCGTCCTCGAACAGGATAGTGAACTCGCGCGGCGGCGCGGCCTCGGCCGGCGCCGCGGGCGTGGCCAGGCGCACCGGCGGCACGCGCACGACGTCGCCGGCGGCCAGCTTGGTGTCGGCCGACGCGCGGCCCTTGTTCACGCGCACCTCGCCCGAGCGGATGATGCGGTAGACGTGCGTCTTGGGCACGCCCTTGAGCTCGCGCAGCAGGAAGTTGTCCAGCCGCTGGCCCGCGAACTCGGCGTCGACGGCGACGCTGCGCACGGCCGGCGCCGCCGCGGGAACGGCCGGCGCGGCGGCGGCCGGCGTCGGCCGGGCGGCGGGCGCCGCGGGCCGTGCGGCCGGCTTCGCGCCGGTGCCGGGAGCGGCCGGGCGGCGCGCCGCCGCCTTCGCCTTGGGTGCACCGCGGGCCACGGTCTGGGCCGGCTGGCGTTTCCCATCTATAATCGGCCGAACCACGTTTGCGCCATGAGTTATTGATTTTCGGGAGTTTACCCGGGCAATCCCCAACGGGATTCTGCGGCGGACTTTCAAACTCGATGACAAAGCTGGGCGAAGGTGGCGCCGAATATCGAGAGAGACGCGGCGAAAACAGGTGATGCAACGCGCTCGGCGCCCCGGCAGGCCGGTGACCACGAAGTGGCCCGGCGGTCGAATGCAAAGACGCGGAAGAGCAACGACACAAGAACCGACCTGCCCTGGTTGCAGGTCTGGAGATAAAGGTTTCCCAAGGTTGCCAGAAGCCATTCCCCGACGGGTATGGCAGCTGGCGGCCGGTGCCAGATCCTTTGCAATCGCAAACGCATGGCGTTCGTTTCCCACCCCCATCCGACCCTGTCCCGCCTCGCGGGCGAACCCGCACGGCCCTGGCCGCTGCCCGGCGCACGAGCGCGCCGCGCCGGCGCCACCGCCCTGCCGTCGCCGCGGATCCGGGCGCGTCGGGCGCGCGGACCTGCAGGAGCGGCCGCGGCCGCGGCCGCAGGTGCTCCTCGGGAAACGGCCCTCGCATCGCGACGCTTGGACTAAAGCACCAGAGCGCCAACGCCGCGCCCGTCATCCGCCCCGCACCCCGGGGCACGGCGGCGCGGTCCAGGGCGGTTCCTTCCTTCGGTTCCCGTTTCGTTTCTCGTGCATCGTTGACGCGCTCCCCGGAGCCCACCACGTGGGCCCGGACGGAGCGCAGTGAGACGACAGCCTCGTGCCGGCCGCCGGCCGCGCGAAGGCGATGAAGGAGTGCACGTGAAACGCATGCTGATCAACGCGACCCAGCCGGAAGAACGCCGGCTGGCGATCGTCGACGGACAGAAGCTGCTCGATTTCGAGAACGAGATCGAAGGGCGCGAACAGCGCAAGGGCAATATCTACAAGGCGGTCGTGACCCGCGTCGAGCCTTCGCTCGAGGCGTGTTTCGTCGATTACGGCGAGGACCGCCACGGTTTCCTGCCGTTCAAGGAAATCTCGCGCCAGTATTTCCGCGAGGGCACCGACGTCAAGTCCGCCCGCATCCAGGACGCGATCCGCGACGGCCAGGAACTGCTGGTGCAGGTCGAGAAGGAAGAGCGCGGCAACAAGGGCGCGGCGCTGACCACGTTCATCTCGCTGGCCGGCCGCTACCTGGTGCTGATGCCCAACAACCCGCGCGGCGGCGGCGTGAGCCGTCGCATCGAGGGCGAGGACCGCGAGGAGCTCAAGGAGAACCTCGACCAGCTCGAATACCCCAAGGGCATGAGCCTGATCGCGCGCACCGCCGGCATCGGCCGCAGCGCGCCCGAGCTGCAGTGGGACCTGAACTACATGCTCAAGCTGTGGGACGCCATCGACGGCGCCTCCAAGACGGGCAAGGGCGCGTTCCTGATCTACCAGGAATCGTCGCTGGTCATCCGCGCCATCCGCGACTACTTCACCGCGGACATCGGCGAGATCCTGATCGACACCGACGACATCTACGAGCAGGCCCAGCAGTTCATGAACCACGTGATGCCGGAGTCGGCATCGCGCGTGAAGCGCTACCGCGACGACGCGGCGCTGTTCAGCCGCTTCCAGATCGAGCACCAGATCGAGACCGCGTTCTCGCGCACGGTCAACCTGCCGGCCGGCGGCGCGATCGTCATCGACCACACCGAGGCGCTGGTGTCCATCGACGTCAACTCCGCCCGCGCCACCCGCGGCGGCGACATCGAGGAGACCGCCACCCGTACCAACCTCGAAGCCGCCGACGAGATCGCGCGCCAGATGCGCCTGCGCGACCTGGGCGGCCTGATCGTGGTCGACTTCATCGACATGGAAGAGTCGAAGAACCGCCGCGAGGTCGAGCAGCGCCTGCGCGACGCGCTGCGCTTCGACCGCGCCCGCGTGCAGTTCTCGTCGATCAGCAAGTTCGGCCTGCTCGAGCTGAGCCGCCAGCGCCTGCGCCCGGCGCTGAGCGAAGGCAGCCACATCACCTGCCCGCGCTGCAACGGCACCGGCCACATCCGCGACACAGAGTCCTCCGCGCTGCAGATCCTGCGCATCATCCAGGAGGAGTCGATGAAGGAGAACACCGCCGCCGTGCACGTGCAGGTGCCGGTGGAGGTGACGTCCTTCCTGCTCAACGAGAAACGCAGCGAGATCACCAAGATCGAGCTCAAGCAGCGCACCACCGTGCTGCTGGTGCCCAACAAGCACCTCGAGACGCCGAACTACAAGCTCGAGCGCCTGCGCCACGACGACGCCCGCCTGGAGAACCTGCAGGCCAGCTACACGATGATCGAGGAGCCGCAGGACGAGGTGTCGATCACGCGCCGCGACAAGGCCAAGGCCAAGCAGGAGCCGGTCATCAAGGGCGTGCTGCCCGACCAGCCCGCGCCGCCGGCCCCCGCGCCTGCGCCGGTCGCCGCCGCACCGGTGGCGCCCGCCCCGCGTCCGGCCGCCGCGCCCGCCCCGGCTGCGGCCTCGGGCGGCTTCTTCGGCTGGGTCAAGAGCCTGTTCGGCGGTTCGCCCGCCCCCGCGCCGGCGCCCGCCCCCGCGCCCGCGACGGCCACCCCGGCCGCCAAGGGCGAGGCCCGCGAAGGCGGTCGCGACGGCCGCGGCCGTGACGACAAGCGTCGCGGCGGCCGCAACGGCGAACGCGGCGAGCGCGGTGGCGACCGCAACCGCGGCGCCGAAGGCCGCGGCGGCGACCGTGGCGAGCGCAAGGCCGGCGAAGGCCGTCCGCAGCGCGACGACTCGCGCCGCAGCGAGCGCGGCGAACGCGCAGAGCGCGGCGAACGCACTCGCGAGACCGTGATGGAAAGCGGCGAGGCCCGCGCGGAAGGCCGCGGCCGCCGCGGCGAGCCGCGCGTCGACGGCGCGCCGCGCGAGGGCGGCCGCGAAGGCGGTCGCCGCGAGCGCGGCCCGCGCGAGGAGCGCCCGTCGCAGGTCGAGGGCGCCGATGGCGTGACGGCCGAAGCCGCACCGCAGCGCGAGCGTGGTGACCGCGGCGAGCGCGGCGGCCGTCGTCCGGCCCCGGCGCAGGCGGTCGAAGGCGCCGAGGTGCAGACGTTCGGCGAACTGGGCGCGCAAGGCGAACTGGCCGACGTCGCGCCGGGCGCCGAGGCGATCGAAGGCGCCGTCTCCGGCGACGGCACGCCGTCGGCCGAGGGCGAGCGCGAAGGCCGTCGCCGCCGTCGCCGCCGTGGCGGCCGCGGCCGCGACGAGGCCAACGGCGAAGCCGGTGCCGAGGGTGCCGACACCGAAGGCGCGCGCGCCGAGGGCGAGTCCGCGGAAGGCGCCGAAGCGGCGGCCGACGGCGAGGCTCCGGCCGAGGGCGAAGGCGGCGGTCGCCGCCGTCGCGGCGGCCGCAACCGCGGCCCGCGCCGCGAGGACGGCGTCGGCGACACCAGCGGCGAGACCGCCACCGGCGACCTGCCCGGCAACGCCGCGCTGACCGAACCCGCCGGCGTGGCCGAGCCCGCGCTCGCGCCGGGCCTGGCCGACAGCGCCGTCGAGCCGGTCGACGCCGACGAGACGCCGGCCCGCGTGGCCGTGCCGTTCGAGTCGCGCGCGTTCGCCGCGCCGGCCCAGGCTCCGGCGCCCACGTCGGTCGCCGCGGCGCCGGTCGCGCGCGTCGCGCCCGTCGTGCCGAAGTTCGACCTGCCGATCGGCGACCTCGACAGCCTCGCCGGCTCGGCCGGCCTGGAGTGGGTGCACTCGAACGCCGACGCCGTGCGCGCCGCCCAGGAGGCGATCGCCAACACGCCCAAGCCCGCGCACGTGCCGCGCGAGCGGCCGCCCGTGGTCATGGTCGACGAAGGCCCGCTGGTGCTGGTCGAGACCCGCAAGGATCTCAGCCAGATCACGCTGCCGTTCGACAACCAGGCCTGACGCTTGCCGGAGTGACGCGATGACCCGCCGTGCGTCCGCCCTGCCCCGCCACGCTCGTCCGTTCGCACCGCGGCCGCGCGGCGTGGCGGCGGCGGCCGTCGCCATCGCTTCGCTGCTGTCGCTCGCAGCGTGCAAGGACGACGACGCGGGCCCGCTGACGCCGGCAGGCGCGGCGCTGGTCGCCTCGGCCCCGGCCGTCGCGGCCACGAAGGTGCCGCCGCCGCCGGTCCTCGCGGCCGCGAGCGAGACGCCGGCAGCGCCGGCCAGCGGCGCCGTCGCCGGCGACCTGGCCGTCGTCGACGCGCAGCTCGACGCCCTGCTCGCCAAGGCGTCGTCCTGCAGCGCCGACACGGAATGCCGTTCGGTCGCGCTGGGCGCCAGGGCCTGCGGCGGCCCGACCGGCTATCGCGCGTATTCGAGCAACGGCGCCGCGCCGGACAGCGTGGAAGCGCTGGCGCAGCACCAGCGCGAGCTCTCGGCCCAGCAGGCGCGGGCGTCGCATCGCGTGTCGCCCTGCTTCATGCAGGCCGACCCCGGTGCGCGCTGCCAGCAGAACAAGTGCGTCACGGGCCGCGCCGGGCCCTGATCACCGGCGCGTCACGAAACGCCGCGGCCCCGCGAGGGCTCGCGGCTTTTTTTCGCTCGCGACAAGCGCGGCGCGCCGGATCCGTCCGCGGCTCACTCAGAGCCGGTCCAGCGCGTGCAGGTAGGCCGGGTCGCGCATCAGGTCGTCCCAGGCCAGCGGCTCGGTCTGCGGCAGCAGGTCCAGGCGGCGGCGTTCGGACAGGGCGTCGGGCGCCCAGGTGCCGGCGTCGCGCGCCGCCATCAGGCCGTCCAGCAGCGCGTCCAGCGGCTTGCCCTTGCCGACGCTCTGGTTGCACAGCAGCACCAGGTCGCAGCCCGCGCCCATCGCCAGCACGGCGGCCTCGGCGTAGCCCAGCTCGCGGCCGCCCAGCGTGCGCGCGCCGGCCATGCTGAGGTCGTCGCTGAAGATCGCGCCGGTGAAGCCGAGGCGGGCGCGCAGGATGTCCTGCAGCCACGTGTCGGAGAAGCCGGCCGGCCTGCCGTCGACGTCGGGGTAGACGACGTGCGCCGGCATCACGCTGGCCAGCGAGGTGGACAGCCAGTCGTAGGGCCGCGCGTCGTCCGCCAGGATCTCGGCGAGCTTGCGCGGGTCGACCGGCACGTCGGTGTGGCTGTCGGCCGCGACGTGGCCGTGGCCGGGGAAGTGCTTGCCGCAGTTGGCCATGCCGGCCTGGCGCATGCCCAGCATCAGGCTCTTGGCCAGCAGCGTGACGACGCGCGGGTCGCGATGGAACGAGCGGTCGCCGATGACGGCGCTGTGGCCGAACTGCAGGTCCAGCACCGGCGCGAAGCTGAGGTCGACGCCGCAGGAGCGCAGTTCGGACGCCATCACGAAGCCGGCCGCGGTGGCCGCGTCGGTGGCGGCCATCGCGCCGTCGCCGGCGGGGCCGCGGCCGTCGTCCATCCAGCGCTTGCCGTAGGCGTCCATCGCCGGCAGGTGGGCGAAGCCGTCGGTGCGGAAGCGCTGCACGCGGCCGCCCTCGTGGTCGACGCACACCAGCAGGTCGGGCCGGATCGCCTTCATCTCGGCCACCAGCTCCGTCAGCTGGCGGCGATCGACCCAGTTGCGGCCGAACAGGATGGCGCCGCCGGTCAGCGGGTGCGCGAGGCGGCGGCGGTCGTCGGCGTTCAGCGCGGTGCCGCCGACGTCGAGGATGACGGGAGCCTGCGCCTCGAAGCGAGCGTCGCGGGCAGGCTGGGATTTCTTGGCGTTCTTCTTGGTCTTGCGAGCCATGGGGTCAGCTCCGGGTTGCGGGTGTTCAGGGGGCCGGCTGCGTCTCGACCACCACGAAGGAGGCCACGTAGTCGCTCTCGTCCGTGACGGTCACGTGCGCGATCAGGTTGCTCGCCGCGAACCATTCGGCCAGCTCGCCGTGCAGGCGGATGAAGGGCTTGCCGGAGCGCTCGTTGAGGATCTCGCAGCTGCGCCAGGTCATGGGCATGTGCAGGCCCATGCCGATGGCCTTGGAGAACGCCTCCTTGGCCGAGAAGCGCGTCGCGAGGAAGCGGATGCCGCGTCCCTCGACCTTGGCGCGCCGCGCGTGGAACACCTCCAGCTCGCCGGGGCCCAGCACCTTCTCGGCGAAGCGGTCGCCCTTGCGCTGCAGCGTCGCCGTGATGCGGCGCACGTCGCACAGGTCGGTGCCGATGCCGTAGATCACGCCAGCGTCTCCGCAGCTTCCGCGTCGACGATCGCGCGCAGGTAGCGGTGCACGGTGTCGGCCATGCCGTATTCGAGCGCGTCGGCGACCAGCGCGTGGCCGATCGACACCTCGGCCACGCCGGGCACGGCGCGGATGAAATCGGTCAGGTTGGCGAGGCTCAGGTCGTGGCCGGCGTTGACGCCCAGCCCCAGCGCCAGCGCGGCCTCGGCGGTGCGCGCGAACCGCGCGAGCACCTCGGCCTGGCGCGGCGTGCCGTGGGCGCTGGCGTAGGTCTCGGTGTAGAGCTCGACGCGGTCGGCGCCGAGTTCGCGCACCGCGGCCATCGCCTCGGGCAGCGGATCCATGAACAGGCTGACGCGCACGCCCAGCGCGTGGCATTCCTCGATCAGCGGGCGCAGGCGCGTGGCCTCCTTCGCGACGTCCCAGCCGTGGTCGGAGGTGAACTGGTCCTCGCTGTCGGGCACGAAGGTGGCCTGGTGCGGCCGCGCTTCGCGGATGAAGCGCATCAGGTTCTGCGTCGGGTTGCCCTCGATGTTGTACTCGGCCTCGGGCCAGGCCTCGAGCAGGTCCTTCAGCTCGGACACGTCGGCCGCGCGGATGTGGCGCTCGTCCGGCCGCGGATGCACCGTGATGCCCTGCGCCCCCGCCTGCAGGCACAGCGTCGCGGCGCGCACGACGCTGGGGATGCCCAGGTGGCGCGTGTTGCGCAGGTGCGCGACCTTGTTGACGTTGACCGACAGCGCGCAACGCTGCGGGTGCGTGACCTGTTCGGGGGCGACGAGCGGATTCATGGTCGGTCTTTCGTGTTCAGCGCGTGCCGAGGAGCTGCCTTGCGTCGCGCATGACGTCGCGCGTGCGCAGGGCGGGCGATCCCAGATGATAGTGAACCAGCGCGCGCAGCACCGGCTTGAGGCGATCGAGCCGCGTCGCGCAGGCCACGTGCAGGGCGCCGAGGTCGTTGTCGCGCAGCGCGGCGTCCAGCGCCAGCAGGTCCTCGCCGGGCAGGCGGGCGGCGGGCAACGAGGCGTCCGCCTCGACGACGCCGCGCTCGCCCAGCAGCTGGTACGGCGCCTCGGCCGCCAGGTGCTGCTGCGTCGCGGTGACGCGATCGAGTTCCGGCAGCAGGCCGATCGCCTTGAGCAGCACCAGCTCGAACGCCCGCAGGCCGATCTGCTCGGCGAAGTCGTCGGCCGTGGCCAGGCTGCGCAGCGTGGCGGCATAGGCGTCGAACAGCACGGGATGCGCATCGCCGCGCGCGAGCAGCTTCATCAGCAGCTCGTTCAGGTAGAAGCCGGCGAACAGGCGCGCCGGCGGCAGCACGGGCGTGGCATCGACGCCGGCCCACTCGGCGCCGCGCAGCGTGACGACGTCGGCCTGCGCGTCCTCGGCCTGCTTGCCGATGGTCGCCGACAGTCGCTGGAACGGCAGCAGCACGCTGCGCAGCTGCGAGTACGGCCGCTTCGCGCCCTTGGCCGCGACGGTGACGCGGCCCCTGGCGCGCGTGAACAGGTCCAGGATCAGGCTGGTCTCGCTCCAGTCGTAGCGATGGAGCACGTAGGCGTCGAGCGGAACCGCGGCGCGGCGGGAGGTGGCCATCACTTCGGACTGAGCCGCCGACGGGCCGCCCCTAGGCGGCGAGCGACCCCTTGGGGGGCAGCGACCGAAGGGAGCGTGGGGGCCGTCATTTCACTCGTAGCCGTACGAACGCAGATGCTCCTCGGAATCCGCCCAGCCCGAGCGCACCTTCACCCACACCTCGAGGAACACCTTGGCCTCGAGCAGGCGCTCCAGCTCCTGGCGCGACTCGGACGCGATGCGCTTGAGCTGCGCGCCCTTGGCGCCGATGATCATGCCCTTGTAGGCCTCGCGCTCGACGATGATCGTGGCCGCGATGCGGCGCAGCGCGCCCTCCTCGGCGAACTGGTCGATCACCACCGTCACGTTGTAGGGCAGCTCGTCGCCGGTCAGGCGGAACAGCTTCTCGCGGATCACCTCGCTGACCAGGAAGCGCTCGCTGCGGTCCGTCAACATCTCGGCGTCGTAGAACCAGGGCTGCTCCGGCAGGTAGCGCTTGAGCATCTCCAGCAGGCGCGCGACGTCGTTGGTGGAGTAGGCCGACAGCGGGAAGAACTCGGCGAACGGGTACTTGCCCTGCATGGACTGCAGCCACGGCAGCAGGTCGCTGCGGCGCTGGATCGTGTCCAGCTTGTTGGCCACCAGGATCACCGGCTTGCCCTGCGGCATCAGCGCCAGCGCCTTGGCGTCGTCGGCGCCGAACCTGCCGGCCTCGACCATGAACAGCACGATGTCGACGTCCGTCAGCACCGAGACCACGGTCTTGTTCAGCGACTTGTTGAGCGCCGCCGAGTGCTTGGTCTGGTAGCCGGGCGTGTCGACGAACACGAACTGCGCCGCGCCGTCGCTGCGCACGCCGGTGATGCGGTGGCGCGTGGTCTGCGCCTTGTTCGACGTGATGCTGATCTTCTGGCCGACCAGCGCGTTCAGCAGCGTGGACTTGCCCACGTTGGGCCGGCCGACGATGGCCACCAGGCCACAGCGCTTCTTCTGCCCGTGCTCGTCGACGGAGGCCGCCAGCATCGCGGCCATCGCCTCGGGGCTGAGCGGTGTCTCGACGTACTCCTGGCCGTCGTCGGCAAAGTCTTCGTGCAGGTCGTCGTCCTCCGGCTGCTCGCCGGACGCGTCGTGGGGTGGCTTGTGTTCAGGCACCGGAATGTCCTTTGCGGGCCGGCACGTCGAGCTCGCCGGCCTTGATTCGATCGAGCAGCTGCTGCGCCGACGCCTGCTCGGCGGCGCGGCGCGAGCGGCCGACGCCGGTGGCGCGCCACTTCAGCTGGGGGACGTCGCACTCGACCTCGAAGGTCTGCGCGTGGGCCTGGCCGCGGGTGGCGGCGATGCGGTAGGCCGGCACCGGCACGTGCCGCGCCTGCAGCCATTCCTGCAGTTCCGTCTTGGCGTCCTTGCGCCAGCTGTCGATGCCGGTCGACATGATGGTCTCGCCGAACAGCCGCTGCACCAGCGCCTGGGCGGCCTCGAAGCCGCCGTCGATGCTGACCGCGCCGATCAGCGCCTCGACCGCATCGGCCAGGATGGACGGCCGCGCGGCGCCGCCGCCGCGCGCCTCGCCCTCGGACAGCCGCAGCGCCTCGGGCAGGCCCAGCACCAGCGCGACCTTGTGCAGGCTGTCCTCGCGCACGAGGTGGGCGCGCACGCGCGTGAGGTCGCCCTCGTCGGAGCCGGAGAAGCGGTCGAACAGCAGGCGCGAGACCGCCAGGTTCAGCACCGCGTCGCCCAGGAACTCGAGGCGCTCGTTGTGGTCGGCACCGAAGCTGCGGTGCGTGAGGGCGCGCTCGAACAGCGCGCGCTCGGTGAACTGGTATCCGAGCCTGAGCTCGACCAGCGCCGCCCCGCGGGCGGCCGTCGACGACGCGCTGCCGGCCATGGCCCTGTCAGACCCCGTTGATGTGGGCGTTGGGCGACGTCGAGGTCCCGGAGAACTTCAGCAGGACGTAGACCGAAGGCTCGAAGACCGGCACCTCGACGTTGTAGTGGAACGAGGTCTTGAAACCGTCGCCGACCGGCTGGATGTCCAGGTCCTTGGACGTGATCGTGTGGATCGAGTACTCGACCTCGGTGGTGCGCTCGAAGAACTGGCGGATCTCGGCCGGGCTGCTCGGGCTCTTGGCCATGATGTTCGCGACCGCCTTGCGGATCGTCAGGTATTCGTTGACCGCCGGGAAGGCCCGCGCGCCCATGAGCAGCACGAAGCCGACGATGATCGCGACGATCACCATGCCGAACACGGTCATGCCACGCTGGCCGGAAAGTCGACGGGACGGAATCATGAGGGATGCCCTTGGTTCGATGCGCCGGCTCCGGCCGGCGCTGGATCAATGGAACGAGCCGATGCGACCGAGGTCGCCGAAATTCATCCATACGAAGAAGGCCTTGCCGACGATGTTCTCGTCCGGTACGAAGCCCCAGTAGCGCGAGTCCTGCGAGTCGTCGCGATGGTCGCCCATCATGAAGTAGTGGCCGGGCGGCACCTTGCAGACGACGCCTTCGGCACTGTACTGGCAGTTGTCCCTGAACGGAAAGCCGCTGAACGCGCCGATGATCTCGGCCGGCCGCTGCGGGTTGATCAGGATCCGGTGCTTGACACCCAGCAGGTCCTCCTCGAAGGCCTGCTCGTAGCTGCCGGTGCGGCCGTCCCCGCCATCGGCGAAGTAGTCGGGAAGCGGCGTCTCCTGGATAGTCTTGCCGTTGATGCGCAGCTGCTTGTTCAGGTACGAGATCTCGTCGCCGGGCAGGCCGACCACGCGCTTGATGTAGTCGATCTGCGGCTGCATCGGGTAGTGGAACACCATCACGTCGCCGCGCTGTGGGTCGTGGTTGGCGATGATCTTCTTGTTGATCACCGGCAGGCGGATGCCGTAGTGGTACTTGTTGACCAGGATCAGGTCGCCCACCTGCAGCGTCGGGATCATCGAGCCGGACGGGATCTTGAACGGCTCGAACAGGAAGCTGCGCAGCACGAAGACGACCGCGATGACCGGGAACAGGCCCGCGGTCCAGTCCAGCCACCAGGGTTGCTCCAGCAGCTTGTTCTTGACGGCCTCGACGTCGCCGTCGACCTGGATGCCCTGGCGCGCCAGCTCGGCGCGGCGGGCGGCCTCCTGCGTCTCGTACAGCGCGGCGGCCTGGCGGCGCTTCGGCGCGAAGAGCAGGCGTTCGGCCAGCCAGTAGGCGAAGGTGACCAGCGTCAGGAGCAGCAGCAGCAACGCGAAGTTGCCGATCCACTTGTCCATCAGCCAGCCGCCGAGATAGATCACCAGGGCGGCATACAGCGCGCCGGTCAATGCACTCATCAGTTCAATCGTCCACTTGGAGGATGGCCAGGAACGCTTCCTGAGGCACTTCGACGGAGCCGATCTGCTTCATGCGCTTCTTGCCTGCCTTTTGTTTTTCGAGCAGCTTCTTCTTGCGGGAGACATCCCCGCCGTAGCATTTTGCCAGCACGTTCTTGCGCAGCGCCTTGATGTTCTCGCGGGCGATGATGTTGGCGCCGATCGCGGCCTGGATCGCCACGTCGTACATCTGGCGCGGGATCTGCTCGCGCATCTTGGCGGCGACGCCGCGGCCGCGGAACTGGCTCTGCGAGCGGTGCACGATCATCGACAGCGGATCGACCTTGTCGCCGTTGATCATGATGTCGACCTTGACGACGTCGGCGGCGCGGTATTCCTTGAACTCGTAGTCCATCGACGCGTAGCCGCGCGACACGCTCTTGAGCTTGTCGAAGAAGTCGAGCACGATCTCGGCCAGCGGCAGCTCGTAGGTGAGCATCACCTGCTTGCCGTGGTAGGCCATGTTCATCTGCACGCCGCGCTTCTGGTTGCACAGCGTCATCACCACGCCGACGTAGTCCTGCGGCATGTACAGGTGCACGGTGACGATGGGCTCGCGGATCTCGCGGATGCGGCCCTGGTCGGGCATGCGGCTCGGGTTCTCGACCTCGCTCACGGTGCCGTCGTTGAGCTCGACCTCGTAGACCACGCTGGGGGCAGTGGTGACCAGATCCTGGTCGAACTCACGCTCCAGGCGCTCCTGCACGATCTCCATGTGCAGCAGGCCCAGGAAGCCGCAGCGGAAGCCGAAGCCCAGCGCGGTGGACACCTCGGGCTCGAAGCGCAGCGAGCTGTCGTTGAGCTTGAGCTTCTCAAGCGCGTCGCGCAGTTGGTCGTACTCGCTTGCCTCGGTCGGGTACAGGCCGGCGAAGACCTGCGGCTGGATCTCCTTGAAACCGGGCAACGCCTCGGCCGCGGGGCCGGCGTTGTTGGGCAGCTTCTTTTCCAGCGTGATGGTGTCGCCGACCTTGGCCGCGGCGAGCTCCTTGATGCCGCAGATCACGAAGCCCACCTCGCCGGCCAGCAGCGCGTCGCGGTTCTCGCTCTTGGGGGAGAACACGCCCAGGTGCTCGATGCCGTAGACCGCGTCGGTGGCCATCAGGCGGATGCGCTCGCCCTTGTTGAGGCGGCCGTCGACCACGCGCACCAGCATCACGACGCCGACGTAGTTGTCGAACCAGGCGTCGATGACCATCGCGCGCGGCGGGCCGTCGGCCTGGCCCTTGGGCGCCGGCATGCGCTCGATCACCGCCTCGAGGATGTCGTCGATGCCCATGCCCGTCTTGGCCGAGCACGGGATCGCGTTGGTGGCGTCGATGCCGATGACGTCCTCGATCTCGGCGCGCGCGTTGTCGGGGTCGGCCGACGGCAGGTCCATCTTGTTCAGGACGGGTACCACCTCGACGTGCAGTTCGAGCGCGGTGTAGCAGTTCGCGACAGTCTGCGCCTCGACGCCCTGGCTGGCGTCGACCACCAGCAGCGCGCCCTCGCAGGCCGACAGCGAGCGGCTGACCTCGTACGAGAAGTCGACGTGCCCGGGCGTGTCGATCAGGTTGAGGTTGTAGACCTTGCCGTCCCGCGCCTGGTACTGCAGCGCGGCGGTCTGCGCCTTGATGGTGATCCCGCGCTCGCGCTCGATGTCCATCGAATCGAGCACCTGCGCCTCCATCTCGCGATCCGACAGGCCGCCGCAGCGCTGGATGATCCGGTCGGCCAGCGTGCTCTTGCCGTGGTCGATGTGGGCGATGATCGAGAAGTTTCTGATGTGATCCATGAGGGTCGTTCGAACGGTCAGGCGCGCGATGCCAGATGCACGGACGCGCTTGCCGTGGCGGCGCAGGAGAGTCGCAGCGGGGGGTGTTGCGAGGGGCGCGCGGAAGACGGCGGCGCCCTGCGTCGAGACTAAAAAAAAGGCACGTCCAAAGAGAGACGCGCCTTCCAACAAAATCGTATGGCAACTGCTTGTTGGGCTTTCATTGTAGCCAAAAGCACCCCGGTGGAAACCGCGTCTTTGCTGGGTTTTTGTGGCGTTGCAGGGCTCCAACATGAAATTTCATGCACAAGTTATGCACAGGGTGGCGTGCATCGATTGTGGACAAGATGGAGGCCTGCGGAAGTCGCCGGCAACGCCGCGCCAACCCAGCGATTTCAGACCTGATTGTACCGATTGGAGGGGGTCGGTCGGGGACAAATGTCGGGCAAGTGGGCACCCGCACACCTGTCGACCGGATCGGTCGCTGACACGGCCGTGTCATCGGGCGTTCGCCAGGCGCACAGGACTTCTGCCTGATGAAAAGACCCGTCGCCCCACTCGGCTGTCAGGTCATTGACGGGCAGCCGCCGGAACTTCTGGGGCCAGAGTGGAGTCTGGTCCGGACCTGCCGAAATGAAGGCATGGCGTCGCTGGCGCGGCTGGCAGGAATCGAACCTGCGACCCTCTCCTTAGGAGGGAGATGCTCTATCCACTGAGCTACAGCCGCGAAGCGCGCCAGTGTATCAAGGGCGACGGCGCCGTCCTGGCGTGAGGTGGCGCACGCGGGCGCGCGCCGTGCTACGAACGCACACGTTTCAGGCATGTGAGGGCACGCTCTACAGGAGCGGCGGTTTTATACTCTCGTTCGTGCGCGCCGTTTCCGGAGAGGTCGGCCGTACGCCGTTCGACAGGAATCGGGGCGAAGACAGACATGGGTTCGAAATTCAAGGTCGCGGGGCTGCTGGCCCTCGGCGCGGTCGCCGGTGCATTGACCACGATGCAGCTTCAGGCCACCGCGCGCAACTCCCTCGCGTCGCTGCCCCTGGAAGACATCCAGCGCCTGACCGACGTGTTCCAGCGCATCAAGGACGACTACGTCGTTCCCGTCGACGAGAAGAAGCTCATCTCCGACGCGATCACCGGCATGGTGGCCGGCCTCGACCCGCATTCGCAGTACTTCGACAAGAAGTCGTACAAGGAATTCCGCGAAGGCACCTCGGGCCGCTTCGTCGGCGTGGGCATCGAGATCGGCATGGAGGACGGCCTGGTCAAGATCGTCTCGCCGATCGAGGGCTCGCCGGCCTACCGCGCCGGCCTCAAGCCCAACGACCTGATCACCCGCATCGACGAGACCCAGGTCAAGGGCCTGACGATGGACCAGGCCGTCAAGAAGATGCGCGGCGACCCGGGCTCCAAGGTCGTGCTGATGATCTTCCGCAAGGACGAGAGCCGCAGCTTCCCGGTGACGATCACGCGCGAGGAGATCCACGTCCAGAGCGTCAAGGCCAAGGACATCGACGGCTACGCCTGGGTGCGCGTCAACCAGTTCCAGGACCGCACGGTCGAGGACTTCGCCGCCAAGGTCGAGGATCTCTACAAGAAGGACCCGAAGATCAAGGGCTTCGTGCTCGACCTGCGCAACGACCCGGGCGGCCTGCTCGAGGGCGCCGTGGGCATCTCGTCGGCGTTCCTGCCGGCCGACTCGGTGGTCGTGAAGACCAACGGCCAGATCAGCGAGTCGAAGCAGACCTTCAAGGCCACGCCCGACGACTACCTGCGCCGCGGCGGCAGCGACCCGCTCAAGCACCTGCCCGCCGCGCTGAAGACGGTGCCGCTGGTGGTGCTGATCAACGGCGGCTCGGCGTCGGCCAGCGAGATCGTCGCCGGCGCGCTGCAGGACTACCACCGCGGCACGCTGATGGGCGCGCAGTCCTTCGGCAAGGGCTCGGTGCAGACCGTGATGCCGCTGGCCGGCGACACCGCCATCAAGATCACGACCGCGCGCTACTACACCCCGAGCGGCCGCTCGATCCAGGAAAAGGGCATCGTGCCCGAGGTCTGGATCGACGAGACCGCCGAAGGCGACGTCTACGCCGCGCTGCGCACCCGCGAGGCCGACCTCGACAAGCACCTGGTCAACGAGGACTACAAGGCCGACCCGGCGAAGGAAAAGGAGCGCGAGGAAGCGCGCGCCAAGCTGGAGGCCGAGCTGACCAAGAACAGCAACAAGCCGCTGAAGCCGCTGCCCGAGTTCGGCTCGGCCGACGACTTCCAGCTGAACCAGGCGCTCAACCGCCTGCGCGGCCAGCCGGTGATGGTCAGCAAGACGGCCACCGAGCGCAAGCCCGAAGACACGTCGACCCAATAATCGCCCTCTTCACGACGCCGGCCCAGGCGACGCGCACGCGTCCCGCGCCGGCGTCGCCACATCCGGAGCCCGCATGACCGACGACGAGCTGTTGCGTTATTCGCGCCACATCCTGCTCGACGAGCTGGGCATCGAGGGCCAGGAACGCATCCGCGCCGCGCGCGCGCTGGTGATCGGCGCCGGCGGCCTGGGCTCGCCGGTGGCGCTGTACCTGGGCAGCGCCGGCATCGGGCGGCTGACGCTGGTGGACGACGACGCCGTCGACCTGACCAACCTGCAGCGCCAGGTCGCGCATACCCATTCACGTATCGGCCGGCCCAAGGTCGACTCCGCCCGCGAGGCGGTGCTGGCGATCGCGCCGGGGCTGGACGTCGTCGCCGTCCGGCAACGGGCCGACGCCGCGGCGCTGGCCACGCTCGCGGCCGAGGCCGACGTCGTGCTCGACTGCAGCGACAACTTCGCCACCCGCCAGGCGGTCAACGCGGCCTGCGTCGCGGCGGGCGTGCCGCTGGTGTCGGGCGCGGCGATCGGGTTCGACGGCCAGCTCTCGGTGTGGGACGCGCGCCGGCCCGACGCGCCCTGCTACGCCTGCGTCTTCCCGCCCGCCAGCGCGCCGCCGGAGGTGCGTTGCGCGACGATGGGCGTGTTCGCGCCGCTGGTGGGCATCGTCGGCGCGATGCAGGCGGCGGAGGCGCTCAAGCTCGTCGCGGGCGTGGGCACGTCGCTCGCGGGGCGGCTGCAGATGCTCGATGCGCGCACCATGGACTGGACGACCATCTCGGTGCCGCGCGATCCGCAATGCCCTGTCTGCGCCTCGCGCGCGGGCGTGACGCACCCGGGCGTGCGCTGACGAGCACGCGCGCGATGCTCCGGTTAAGCTGCCATCCATGAAGCATCGTCCCCTGAAAGCCAGAAATTTCCCCACCGCGGTCGAAGACGCCGCCAAGGCCAAGCAGCCCCCCTCGCTGTACGACGGCCCCGGCAGCGCCTACCACCTCGCGTTCACCGACATCGACTTCCTGCTGCAGGAGGAACTGCGCCCGGTGCGCATGCAGCTCGAGCTGATGAAGCCGGAGATGGTGCAGGCGAAACTGGGCATCGAGTCCACCATCGTGCTGTTCGGCAGCGCCCGCATCAGGACGCCCGAGACGGCGCAGGAACAGCTGGCCGACGCCCGGCGCGGCGGCGACGCGGCGGCGATCAAGCGCGCGGAGACCGCCGTCGCGATGAGCCGCTACTACGTCGAGGCGCGCCGCTTCGCCGCGATGGTCACGGTGGGCACGCGCCACCTGCCCACGCCCATCCACGTGGTCACCGGCGGCGGCCCCGGCATCATGGAGGCGGGCAACCGCGGGGCGCTGGAGTCGGGCGGCAAGAGCATCGGCCTGAACATCGTGCTGCCGCACGAGCAGCAGCCCAACCCGTACATCACGCCGGAGCTGTGCTTCCAGTTCCACTACTTCGCGCTGCGCAAGATGCACTTCCTGATGCGCGCCGTCGCCCTGGCGTGCTTCCCGGGCGGCTTCGGCACGCTGGACGAGCTGTTCGAGGTGCTCACGCTGATCCAGACCGGCAAGTCGCGCCCGCGGCCCATCCTGCTGTTCGGCGCCGACTTCTGGAAGCGGCTGATCGACTTCGACCTGCTGGTCGAGACCGGCATGATAGGACCCGACGACGTGCAGCTGTTCAAGTTCGTCGAGACCGCCGAGGAAGGCTGGGCCGCGCTCAAGGGCGCCTACGGCTTCGAAGGCATCGCGGACGCCCCGGCGGAGGCCGCCGGCGAGCTTTGATCGGCCAAACCCGCGCCAACTCGAATCATTCGCACCCGACTCCCGGGGACAATCGCGCCATGACCAAAGTTTCACTCATCGGCGCGCCGACCGACATCGGCGCAGGCACCCGCGGCGCCAGCATGGGCCCCGAGGCGATGCGCGTCGCGCAGATCGGCCCGACGCTGCAGGCCCACGGCATCGAGGTGTTCGACCGCGGCAACCTGCTGGGGCCGGCCAACCCGTGGCAGCCGCCGGTGGACGGCTTCCGCCACCTGCCCGAGGTCGCGGCCTGGAACCGCGCGGTGCACGAAGCCGTGCACGCCGAACTGGCGCTGGGCCACCTGCCCATCCTGCTCGGGGGTGACCACTGCCTGGGCATCGGCTCGATCAGCGCCGTCGCCCGCCATTGCCGCGAGACGGGCAAGAAGCTGCGCATCCTGTGGCTGGACGCGCACGCCGACTTCAACACCCACGTGCTCACGCCCAGCGGCAACATCCACGGCATGCCGGTGGCCTGCCTGTGCGGCCACGGCCCGCGGGAGCTGATCGAGATCGGCGGCCAGGTGCCGGCGATCAGCCCCAAGTGGATCCGCCAGATCGGCATCCGCAGCGTCGACCCGGGCGAGAAGAAGTTCGTCCACGAGATGGGCCTGGAGGTGTTCGACATGCGCTACATCGACGAGATGGGCATGCGCCACACGATGGAGCTGGCGCTGGCCACGCTGGACGACAACACCCACCTGCACGTCAGCTTCGACGTCGACTTCCTCGACCCGCAGATCGCCCCCGGCGTCGGCACCACCATCCCCGGCGGCCCGACCTACCGCGAGGCCCAGCTGTGCATGGAGATGATCGCCGACACCGGCCGCCTGGCCTCGCTCGACGTCATGGAGCTGAACCCGGCGCTGGACGTGCGCAACCAGACCGCCACGCTGGCCGTCGACCTGATCGAGAGCCTGTTCGGCAAGAGCACGCTGATGCGCAAGTAGGCCCGCAGCGGGCCGCGCGCCGGCCGCGGACGCCTACCCACCCGGGTATCGGCGCCGATGCCGGACAATGCAGAAAAATGTGCCGGCGGCCGTGCCGCCTGGCCGCGCGGCGCCGCCGCGTGCGGCCAGGCGCTGGCGCGCGCGATGCGCATCGGGGCGCCATTAGTCCCTGCTGGCGTCGACGACTTCGCATCCAGGCGTGACACGGCGTACAAATGGCAAGCGCGCCCGCTCGCGGGTATGCCGCCTGCCCTGCCTGCTGGACCGTAGCCTTCGCCTGCGCCCAGAACGGCCCCATGACCGCCCTCCCGCCCCGACGATCCCTGGTGACCAAGCTGCGGCTCGCCATCCTCGCGTCCACGCTGGTGGCGCTGGTGCTGGTCCTCGGCGCCTCCATCGCCTACGACACCGGCGCCTGGTACCGCGGCGGCGCGCTGGCGCTGGGCCTCGCGCTCGTCCTGCCGGCGGCGGTATGCGCCTGGGGGATCTCGGCGTGGCTCGAGGCGCGCGTCGCGCAGCCGCTCGCCGCGATGAGCGACATCGCGCGCGACGCGGTGCAGCACGGCGAGCTCTCGCGCCGCGCGCCCCGGCGCGGCGAGGACGAGGTCGGTGACCTGGTCGACGCGTTCAACGGCCTGCTGGCCGAGATCGAGCGCCGCAAGTCCGAGCAGGCGGCCGCCGCGGCCGACAAGGATCGCGAGGTCGACGAGCGCCGCCGCGCGCAGCAGGAGGCGGTGCGCCTGAACCAGGAGCTCGAACATCGCGTGCACGAACGCACCGCGCTGCTGGAGGAATCGAACCGCGACCTGATCGCCGCCACGCGCGAGGCGGAGAACGCCAACCGCGCGAAGTCGGAGTTCCTGTCCAACATGAGCCACGAGCTGCGCACGCCGCTCAACGCCATCATCGGCTTCGGCCAGCTCCTGGGCCAGGCGGACGACGCGGGCGTCGGGCCGGAGCGCAGCCACCTGTTCGTGCAGCACATCGTCGACGCCGGCAACCACCTGCTGACGCTGATCAACGAGATCCTGAACCTGGCGCAGATCGAGTCGGGCAAGGTCGCGATCAGCCTGGAGCCGGTCGACCTGCGCGAGGTGCTGGACGAATGCCACGCGCTGACCCGCACGGCGTCGGCGCAGCGCGGCATCCGCCTGGTGTTCCCGGCCGAGACGGCGCTGGTCGTCAACGCCGACCGCACGCGGCTGAAGCAGGTGCTGCTGAACCTGCTGTCCAACGCGGTGAAGTACAACCGCGAGCACGGCGCCGTGATCGTGGAGTGCGGCACGGGCGACCAGGGCAAGGTGCGCGTCGCCGTGCAGGACACCGGCGCCGGCCTGACGCCGGAGCAGCTGCGCTCGCTGTTCCAGCCCTTCAACCGGCTGGGCCGCGACGGCACCGGCATCGAGGGCAGCGGCATCGGCCTGGCGCTCACGCGGCGGCTGGTGGAGCTGATGGGTGGCTCGATCGGGGTGCACAGCACGCCCGGCACCGGCAGCACGTTCTGGATCGACCTGCGCAGCGCCGAGCCGCTGCGCGTCGCCCTGGCGCGCGTCGAGCCGCGCCTGCCCACGCCCGGCGAGCTGACGGGCGGCGACCCGCAGGTCGCCACCATCCTGTGCGTGGACGACAACCGCGCCAACCTCGCGCTGCTGACCGAGGCGCTGTCGCTGCGCACCGACTGCCTGGTGCTGACCGCCACCGACGGCCAGGCCGGCGTCGACATGGCGCGCAGCCACGGCCCCGACGTGATCCTGATGGACAACAACATGCCGGTGATGAGCGGCCGCGAGGCCATGCGCATCCTGCGCGAGGATCCGGCCACCGCCGGCATCCCCATCATCGCGGTGAGCGCGGCCGCGATGCCCGACACGGTATCCGCCGGGCTGCAGCAGGGCTACTTCCGCTACCTCGTCAAGCCGTACGACCTGGTCGACCTGGCCGACGCGATCGACGCGGCGATCGACGTCTCGCGCGGCGGCGGCGCGGCGCGGCGCGTCCGGGATCGCGACGACGTGCCGGGCTTCGAGGCGCCGCCGGCGGCGTGAGCCTCGCGCGTCAGCGCGCGGGCGCGGCGGCGCGGCGCGCCTTCGCGGGCGCCGGCGCGGGGACGTCCGCGCCGTGGCCGTCGGCCGCGACGATCCAGCCCTCGACCGGATCGGCGCCGGCCGGCATGCCGTACCCGGACCGGGTATCGGCCCAGGCGGCCAGCAGCAGGCACAGCGCGGCGTCGAGCCGGTCGCCCTGCGCGTCGGCCACCAGCTCGTCGCGCTGGGCGTGCGTGAGCTTGAGCCGCAGGCCGCGCCAGCGGCCCTGCTCCAGCGCGTCGACGAGATCCTTGCGCGCGATCAGGCGCTCGGGCGTCTGCTGCGCCTTCGCGTCGCTCTTGTACGAGCGGCGGCCGATCAGGGCGCGCGCGATCATGCCCGGATAGCCTTCCAGCGCGACGCGCGACGGATCGCCCGCAGCAAGGCCCGGCATGTCGACGCCGGCCTCGCGCAGCGCCGGGACGCCGGCGTGCAGCATGAAGGCCACCGGCGGATTGACCCATTTCATCGACGGGCTGCTGCCCGCCGGGCCGTCGCAGGCGCGGTGCGCGAACTTGGCTCCGGCGGGGCGTGCGTCGCAGAACGCGGAGAAGGCCGCGACGATCTCGCCGCGCGACAGGCTCGCGTAGTGCGCCATGCTGCCGGCCCAGTCGGCCGGCCAGCCGAGCGCGGCGAGCAGCTCGCGCGGCAGTCCGAACGGCATGTCGAAGGCGGCCAGCCACGGGCCCGGGCGGCGCAGCGAGGCCGCGAAGGCGGCGGCGCTGGCGTCCTCCTCGAAGCGCTCCAGCTTGAGCAGGCCGGGCCGTTGCCACGCGCCCCAGGCCCAGACGACGGGCTTGCCGCGCCGCGGCGCGCTCGTGAAGTCGACGCCCGCCAGCGCGCGGGTCGGCGGCGCGACAGCAACGGCGGGCGGCACGGCGAGGTTCATGGGCGGCATTTTTGCGCACAACGCGCCGCGGCCTCGGCGAGGCGGGCCGCGCGTTGAGGTAGCCTCGATTTCCTCGCCGTCCTTCCCCGCTCCGGCCGCCATGGTCGCGCTCGCGCCGTCTCCCGCCCTCCCGTCCGTCGACCGTCCGCCCTCCTCCGCTGCAGGCCTCGCGAGCCTCGCCGCGACGGCGCGCGACTTCGACGACGACGATCCCTCGCAGGGCGCGCCGCTGCTGGAGGCGCTGCTGGCGCAGACGGCCCGTCCCTCGCGCCTGGGCCTGCCGGGCGGCGCCGGCGCCGTGTTCAGGGCGGCCGGGCTCGTCGCGCTCGCCGCCATCGCGCTGGCCGTCGCCGGCGCCAGGCTGGGCCTCGCGCCGGGCTGGGTGCGGCTGTTCGACAACCTGCACTGGACGGCCGCCGACATCGGCGCCGCCTGGCTCGCCTGGATCGGCGTGCGCGACGCGCGCGAGAAGGGCCAGCGCGCGGAGCACCTCGCACGACGCTGGTTCGCGGTCGGCTTCACGTCCTACGCCATCGGCCAGCTGCTGTGGGACCTGCAGATCCTCCTGGCCTGGCAGCCGTTCCCGGCGCCGTCCGATCCGTTCTACATGCTGATGGCGCCCTGCTGCGCGCTGGGCATGCTGGGCTACCTGCGCGGCCGCGTCAGCGAGTCGCAGCGCTTGGCGGCCGTGCTGGACACGCTGTCGCTCGCGATCGCCGTCGTCGCGCTGGCGCTCGAGGTCTACCTGCCCCGGCGCGGCGACATGAGCACGCTCGCGCTCGGCGTGATGATCGCGTACCCGACGCTGCTTCTGGCGGGCGCCTGCGTCGGCCTGATGCTGGTCGCGCTGCTGCGCGTGGGCCGCAACTGGCCGGTCTGGGCGCTGGCCGGCGTGCTCGCCGCCCACGGCGCGCTGTGGATGGAGTGGAACGCGTTGACGCTGGCGCACGCGCTGTCCGACGGCGGCGTCGTCAACGCGCTGTTCTCGGTGTGCACGCTGCTGGGCGGCCTGGCGGTGACGCGCTGGCGCGTCGCCACGGCCGTCGATGCGCGCCTCGACCGCTTCTACGAAGGCGCGCTACGCGTGCTGCCGCTGGTCGTGGTCGTGGGCGTCACCTTCGCCGTGACGCTGCAGGATTCGATCGAGCACCTGACGCCGTCGGCGCGCTTCGCCTGCGACGCCGCGGCCCTCGTCGTCATCGCACTGGCCGCGATGCGCCAGACGCTGCAGCTGCGCGACCGCGACCAGCTGATCGAGGCGCAAGGCCTGCTGCGCGAGCGCGAGGCCCAGCTCAGCGAGCTGAACCAGCACCTGGAGCGGCGCGTGTCCGAGCGCACGCGCGAAGCGGAGCAGCGCAACGCCGAGCTGTCGACCGCGCTGCAGCAGCTGGCCATGGCGCAGAACGAGCTGGTGCGCGCCGAGAAGCTCGCGGGGCTGGGCTCGCTGGTCGAGGGCGTGGCCGCGGAGATCTCCGCCTCGCTGGCCAACGCCGACATGGTGGCGATGACGCTGCCGGCGCAGCTCGAGGCGCTGGGCCGCCTGCAGTCGCCCCCCGGCGACGCGCCCGCCGACGAGCGCCGCCGCGGCCAGGTCGCGAGCCACGTCGGCGCGCTCGACGCGAGCCACAGGCAGCTGGCCCAGTCGCTCGCGCAGGCGCAGCGCGTGATCGCGGTGTTCCAGCGGATCGCGGTCGACCAGACCAGCGACCAGCGCCGCCACTTCGACCTGCTGGCCACCGTGCGCGAGATGGTCGAGCTCACGCGGCTGGCGCATCGCCACGATCCGGTCGAGATCATCGTCACCGGCGAGCCCGGCCTGATGCTGGACAGCTACCCCGGCCCGATCGGCCAGGTGCTCGACCAGCTGATCGACAACGCCGTCGTGCACGGCTTCGCGGCCCGCGGCGGCACGATCTCCGTGCGCGTCTGGCCCTCGGGCCACGACGCGGTGCGCATCACCGTGCACGACGACGGCGCCGGCATCGCGCCCGCCGACCTGCCGCGGGTGTTCGCGCCGTTCTTCACGACGCGCCTCGCGCAGGGCGGCAGCGGCCTGGGCCTGACGATCGCGCGCAACATGGTCAACGGCATCCTGGGCGGCCGTATCGAGCTGGTGTCGCCCGAAGGCGCGGGCACGACGGCGACAATGACGCTGCCGCGCCTGGCGCCGCGCTCACACGGCTAGCAGCACCACGCCCGCGGCCATCAGCAGCGCGCCCAGCAGGCGCGACGCGCGCTCGCCCTCGCCCAGCAGCTTGCCGCCGAGCAGCGCGGCGAACAGCATCGAGACCTCGCGCGCCGGCGCCACGTGCGACAGCGGCGCGATGCGCACCGCGTACAGCACCAGCACGTAGGCCATCGGGCTGACCACGCCCAGCAGGATCGCGTGCGGCGTGTAGCGGCGCCAGGCGTCGCGGAAGCCCTGCGGGTCGCGCAACGCGGTGGGCAGCATGAACGGCAGGCGCAGCAGGTTGCCGAAGTAGTCGATGAGGATGGGGCCGATCAGCAGCTTCTTGACCGCGTAGCCGTCGAGCACCGTGTAGACGGCGATCAGCAGGCCGGTGGCCGTTCCCCAGAACAGCCCGGCGTGCACGCGCGCCCGCTGCGCCGGATCGTGCGCCGCGCGCAGCAGCGACGGCCCGCCGGCGATGATGAAGACGCCGGCGCACACGCCCAGCACGCCCAGCGCGCCCGCGACGCCGAGGTGCTCGCCCAGCACCAGCGTCGCCGCGACCGAGCTCACCAGCGGCCCGGTGCCGCGCGCGACCGGATAGACGACGGTCAGGTCCGACACGCTGTAGCCCTTGAGCAGCACGCGGAAGTAGGCCAGGTGCGTCAGGCCGCTCAGGAGGACGAAGCTCCAGGGCAGCCAGCCCCAGCGCGGCACCTCGTTCCACCCCAGCCACAGCCCCACCGGCGCCCAGAACACCGCCAGCACGATGCCGCCCATCAGGATGAAATGCTTGTTGCCTCCGGTCTTCTTGGTGACGATGTTCCAGGACGCGTGCAGCAAGGCGGCGATGATCACCATCGCGAGGGCGGAGACGGGCATGGCGGCGATTCTAGAATCGGTGGACACCCCGACCGCGAGGACACGATGCTGAAGATCCTGGGCAAGCCCGTCTCGATCAACGTGCGCAAGCTGCTGTGGCTGTGCGAGGAGCTCGCGCTGCCGTACACGCTGGAGCCATGGGGGGCCGGGTATCGCGACACGAACGTGCAGGAGTTCGTCGCGCTGAACCCGAACGCGATGGTTCCGGTGATCGTCGACGGCGACGTCGTGCTGTGGGAGTCCAACACGATCTGCCGCTACCTCGCCGGCAAGGCCGGCCGCGAGGACCTGCTGCCGCGCGACCCGCTCGCCCGCGCCCGCGTCGAGCAGTGGATGGACTGGCAGGTCGGCGACCTCAACAACGCGTGGCGCTACGCGTTCATGAGCCTCGTGCGCCGGAGCCCGGCGCACCAGGACGCCCAGGCCGTCGCCGCCAGCGCCGCCGCCTGGAACCGCCACATGGCCATCCTCGAAGGCCAGCTCGAACGCACGGGGGCCTTCGTCGCCGGGCCGGCGTTCACGCTGGCCGACATCGTGATCGGCCTGTCGGTGAACCGCTGGTTCATGACGCCCATCGAGCGTCCGGCGCTGCCACGCGTGCAGGCCTACTACGACCGCCTCGCCGAACACGCGGGCTTCCGCCAGCACGGGCGCAACGGGACGCCCTGAACCGGAGAGCGGCATGACACAACCCGTCCTCGTCGAGCTCTGGCGCGGCGACATCGTCGAGTCCTTCCATCGCGGTGCGTACGCCGTCGTCGACGCCGACGGCGCCGTGCGGCGCCAGGGCGGCGACACCGCCCGGCCCGTCTACGCGCGCTCCGCCGTCAAGGGCCTGCAGGCGCTGCCGCTGGTGGCCTCGGGCGCGGCCGATCGCTTCGGGCTGTCGAACGAGGAGCTGGCACTGGCCTGCGCCTCGCACGGCGGCCAGCCAGAGCACGTCGCCGCCGCGACGGCCATGCTGGCCAAGGCCGGACTCGACGCCGGCGTGCTGGAATGCGGCACGCACTGGCCCTCGAACGAACTCGCGGCGCGCGCGCTCGCGGCCAGCGGCGAACCGCCCTGCCCGCTGCACAACAATTGCTCCGGCAAGCACGCGGGCTTCGCCTGCCTGGGCGCGCTGATGGCCGGCGACGCCGACCGCGCGCGCGGCCTGCTGCGCGGCTACGTCGAACCCGGGCACCCCGTGATGCGCGAGATCAGCGCATCGCTGGAGTCGGCCACGGGCGTGCGTCTGGCCGACGCCCCGCGCGCCACCGACGGCTGCTCGATCCCGACCTTCGGCATCCCGCTGCGCGCGCTGGCCCACGCGTTCGCCCGCTTCGGCACGGGCACCGGCCTCGCGCCCGAGCGCGCCCGCGCCGCCGCGCGCCTGCGCGAGGCCGTGGCCGCCGCGCCGCTCATGGTGGCGGGCAGCGGACGGCTCGACACGCGGCTGATGGGCCACTTCGGCGCACGCGTGTTCTGCAAGGTCGGCGCCGAGGGCGTCTACTGCGCGGCGCTGCCCGAGCTGGGACTGGGCATCGCGTTGAAGATGGACGACGGCAACACGGCGCGGGCGGCGGAGGTGGCGATCGTGGCGCTGGTCGAATCGCTGCTGCCGCTGGACGACGCGGACCGCGCATTCGTGGCGCCGTTGCGCGACGTGGAACTGCGCAACTGGAACGGGCGGCTCGTCGGCCGGCTGGCGGCGGCGCAGGATTTCTTGCAGGCCGCGCGCTGAGCTCAGTCCGGCAACGCCTCGAATCGCCCGTCCCGGACTTCGGTCATGTGCAGCGCCCGCTGCGCATCGCCATGGGCATCCATCGAGAACTCCCCGTCGAGCCCCGTCCGGCTCCCGGGCACCGACAGCGTCTCACGAAGAGATCGCGCGCCGCTTCGATCGAGGGCTTCGACACCGAGCATGACCGCTTCATAGGCCTGGACGGCAGGCGTCGTGGGCCGCTCGCCGAAGCGCGTTCGATAGCGGGCGACGAAGTCGCGCATCCGCGGCAGCGGGCTCTCGAGGTCGACGGCCTGCAAGGCGATGGCCGCCTCCGTCGCCCGGCCGCCGATCTGCAGGAACTGCCTGTTCGCGCCCCAGGGCGACAACGCGATCACGACGCGAGGCACGAAGCGGCGCAGGTGTTCGCTGGCGATGGCGGCGTCCGTCGGACTGTTCACGAGGACGACCGCCTCCGGATTTTCGGCGTCGGTTCGACGCATCGCCGAGGCGAATTCGAGCGACTTGCCCGACCAATACCCGATTTCCGGGGCGGCGGCGCCGCCCAGGTGCAGGAATTCCATCGCCGCGGCATGCCCGAAGCTCGACGCATAGGCGCCGTTGGAAATGTCCATCAGCACGACGATGGAGCGGATGCCGCGGCGGTGGAGGCGGCGGGCGAGCTGCCGCGCCCCGGCGGACGCGTCGGCGGCGGTGCGGAAGAAGAAGTCGTCCTTGCCCGACAGTTCGTCCGTCGTCGCCGTCGGCGAGATCATGACGAGCCCGAGCCGGTTGGCTTCCGGCACGGCGGCCACGGCCATCGCGCTCGTCATCGGTCCGACGACGAAGGCGGCGTCTCGCGCGGCGAACGATGCCACTGCCGAGCGCGCTTCCCTGGGGTCGTTCCGATCGTCCTCGACCAGCAGTTCGTAGCGCGCCCCCTGCCGCGCGTTCAACGAGTCCACGGCCAGTTCGGCGCCGTTGCGCCCGCCGACGCCCAGCTCCGAGGCGAGGTCGCCCAGGAACCCGATCCGAATGCCGTGGGACGACGTGCATCCGGCGACAACGGCCAGGGCCAGGGCTGCGGCGACGACTTGCGACGATCGAATCGACGTGCGTGCGAACATGGTTCGGTTTGACGCGGGATCCCGGTGCGGGCCTTCGCACGCTACACGATGCGCAGCGCGATGGCGGCCGCCGCGAACGCGATGGTCAGGCAGACCTCCAGCGCCGCGACGATCGCGACGGACACGGCGATCCAGAGCGGCGCATCGCGGGCCCAGAGCAGCGCGGACAGGACCGTCGACGCCCCCGCCAGGACGGCGTGGACGCGGACGTAGTGCGGCAGCCAGCGGCGCAGCGCCTCGACGTTGGACACGAACATCGCATGCTGCAGGAAGATGTCGCCCTGCGGTTCGTGCGCGACGCCGACCGGCAGCAGGTAGCGCAGCAGGAGCGAGCGGGGGGTTCGCATGATGCGGGACGCGACGCCTCGGACACGCCGGCCATCGTCAGATGTCCAGCACGTAGACCCGCGCCTGCGCCCGTTCGGCGGCGCTGTGGCCGGCCAGGGCGCGATCCCATTGCGGGTCGCCGGCGCTGCCGTCGGGCTGCAGGTGCGCGATCATCTGCGCGACTTCCTCCGTGCTGGCGTCGAACTCGCCGACCTGTTCGCGCGACGCGAGGAACAGCCGCGCCACCATGAAGCCGCCCGAGTCGATGACGACCAGGTAGCGCGACTGCGAACGCGGCGAGGTGTTGCCGTGCGCGCGCGGGAGCTCGTTGCCGAATCCGTGGCTCATGTCGTGTCTCCCCGCGCCTGTCCGGGGCGCGCCGTCGACTTCCATCGTACGCCAGGCCGCCGCGGCCCGCGTCAGTAGAAGCCGACCCGGCGCCGGTAGCGCTCGCTGCGCTCCCGGTCGTACTCCTCGGCGTCGAACTGCTCGCCCTGGATCGCGCGGTGGACTTCGCCGCCTGTGGGCATGCTGGCGGGGTCAACGTGCAGTCGCGGATCCCACAGGCGCGAGCGCAGGAACGCCTTCGAGCACTGCGTGTAGGCCTCGGCGATGTCGACCAGGATGCCCAGCTGCGGCACCTTGCCTTCGACGGCGCACGGCGCGAGCAGTTCCCTGTCGACGGTGATCGTGGCGCGGCCGTTCACGCGGAACGTGTCGGTGACGCCGGGCACGACGAACAGCAGCCCGACGTGCGGGTTCGCCAGCATGTTGCGCAGGGAGTCGGCGAGCCGGTTGCCCGGGCGCTCCGGGACGAGCAGCGTGCGCTCGTCGAGGATGCGCACGAAGCCGGCGGGATCGCCGCGCGGGCTGAGGTCGCAGCTTCCGGACGGATCGCTGGTGGCGATGCACACGAACGGCGAACGTTCGATGAACAGGCGCGTCATCGCGTTCAGGCGATCGCTGATCTTGGCGCAGGTCAGCGGGGCGGGCTCGCCGATCAGGGCGCGGAGTTCCGCTTCGGTGCGGATGACCTGCGAGGTGCGAGGGTGGACGGCGATGGTGTTCATCAGGATCCGTTTCGAGGCGAGGAGGGGAGACGTCAGAAGCCCGGCGGCGTCGCCGCGGCGCCCCCGAGGAACTCGCGAACCACCTCGGTAAAGGGCGTCCACCGCGGCGGCAGTTCGGGCAGCGTGTAAAGGCCCTGCTCCGGCAGGCCGGCGTCGCAGACGGCGATCCAGAGGGCGCCGAGCTGCGCGAACGGGATGGACGTCAGCGTTGTCAGGCGCAGCTCCGGCGCGGCGTCGATGACGCGGCTTTCCAGCAAGGAAACGTCGCCGCGCGCCAGCACGTCGCCGCGCGCGTTCATCGCGTAGTGATTGAGTCCGCCGTCGGCGCCAGGCGCCGCGGCCACGGCGTAGAGCCGCGCGCCGCCGCTCCTGATCGCCATCACCTCCAGCAGGCTGTCGGCAAAGAGACGGACGCTGTCCGGAGGAGCGATCAACATGGCGCAGCGGCTGGAACGGGCGATGCCTCGATTATGCGGCGGTGCCCGGTCGGCGACCCGTCGCGAGCCGGGGGCCGAGCCGCCCGCCGCGCGGTCCGTCATGCCGGTGCAAGCATCGCATCTGGCCGCGCCGGCGCCGATCAGGCAATATGCCGATCCCGCCTCACCCACGCGCAGCGCCCTGGCTGCGCCGCCCCATGGACGCGCCCCGAGCTCCCCTGGCACTGCCGGCGGCCCTGCGCCAGTTCGACGAACTGCCCGGGCCGCGCGGCGTGCCGTTCTTCGGCAACATCCTGCAGATCGACGTTCCCGGCATGCACCTGCAGCTGGAACGCTGGTGCGAGGTCTTCGGCCCCGTGTTCAGGTTGCGCCTGGGCCGCCGCCGGGTCGTTGTGGTCGGAGACCACGCGCTGATCGCCACGGCGCTGCGCGATCGGCCCGACGGCTTCCGCCGCACGACCCGGCTGGGCGAGATCTGGGCGGAGATGGGACTCGCGAACGGCGTCTTCGGCGCGACCGGCGAGGACTGGAAGCGCCAGCGCCGCATGGTGATGGCCGGCTTCGACCCGGCGCACATCAGGAACTACTTCCCGTCGCTGCAGCGCGTCGCGCTGCGGCTCGTCGAGCGCTGGCGGCGCGCGGCGCGCCAGCAGGCGTCGATCGACCTGCAGGCCGACCTGATGCGCTACACCGTCGACACCATCGCCGGGCTGGCCTTCGGCGCCGAGGTGGACACGCTGGGCTCGGACGAGGACGTCATCCAGCGCCACCTGAACCGGATCTTTCCGGCGCTGGCGCAGCGGATGTTCGCGCCGCTGCCGACCTGGCGCTGGTTCCGGTCGGCCGCGGACCGGCAGCTCGCGCGCAGCGTGGCCGAGGTCGGCGCCTCGGTGGAGGGCTTCATCGCGCAGGCCCGGGCGCGCCTGGCGGCCGACCCGGCGCTGCGCACGCACCCGCGCAACCTGCTCGAAGCCATGCTCGTCGCGGCCGACGAGCCGGACAGCGGCATCAGGGACCGCGACGTGTCGGGCAACGTGCTGACCATGCTGCTCGCCGGCGAGGACACGACCGCCAACACGCTGGCCTGGACGCTGCACCTGCTGTGGACGAACCCGGCGACGCTCGCGAAGGCGACGGCCGAGGTGCAACGCGTGTGCGCCGATGCCGCGGTGCCGACGTTCGAGCAGGTCGCGCAGCTCGACTACATCGAGGCCTGCGCCCACGAGGCCATGCGGCTCAAGCCTGTGGCGCCGGTCAACGCCGTCGAGGCGCTGCGCGACACGACGGTCGGCGACGTCCACGTTCCCAGGGGCATGGTGGTCATCGGCGTGATGCGCCGCGACGCCACCAGCGAGCGACACATCGTCGACGCCGGCGCCTTCGACCCCGAGCGCTGGCTCGGCGACGCGTCCTCCGCGGCGAGCTCGGCCAAGCGCATCTCGATGCCGTTCGGCGCCGGCCCGCGCATCTGCCCCGGGCGCTACCTCGCGCTGCTGGAGATGAAGATGGCCCTGGCGGTGCTTCTCGGGCACTTCGAGCTCGCCGCGGTCGGCACCGACGACGGCCAGCCGCCGCGCGAGAAGCTGCAGCTGGCGATGGCGCCCGTCGGCCTGCGGATGCGACTGCGCGAGCGCGCCGCCGACCACGCCTGACCGGCGGCGGTCAGCGCATCAGGCCGGCTTCCAGAGCGTGGGCAGGCCTTCGAGATTGCGGAACACCGACGACAGCGCCCCGCGGGCGACCAACGCCGTCGCCTTCTCGATGTCCGGCGCCAGGTAGCGGTCGGTCGCCATCGCGCCGCACTCCGCGCGCAGCAGCGCGTGCGCCTGCTCCAGCGCCGCCGAGCTGCGCAGCGGCCGCAGGAACTCGACGCCCTGCGCGGACGCCAGCCACTCGATGCCCAGGATCACCGACACGTTGGAGATCATCGCCTGCAGGCGCCGCGCGGCGAACGTCGCCATCGACACGTGGTCCTCCTGGTTGGCGGACGTCGGCAGCGAGTCGACGCTGGCCGGGTGCGCCAGCGACTTGTTCTCGCTGGCGAGCGCCGCCGCCGTCACGTGCGCGATCATGAAGCCCGAGTTCAGGCCCGCGTCGGACGACAGGAACGGCGGCAGGCGCGAGACGCCGGCGTCGATCATCATCGCGATGCGGCGCTCGGCGATCGCGCCGACCTCGGCGATCGCCATGGCCATCGCGTCGGCGGCCAGCGCCACCGGCTCGGCGTGGAAGTTGCCGCCGGACACCAGCACGCCGTCTTCCGCGAAGACCAGCGGGTTGTCGGTGACGGCGTTGGCCTCGCGCACCAGCACCAGCGCGGCGTGGCGCAGCTGGTCGAGGCAGGCGCCCACCACCTGCGGCTGGCAGCGCAGGCAGTACGGATCCTGCACGCGGTCGTCGCCTTCCATGTGCGACTGGCGGATCTGGCTGCCGGCCAGCAGCGCGCGGTAGTAGCGCGCGACGTCGATCTGGCCGGGCTGGCCGCGCAGCGCGTGGATGCGCGGGTCGAACGGGCCGTCGCTGCCGCGCGCGGCGTCCACCGTCAGCGCGCCGATCACCAGCGCCGACTCGAGCACCGGCTCGAAGCTGATCAGCGCGTGCAGCGCCAGCGCGGTCGAGGTCTGCGTGCCGTTGATCAGCGCCAGGCCTTCCTTGGCGTGCAGCGTCAGCGGCGCGATGCCGGCCTTCTCCAGCTCGGGCAGCGCGGGCACGCGTCGGCCGTCGACCAGCATCTCGCCCTCGCCCATCAGCGCGAGCGTCATGTGCGACAGCGGCGCGAGATCGCCCGACGCGCCCACCGAGCCCTGCGACGGCACGTAGGGCACCAGGCCCGCGTTGTGCACGGCGATGAGCGTGTCGACGACCTCCTGGCGCACGCCCGAGTGGCCGCGCGCGAGGCTGGCGGCCTTGATCGCCAGCATCAGGCGCGCGACGGCCGGCTGCAGCGGCGCGCCCACGCCCACCGAGTGCGAGCGGATCAGGTTGCTCTGCAGCGCCGCGAGCTCGCCCTGGCTGATGCGCTTGTTGGCGAGCTTGCCGAAGCCGGTGTTGACGCCGTAGACCGGCGCGTCGCCGGCCGCGGCGGCCTGCACCACGGCGGCGCTGGCGGCGATCGCGGCGCGCGCGGCGGGGTCCAGCACCAGCGTCACGCCGCCGGCGTGCAGGGCTTGCAGGTCTTCCAGCGTCAGGGCGCCGGGCTTGAGTTGGAGAGTGGTCATTGAATCGGTCACTTGATCATCGGCAGGTTCAGGCCGTGGCGCTTGGCGGCCTCGCGCGCGTCGGCGTAGCCGGCGTCGGCGTGGCGCATGACGCCGGAGGCCGGGTCGTTCCACAGCACGCGCTTCAGGCGCGCGTCGGCTTCCTTCGTGCCGTCGCAGACGATCACGATGCCCGAGTGCTGCGAGTAGCCCATGCCGACGCCGCCGCCGTGGTGCAGCGACACCCAGGTCGCGCCGCCGCCCGTGGCCAGCAGCGCGTTGAGCAGCGGCCAGTCGGACACCGCGTCCGAGCCGTCCATCATGCTTTCCGTCTCGCGGTTGGGCGAGGCGACGGAGCCGGAGTCGAGGTGGTCGCGGCCGATGACGACGGGCGCCTTCAACTCGCCGCTGCGCACCATCTCGTTGAACGCGAGGCCGGCGCGGTCGCGGTCGCCCAGGCCGATCCAGCAGATGCGCGCCGGCAGGCCCTGGAACGCGATGCGCTCGCCGGCCATGTCCAGCCAGCGGTGCAAGTGCGCGTCCGCGGGGAACAGCTCCTTCATCTTGGCGTCGGTCTTGCGGATGTCCTCGGGGTCGCCCGACAGCGCCACCCAGCGGAACGGGCCCTTGCCCTGGCAGAACAGCGGCCGCACGTAGGCCGGCACGAAGCCGGGGAACGCGAACGCGTCGGCCACGCCCTGGTCGAACGCGACCTGGCGGATGTTGTTGCCGTAGTCGACGGTGGGGATGCCCAGCTTCTGGAACTCCAGCATCGCCTGCACGTGCCTGGCAGCGCTCTGCGCGGCGGCCTGGCGCAGCGCCGCGTGCCGCGTGTGGTCGGCCTGCGCGGCCTTCCACTGCTCGACGCTCCAGCCCGACGGCAGGTAGCCGTTGACGAGGTCGTGCGCCGAGGTCTGGTCGGTGACGAGGTCGGGCCGCACGCCGCCGGCGACGGCGCGGCGCGCGAGCTCCGGCAGGATCTCGGCGGCGTTGCCGAGCAGCCCGACGGAGACGGCCCGGCCCTCGGCCGCGTAGCGCTGCATGCGGGCGAGCGCGTCGTCGATGTCGGCGGCCTGCTCGTCGAGGTAGCGCGTCTTCAGGCGGAAGTCGATGCGGCTCTGCTGGCACTCGATGTTAAGCGAGCTGGCGCCGGCGAAGCTGGCGGCCAGCGGCTGCGCGCCGCCCATGCCGCCCAGGCCGGCGGTGAGGATCCAGCGGCCCTTCAGGCTGCCGCCGAAGTGCTGGCGGCCGGCCTCGACGAAGGTCTCGTACGTGCCCTGCACGATGCCCTGGCTGCCGATGTAGATCCACGAGCCGGCCGTCATCTGGCCGTACATCATCAGGCCCTTGCGGTCGAGCTCGTTGAAGTGCTCCCACGTGGCCCACTTGGGCACCAGGTTGGAGTTGGCCAGCAGCACGCGCGGCGCGTCGGCGTGCGTGCGGAACACGCCCGCCGGCTTGCCGGACTGGATCAGCAGCGTCTCGTCTTCCTTCAGGTTGCGCAGCGATTCCAGGATCGCGTCGAAGCAGTCCCAGTTGCGCGCGGCCTTGCCGATGCCGCCGTAGACGACCAGCGCGTCCGGGTTCTCGGCCACTTCCGGATCCAGGTTGTTCTGGATCATCCGGTAGGCCGCCTCGATGAGCCAGTTGCGGCAGGTGATCGCCGTGCCGCGCGGCGCGCGCACCGGGCGCGGCAGGGCCGTGACGGCGGGAGGGCGCTGGGTCATGTCGTTCATGGGACTTCTCCGGGGAGTGTGCGCGCCGCGCATACCTCAAACAGGGTATGCCAGGCACGCCGGGCAGGTGACGTGCCCCGTTTCCGGTGCGGTTTCGCACGGGGAGGGCAGCGTCGGTACGGGTCGTACTCTACTTGTCTAGACAACCTTGTGCAAGTAGGATCCGCACCATGCCGTCGACCACCCGCTCCCGTCTCCGCACGTCGTCCGCCCACCCCGCCGCGCATGCGCCGCGCGCCTCGCAGGACACGCTCGCCGCCGGCGCGCCCGTCAACGCCGGCACGCAGCGCTCGACGCCGCAGCCGCCGTACGCCCGCGTCAAGCAGTACCTGAAGGACGCGCTGGAGGCCGGCCGCTGGTCGCCCGGCGCGCAGATGCCGTCCGAGGCCGAGCTGGTGGCGCAGTTCGGCGTCAGCCGCATGACGGTGCATCGCGCGCTGCGCGAGCTGCAGGACGCCGGCCTGATCACACGCCTGCAGGGCGTGGGCACCTTCGCGGCGCAGCTCAACCGCGTGTCGTCCACGCTGACGATCAACGACATCCAGGAAGAGATCCAGCGCCGCGGCCATCGCCACGACGCCAGCGTGCACCTGCAACGCGCCGAGGCCGCGCCGCCCGCGCTGGCGGCGCGCCTGGGGCTGAACCCAGGCGACACGGTGTTCCACACGCTGATCGTCCACCACGAGCACGGCGTCCCGCTGCAGTGCGAGGACCGCTACGTCAATCCTGCCTGCGCGCCCGACTACCTCGAGGTCGACTTCACGCAGATGACGCCCACGCACTACTTGCTGGACGTCGCGCCGCTGTGGGAGGCGCACGTGTCCATCGAGGCCGCGCTGCCCACCGCGCAGGAGGCCAGGCTGCTGGGCATCCAGCGCAGCGACCCGTGCCTGGTCGTCGTGCGCGGCACCGTCAGCCGCGGCGTGCCCGTCACGCTGGCGCGGCTGGTGCATCCGGGCGCGCGCTACTCGCTCGAGAGCCAGTTCCGGCCATGATCCTGGTGCGGACGCCCGACGCCGCGCCGCAGCCGTGGAAGAACGGCGGCGGCGTCACCCGCGAGCTGCTGCGCCTGCCCGCGGACGGCGGCGACGACTGGACACTGCGCATCAGCGTGGCCGACATCGCCGCCGACGGCCCGTTCTCGCCGTTCGCCGGCGTCACGCGCTGGTTCGCGGTTCTCGACGGCGCCGGCGTGCGCCTCGCCTTCCCCGACCGCACGCTCGACGTTCGCCGCGGCGACGCCCCGCTGCGCTTCGACGGCGCCGCCGCGCCCGGCTGCGCGCTGCTCGGCGGCCCCACGCGCGACCTCAACGTGATGGTGCGCCATGCGCGCGCCGAGTCGCTGGTCACCGCGGCCAGCTTCCTCGACGAGGCCGAGCCCGGCACCTGCGCCGGCTTCGGCTTCTTCGCGCTGCAGCCGCTGGCGCTGCACGGCGCGGGCGCGCTGCCGGTGGCGCTGCCGGCGCTGTCGCTCGCGTGGTGCGAGACGCCGTTCGACGCGTCGCACGCCTGGTGGGTCGAGCCGGTCGACGACGCGGCGCCGGGGCACGGCCTGCCCGGCTACTGGATCCGGCTGCTGCCGCACGCGCCATGAGCCGGCGCGCCTTCCCGCCCACGCGCCGCATCTGGCGCAACGCGCGCCTCGCGACGCTGGCCGACGCGAGCGGCTGGGGCCTGGTCGAGCGCGGCGCGATCGTCACCGAGGGCGCGCACATCGCGTGGATCGGACCCGAGTCCGGGCTGCCCGCGCCGGCCAAGGGCGACGCCGAGGAGCACGACCTCGGCGGCGCGCTGCTGACGCCGGGGCTGATCGACGCCCACACCCACCTGGTCTACGGCGGCCACCGCGCGCACGAGTTCGAGCTGCGGCTGCAGGGCGCGAGCTACGAGGACATCGCCAAAGCCGGCGGCGGCATCCGCTCGACGGTCGCGGCCACGCGCGCGGCGAGCGAGGACGCGCTGTTCGCCATCGCCGCGAGGCGCCTGCGCACGCTGCGCGACGGCGGCGTCACCACCGTCGAGATCAAGTCGGGCTACGGGCTGTCGTTCGAGGACGAGGCCAAGTGCCTGCGCGTCGCTCGCCGCCTCGGCGGGACGGGCGTCACCGTGCGCACCACCAGCCTCGCCGCGCACGCGCTGCCGCCCGAGTTCGAGGGCCGCGCCGACGACTACGTGGCCGCCGTCTGCGCCTGGCTGCCGCAATGGCACGCGCTGGGCCTGGTCGACGCGGTCGACGCGTTCTGCGAGCGCATCGCCTTCGGCACCGCGCAGGTCGAACGCGTGTTCGCGGCGGCCGCATCGCTGGGCCTGCCCGTCAAGCTGCACGCCGAGCAGCTGAGCGACTCCGGCGGCGCGCAGCTCGCCGCGCGCTTCAAGGCACTGTCGTGCGACCACATCGAATGGCTCGGCGAGGCCGGTGTCGCCGCGATGCGCGACGCGGGCAGCGTCGCGATGCTGCTGCCCGGCGCGTTCCACTTCCTGCGCGAGACCAGGCTGCCGCCGATCGCCGCGCTGCGCGACGCCGGCGTGCCGCTGGCCGTCTCCACCGACCACAACCCCGGCACCTCGCCGACGCTGTCGCTGCCGCTGATGATCCACCTTGCCTGCGTCGACTTCCGCCTCACGCCGGAAGAGGCGGTGCGTGGCGCGACCGTGAACGCGGCGCGCGCGCTGGGCCTGGCCGACCGCGGCACGCTCGCCGTCGGGCAACGCGCCGACTTCGCGCTGTGGGACCACGAGCACCCGCGCGATCTCGCCTACTGGTTCGGCCACCCGGCGTGCCGCGGCACCGTCGTCGGCGCCGACCCCGGACACCTCCCATGACCACCGACCACCCGTCCTTCCATCTCAGGCGCGGCACGACGCCGCTGCTGGTGAGCCTGCCGCACTGCGGCGAGCTGATCCCCGACGAGCTGCGCTCGCGCTACCTGCCGCGCGCGCTCGCCGTCGAGGACACCGACTGGCACCTGCACACGCTCTACGCCTTCGCCGCCGAGCTGGGCGCCAGCGTGCTGCAGCCGCGCGCCTCGCGCTTCGTCATCGACCTCAACCGCCCGTCCGACAACGCGCCGATGTACCCTGGCGCGAACAACACCGAGCTGTGCCCGACGCGCTTCTTCACGGGCGATCCGATCTACGTCGACGGCGGCGCGCCGGACGAGGCCGAGGTCCAGCGCCGCATCGCGCAGTGGTGGCAGCCGTACCACGGCGCGATCGCCGCCGAGCTCGCGCGCCTGAAGGCCGAGCACGGCCACGCGGTGATCTTCGACGGCCACAGCATCAAGAGCGAGCTGCCGTGGCTGTTCGAGGGCCGGCTGCCGGCGCTCAACCTCGGCACCGTCGACGGCGCGAGCTGCGCGCCGTCGCTGCGCGAGCGCCTCGCCGGCATCCTCGCGTCGCAGGACAGGTATCCGCACGTGGTCGACGGCCGCTTCAAGGGCGGCTACATCACGCGCCACTACGGCCGGCCCGACGACGGCATCCACGCCATCCAGCTCGAGATGATCTGGGACTGCTACATGGACGAGACGCCGCCGTTCGCGTACCGCCCCGACAAGGCCGCGCAGGTGCAGCCGCTGCTGCGCGAGCTGCTGCGCACGATGCGCGACTGGACGCCGCGATGAGCCCGCACGGCCGCCCGAAGGGCTCATGCCCCCGCTCGGCGGGGAGGCGCGCAGCGCCAGGGGTGCACCAATGACGGCGCAGCGCTACTGGGCGCCGGCCGCCTGGATCGAGGGCGGCTGGCGGCAGTCCGTCGTGCTGGAGGTCGACGCCCAGGGCCGCTGGTCGCACGTCGCCGCCGGCGTGCCGGCCCCGGACGACGCCGAGCGCCTCGCCGGCCCCGTGCTGCCGGGCCTGGTCGACGCGCACAGCCACGCGTTCCAGCGCGCGTTCGCCGGCCTGGCCGAGCGCCTCGACGGCGACGACGACGACTTCTGGAGCTGGCGCGACCGCATGTACCAGGTCGCCAACGCCGTCACGCCCGCGAGCCTGCGCGCGATCGCGGCGCACCTGTACGTCGAGCTGCTGCGCGGCGGCTACACGCAGGTCTGCGAGTTCCACTACCTGCAGCACCAGCCCGACGGCACGCCCTACGACGACCCGCTGGCGCTGTCGATGGCGCTGGCCGACGCCGCCGCCGACGCCGGCATCGGCCTGACGTTGCTGCCGGTGCTGTACGAGCGCGCCGGCTTCGCCGCGCCCGCGCTGCGGCCCGACCAGCGCCGCTTCCACGCCGGCGCCGCCGACGTCTGGCGGCGCAGCCGCGAGTTCGGCGCGCGCGTCGCGGCGGCGGGGGGCGCGTCGCCGGTGCCGTTGAACGCGGGCCTCGCGATCCACTCCGTGCGCGCCGCGGCGGCCGAGTCCATCGCCGAGCTGCGCCGGCTCGCGCACGAGTTCGACGGCCCGATCCACGTGCACGTCGCCGAGCAGCGCGCCGAGCTGCGCGACTGCGTCGCCGCCACCGGCAGGACGCCCGTCGCCTGGCTCGCGAGCCAGGGCTGGCTGGACGCGCGCTGGCAGCTGGTGCACGCCACGCACGTGGACGCCGGCGAGATCGCCGCGACGGCCGCCAGCGGCGCGGGCGTCGTCATCTGCCCGAGCACCGAGGGCAACCTCGGCGACGGCTTCACCGACGTGCCGGCGTGGCTGGCCGCCGACGTGGACCTGGCGCTCGGCTCCGACAGCAACGTCACGCGCAGCTGGCGCGAGGAACTGCGCTGGATGGAATACGGCCAGCGCCTGAAGCTGGAGCGCCGCAACGTCTGCGCGCAGCCGCGCGGCGCCACCGCCGCCCCGCGCGGCCGCGCCACGCGCCCGCAGCCCGACACCGCGGCCAGCCTGTTCGAGCGCGCCCGCGCCGGCGGCGGACGCGCGGCCGGGCATGCGTCCTGGGGCATCGCCGTCGGCGCGCGCGCCGACCTGCTGGTGGCCGACCCCGACGACGCCAGCCTGCTCGGCCTGCCGCGCGCGCGCTGGCTCGACGCCCTCGTCTTCTCCAGCCCCGGCCGGCCCTGGCGCGACGTGATGGTGGCGGGGCGCTGGGCGTTGCGCAATCACCACCACGCGCGAGTGCAGCGGATCGGCGCGGACTTCGCGCAGGCGATGCGCGGCCTCTGGGGCGAGTGAGGCGCGCATCACCGCCGCCGTCGGGTCGCCGGGCCGGCATGGCGATCCGCCGACGGCCTGCGGTCTCCCTGTGCGTGCCCGCCACGCACGGCTGATCGGCCGTCGCCCGGCCCCGTCGAGGAACCAACGGTCGCGCCGCGGGGTCGGATCCGTGTCTGCGGTGTAAAGCGCGTCGTCCCGTGCTCGACCTGCGCCGTTAAAGGCAGAGAATCATCGAACGCGCTGCGCGCGTTCCCGAAGGAGTACCGTCATGACCGCCCCCCGCTCTTCCGCCCTCCGCCGCTCGCTGGCCGTCGCCGTCGGCGCGCTGGCCCTCGCCTGCGGCGCCGCCCAGGCCGACCCGCACGGCGGCTGGCACGGCGGCGGCGGTGGCTATCACGGCGGCTATCACGGGGGTGGCTGGCATGAGGGCGCTCGCTGGAGCTACCGCGCCGGCTGGGGCTGGGGCTGGTGGGATCCGCTGTGGCCCGTCGGCGTCGGCCTGGGCATCGGCCTGGCCACCGCGCCCTACTCGTACTACTACGACAACCCCGGCTACGTCGTCGTCAACCCGGCGCCGTCCTACTACTACCCGCCCGCGCCGGTCTACGTGACCCCGCCCGCCGCCGCACCCGCGCCGGCGCCGCGCACGGCCGACCCGATCTTCTACCCGCGCAACGGCCAGAGCCCCGCGCAGACCGAGGCCGACCGCCAGGACTGCAACCGCTGGGCGACCACGCAGCCCAACGCGATGAACGACGCCAGCATCTTCCAGCGCGCGACCTTCGCGTGCATGGAAGGCCGCGGCTACACGGTGCGCTGAAGCGGCGCCCGCCGGCTCAGGCGAGGTCGCGCAGCGACAACGCGACCTCGACCGTTTCCTCGCCGCGGCGCAGCGTCATCGCGACGCGCGCGCCCGCCGGCGACTCCGCCAGCCGCTCGCGCAGCGCGGCCAGCCCGATCTCGCTCGCTGACGCGGCGCCGATGCGCACGATGACGTCGTCGACGCGCACGCCCGCCTGATCCGCCGGGCCGCCCGCCATCGCCGCCATCACGACGGCGCCCTGCGGGTGCGCGTTCACCCACAGCCCCGAACGATCGGCCGCGAACGGCCGCCCGGCGTCCGCGTTCGGCGCGAGGTGCACGACCCGGCGCGAATAGTCGAACGCGACGACGAAGCGGCACAGGATCTCGCCGCCGATGTTGCCGGCCACGTGCCGCATCGCCAGCGGGCCGTCGTCCGCCAGCGGCAGCCGCAGCACGGGGCCGTCGACGTGCAGGCCGCCCAGCGCCAGCCGTCCACCCCGAGCCAGCCGCCCCTGCGCCCGGCCGCCGATGCCCCAGCCGATGGTCGTCACGGCGCTCGCGCGACAGCGTTCGGCCAGCCCGTGTGCCTCGACGAAGGGCGCGTGCAGCACCAGCCCGCCGCGGTTTCCGGTGTCGAGCCAGAACTGTCCGGGCACGCCGTCGAGCACGCCCTCGACGCCCGGGAAGTGCCCGAAGAACGCGAGCGGCAGCGACTCGGCGGACGGTGGCGGCGCGAACGCCGCGGGGTCGGCCAGCAGCAGCTCGCGCCGCGCGTAGTCGACCTGCACCACGAGCCGCTTGAACAGCTCGACGCCCAGCACGCCATCCACCCGCAGGCCCTCGACCTCGTCGAAGCCGGGCATGTCGATCACGCGCAGCAGCTGGCGCTCGAGCGCGACGGCGCCGCCGACCTCCAGCCGCTCGACGCGCGCGAACCCGCTGCCCACCGACTGCGCGCCCGGCCCGCGCGCCTCCATCGCGCCGACGCTGGCCAGGCCGATGCGCCGCGCCGCGGCGCCGGCCACGAGGTTGACGCCGCCGGTGTCGAGCAGGAAGCGCAGCACGTGGCCGTCCAGCGCCACCGGCACGAACACGTGGTTGTTGACGACCTCGACCGCGACGCGCGCCTGCATCCCGTCGCCGACGAACGCGACGTCCGTGAACGCCTGGCCCGGCACGTCGAACGCATCGTGCGGCGGCGCGGCGTCGACCTCGACGGCCTCGACCAGCGTGACGCGGTCGAAGCGCGGGTCGCCGTTGCCGCTGGTCACGCGCCACGGCAGCGTCAGGCCGGCGACCGCGCGATGGTCGTCGAAGCGGCGCAGCGTCGGCTTGCCCAGTTGCTCCTGCACCAGGCGTTCGAGGCGGTGCGTGGCCGCGTCGAACCAGAGCTCGACCTCCTGCCCGCCCGCGGGCACGCAGCGCACGACGTCGAACGCGCAACCGTCGGCGTCGCGCCGGCCCAGCGACGCCGCGCTCGCCGGATGGCGCTCGGGCTGGAACCAGCCGCGCGCATGGATCCAGGCCTCGGTGGCGGCGGCGCGCCGGCCGGCCTCGGCGTCCTGCAGCACCACCTCGCCGTTGGCGCTGCGCTGCCAGGCGACGGCGCCGTCGAAGCCCGCGGCCATCGTGACCGGGCCCAGCGTGAGGCGCGTCGCGTGGCGCGCGGTCGGCAGATCGATCCACTGCTCGTACGGGCCCGACAGCCCGCCGGCCTGCGCGCGGCCGACCACGCGCAGCGTCCGCACGCGCGCCCACGCGGGGCCGCCCGCGGCCGCGAGCGCGCGGGCGAGGATCTGTTCGCAAGAGGGAAGTTCGTCGGTCATGCGGACTCCTGCGCGGCGCGACGGGCCGCGCGAGCGCCGCATTCTGGGCGCTTCGCGGCCGGCGGTGCTCGATATCCGTAGCGACTGCCTGCAATCCGCGGCGCGCAACATCGCCTTGACGCCGGGCACCTACAATATGGACATCGACAAGGCCGCGAAACGCGGCCCTGTGCCGGCGGATACCTCGAGACGTATCCGTCCGCCGGGCGATCGCCGAGCTTCCCCGGCAACCGCGTTCGCCGCATCGCGCGGGTCGTTCCCGCTGCGCTCACGCCTCCAGCCGGAACACGCCGACGATCTCGACCAGCCGCCCGGCCTGCGCGTTGAGGCTGTCCGCCGCGGCCGTCGACTCCTCGACGAGCGCCGCATTCTGCTGCGTCATGCGATCGATCAGGTTCACCGAATTCGCGAGATCGCCGAGGCCCGTCGTCTGCTGCCCCACCCGCTGCGCGATGCTGTCGAGGCTCGCGTGAACCGCCTGCACCCCGCCGACGATGACGGTCATCCGCTGTCCCACGAGGTGCGTCAACTCGTGGCTGCCGCGGATCTCGGCGACGCTGGCCGCGAGGAGCCCGCCGATCTCCCTGGCCGCCGTCGCGCAGCGCTGGGCCAGCTGGCGCACCTCGCCGGCGACCACGCCGAATCCGCGCCCGCTCTCGCCCGCGCGCGCCGCCTCGACCGCCGCGTTCAGCGCCAGCAGGTTGGTCTGGAACGCCAGGCCGTCGATGACGCCCACGATCTCCGACATGCGGGCGCTGCCGGCGGACAGGTGATTCATCCGGACAGCCAGGTCGTCCATCGCCGCCTGCCCGCGGTGCGCCGCGTCCGCGGCGTCGGATGCCAGCCCACTGGCGTCGCGTGATTCGGCGGCCGATTCGCACAGCGCGCCGTGCACCGAGTCCACCGTCGCGTTGGCCTGCTCGAGACGCGCGGCCGCCTGCTCGGTGCGATGGCCGAGATCGAGGTTGCCGGCGGCGACCTGCGCCGATGCGGTCGCCACGGCCGCGGCCGCTGAACGCACTTCGCCCAGCATGTCGATGAAGCGGATGCGCATGGCCTCGACGGCCTGCAGCATGGCGCCGATCTCGTCGCGCCCTCCCGGCGGCACGGGCCGCGAAAGATCGCCGGCGCCCACCCGGCCCAGCGCCGAGGTCACCGCGGCCAGCGGCCGCCCGACGCGCCGCCTCAGCAGCAGGTACAGGCCGGCGACCAGCGCCGCCGCGACGGCGCCGATCAGCATCAGGAACGGCGCGAGCGTGCGCCACTGGCCGCGCAGGGCCTCGGCCCCCGACGCCTCCCCGACGACCCAGTAGCCCGTGGCGTCGCTGCGATGCGCGACGGCGAGCCGCTCGCCGTCGACTATCCCCGTCGCGGCGTGGAACCCGGGCAGCGGCTTGCCGCTCGCGGCCTCGCGCAACGCGGCAGGCAGCGACTTCGCCCCGCCGGCGGCGTCGTCCAGCCGGACTCCGCGCAGGCGGGCAGGCGCCACGACCCGGGCCGGCTCGCCGTTGCGGCCGGGATCGACCACGTAGGCCGATCCCGACTCGAAGAACCGCGTGGCGTTCACGCGGCGCTCGATGGCGTCGTCGAAGTCCGTCAGGTTGAAGGCGACGTACAGCGCGCCGACGATCCGGTCCTGCAGGTCGCGAACGGGTTGCACGCGCTGTTCGAAGGAGTGTCCCAGCGCCAGGCCGCGGCCGACCCAGGTCTCGCCCCGCTGCAGCGACGCATAGGCGGGATGCCCCGGCGCGATGGCCCAACCGAGGGAGCGCTCGCCCCTGGCGTCGGTCAACGAGGTGCTGATCGCGACGAAACGCCCCCCTTGCGCCATCAGAACCGCGGCTTCGCCGCCGGTGAATTCCTTGAACTTGTCGCACGGCGCGTGGCGCTCGTTCAGCGGAATGCCGAGCTGGCTGAGTCGACCGGAGGCCTCGTCGAGGGAGAAGGTGCGCCCGAACTGGTCCGCGAACACCTTGGCGAAGCGCTCGACGAGCAGGCGCGCCGTCTGGTCCTGCGTGTCCAGCGAATCGGCGACCGATGCCGCGCGGGCGTCCATCCACGCCACGGTTCGCTCCCGCGCCTGCGCCAGCAGCATCGCCGTCATCGCGGCGCAGATGCCGCCGAGCGCCACGAGCAGCACGGCGCCGGCAAGCAGCGCGACCGAGCGCGCCAGGGAGGTGGGCGGCGCCGGTGCGGCAAGACCGGTGGACGCGGGGGATGGCTTCATGGTGAGTCTCCGTCGAACGTGATTGATTTCCGATTGATGCTATTTTCTTGTTGTGATTGTCATTGATTGATTTATTATCAGCACAACCTCATCCGTCGTAACGCAGGAGAAAGACCGTCATCTGCCCAAAGATGATCGCTTTACGCCATGAGGCCATGTAAAGACATCTTTCAATCACATCATACGGAGACAATCATGACGACGTCCTTGCGACCCCTTTCCGTGCTGGCTCTCGCACTCCTGGCGAGCGCCGCCCGGGCCGGCGAACCCTCGGTCAACATCTACGGCTTCGTCGACGTCGCCGTCGGCAAGGAGGCGGGCCAGAGCGGCACGCACCTGCTCGACGACGCCGGCAGCCGGCTGGGCTTCAAGGGCGAGCAGGACGTCGGCCACGGCCTGACGGCGTCGTTCCAGATCGAGGCCCGCTTCACCCCGCAGACCGGCGAGGCCTCGACGCCTTTCTGGAAGGGCGGTGCCTATGGCGCCCTCGCGGGCGACTTCGGCAAGGTCATCGCCGGCCGCTGGTGGTCGCAGGCCTTCCTGAAGTCGCAGTTCGCGGCCGATCCGTTCGGCGAAGCGACGGTCGGACTGAACTACGGCACCGTCGGCTGCGGCGGCGGCACCTGCGTCGGCGCGTTCTGGGTCAACAACAGCGTGTCGTACGAGAACAGCTTCGGGCCGGTGTCCGTGGGCGTGCAGGTCGCCGAGAAGCCGGCCTCGGGCGGCAACAGCCCAGTCAACGGCGGGGTCAGCTTCGCGCAGGGCGGGCTGTACGTCGGCCTCGGCTACGAGAAGTCCGGCCAGGGCGACGCCTCGTGGAGCAGCGGCACCGTCAACTACGACTTCGGCGCCGCCAAGCTGTACTCCGGCTACGGCACCGGCAAGGACAACGCGGGCGCCAGCCACCGCAACGCGATCGTCGGCATCGACGTGCCCATCGGAGACGGCCACCTGATCGGCGCCTACGACCAGCATCGCGTCGCGGGCGTGACGGTGACCTCGAAGGCCGCGCTCGGCTACCAGTACAACCTGAACAAGAACGCGAAGCTGTTCGCCACGATCGCCGACGACGCCAAGGCGGCGGCGAACAAGACCGGCTACGACCTCGGGCTCATCTACAGCTGGTAAGGCCGAACGGGCCGCCCCGTGGATCGGGACGGCCCTCGCGACGCCGCGAGGCGCGGTGGCGCGAACGCCCTGGGCGCCGCATACCGCCGCAGCGGGATTCACGACGCCGTCGCACCCACCCCCGGAAGCGTGATGCGGAACGCGCAGCCGCCGTCGGGCGGGCTGTCGACGCAGATGGCGCCGCCCATCGCCTCCACCAGTTCCTTGCTGATCAGCAGGCCCAGGCCATGCCCCTTGACCTTGGAGCGCTCGGCGCCCAGACGGTCGAACGGCTGGAACAGGCGCTCGCGCTGGGCGGCGGTCAGTCCGGGGCCGGAATCACGAATGGCGATCTCGACATCCTCGCCGCCCTGCACCGACACCCAGACATGGCCGGCATCGACGTTGTACTTGACCGCGTTGGACAGCAGGTTGACGAGCACCTGGCGCAACCCGCATGCATCGGCGCGCACCAGTGTCAGCGACGGCGCCTGGACGTCCACGCAGATGCCCCGCGTGCGGGCCGCGGGCTCGACCAGCCGGATCGCCTCGTCGAGGGTGCGCAGCACGTCGTGGGATTCGCCGCGCCGGTGCAGGCGGCCTTCCGCCAGGGGCCCCAGCGACATCAGGGTGTCGATGACGTCCGCCATGTGCCAGCCCGCGAACGCGATGTGGCCGACCCATTCCTCCACCGCCGGATCGGCCGGACTGGCCCGACGATCGTTGGACCGGACCAGCTCGGCGAACCCCACGATCGCGTTGAGCGGACCGCGCAGCTCGTGCGCGATCTTGCATACCAGCATCCAATGCGCGCGATTGCCGGCTTCGGCCTGCTCCTTCGCGTGACGCAGTTCACTCACCTGAAGGCGCAACACCTTCAACTCTTCGCCCGTTGCCGTCTTGCACATACCCGCCTCCAGCGAGATGCATGCTCAGCCGTCTTCGCTGCCCTGGGTCATGCCCGCGGCACAGCCAGTCGCCGCCTTGCAGATTTCAAGGAAATCTCCCGCGCGCTGCGAGGCGCCGCCGACGAGCACGCCGTCGACGCCGGGACAAGCCATGATGGCCCTCGCGTTGCGCGGATCCACGCTCCCTCCATACAAGCGACGCACTTCACGCACGTCGCGTTGTCCATGGAATCGCAGGACGTGCTCGATGAATCCGTGCACGTCCTCGATCATTCCCACCGACGCCGTCCGCCCGCTGCCGATGGCCCAGACGGGCTCGTACGCCAGGACGACGGCGCCCAGGCTGGCGCCAAGCGCCGCGACCAGGCGCTGCAGCTGGCGCCGCAGCACCTCCTCGGCGCGATGGTCGTCGCGTTCCTCGGCGGTCTCGCCGATGCAGACGATCGGCGTGATCCCGGCGTCCAGCGCGCGCCGCGCCTTGGCCGACACGTCCGCATCGGTCTCGCCACGTCCGTGCCGTCGTTCGGAGTGGCCCACGATCACGAAGCGCGCCCCCGTGGCCCGGACCATCGCCGCGCTGACGTCGCCCGTCGAGCGGCCGTCGTCCGCCGCGGAACAGTCCTGCGCGCCCCAGCGCAGCGGGGTGCACCACCAGGCCGCCTGCGCCGCCATCAGCAACGGATGCGGCACGCAGACCGCCACCTCGCAGCGCCCGCCCAGCGCGGGCAATTCGCCGCACGCCTGGGCCGCGAACGCCTGGACACGGGCGACGTCGCCCGTCATCTTCCAGTTGCCGACGACCAGCTTGCCCGGGTTCATTGGAGGAACTTTCCGTCGCGCGAGAACACGGTGAGGTCCACCTGCGCCGGCGTGCGGCGATCGCTCTCGCCCGGCGTGAATGCCGCCAGGAAGCCGCCCAGGTCCCGCGGCGGCTGCACGGCGAGCGCCTCGGCGATCTGCGCGGGTGCGAATCCGCGCGCGCCGCGCAGCGCATCCACCAGCAGCCCCGTCGCGACATAGGCCTCCATGGCCGGGAAGGAGGGCTGCAGCGCATGGTGCTGGCAGAACGCCTGGAAGCGGCGCCCCACGAGCGAGGCGGACGACCAGGGAAACGGCATCACCTGCGTCACCGACACGCCTGTCGCGAGCGGCCCCAGACGCTCCATCAGCGCGTCGCCGCCGACGGTGGACAGGGTGTAGAACAGCCCGGTGAACCCGCCGCGACGCACCGCGTCGACGAAGCGGGCGGAGGCGACGTAGTCCGCACCCACCAGGACCGCCTCCGGCCTGCCGGCCAGCACCGACGACACGGCGCCGGTCAGGCTGTACGCCCCGCCGTCGTGGTCGACGCTGGAGATCGAGGCGACCTGCCGTCCCTGCGACTCCGCCGCCGCCATCAAGGCATCGCGCAGCTCCCAGCCCTGCGAGTTGTACTCCGTCAGCAGCGACAGCCGCTCGATGCCGATCAGGCGCGTGTGCCGCGCGATGAACCGGATCTCGTCGACATGGCCGGCACGCACGTTGAAGACCCAAGGAAACACGCCCGACCGCAGCTCCTGCGAGCCGCTCATCGCCGCGACGTAGGGCAGGCCTTCCTCGCGCGCCCCGCGCGGGCCGGCGCGATGGGCCCCGGCGCCGACGAACCCGAACAGCAGCGACACGCGGTGTTCGGACGCCAGCAGCTTCACGTTGACGGCCGTCCGCTCCGGACTGTTCTCGTCGTCCATGGTCACCAGCTCCAGCCTGCGGCCGGCGACGCCGCCCTGCGCGTTCGCATCCTCGAGCACGGCGCGAGCGGCGTCGCGGAACGCGAGGCCCTGGCGCGCGAGCGGCCCGCTGACGGGCGCGGACTGGCCCAGGCGGATCGGCGCGCGATCCGCGCCGGCGGCCAGCGCCCGCTCCGGCCCGGAGGCCAGCGCCCACGATGCCGCCGCGATGGCGGTGCCGGCAAGAGCCTGTCGCCTGCGCATAGCCGCCTCCCTACCAGCGCAGCGCGGACGTGTGGACGGGCGCGTCCCACAGCCCCCGCAGCTCGTCGTCCAGCAGGGTCACGGTCAGGGAAGCGCCCGCCATCTCCAGCGAGGTCGTGTAGTTGCCGACCAGCGAGCGCACCGGCGAAAGGCCCGCCGAGCGCAGACGCGAGAGCGCGCTGTGGTGCAGCAGGTACAGCTCCATCAGCGGGGTGCCGCCGAAGCCGTTCACGTGCAGGATCAGCTCGCGGCCGCGCTCAGGCCTCAGGTCATCGAGGATGGCGGCGAGCAGCTCGTCGACGATCGCGTCGGCCGGCTTGATCTTCTCGCGCCGGCGCCCGGGCTCGCCATGGATGCCGACGCCGACCTCCATCTCGTCGTCGCCGATGTCGAAGGTCGTCCGCCCTGCGGCCGGCACCGTGCAGCTCGTGAACGCCAGCCCCATGGACGCCGTCGCGCCGTTCACGCGGTCGCCGACCTGCTTGCACTCGTCCAGGCTCGCCCCCAGCTCCGCCGCCGCCCCGACGATCTTCTCGACGATGACCGTGCCCGCGACGCCGCGACGCCCGGTCGTGTGCGTCGAGTTCTCGACGGCGACGTCGTCGTTGACCAGCACCGTCGCGTTCTCGATGTCGAGCATCTCCGACGCCATCTGGAAGTTCATGAAGTCGCCGGCGTAGTTCTTCACGATGAACAGGATGCCCTTGCCGCCGTCGACGGCCGAGGCCGCCGCGAGCATCTGGTCCGGCGTCGGCGAGGTGAAGACCTGGCCCGGACACGCCGCGTCGAGCATGCCGCGCCCGACGAAGCCCGCATGCAGTGGCTCGTGTCCCGAGCCCCCGCCGGATATCAGCGCGACCTTGCCCGGCGTCTTGTGCCGGCGGGCGACGAACGTGGGTTCGAACTCGACGCGAATCAGTTCCGGGTGCGCCGACACGAGGCCGGACAGGGACTCGCGCATCACGTCATCGATGTCGTTGACGAACTTCTTCATACGGCCTCCTGCTTGAGATCAGGTTGCGAGACAACGCCACACACCGCCGCGATCGCGACTTCGCAGGTCTTGCAACCGGGGTCGATGTGGCCGAGCGCGCGTTCGCCGAGGAAGTACGCGCGCCCCTTGGTGGCGATCATGTCCTTGGTCGCCAGCATGTTCTGGCGGGCCTCGTCGGGCATCTGCGCGCAGATGTCGGCGAGCGCCGCGTCCTCGTCGACGAGCCGCGTCAGCAGGCGCGCCGCCGGGATGAGCACGTCGAGCATGGTCTTCTCGCCGACGTCGGCCTTGCCGCGCAGCTTGATCGCCTCGACGCCCGCGGCGAACGCCGCGGCGAAGTCGTGCCGCTCCGGCTCGACGATGCCCTCGAGCGTCCGGCCCATGGCCAGGAAGAAGCTCGCGATCAGCGGGCCCGAGGCGCCGCCGATGGTGCCCAGCAGCTTCACCCCGATCTTCTGCAGCGCCTCCGAGGGCATCAGCCCGGACAGGTCCGGGGCCAGGCCGGCCACGACCTCGCAACCGCGACGCACGTTGATGAAGTGGTCGCCGTCGCCGATCGCGCGATCGAGCAGCTCGATGTCGGCCTCGTGCGACAGGATCGCCTGCTGGACGGCGAACGCCGACCGGATGATGAGCGTGGTGTTCATGATGAGGTACTCCCTTCAGGTATCCAGGCGCCGGCCATCGGCATCGAAGCGCAGGCAGTTCTTGAGCGGAAACGAGATGCGCACGGGGTCACCGGGCGCGAAGGCGCGATCCATCACGCGGCGGATCCGCACCTCCACGCCACCGCGTTCGGCGACGACGAGGTGCTTCACGAGCGAGCACTCGACGACGTCGAAGTGCGACGGACCGTCGCCCGGCGCGAGTTCCACGTCCTCGGGCCGGATGCCGACGTGGGCGGTGCGCGGGTCGACGCTGCCCTCGAACCAGCTCGCCGGCAGGACGTTGAACGCGGGCGATCCGAGGCGCTGCGCGACGTGCAGCGTGCCGGGCTTGTCGTAGATCTCGCGCGGCGTTCCCACCTGCCGCACGCGGCCCTCCTCCAGGATGGCGATGCGGTCCGCCAGCGTCGTGGCCTCGACCTGGTCGTGCGTCACGTACAGCACCGTCGCGCCGGTGCGGCGCTGCAGGGCCTTGAGTTCGGCGCGTAGTTCCTCGCGCAGCTTGGCGTCGAGCGAGGACAGCGGCTCGTCCATCAGGAAGACGCGCGGTTCGCGCACGAGGGCGCGGCCGATGGCCACGCGCTGCATCTCGCCGCCGGACAGCGCCGTCGCCTTGCGCCCGAGCTTGCCCGCCAGGTGCAGCGTCTCGGCGACGCGCTCGACGCGCCGCTTCACCTCGCCGGCGTCCACGCGACGCATGGCGGACCGCAGCGGGAACGCGATGTTGTCGAAGACCGTGAGGTGCGGATAGAGCGAGTACTGCTGGAAGACGAAGGCCACGTCGCGCGGCGCGGGCGGCAGGTGCGTGACGTCCTGGCCGTCCATCAGCACGCGGCCTTCGTCGGGCGTCTCGAGGCCCGCCGCGAGGCGCAGCGTGGTGGTCTTGCCGGCGCCGCTCGGGCCCAGCAGGACGAAGAACTCGCCGTCGCGCACGTCGAGGTCCAGCTCCGAGACGGCGGTGACCGCGCCGAAGCGCTTGGTGGCGGACTGCAGCGTCAGGCTAGACATGGTGCTTCTCCGCGTGGCGGGCGAGCGTCGCGGCGCTCGGGATGAGTTGCTCGGAGCTCGCGTCGAACAGGACGGCGCGCCAGGCGTCGAACGTGATGCCGACGGCGTCGCCCACGGTCGGGGCGTCCTCCTTGCCCACCAGCGCGCACACGTTGCCTGCCGCGGTGGCCAGGCTCGCGACCCAGTGGGAGCCGAAGTACTCGACCTGCGCGACACGCGCGGGGATGCCTTCGCCCGCCGGCCGCAGGCTCACGTGCTCCGGGCGCACGCCCAGCAACGCGCGCTGCACGCTGGCGCGCGGCCTCGGCACGGTGACGGCGGTGCCGGCCACCCGGACGGTGTCCCGGTCCGCGGTCACCGGCTCGTCGAGCGGCAGCAGGTTCATCGCCGGCCGGCCGATGAAGCGCGCCACGAACAGGCAGGACGGGAAGTTGTAGACGCCCTCGGGGGTGTCCGACTGCAGGATCTCGCCCTGGTTCATGACGACGATGTGGTCGGCCAGCGCCATCGCCTCGTTCTGGTCGTGCGTGACGAAGACCGTGGTGGTCTTCAGGCGGTCGTGCAGCCTGCGCAGCTCCACGCACATCAGCTCGCGGAACTCGGCGTCCAGCGTGCCGAGCGGCTCGTCCATCAGGAAGGCCTTGGGCTGGCGCACGATGGCGCGGCCCAGCGCGACCCGCTGGCGATCGCCGCCCGACAATCCGCCGATCCGGGCATCGAGCAGGTGCTCTATGCGCAGGATGGCGGCGACTTCGGCGATGCGCCGGTCGATCTCGCCGCGGGCCAGGCCCTCGTTGCGCAGCGGGAACTCGAGGTTCTCCCGCACGCCCATGTGGGGGTAGAGCGCGAACAGCTGGAAGACCATCGCGATGTCGCGCTCGCGCGGGCGCCGCCAGGTGACGTCCTCGCCATCGAGCAGGATCTGGCCCGAGCTGGGGTACTCCAGGCCCGCGATCATCCGCAGCGTGGTCGTCTTCCCGCAGCCCGAGGGTCCCAGCAGGACGACGAAGCGGCCGTCCTCGAGGACGAGGTTGGAATTCTTCACCGCGACGAAGTCGGAGAAGCTCTTGCGCAGCTGGTTGATCTGGATTTCGGCCATGACGGGCTCACTCCGGCAGCTTGCCGGCGATCGAATAGCCCACGACGCCGGCGAGCAGCACCGTGAACGAGTACGAGTACGCCGCGAGGGACAGGGGCTGGGTCAGCATCACGAGGCCGATCGCGATCAGCGCGGCCGTCGTCCGCTCCCAGGGCGCGCGACGGAAGAAGTGCTTGATGTTCATTTGCGGATCGCTCCGAACGTGATGCCGCGCAGCAGGTGCTTGCGCAGGACGACCGTGAAGAACAGCACCGGCAGCAGGAACAGCGTCGTGCCGGCGGCCATCGCCGGCCAGTCGAGCCCGCCCTCGCCGATGATGGTGGGGATGAACGGCGGAGAGGTCTGCGCCGTGCCGCTGGTGAGCAGCAGCGCGAAGGCGTACTCGTTCCAGGCGAAGATGAGGCAGAAGATCGCCGTGGTCGCGATGCCGGTCGCCGCCTGGGGGAGCACCACCTTCAGGAACGCCTGCCAGCGCGTGTAGCCGTCGACCATCGCCGCCTCTTCGTACTCGCGCGGGATCTCGTCCATGAACCCCTTGAGCAGCCAGACGGACAGCGAGAGGTTGACCACCGTGTACAGGAGCACGAGGCCCAGGTGCGTGTCGCTGAGGCCGACGCCGCGGAACATCAGGTAGATGGGGATCGCGACGGCGATCGGCGGCATCATCCGCGTCGACAGGATGAAGAAGAGCCAGTCGTCGCGGCCGGGCACCCGGAAGCGCGAGAACGCATAGGCGGCCAGCGTTCCCAGCACGATCGACAGCAGGGTGGATCCGAACCCGATGATCAGGGAGTTCAGGTAGCGATCCGCGAACCGGGACGGGCCGGCCAGCACCATCTGCTCCTTGCGCACGAGCTCCTCGTACCACGTCGCCGGCGGCGGCAGCGCCGCGAGCGCGTCGGGCGCGACGCGGGAGCGCGTCGTGAACAGGTTCACGTAGCCGATCAGCGAGGGCGCCGCGACGATCCTGGGCGGGTAGGCGATCGCGTCTTCCGGCGAGCGGAAGCCCGTCATGATGATCCACACGAGCGGGATCAGCGAGAGCACGCCGTAGACCGCGACCATGACGCCGGCGACCCAGCGGGCACGCGCGCTCGGCTCGAGCGGATGCCGGGGAACGGCGGACGTGGCTTGCGCGATGGCGGCGTCGTCGACGACCGCCGCGATGCGGGGCGCTTCCCGTTGCAGTACGGTGTTCATCTTTGCTTCACCTTCTCGAGGAACTTCACGGCGACGAGCGACAGCCCGTAGACCGCGACGAAGAGGATGATCGCGAGAGCCGATGCGTAGCCGGTGCGCCACTTCTCGAACGCCTCGCGCTTGAGCGTGATCGACGCGAGCTCGGTGACGGAGCCCGGCCCGCCGCTGGTGAGCTGGTCGACGAGGTCGAACATCTTGAAGTTCTCGATGGTCCGGAACAGCAGCGCGAGCACGATGAAGGGCATCACCATCGGCAGCGTGACGCGCCAGAAGCGGGTCCATTCGGACGCCCTGTCGATCTCCGCCGCCTCGTAGAGGTAGGGCGGGATGGAGCGCAGGCCGGCGAGCAGCAGCAGCATCACGTACGGCGTCCACATCCATGTGTCGACGAGGACGATCGCCCACGGCGCCAGGCTGGAGTCCGCCAGCATCGAGAGGTCTTCGGGCGCGCCGAACAGGCGCAGCATCTGGTTGAAGATCCCGTACTGGGGCTGGAAGAAGTACTTCCAGAACGTGCCCACGACGGCGGGGGCCAGCATCATCGGCAGCAGGATCGCGGTGCTCCAGAACCCGTGCGTGCGGAAGCGCCGATTGAGCATGAGGGCGAGCCCGAAGCCGAGCAGCAGCTGCAGCGTGATCGAGCAGACCAGGAAGCGTGCCGTGGCCTGCAGGTGGGCCCAGATCTCCTCGTTGCCGAGCACGCGGCGGTAGTTCTGGATGCCGATCCACACGAGGTCCGCGCCAGGGTGGTTGGCCCGGTAGTTCGTCAGCGACAGCAGGATCGTCCAGAACAACGGGAAGATGTTGAACGCGAGCAGCAGGACGATGGTCGGCGTGACGAACAGCCAGGCCATGCCGCGGTCGGACAGGCCGCGCCGGGTCCATTGGAGGTGTTGCATGATGGGAACCTGAGGAAAAGAGCGGGACACGCGGTCCGGCGGGCGGCGTCCGGGGACGACCGCACGGGGCAGCGGGGCAGCCGAGGTTGCCGTCGCGGCCCGCTCGCGCAGAGCCGCGCATCCCGCAAAGGCCGTTGCCTACTTCAGCTTGCCGTCCTCGCGGAAGGTTTCTTCCCAGTCCTTCTCGAGCGAATCGAGGGCGGCCTGCGGCGTGCCCTTGCCCGCGACCACATAGTCGTGCACGCGCGACTGCATGGCCTCGAGCAGCGCGGCGTAGCTCGGCTCGGCCCAGAAGTCCTTGACCATCTTCATCGAGTCGAGGAACACCCTCGCGTAGGGCGTGCTCTTGTCGAACCCCGGCGCGTTCAGCACCGAGCTCAGGCAGGTGAAGCCGCCGGCGTCCCACCACTTCTTCTGGACGGCCGGTTGCGCGAACCACTTCATGTACTCCAGCGCCATGTCCTTCTTGTCGGAGTACTTCACGACCGAGATGCCCTGCCCGCCCAGCATCGCGAACTGCTTGTCGCCGCGCGGGATCGGGAAGAAGCCGGTCTTGTCGCCGCCCACCTGCGGATCCTTCGCGATGCCCGGGAAGAAGGCGATGAACTGCATCTGCATCGCGACCTGGCCGGACTTGTAGGCGTCCAGGTTCTCGGTCATGTACGCGTTGGAGTGCCCGGGCGGCGTGCAGCAGTCGTACAGCTCCTTGTAGAACTGCAAGCCCTTGACCGCGCCGGCGCTGTTGACCCAGCCCTTCATGTCGTACGGCTTCTTCGGGTTGGAATATTCGAACCCGTAGGCGTACATCGTGTTGGTCACGCCCATCGTGATGCCCTCGGAGCCGCGCTCGGTGTAGAGCGCCGCGCCGTAGACCTTCTTGCCGTCGATCACGCGGCCCTGGAAGAACTCGCCGATCTGCTTGAACTCGGGCCAGGTGGCCGGCGGCGCGAGGTCGTGGCCGTACTTCTTCCTGAACTCGGCCTGCAGTTCGGGGCGCGCGAACCAGTCCTTGCGGTAGCTGAAGGCGACGGCGTCGCCCATGGCCGGCAGCGCCCAGTAGTTGGGCGTGCCCTTCGGCCACTCCGAGTAGCCCAGCACCGTGGCGGGCATGAAGTCCGACATCTTGATGCCGTTCTTGTCGAAGAAGTCGTTGAGCTTGACGTAGTGGCCCTCGGTGGCGGCGCCGCCGATCCACTGGCTGTCGCCGATCAGCAGGTCGCAGAGCTTGCCCTTGGAATTCAGCTCGTTGAGCATGCGCTGCGCGTAGTTCGGCCAGGGCACGAACTCGTATTTCATCTGGATGCCGGTCTTGGCGGTGAAGTCCTTCGAGAGCTCGACCAGGGCATTGGCGGGATCCCACGCGGCCCAGCACAGCGTGAGTTGCTTCTGGTCGGCGGCTTGGGCGCCCGTGCACATCGCTGTGCCTAGGAACGCGGCGACGGCCGCGGCAGCGGCCTTCTTCGAGGTGGTCATCAGCATGTCTCCTGTTGATCGAAAGGGCGGTTCGTCGACCGCTGATGGTCAATGTATCGCAATCAAAAAATAAATCAAGCAATAAAGACGTCAACATCATGGACAGTTTTTGCGATCGGTTCCGGCCGCCGGCCGGGCGTTCCGGCCAGCTCGACAGTACCGAGGCCGGGTTGGCGCCTCCCGGGTAGCGCCATCCCGCCCGGATCGGCGACAATGCGATGTATTTACTTGTTCAGCCGATCCCGCCGCCCCATGGCGAATCCACTCACCATCGCCCAGATCGCAGAGGCCGCCGGTGTCAGCACCGCGACGGTCGACCGCGTGTTGAACGAACGCGCCGGCGTGAACCCCGCCACCGTCGGCAAGGTGCGCGAAGCGATCGCGACGCTCGGCGGCGGCACGCCGGCACGGGGACGTCCGCGCTCCAGCAGCAACTACCGGTTCGGCTTCGTCCTGCCGTCGGCGCGGCGCGGCTTCTTCGACCAGGTCGATCGCGTCATCGCGCAGACGGCGGGCGAGTTCCGGCACCAGCACATCACCGAGGTCACGCATCGCCTGCCCGCCGCGGACGTGAACCAGTTCGCCGCGGAGCTCAACAAGCTGTCCGATCTGGACGGCCTGGCGCTGATCGCGCCCGACCTTCCACCCGTCAAGCTCGCGATCAACGAGCTCGTGCGCGCCGGCGTGCACGTCGTCACCCTGTTCTCCGACGTGCCCGGCTCCATGCGCGCCACGGCCATCGGCGCCGACAACCGCGCCGCGGGCCGGACGGCGGGCCTGCTGATCGGCAACTCGCTGCCGCGCGGGCCCGGCCGCACCTGCGCCCTGCTGTCCCCCGCGACCCGCTATGCGGCGGAGATCGATCGGCGCATCGGCTTCCAGCAGGTGATGGAGGAACGCTTCCCGGACGCCGCCGTGATGCGCCTGTTCGAGATGCCCGAAGCCGACGATGCCGCGCACGACATGGCGCGCGAGATGCTCGCCTCCGTGGAAGGCGATCTCGCCGGGGTCTACAACGTGGGTCCGGGCTCCTTCGGCGTCGCGCGGGCCCTCGCCGAGATGAAGACGCCGCGGCCGCCGATGTTCGTCGCCAACGACCTGCTGGAGGTGCACCGCACCATGCTGATGTCGGGCGCGCTCAGCTACGTGATCAACCAGGACCTGTACAGCGCGATCAGCACTGCGAGCCGCGTGCTCAGAGGCTTGTGCGACGGCGTGCGCGGAGCCCTGTCCGTCGGCAACCCGCGGGTGGAGATTCTCACCTCGGAGAACCTGGCGTGACATCTCGCCACGCGAGCGCCAGAATGACGTTTCCGCCAGAGGGTGCCATGAAGAAGTTCATCGGGTTCGCCGAAGATTTGGTGCACGACGCCACCGATGGCCTGGTGATGGCGCACCCCGATCTCCTGGCGCTGAACCGCAATCCGCTGTTCGTCCATCGGCGCCAGCCCAAGCAGGACCGGGTCGCGGTCGTGAGCGGCGGCGGCTCCGGCCACGAGCCGCTGCACGTGGGCTATGTCGGCTTGGGCATGCTGGATGCGGCGTGCCCCGGGCAGGTGTTCACTTCGCCGCACCCCGACCAGATCGCCGCGGCCGCCGAGCGCGTGCATGCGGGCAAGGGCGTGCTGCTGGTCGCCAAGAACTACGCGGGCGACATGCTGAACTTCGAGAAGGCCACCGAAATGCTCGCCATCGAGCATGCGCTGGTCGTGGTGGACGACGACGTCACCATCGGCAGCGGGCCTCCGGCGGCCGGCCGGCGCGGCATCGCAGGAACGCTGGTCGTCGAGAAGATCGTCGGCGCCGCCGCGGAACGCGGCGACGACCTGCGGCGCTGCCAGGCGATCGGCCAGCGCGTGAATGGCTGCACGGCGTCGATGGGTGTCGCGTTCACCGCCTGCGTCGTGCCCGAGGCGGCCGCGCCCACCTTCGAGATCGGCCCCACCGAGATGGAAGTGGGCGTCGGCATCCATGGCGAGCCCGGCCGCTACCGCCGCGAACTGATGCCTGCGGAGGACATCGTCGAATTGCTGCTGGATGGCATCCTGCGGGACCTCCATCCGGCTCCCGGCCAGGAACTTCTCCTGCACGTGAACGGTTTCGGCGCGACGCCGATGATCGAGCTGTACCTGCTGAACAAGCTGGCCACGCAGGCCCTGCGCGACCGCGGCCTGGCCGCCGCCCGCTGGCTCGTCGGCAACCACACCACCTCGCTGGACACCGCCGGCGCCTCGCTCACCGTCACCGTACTGGACGACGAGCTGAAGGCGCTGTGGGACGCGCCGGCCTGCACACCGTCGTTGCGCCGGGGGCTGTGAACCGCCCCTCCGCATCAACGCTGCCTCGCTGTCTTTTGATCGATATGCGGGTTTTCTCGGGTCGACTTCTGTAACCTTCGTCGCGAAACGGGTCTTGGCGCTGCGCGACACTGCATCCGTTCCCACGACCAACCCGATGGAGCCTGCCATGTCCCTTCGCATCAACGACACCGCCCCCAACTTCACGGCCAAGACCACCCAGGGCACGATCAACTTCCACGACTGGATCGGCGACAGCTGGGCCGTCCTGTTCTCGCACCCGAAGGACTTCACGCCGGTCTGCACCACCGAGCTGGGCTACATGGCCAGGATCGAGCCCGAGTTCACCAAGCGCAACACCAAGATCATCGGCCTGTCGGTCGACCCCGTGGAAAGCCACGGCAGCTGGGTGGCGGACATCGAGGAGACGCAGGGCGCCAAGGTCAAGTACCCGATGATCGGCGACACCGACCTCGCGGTGGCCAAGCTCTACAACATGCTGCCCGCCGACGAGGCCGGCACCTCGGAAGGCCGCACGCCGGCCACCAACGCCACCGTCCGCTCGGTGTTCATCATCGGCCCGGACAAGAAGATCAAGCTGATGCTCACCTACCCGATGACCACCGGCCGCAACTTCGACGAGATCCTGCGCGTGCTGGAGTCGATGCAGCTGACGGCGCAGCACAAGGTGGCCACGCCGGTGAACTGGAAGAACGGCGACGACGTCATCATCACCACGGCCGTGACCAACGAGGAAGCCGCCGTCAAGTTCCCGGGCTACAAGACGATCAAGCCCTACCTGCGCACCACCAAGCAGCCGTCCTGATCGCCATCGACGGCGGCCCGCCCGTGTTCGGCGACCTGATCTTCCGCCAGCTGTTCGACGCCGCGTCGTCCACCTACACCTACCTGCTCGCCTGTCCCGGGACGAAGGAGGCGGTGCTGATCGACACGGTGTTCGAGCAGCACCTGCGCGACCGCGCGCTGGTGGAGGAGCTGGGCCTGAAGCTGGTGGCCGTGCTGGACACCCACTGCCACGCCGACCACGTCACCGGCGCCTGGCTGATGCAGCAGGCCACCGGCTGCCGCATCGGCGTCTCGGCGCGCTACGGCGACCAGATGCAGGGCGCCGACCTGCGCCTGGACGACGGCGACCGCGTCGCCTTCGGCCGTCGCCACCTCGACGTCCGCGCCACCCCCGGCCACACCGACGGCTGCCTGACTTACGTCGCCGACGGCCGCCGCATGGCCTTCACCGGCGACTGCCTGCTGATCCGCGGCTGCGGCCGCTGCGATTTCCAGCAGGGCCACGCCGGCACGCTGTACCGCTCGATCACGCAGCAGATCTTCAGCCTGCCCGACGACTGCCTCGTCTTCCCCGGCCACGACTACAGCGGCCGCACGATGTCCTGCGTCGGCGAGGAGCGCGCGCACAACCCGCGCATCGGCGGCCAGGCCGACGAACGCGACTTCGTCGGCTTCATGGAGAACCTGCACCTGCCGCATCCCAAGCAGATCGCGGTGGCGCTGCCGGCCAACCTGCGTTCGGGACGGCCGGCGGACGGCCTGTTGCCGCGACTGGCCGACTGGGCCCCCGTGCGCCAGACCTACGCGGGGCTGATCGAGATCGAGCCGGACTGGGTGTCCGAGCACCTGCCGGACGTGCTGCTGCTGGACGTGCGACAGCACGGCGAGGTCGACGAACGCCTCGGGCGCATCGCGTCCGCGCGGCTGCTGCCGCTGAACGAGCTGAAGGACCAGCTCGCCGGGCTGCCGCGCGACCGGCCCATCGTCACGGTGTGCCATGCGGGCATGCGATCGGGGCAGGCGACCGTGCTGCTCAGGCAAGGCGGCTTCACGCGCGTGGCGAACATGCGCGGGGGGATGCTGCTGTGGCACCAGCTGGGCTTGCCGGTGGAGCACGGCGCGGCGGGCTGATCCGGCAGCGACGGGAAGTCCGGCTACTCGCGCCGCCCCGGCTCGGCGCCCGCGCGCGTGTGCAGCGCGACGTGCGTCAGGCCTTCGAACTGGCACAGGTCGAGCAGGTGCACGACGTCCTGGTACTGCACGCGGGTGTCGCCGTCGATGCGCACCGGCCGGTTCGGGTCCTGCTGCGCTGCGGCATGCAGGCGCTGGTGCAGGACGACCGTCGTCACGCGCTCGCGGCCCCAGTACACGTTGCCGCGCACGTCGACGCCGATGACGACCGGATCCGGCGCGGCGGTCTTCGCGTCGAAGCTGACGGCGGCGTCCGGCAGCGTGACCGCGATGGCCTTCTGCGGCTTGCCTTCGGCCTTGCTCTGGAACGAGGTCGCGACCATGAAGAACATCAGCAGGAAGAAGATGCAGTCGATCAGCGCGATCAGGCCGATCTCGGACTGCTCGTCGTCGCCGAGGTCGATGCGCATCAGACGCTCCCCGGCCGGACGCAGTCGTCCAGCACGCGGTCCAGCTGCTCCTCGAGCGCGAGCCCGCAGGTCGTCAGGCGGTGGCGGAAGTAGTGGTGCAGCGCGAGCGAGGGCAGCGCCACGCTCAGGCCCGCCGCCGTGTTGACCAGCGCCTTGGAGATGCCGCCGGCCAGCAGCGAGGCGTCGCCCATGCCGCCGGTGAACGCGATGACGTGGAAGGCCTCGATCATGCCGACGACCGTGCCGAGCAGGCCGACGATGGGGGCGACGGTCGCGACCACCGCCAGCGGATAGGCGCGCTGCTGCTCCAGCCGCAGCGCGCGCGACGCGATCTCGCCGGCGCGCGTGCCCAGCACCTCGGCGGGCCAGCGCGCGCGGTTGGCGACGAGAAAGCGCAGCGTCGCCGCGAGCACGCTGCGGTCGCCGGCCAGGCGCTGGGCGATCTCGTCGAAGCGGCCGGCGCGCCACAGCGGCAGGACGGCGTCGACCAGCCCGGGCGGAACGACCGCGGACGGGCGGAAGCGGTGCAGCCGCTCCAGCGTCACGGCGAGCATGAGCAGCGACAGCGCTGCGATCACCCAGATGCCGGCGCCGCCGGCGGCGAGTTGTTGGAGGAGATTGATCTGCAAGGGGCGGCTCGTGGTGGAAACGTGGAGGGGACTCGCCGTTCAGGACGAGACGACGACCGAGAAGAAGGCGCGCTCGGTGTCGTTGCTGAGCTTGAACAGCAGGCGGTGCGGGCCGCGCGCGAGATGCACGCGGCGCCGGCCCTCGGACAGCGAGAGGCTGGCGACGTCCTCGTCGCGGAAGAAGTACGGGTAGTGCAGCCACGGCTTGTCGCCGAGCGCGCCGACCCACACGAGGCGGCCGTCGAGCCACATCTTCGAGTCGTCGTCGGCCGCGATGGTGAGCCAGACGTCGCGCTCCTCGTCGACGCGCAGCTCGGTGGTCGCGTAGTACACGGCGTTGTCGGCCACGCCCGGCGGGATGAACGGGTAGAACCCGCGGCTCGCGTACTTCCAGGTGAGCACCTGCCCGCCCTGGCCGCGGTAGGCGCCGTCGAGGTCGACGTCTTCCTCGGGCGGATAGACCGTGTCGATCGAGGACTCGTGGCGGCCTTCGAACGGCCCGATCACGTACCAGCTGTCGATGTAGACGCGGGTCGCGAAGGTGCCGCCGGCGCCGAACATGCGGCCCGAGCCGGTGCGCACGGCGGCCGGGTCCACGGCCGGAGCGTCGACGTAATGGACCAGGTCGTGGCTGCCCGGGACCGGCGCCCGGGCCAGGTCGATGGCGCCGCCGCGCGCGGTGAGCGGGAAGTCCGCCGAGAGGTCGCGCGGGCCGCTGTCCTTCTCGTCGGCGATCTTGCCGCCCTCGACGCCCTTGACGCCTTCGCGGTTGACCGATCGCCCGCTCGCCGCGCCGTCGATGCCGACCCGGCCCTGCGCGTCACCGAGGCGGATCATCGACGCCAGCTGATCCTTGCGCGAGCGCAGGTAGCCGGCGGCGACCTGCTGCTGGCCGGTCGATCCCGACGCCGCGACCTGGCTCGCGGCGGCGTTGGCCACGTTCTGCGCGGCGATCTGCGCGCGCGTGGGCAGCACCACCGGCAGGCCGGTATTGCGCGCGGCGTTGCGGGCGCGCTGGCCATCGAGCTGGTCGCGCGCGCGGCGCTCGAGCGCGGCGACGATGTCGGCGGCCTTCGCTGCGCTCGCGGCCGGCGCGCGCGCCGCGGCCTGGGCGTCGATGACGCGCCGCGCCTCGGCCAGCGGCTGGCTCGTCAGCCGCGCGAGTTCCGCCGCGCGACGCGCACGATCCGCCGCGTCGATCGCGGCCGACAGCGCCCTGGCGCGCGCGACCAGCGCTTCGGGCGACGACACGTCGTCCGCCGGGGCCGACGCGCCGCCGGCGGCACCGTCCGCGGGCGCGCTCGCGCCGAGCTCGCGCGCGATCGCGTCGAGTCGCTGCACCCGCCGCTGCAGCTCGCGCGACTCGGTCGCCGCGACCTGGGCGTCGGCACGCGACGCGCGCGCGGCGGCGACGCGCCGTTCGTCCGCGGCGCCGAGCCCGGGCAGCACCGACAGCACGCCGATCAACGCCACATGGGCCGCGATCGCGAGCGTGAGATAGGGTCGGGCGACGGCCGCACGCCGGGCACGGCCGGCCAGCCGATCGCTCGCGACGAAGGCACGCGGCCCGTTCATGGCCGGCGGCGGATCGACGGTGGGCGGAAGCGACGCGTTGTTCAAGGCAGTGCCGGCCATGGGCGGCCGCAAGTGTGTCGGCCCGTTCGAGGCCTACGCCGCCACCCTGTCGCTCATCTTCCCCAACCACCGGTACAGCGCGATCGTCGCCGCCACGAAGCCCGCGCCGCCGAGCCACAGCCCCGCGGTCGCGAAGCTGTCCCCGACGAGGGCCAGCGGCGCATCCTTGCCGCTGAACACGGTCAGCGCCGCGATGGCCACGCCGAACAGGCCTTCGCCGACGATCATGCCGCTGGCCAGCAGCACGCCGAGCTGCTTGGCGGAGGCCGGCTTGGCCGAGGCTTCGGCGCGGCGCTCCCAGGTCCAGCCGACGAAGGCGCCGACGACCACCATCAGCGTCGTCGACATCGGCAGGTAGATGCCCAGTCCTACGGCCAGCGGCGGCAGCTGGACGTGGCTGCCGGGCCTGCGCAGGCGCTTGATCGCCTCGTCGGCGACGACGAGCACCACGCCCAGCAAGGCGCCCTTGCCGAGCAGGTTCCAGTCGAGGTCGCCGCCCAGCACGCCCTTGGCGAGTGCCGAGATCAGCGCGGCCTGCGGGGCGGCCAGGGCCTTGGCGGTGGCCCCCGGCGCGCCGGCGAAGCCGTAGGCCTTCTGCAGCAGGTCGAGCACCGGCGGGATCACGAGCGCGCCCGCGACGGTGCCGATGGCCAGCGCCACCTGCTGGCGCCACGGCGTGGCGTCGACCAGCTGGCCGGTCTTGAGATCCTGCAGGTTGTCGTTGGCGACGGTGGCCGCGGCGATGACGACGGCCGTGACGAACAGCGTGAAGGCCACCAGCGCCTGCGCGGCGCCCGCCGGCAGCATCGGCTTGACGACGAGCGCGATCAGCAGCGCGCAGGTGATGACGACGATGATGCCCACGCCCGAGAGCGGGCTGTTGCTCGAGCCGATCAGGCCGGCCATGTAGCCGCACACGGCGGCGACGAAGAAGCTCATCAGCGCGATGAACGCGATGCCGCCGGCCACGAGGATGACGCTGGCCGAGCCCAGGCCCGCGCCCGCGCTCATGTCCGCCAGCAGCCAGCCGATGGGCACCAGGCAGGCCAGCGTGACGCCGGCGACCCAGCCGATGGGCAGGTCCTGCTCGGTGCGCGGCAGCGTCGCGCCCTGGCCGGACTTGCGCACCCGCGACGCGGCCATCGCCGAGGCCAGGCCGCTGCCGACGGGCTTGACGAGCTTGACCAGCGTCCACACGGCGGCCACGGCGATGGCGCCCGCGCCGATGAAGCGCACCTGCTTGGCCCACACGTGGTTCGCGATGGCCGCCACGTCGGCGCTGCCGTCGAAGGGCAGCAGGCTGGTGAGCTGCGGCACGGCGCCGGCCCAGGCGATCAGCACGCCCACGAGCATCGCCACGCCGACCCACAGGCCGACCAGGTGGCCCACGGCCAGCAACGCCAGCGACAGGCCGAAGTCGACGCCGGTCGCCGCGTTGCTGCTGCGGCTCAGGCGGAAGAAACCCAGCACGTCGGCGGCGAACAGCTGCGTCGCGATGACCAGCTGGAACGCCGCCGAGACGATGCCGCCCCAGATGATGGCCAGCAGGCCGGCGCGATTCTCCGCCGCCGCGCCCTCGCCTTCGCCGGCGCCGACCTTGAGCACCTCGGCGCAGGCGACGCCCTCGGGGTACGGCAGGTCGGACGTCGTCACCAGCGCGCGGCGCAGCGGGATAGAGTAGGTCACGCCCAGCACGCCGCCGAGCGCGCAGATGATGACGCAGGTCAGGTACGGGAAGCCGGTCCACCAGCCCACCATCACCAGGCCGGGCAGCACGAAGATGATGGAGGAGATCGCGCCGGCCGCCGAGGCCACCGTCTGCACGATGTTGTTCTCCTGGATGGTCACGCCGCGCGCGTAGCGCAGCAGCGCCATCGAGATGACCGCCGCCGGGATCGAGGTGGCGAAGGTCAGCCCCGCCTTGAGGCCGAAGTAGACGTTGGCCGCCGTGAACAGCAGCGTGATCAGGAAGCCGAGCACGACGCCGCGCAGGGTCAGCTCGTTGGTGGACGGGACGGCAGCTTTCAAGAGGACTCCTCGGATCGGGGACGCGCACGGCGCGTTCGAGACGCGAAGCCTATCAGCAAGCGACGATGCCGCCCGTGCGGGGGCACCCGGAGTTCAGGCGGCGTGGCGCCAGGGACGCGCGGCTAGCCGATCCAGCGCGCCGGTCGCCCACTCGCGCGCCAGCGGGAACGGCCCGTAGCCGGAGTCGACGTTGACGTGGCCCGCGTTGCCGAGGTTGATCCAGTCGCTGCCCCAGCGCAGCGCCCAGGCGTGGGCCTGGGTCGCGGACATCCACGGGTCGTCGTCGCTGGCGACCACGCAGCTGCCCGCGGCCAGGCGCGACTGCGGCAGCGCGGGGGCGGCGCCGAAGCGGTTCGGCTCGGCAGGGGCCACCAGCAGCAGCTGCGCGACGTCCAGCGACGGCCGCCGCGCCAGCGCGCGCACCGTGGCCAGGCAGCCGAAGCTGTGCGCCACGACCACGTGCGGGCCGGGGCCCAGCGCGGCGACGGTGTCGGCGACGCGTTCGCTCCAGGCGTCGAGGTCGGGCGTGCTCCAGGCGTCCTGCTCCACGCGCACCGACCCCGCGACCTGCCCGTGCAGCCAGCTCTGCCAGTGCTCGGCGCCGCTGCCGTGCAGGCCCGGCGCGATCACGAGACGCGGGCGCGCCGCAGCGGGCGCGGGGCGGACCAAGGGCGTGTGCAGAGGGTTCATGGCGCCAGCGTAGGCGCCGGGCCGGCGATGGCCAACGAAGGAAATGCCATATGCATCATCGCCGGCATGCGCGCGCCGGGCCGGGTCGGGCCGGGCCGGGCCGGAACGGTGCGCGGCGGGTGGCGGGCGCGGAAAATAATCGCGAAACGAGGCCTCAAGTTCCCGCCGGGCACGCCGATTAGCCGTACAAGCGCCCATTCCGTCTAGCACCGACAGTCACCGGACCATCGTCGGAACAAGCGGAAAAGGCGCCGGCAATTCGTCGCGTCACCGTCCATGCGTTCGTGCCAGGCACGCCGCGCGGGCCGGTGCGCGGACTGGATATCGAGCGCATGCCGCCCGCGCGGGCCGCACGCCGGAGGACCTCGCCATGTTGACGCCCAGCACGCCTGTCGCCACGCCCGTCTCCCTCGACAGCACGCCCACCGCGAAGGCGGCGGCCGTCGAGGCGCACGCACGCGCCGATGTCCGGCAGCAGGCGCAGGCCGGGGCGGTCAGCGATGCCCGCCAGGCCGACCTGGCGGCCACGCGCCGCGCCGCGCGCGAGGCCGCCAGCGAGGTCCCCGATCCCATGACCAGCCTGTCGACCATCGCGGTCGCCGGCGCCATGAGCAGCGTGCCTGCCGCGCTGGAGATGATGCGCAGCATCGCGCTGCAGTCGGCCGCCGGCTCGCTCAGCGAGACCGACCGCCAGACGCTGCACGCCGAATACGCGCAGCTCACGGCGCACGTCGCCACCACGGTGGGCAGCGTCGGGGCGGGCGAGCAGGCGCAGACGTCCACGAGCGACGGGCAGCGCCAGGACGACGCCGCCGACACCCGGCGCGACAGCGGCGGCGGCAGCACGCTCACGCAGGCCCAGGCGGAGGCCGGCCAGGCCGTGCAGCATCCGCCGGTCGAGCAGGCCGGCGCTGCGCAGCCCCAGGCGTCGACGGCCGACGGCAACGGGCCGCAGCCGGCGCCCCGACTCGACGTCCGCACGCACGAACTGCACGTGGGCGCCGACTCCTACGAGCCGGTGCCGGTGCGGCAGTCGTTCGAGCGGCCGCCCGAACCGGCCGGCGGCGGCGGCCCCGAGACGCAGCATCTGCCCGCCATCCAGGCGGCGCAGGTCACGCAGTTCGTGCAGGTCGCGCAGCCGGAGCACGCCGCCCCGGTCGTCGCGGTCGCCTGACCGGCCGGCGGCGCGGCAGCTTCAGGACGCCTGCCGCGTGCGCGCGGACAGGTCCGCCACCAGCGCCAGCAGCGCGTTGGTGTCGACGGGCTTGCGCATGTAGAAGTCGAAGCCGACGGCGCGCGTCGCCACTTCCACGGTGCTGCCGTGCGCCTTGGTCAGCGCGATCAGGAACGGCTGGCGCGGCAGCGGCGCCCCGCGCACCTCGCGCGCGGCCTCGTAGCCGTTGAGGACGGGCATCTCCAGATCCAGGAAGATGATGTCCGGCTCGAAGGCGAGCGTCGTGGCGACGGCCTGCCGGCCGTCGGCGGCCACCTTGGTGTCGTGGCCGAGGGCCTCGAACAGCACGCCCATCGTCTCGGTGATGTCCTCGAGGTCGTCGACTACCAGGATCCGCGTCAAATCTCGCTCCCGTGGGTGCCGCGGCGCATCCCCTCGCGCGCGGTGGCAGGCCATCCTAACTTGGCATGTGTCGAAATGCCTCCGACGCCGCCCCCCGGCGTCCCCGCAACAGCGCGCGTAAGCACCATCGGCGCCACCAATATGCCATGCGGCACGGCGACCGGACATCTAGCCCGGCCTTACCAATGGGGGTATTGCGCCGATCCACCCGGAACGCCGCAGCCGGCGATCGGCGCAGGTCGATGTCAGCGCTCACTCGACGGCCTCCGGCACGGGTTGCTGCGGCGCCGCAGCAACGGCCCGGACGCTTCCTTCACGCCGCGCTGCGCGCCGTCACGTCCCGCGGCGGGCCGCGTGGAATACTGGCCGGCATGGAGCAGCCTTCTCCCCCCGCCGACGCGCCGCCGCGCAACGACCGCCTGACGCTGGACGAGCTGACGGCGCTGGCGCTGGGCGCCGACCCGCGGCGCATGACCCTGCCCCAGCTCTACCTGGGCGTGAAGGGCCGCATCCCGCGCCACAGCTACTGGCTGCACGGCGTGCTGTCGCTGCTGCTGGCCGGCGTGGTGCTGGACGGCCTGCTGGCCATCGCGCGCGTCGAGGCGGATACGGCCAACGGCCTCGTCAGCCTGCTGCTGCTGTGGCCGCTGATCGCCGTGTCGGTCAAGCGCCAACACGACTTCGACTTCTCGGCCTGGTGGGCGCTGATCCATTTCGTGCCGGCGGTCGGCTCGATCGTGCTGCTGCTGGTGGACGGCCTCGTGCCCGGCACGCACGGCGCCAACCGCTTCGGGCCCGATCCGCGCGCGGCGCGGCCGCCCGGAACCTCGGAATGACTCCGGCCCGCTCCAGCAGGCCCGAATCGCTCGCAGGCTCTCAGTAGCGACCGTTGATGCCGGCCATGCGCAGGAACCAGTGCGCCACCATCGCGACGAAAGTGCGGCGCAGCACGGCCAGCCAGCCCTTCGCGTAGGGCGGCGCCATCACCGGCCGCGAGGCCGAGATCGCGATCTCCAGTTCCTCGGCCACGCGCTCGGCGAACGGCGCGTCGTGCGCGACGACGTTGGCCTCGAGGTTGAGCAGCAGCGACAGCGGGTCGATGTTGGAGCTGCCCAGCGTGGACCAGTCCGCGTCGATGACGGCCATCTTGGCGTGCAGGTAGGCCGGCGTGTATTCGAAGATCTGCACCCCCTTGGCGAGCAGTTCGTCGTAGAGCACGCGCGCCGCGAGGCCGGCGATGCGGTAGTCGACCTTGCCCTGCAGCAGCAGCCGCACCCTGACGCCGCGCTCGGCGGCCTTCGTGAGCGCGGTGCGGAAATGGCGGTCGGGATAGAAGTACGGCGTCACCAGGTCGATGCGATGGCGGGCCTGGCGGATGGCCTCCATGTAGACGCGTTCGATCGAGCGGCGCTGGCGCAGGTTGTCGCGCACGACGAACGCGAGGATGACCGGCGGCTGCGCGACGTCCGGCGCGACGCGGTGCGGTCGCACGATGCGCAGCCGCGTGGCCAGGCGCCGCGCGCGCGCGACCGGCGCGGCGCTGCGCGCCAGGCTCGCGAGCTCGTCGCGCCAGACGCGCCCCAGCATCGCGCGAGTCCAGATCGCCTGCACCGTCTGCTCGACCTCCGCCACCGCGCGGCCCTGCAGGCGGCAGGCGAAGTCCAGGCGCGGGGCGTCGCTCCAGCCGTGGTGCAGGTCGTCGCGGTCGGCGATCAGGTTGATGCCGCCGACGAAGGCCGTCGCGCCGTCGACCACGCACAGCTTCTGGTGCAGCCGGCGCGCCTGGCCGGGCTGGAAGTAGCTCCACCAGCGGTCGATCGGCCGGAACACGGCCAGCTCCACGCGCGCGGGAACCAGCCAGTCGCGCAGCTTGGGCAACGTCGCCTTCGAGCCGAAGCCGTCGACGACCACGCGCACCTGCACGCCGCGGCGCGCGGCCTCGGCCAGCAGCAGCGCCAGCTCCTGCGCCGCGCCGTCGTCGTGGAAGATGTAGGTGGCCAGCCAGATCGTGTGGCGCGCCTGTGCGATCGCCGCGGCCATCGCGGGGAACAGCGCGTCGCCGCCGCGCAGCAGCTCGATCGAATGGCCGCCCTCGAACTTCGGCTTGACGCCGAGTGTCCAGGGGGCGCGCGTGTTGACGCGCTCACGACGCTTGGCGCTGATCGCGGGACTCCCACAGTTGATCGGATCGGCCGGACGCCCCGGCCACGACGGGCACCAGGCACCCGGCCGTCAATTTAGCTCAAGCTCGGCGACATAGGGCAGGTGGTCGGACATGCGCGCCCAGCCGCCGCCGCGCGGCACCATCGTGCCCTCGCAGCGGAAGCCGCGCATGTAGATGCGGTCGAGCGAGAACACCGGCAGCCGCGACGGGAACGTGGGGCGCTTGGGCAGGCGCGTGTCCAGCGACAGCGCGCGCGTCAGGCCGGCGGCGGCCATGGGGGCGTCCAGGCGCTCGCCCCAGTCGTTGAAGTCGCCCGCCACCAGCACGGGCTCGTCGCGCGGCAGCTCGTGCGCGATGTACTGCGCGAGGCGCTGCGCCTGCCGCATGCGGCTGGCGTGCACGAGGCCGAAGTGGGCGACGATCGCGTGCACGGTGGTGCCGTTCCAGTCGACCGGCACGTAGAGCAGGCCGCGCTGCTCGAAGCGGTGGTCGGAGACGTCGTGGTGGCCGACGTCGCCCAGCGGCCAGCGCGAGAGCAGCGCGTTGCCGTGCTCGCCGTGGCGCGTGAACGCGTTGGTGCGGTAGGCCGAGTTGTAGCCCTCGGGCGCCAGGAATTCCGCCTGCCCCTGCTCGGGCCAGCCCAGGATGGTCTGGTCGAAGCGCGCGGCGTCGCGCGTGTGGTGCAGCCGCACCTCCTGCAGGAAGACGAGGTCGGCGTCGAGCGCCTCGACGCCCAGCACCAGGTTGTGGATCTCCAGCCGCTTGGCCGCGCCCACCCCGCGCACGCCCTTGTGGATGTTGTAGGTGGCCACCCGCAGCCGCGTCCCCGCGGCGAGGGTCTCGGACGGCAGGATCGTGAAGTCCGACGCGGTGTTCAGCACGGCAGGCAGTCCACGCCGCAGGGCGTGCAGTGACGTCGACGAAGTCCGCGGGCCCGGCCGCGGGGCGATCCATCTGGCAATCCTCATGCCACCGGATGATGCCACCGCGCGGCCGCGGATTCGATGACTGGGGTCATGCCTGTCCAGCCAGCCACCTGGGCAGGTGCAGGATCGCCTCGGCGTTGGATGGCGAGAAGCAGGCGTCGGCCGCCTCGCGCCACGGCAGCCAGCGCGACGCCGTGTGCTCGCGCGGCGCGAGCGCCACCGGCGTGCCCGCGGGCACCTCCAGCGCGAACACGTGCTCGGTGTTGTGCGTGACCCCGGGCGCGTAGCGGGCGCGCCAGCGCGGGTAGATCTCGTAGACGTTGACCAGCTCGCAGTCGCGCAGCGCCGCCAGCGGCACCTGCGCGCTGCCGACGGCGATGCCCGTCTCCTCGCCGACCTCGCGCACGCAGGTGTCGACCAGCGTCTCCGCGACGCTGTCCTTGGAGCCCGTGACGCTCTGCCAGAACCCGGGCGCGTCCGCGCGCTCGATCAGCAGCACCTCGAGCGCCGGCGTGTGGATGACGACGAGGACGGATTCGGGGATCTTGTACGGACGGGGATCGGACGGCGCGGCGCTCATGCGCGCATGCTAGCGCGCGCGGCCGCGCGACGGCCGGACCCCGGCGGGCGCGCCCGTCCAACCTGCGAAAATGGCGGATTCACCCACATCCGCCCATGAATCCGCAAGTCCAAGCCCAGGTCGCCGCTCTCCAGGCCAAACTTCGCCAAGTCGACGACTACCAGTCCAAGGGGCTGCTGCGCGCCGAGGAGGCCGACGCCCAGCGCGCGGCGCTTCGCAGGCAGTTGATGGAAGCGGTGATCCCGAACGTTCCCGCGCCGAAGCTGCCGCTGCGCGCGCGCGCCTGGGCGCTGGTCGCGATGCTGGTGCTGGTGGGCGCGCTCACGGCCTACCTGCTGTCCGGCCACGCGGGCCTGCGTGCGCGCAGCGAGGTGCTGCTCGAGCAGGGCAAGATCGCCGCGGCCGAGGACGCGCAGCTGCGGCGCGAGCGGCTGGAGCGCATCCGGCGCGGCGAGTCGCTGGCGCCGGACAAGTACGGACGCTTCGCGTCGTCGTCGGCAGCGGGCGCGGCGCCGGTGTCCGCCGCAGTCACCGGTTCGGCGACCGAGTCCGGCGCGAAGAGCGCGAGCGCCGCCGCCGACGCGATCGCCCCGCTGCTGTCGGGCCGCATCACGCTGGCGCCGCGGTTCGAGGGCCGGGTCGCCTCCGACGACACCGTCTTCGTCACCGTGCGCACCCCCGACGACCCGACCGGCCTGCCGCTGGCGCAGATTCGCGTCGAGGTCAGCAACCTGCCGTTCGACTTCAACGTCGGCACCCGCGAGATGATCGGCTCGCCCGACCGCTTCCTGCACGCCGACAAGGTGATCGTGTCGGCGCGCGTGTCCAGGAGCGGCAGCGGGCTCGCGAAGCCGGGCGACCTGGTCGGCCAGTCGGTGCCCGTCGCGCCGTGGGCCAACGACGTGCGCTTCGCCATCGACAGGGAAGTGCGCTGAACGCGCGCCATACGCCCGTTCGTCCCCTGCCCGTGTGACAGCCCGGATCCGCGTCCGGGTCTCGTTCCTGCCGGGCAAGCCGCCTGCCATGCTGTGCGTGTCCGCCCGGTCACACCCGAGTGACAAAGGACACGGCCGGCTCCAAAGGCGCATTGCCCGCGAAGAGGCCGCCGCTACGATGCGCTGCAGCCAAGGCTGACACGTTCGTCAATCACGCAATCAGGAGCAGGACCATGGGCATTTTCGCCAACATCATCTCGAAGATCTTCCCGGCCAGCCACCCCGCGGTCGCCGCGGCCGCGGCCGACAGCGCAGCGCCCGCCGCCTCCGACGCGGCGCAGGCCGACGCCGCCACCGCCGCCGTCGCCTCGGCGGCCCTGCCGCCCGCGGCCGACCTGCCCGAGGTCGACGTCGAGCAGGTGATCAGCGCGATGCCCGGCGCCGACGGCATGAACTGGAAGACCTCCATCGTCGACCTGATGAAGGTGCTGGGCCTGGATTCGAGCCTGGCCGCGCGCAAGGAGCTCGCGGGCGAGCTGCACTACACCGGCGACACCAACGACTCCGCGACCATGAACATCTGGCTGCACAAGCAGGTGATGACCAAGCTCGCCGAGAACGGCGGCAAGGTGCCCGACGACCTGAAGGCCTGACGCCCCAGGTCGGAAAGCAAAAGGCCCGCACGAGCCGCCGACGCGGTTCGATGCGGGCCTTTCCTCGACCGGCGCATGGCCGGTCAGGCGAGCGGACGGCTCAGGCCGCCGGCGTCGCGGCCACCGCGTTGCGCAGGCGGATGTGCAGCTCGCGCAGCTGCTTCTCGTCGACCGAGCTCGGCGCGCCGGTCAGCAGATCCTGCGCGCGCTGCGTCTTCGGGAAGGCGATCACGTCGCGGATGGACTCGGCGCCCGTCATCATCGTGACGATGCGGTCCAGGCCGAAGGCCAGGCCACCGTGCGGCGGGGCGCCGTACTGCAGCGCGTCCAGCAGGAAGCCGAACTTGAGCTGCGCGTCCTCCTTGCTGATGTTCAGCGCCGAGAACACCTTGCTCTGCACCTCGGCGCGGTGGATGCGCACCGAGCCGCCGCCCAGCTCCCAGCCGTTGAGCACCATGTCGTAGGCCTTGGCGATGCACGCGCCCGGGTCGGAGTCCATCAGGTCCTCGTGGCCGTCCTTGGGCGCCGTGAACGGGTGGTGCACGGCGTTCCAGCGGTTCTCCTCGTCGTCGCGCTCGAACATCGGGAAGTCGACCACCCACAGCGGCGCCCACTTGTCCTCGAACAGGCCGCCGGCCTTGCCGAAGTCGGAGTGGCCGATCTTCAGGCGCAGCGCGCCCATCGCGTCGTTGACGATCTTGGCCTTGTCGGCGCCGAAGAAGATCAGGTCGCCGTCGGCCGCGCCGGTGCGCGCCAGGATCTCGGCGATCGCCTTGTCGTGCAGGTTCTTGACGATGGGCGACTGCAGGCCCTCGCGGCCCTTGGCCGCGTCGTTGACCTTGATCCAGGCCAGGCCCTTGGCGCCGTAGATCTTGACGACCTCGGTGTAGGCGTCGATCTCGCCGCGGCTGATCTCGGCGCCGCCCTTGACGCGCAGCGCCACGACGCGGCCGCCGGCCATCGTCGCCGCCGACGAGAACACCTTGAAGTCGACGTCGGCCATGACGTCGGTCAGCTCGGTGAACTCCATCTTGACGCGCAGGTCGGGCTTGTCGGAGCCGTACAGGCGCATCGCGTCGGCGTAGGTCATCACCGGGTACGCGCCCAGGTCGACGCCGATCGCGTTCTTGAACACCGAGCGGATCATGCCCTCGAACATCGCGCGGATCTCCTCCTCGGTCAGGAACGAGGTCTCGATGTCGATCTGCGTGAACTCGGGCTGGCGGTCGGCGCGCAGGTCCTCGTCGCGGAAGCACTTGGTGATCTGGTAGTAGCGGTCGAAGCCGGCCACCATCAGCAGCTGCTTGAACAGCTGCGGCGACTGCGGCAGCGCGAAGAAGTGGCCGTCGTGCACGCGGCTGGGCACGAGGTAGTCGCGCGCGCCTTCGGGCGTGCTCTTGCCCAGCATCGGGGTCTCGATGTCGACGAAGCCGTTCTTGTCGAGGAACTGGCGCACCTCCATCGCGACGCGGTAGCGCAGCATCAGGTTCTTCTGCATCTGCGGGCGGCGCAGGTCCAGCACGCGGTGCGTGAGGCGCGTGGTCTCGGACAGGTTCTCGTCGTCGAGCTGGAACGGCGGCGTGACGCTGGGGTTGAGCACCTCGAGCTCGTGGCACAGCACCTCGACCTTGCCGCTGGCGATGTTGGCGTTGGCCTTGTCGCCCGGGCGCGCGCGCACCAGGCCGGTGACCTTGAGGCAGAACTCGTTGCGCACGTCTTCCGCCGTCTTGAACATCTCGGGGCGGTCGGGGTCGCAGACGACCTGGACAATGCCTTCGCGGTCGCGCAGCTCGATGAAGATGACGCCGCCGTGGTCGCGGCGGCGATGCGCCCAGCCCATCAGGGTGACCGTCTGGCCGACCAGCGCTTCGCTGACGAGGCCGCAGTACGTGGTTCTCATGGCAATACTCCGTGTTCTTCTGTTCGGTGTGAGGCCGCGCATCCTGAAGTGGCAGGCGTCTGCGCGGCGTGTCTGAAAAGGGATGGTGGCCGGGTCGGGGGGCTACCCTCAGGACTGGACGACGGTGGGCCTGGTGTCGTTCAGCCCACCCGATTGGGGTCGGCCCCCTCCGGCGGGGCGAGCGCCCCGGCCGGGGGCGCGACGACGCCCATCGAGATGATGTACTTCAAGGCCTCGTCGACGCTCATCGACAGCGGCCGGCAGGCCTCGCGCGGCATCATCAGGAAGAAGCCGGAGGTCGGGTTCGGCGTGGTCGGCACGTACAGGCTCAGGTGCTCGCCATGCTCGCCGGGCAGGCCGGCCGCGACCTCGCCCGAGGGCTTGCCGGTGACGAAGGCGATCGTCCAGCTGCCCTCGCGCGGGTACTGCACCATCACGGCCTCGCGGAAGGCGTTGCCGTTGGTGGAGAACAGCGTGTCGGACACCTGCTTGACCGACACGTAGATCGACTTGACGATGGGGATGTGGCCCAGCAGGTAGTTCCACTGCTTCAGCCACCACGCGCCCACCATGTTGGTGACGAACATGCCGGTGACCAGCAGCAGCAGCGCCAGCAGCACCACGCCCAGGCCCGGCACGCTGCCCAGCAGCGCCAGGAAGTTCTCGGCGCTGGTGGGCAGAACGTGCTGCACCCCGACCAGCATGCCGTGGAAGATGCCGTCCAGCAGGTTGATGGCCCACATCAGCACGCCCACCGTGATCGCGAGCGGCAGCCACACCAGCAGGCCGGCGAACAGGTACTTCCTCACGTCGGGCTCCCGCCGCGCAGGGTCGCGGCCGTGGTGGGGTGCATGGTCGGCGTTCTTCCGTGCACGGTCAGTGGCAGGCGCAGCCGGTGCCGCAGGCGCCGCCGGACGAGGCCGCGACACTGCCGCCGCCGTCGCTGGACGGCGCGGGGGCCGGGGCGGGCGCCGCGGCCGGGGTATCGCCGCCGGCGGCCGGAGCCGCCGCAGGGCCGGCGGCGGGCGCGGCGGCGCCATTGCCGCCGCCGTTGCGGAAGTCGGTCACGTACCAGCCGGATCCCTTGAGCTGGAAGCCGGCGGCGGTCACCTGCTTCTGGAATTGCTCGGCGCCGCACACCGGGCAGGTGGTCAGCACGGGGTCGGAGATCTTTTGCAGCACGTCGCGCGAATGGCCGCACGAGGCGCAGCGATACGCGTAGATCGGCATGGCTGGGCTTTCAACTAAACAGGAAATTATAAAGGGCGCCGATGCGGCGGGGCCGGAAACCCCAGCCGGACGGGCCGCGAGCCGTGAATATGCGGGCGTTTCGTGACGAAACAACCCGGGCCGCGCCGCGTCAGTGGAAGTAGACCAGCCGGACGGCGCTCAGCCCGACGACGAAGCCGATCGCCACCCACAGCATCGCCTGCAGCAGCCGGTTGGTGCGCTTCTGCTCCTTGAGCAGTGCGGCGACCTGGGCGGCGGTCGCCGGGGCGCCCTCGCCCTCGACCTTGCGCGCCGCCAGCGACAGCGCCTGGTGCACCAGCCGCGGCAGCGCCGGCACGTAATGGGCGTAGCGCGGTGCCTCGTCCTTCAGGCGGTCGAGGAAGCCGCGCCAGCCGACCTGCTGGTTCATCCAGCGCTCCAGGAAGGGCTGCGCGGTGCTCCACAGGTCCAGCTCGGGGTCGAGCTGGCGGCCCAGGCCCTCGACGTTGAGCAGCGTCTTCTGCAGCAGCACCAGCTGCGGCTGGATCTCGACGTTGAAGCGGCGCGAGGTCTGGAACAGCCGCAGCAGCACCTGGCCCAGCGAGATGTCCTTCAGCGGGCGGTCGAAGTGCGGCTCGCAGACGGCGCGCACGGCGCTCTCGAGCGACTCCAGCCGCGTGTCGGGCGGCACCCAGCCGCTCTCGATGTGCAGCTCGGCCACGCGCTTGTAGTCGCGCCGGAAGAAGGCGATGAAGTTCTGCGCCAGGTAGTCCTTGTCGGACTCGGTGAGCGTGCCGATGATGCCGAAGTCCAGCGCGATGTAGCGGCCGAAGGTCTCCGGCGCGACGCTGACCTGGATGTTGCCCGGGTGCATGTCCGCGTGGAAGAAGCCGTCGCGGAACACCTGCGTGAAGAAGATGGTGACGCCGTCGCGCGCCAGCTTGGGGATGTCGACGCCAGCCTCGCGCAGGCGGTCGACCTGGCTGATGGGCACGCCGTACATGCGCTCCATCACCATCACGCGCGAAGTGCAGAAGTCCCACAGCATCTCGGGCACCATGATCAGGTCGAGGCTGGCCATGTTGCGGCGCAGCTGCGCGGCGTTGGCGGCCTCGCGGATCAGGTCGAGCTCGTCGTGCAGGTACATGTCGAACTCGGCGACGACCTCGCGCGGGCGCAGGCGCTTGCCGTCGGCGCTGACGCGCTCGACCCAGCGCGCGACCGTGTGCAGGATCGCGAGGTCGCTCTCGATGGCGCCGAGCACGTTGGGCCGCAGCACCTTGACCGCGACCTCGCGCCCGCCCTTTAGCGTGGCGAAGTGCACCTGCGCGATCGACGCGCTGGCCACCGGCGTGTTGTCGAAGTCCTGGAACACGTCGTCGAACCTGCGGCCCTGCTCCTTCAGCAGGCCGGACTCCACCAGCGCGCGCGCCGTCGCGCCGTCGAACGGCGGCACGCGGTCCTGCAGCAGCGCGAGCTCGTCGGCGATGTCGGCCGGCAACAGGTCGCGCCGGGTGGACAGCACCTGGCCGAACTTGATGAAGATCGGGCCCAGCCGCTCCAGCGCCTGGCGCAGGCGCGGGCCACGCGGCTCATCGTAGCTGCGGCCGATGGACATCAGCCGCGCCAGGCCGCGCAGCCACGGCTGGCGCACGCGGCCGAGCGCGATCTCGTCGACGCCGAAACGCATCAGCGTGAACGCGATGAACAGGAGGCGCGCGAAGTGTTTCATCGGGTCAGGACGCTCGCGCGACTGGCACCGAGACGGTGGACATCACGACTTCTTGCGCGCCTGCAACTGGTCGAACAGCTGCCCCACCGCGTTCTTGACCATCTCGCCGGCCTGCGCGAACTGCGCGCTCGCGCGGCTGACGCCCTCGGCCACGGTGGGCCCGAAGAAGCGCTCGGCGTCGGCGGCCGGATCCCAGCGCACGTTCTGCGCGATCCAGCTGACGTCGGCCGCCAGCGCGCCGTCGCCGTCGATGGACATCGGCGGCAAGCCGCCCTTGAACACGCTGCCCGCGGCCTTGGCCGGGTCGGCCGCGTCCAGCCGCACCTGCAGGTCGGGCGCCAGGCCGGCCTCCTCGGCCGGTTCGACGGCCTCGAACAGCCCGGCCGGCGTGACGCGCAGCGACAGCGGCGGCGGCACCGGGATCAGGCCCGGCCAGCCGCTGACGTCGACGCGGACCGTCTTGCCCGCATGCGCGCGCAGGCGCTCGACCGCGGGCGGGCAACCCGTCAGCACGTGGTTGGCAAACAGCACCATGCGGTTGCGCACGGCGGGCAGCCAGAGATCCTGGAAAGGCAAGTCCATGGGCGCGATTGTAGGTGGCGCGGGTGCGCCCCGCGTGACGCTCAGGCGCGCGCGCGGCGGAACGGCCGGAAATGCGCGTGGTCGGCGGCGGCGAGCAGTTCGCGGTCGCCGGCGCTGTCGCCGTAGGCGTGCAGCTCGTGCGCGCGCAGGTCGCCCAGCAGCGCGGCGAGCCGGCGCAGCTTCTCGGGGCCGGTGCAGTCGCGGCCGGCCAGCGCGCCCGTCAGGCGCTCGACGCCGTCGGCGCCGGGGCGGCTGGCCAGGCGCGTGCACAGCACGTGGTCGAAGCCCAGCTGCGCGCCAACGTGGTCGAGGTAGACGTCCAGCGTCGCGCTCGCCAGCACCAGCAGGTGGCCCTGCGCGCGGTGCCACGCGATGCGCTCGAGCGCGCCCGGACGCAGGCGTGACGCGAGCCCGCGCGCGTACGCGGGCCCCAGCGCGCGCAGGCGCGGCGCGGGCATGTCCGCCACGAGCCGGCGCAGCACGCGCCGCTTGAAGGCGTCGATGGGCAGGACGCGCAGCAAGGTGCCCGCGAACGCCAGCGGCTGCGCGGCGAAGGCGGCGGCGACGCGCCGGCGCCCGAACGCAGCCACGAGGAAGGGCACGAGCGTGTCGCGGTCGGTGACCGTGCCGTCGAAGTCGAACACCGCGACGACGCGGCGCGCGGCCGGCATCACGCCACCGCGTCGAACCCGCGCGGATTCATGGACTGCCAGCGCCAGCTGTCCTCGCACATCGCGGCCAGGTCGCGCGTGGCCTGCCAGCCGATGTCGGCCAGCGCCTTGGCGGGGTCGGCGTAGCAGCTGTCGATGTCGCCGGGGCGGCGCGCGACGATGTCGTAGGGCACGGGCCGGCCGCTGGCCTTCTCGTAGGCGGCGATCAGCTCCAGCACGCTGTAGCCGCGGCCGGTGCCCAGGTTGACCAGCAGCGAGCCGGGCGCGCCCAGCAGCTTGTCCAGCGCCTTGACGTGGCCCTGCGCGAGGTCGACCACGTGGATGTAGTCGCGCACGCCGGTGCCGTCGGGGGTGTCGTAGTCGTCGCCGAACACGGACAGCCGCGCGCGCCGGCCGACGGCAACCTGCGCCACGTAGGGCATCAGGTTGTTGGGCACGCCGCGCGGATCCTCGCCGATGCGCCCGCTGGCGTGCGCGCCCACCGGGTTGAAGTAGCGCAGGATGCCGGCCTGCCACGACGGGTCGGCCGCGGCCATGTCGCGCAGGATCGTCTCGCCGATCAGCTTGGTCTGCCCGTACGGGTTGGTGGCGCCGGTGGCGGCGTCCTCGCGGATCGGCAGCGTCTGGGGCTTGCCGTAGACGGTGGCGCTCGAGCTGAAGACGATGCGCCTGACGCCGTGCGCCTGCATCGCCGCGCACAGCGTCAGCAGCCCGCCGATGTTGTTGGCGTAGTAGCGCAGCGGCTGCTGCGTGGATTCGCCCACCGCCTTGAACGCCGCGAAGTGCACGACGGCGTCGATGCGGTGGCGCGCGAACACGGCGTCCAGCGCGGCGGCGTCGCACACGCTCGCGCGCTCGAACACCGGCGCCCGGCCGGACAGCGCCTCCAGCCGGTTGAGCACCTCGGGCGAGCTGTTGGAGAAGTCGTCCAGGCCGACGACGTCATGGCCCTCGGCCAGCAGCTCCAGCCAGGTGTGGGAGGCGATGTAGCCGGTCGCGCCGGTCAGCAGGATCGTGGCCATGCGATCAGCACTTGATGCCGACGTGCAGCGCGACGGCACCGGCGGCCATGTTGTGGACGTCGACGTGCCCGAAGCCGGCCGTCTTCATCATCGCCTTGAGCGTCGCCTGGTCGGGGTGCATGCGGATCGATTCGGCGAGGTAGCGGTAGCTGTCGGCGTCGCCCGCGACGACCTGGCCCACGCGCGGCAGCACGTTGAACGAGTACCAGTCGTAGGCCTTCTGCAGCGGCGCGGCGATCCTGGAGAACTCCAGCACCAGCAGCCGGCCGCCCGGGCGCAGCACGCGGTTCATCTCGGCCAGCGCGACGTCCTTGTGCGTCATGTTGCGCAGGCCGAAGGCGACGCTGACGAGGTCGAACTGGCCCGTGGGGAACGGCAGCTTCTCGGCGTCGCAGATCGTGGTGGGCAGCACCAGGCCCTCGTCGATCAGGCGGTCGCGGCCGACGCGCAGCATCGCCTCGTTGATGTCGGTGTGCACGACGACGCCCGTCGGCCCGACGCGCTTGGCGAACGCGCGCGCCAGGTCGCCGGTGCCGCCGGCGATGTCCAGCGCCTTGTCGCCCGCCTTCAGGTTGGCCACGGCGACGGTGTACTTCTTCCACGCGCGATGCAGGCCGCCCGACATCAGGTCGTTCATCACGTCGTACTTCTTGGCGACGGAGTCGAACACGCCGCGCACCTTGCCGGCCTTCTCGGTCTCGTCGACGGTCTCGTAGCCGAAGTGGGTCTGGGTCATGATGGAAATCTCGGGAAAACGGATTCAGTGGGAGTGGCAGGCGCCGCCCATGGGCTTGGGCATCTGCGCGTCGCGGTCGAGCCCGGCGGCGGCCAGGCGCTCGAGGTACTGGGCAAGCAGCTCGTCCTGCTGCGCGCCCAGGCGGTAGAGGTAGTCCCAGGTGAACAAGCCGGTGTCGTGGCCGTCGGAGAACGTGGGCTTGACCGCGTAGTGTCCCACCGGCTCGATGGCGACGACGACGACGTCGCGCTTGCCCGTCTGCAGCGTCTCCTGGCCGGGGCCGTGGCCCTGCACCTCGGCCGACGGCGAATACACGCGCATCAGCTCGAACGGGATGCGGAAGGTCTTGCCGTCGTCGAACGCGATCTCCAGCGCGCGTGACTGCTGGTGCACCGTGAGCGCGACGGGCGTGGGGCGATCGGGGGAGGACATCCCGCCAGTTTATCGCCCGGGCGCGGCGCCGGCGCCGCAAGGCCTCCCGCCCGACGGCAGCCCGGCGGCGGGGTCACGCCCAGGCGTCGGTCAGCTCCAGCCGCACCTGGCCGTTCGGCAGCGCCGCCGTGCAGCGCCAGCCGCGGCGCTCGTAGAAGCCGCGCGCCTTGGTGTGGGCGCCGGTGGTCAGCCACAGCGTGGTCAGGCCGTGCGTCCACAGCCACTCCACCATGGTGTCGTGCAGCCGCGAGCCGTGGCCGCGGCCCTCGGCGCGCGGGTCGACGAACAGCGCCCAGACGTTGGCGCCGCTGGCGTCGCCGATCGCGAACGCGACGATCTCGCCGCCCTCCTCCACCACCCAGCCGCGGCCGGTGGTCTCGAGCTGCGCGATGACCTCGTCGTCGGCGATCCGCCCCGGCGCCAGCGTGTTCTCGGAGACGGCGTAGCGCACGCGCCAGAGGCCGGGGAGGTCGTCGCGGGTGGCCTGGCGCAGCACGGGCGCCATGGCCTCGGCGCGCGGGCGGGCCAGGTCCTGCGGGCGGGCTTCGTCGAGGCGGTTCATGCGGGTTCCGGGGTGTCCTGGGGGAGTCGATGTCGGCGCGGCCCGTTCACGCCGCGGGGGCCAGCGCCGCCACCGCGCGGGCGACGCGCGCGTCGAGCTCGGGCAGGGGCGTGCGCAGGCGCGACACGGGCGCGGGCGCGACCTCGCGCACGGGCGCCGCCCACACGGGCGCCGGGAAACGGCTGTCCCAGTCGAAGCGCGCGATCACGTGCCAGTGCAGGTGCGGCACCACGTTGCCGAGGCTGGCCAGGTTGATCTTGGCGGGCGCCAGCGCCTCGCGCAGCACGCGTTCGACGGCGCCCACCGCGCCCATCAGCGCGGCCTGCTCGGCCAGCGACAGGTCGCTCCATTCGGCCACGTGCGCGCGCCAGACGACGCGGTAGAACGCCGGGAAGGCCGCGTCCTCGGCGCGGATCACGCGCCACTGCGCCGACTGGAACACGAGCACCCCGCCGGCCTCGCGGCACAGCTCGCAGGACGATCGGTACGAAGGCGACGGCAGCGGCTGGAAGACGGGCATCGGAGCGGGATGGGAAGTGTCGTGGACGGGCCGGCCCCATGGCGAGCCGGCCGCGCGATGCGTTATTGTGTGGCAGCCCGCGTGCGCCGCGCATGCCGGACAACCCTTCGAATCACCATTCCGTCACGACGCCGGAACCTCCATCAAGATGACGTTGCAACGCCGCTCCCTGCTCGCGCTCGCCGCGGGCGCCATCGGCCCGTCGGCCGCCGTCCTGGCCTCCGGCGCCCGCGCCGCCGAAGCCTACCCTGACCACCCGTTGCGGTGGATCGTGGCCTACCCCGCCGCCGGCGGCTCCGACTTCCTCGCCCGCCAGCTCGCGCCGCAGATGGGCAAGCAGATGGGCCAGACCATCGTCGTCGACAACCGCCCCGGCGCAGCCGGCATCATCGGCACCGAGGCCGCATCCAAGGCGCCGGGCGACGGCTACACGCTGCTGACGGGCGACAACGGCGCGATGGTGTTCCACACCGCGCTCTACAAGTCGCTGCCCTACAACCCGGCCGACTTCGTGCCGCTCGGCTTCATGGCCAGCTTCCCGCTGATCCTGGCCGTCAACCCGTCGGCCGGCTTCACGAGCGCCGCGCAGTTCCTGGACGCGGTCAAGCGCAACCCCGGCAAGTACAGCTACGCCTCGCCGGGCGCCGGCAGCCCGCACCACCTCGCGATGGAACTGCTCAAGCAGCGCACCGGCAGCTTCCTCGTCCACGTGCCCTACCGCGGCACCGCGCCCGCGATGCAGGACGTCATGAGCGGCCAGGTGCCCGTCATGGTGATCGACACCGCCGCCGGCCTCGCGCAGATCCGCGGCGGCAAGCTCAAGGCACTGGCGGTGATGTCGCGCCACCGCATCCCGCAGCTGCCCGACGTCCCCACGCTGTCCGAGGCGGGCGGCCCCGCGCTGAAGGACTTCGAGGCCGACGCCTGGCAAGGCCTGTTCGCGCCCAAGGGCACGCCGCCCGACATCGCCGCCCGCCTGAGCGCCGAGATGCGCAAGGCCATCCTCACGCCCGAGGTCAAGACGCGGCTCGAAGCCTTCGGCCTCGAGGTGGCGCCGACCGACGGCCCGCAGCTGGCGGCGTTCATCCAGAAGGAGACGGCGTTCTGGCACGCGCTGATCAAGGAGCGCCACCTGACGCTGGATTGACCCGAACCATGAACATCACGCGCGCTGCCATCCAGGCCTGCCGCGACGATGTCGCCGCGCAGGTCAGGGCCTACCGAGACCTCGTCGGCGCGGCGTCCAAGGCGTCGGGCATGTCCCTCGTGCGCATCGACGCCGCGCTGGCGGCATTCGAGCCCGCGTTCTTCGGCGACCTGCTGGTCGCGCTCGACGCGCGCTTCGCGTCGCGCCCGCGTGGCGGCGGCGCGAGCGGCGAGGTCGCCCTGCTCGCCGCGGCGCTGCTGCACCACGGCGGCGTGCTCGCCGCCGACGCCGCCCGGCCCTACGACGCCGACTCGGCCGTGCTGCGCATCGACCTCGGCGAGCGCGTCGCGCTCAACGCCGACGACGTCGAATCCCTGTGCGCCGCCTTCCTCGCCGAGCTCGAAGGCCGGGCGTCGTCCTGAAAGCGCTGCCTCGCCACACCCGGATGGGCACACCCCCCATTCGAGGGCCGCTTGGCCGGACATAGATCACGCGTCGCGCCGCAGCGCGCGAATTCCGCCGCACACGCGTGTAAGCAAATGTGCTGGAATGAATCCACGGACATCAGCCGGCTCCAGACCGGCCTCCTGCCGCGAACGCCCAGCACCGTCTCCGCGCCGCGGATCGATCGCTTCTATCGACTGCGAGGGTTCCATGGACTATCGATCGCCACTGCAGCACCTGCTGCACAGCCTGCTGCCCAGCCGGAGCCGGCCCGACACGGCCATCCGGCACGACTTCGCCGACACCCAGCCCGTCGACGAGCACGCCGCGGCGGTGCAGGCCGCGCGCCACCAGACCGAGCGGGAGCACCGCTGGTCCGCAGGCTGGACCGAGTCGGCCATCGAGCTGGCCGTCGGCACGGAGATCATGGAGTACCAGGACGACGACACCGCGGCCGACCTGATGGACGAGTTTTTCGCCCAGTCGGAACAGCACCGGCGCGCCGCCTGACGGCCTCTAGACCAGCACGCGCTCGATGCCGCCCGCGTTGGCGCGCCTGACGTAGTCGGGCATCCAGTCCTCGCCGAGGATGCGGCGCGCCATCTCGACCACGATGTAGTCGGCCTCCAGCAGGCCCGTCTTCAGGTCCTCGCCGTAGCGCGACAGGCCCTGCAGGCAGCTGGGGCACGAGGTCAGGATCTTGAGGTCGGCGTCCGGCGCGGCCAGGCCCTTCTCGGCCTGCGCGGCACGCAGCGCGGCCTCGTCCTTGCGCAGTTCCTCCTGCTTGCGGAAGCGTACCTGCGTGGAGATGTCGGGCCGCGTGACGCCCAGCGTGCCCGATTCGCCGCAGCAGCGCGCGCTCTTGACGACCGTGTCGCCCACCAGCGCCTTGACCGTCTTCATCGGATCCTGCAGCTTCATCGGCGTGTGGCAGGGGTCGTGGTACAGGTAGCCCGGCCCGGCGTCGAGCCTGATGCCCTTCTCGAGCAGGTACTCGTGGATGTCGACGATGCGGCAGCCCGGGAAGATGTCCTCGAACTTGTAGCCCTGCAGCTGGTCGTAGCAGGTGCCGCAGCTGACCACCACCGTCTTGATGTCGAGGTAGTTGAGCGTGTTGGCCACGCGGTGGAACAGCACGCGGTTGTCGGTGATCATCTCCTCGGCCTTGTCGAACTGGCCGGAGCCGCGCTGCGGATAGCCGCAGCACAGGTAGCCCGGCGGCAGCACGGTCTGCACGCCGGCATGCCACAGCATCGCCTGCGTGGCCAGGCCCACCTGCGAGAACAGGCGCTCGGAGCCGCAGCCCGGGAAGTAGAAGACGGCCTCGGTCTCGGCGGTGGTCTTCTTCGGGTCGCGGATGATGGGGACGTAGTTCTTGTCCTCGATGTCCAGCAACGCGCGCGCCGTCTTCTTGGGCAGGTTGCCCGGCATCTTCTTGTTGATGAAGTGGATCACCTGCTCCTTGATCGGCGCAGTGCCGACCGAGGCCGGCGGCGCGGCCGTCTGGTGGCGCGCCGGGATCCTGAGCACGTCGTTGGCCAGGCGCTGCGCCTTCATGCCCACCTCGACCATCGCGGTGCGCGCGATCTTGATCGTCTGCGGGTTGGTGGCGTTGAGCATGAACATCGCCGCGGCGTTGCCGGGGCGGAAGCTCTTCTTGCCCATCTTGCGCAGCAGGTTGCGCATGTTCATCGACACGTCGCCGAAATCGATGTCCACCGGGCACGGCGTGAGGCACTTGTGGCACACGGTGCAGTGGTCGCCGACGTCCTCGAACTCCTCCCAGTGGCGCAGCGACACGCCGCGGCGCGTCTGCTCCTCGTACAGGAAGGCCTCGACCAGCAGCGAGGTGGCCAGGATCTTGTTGCGCGGGCTGTAGAGCAGGTTGGCGCGCGGCACGTGCGTGGCGCACACCGGCTTGCACTTGCCGCAGCGCAGGCAGTCCTTGATCGACGCGCTGATCGCGCCGATGTCCGACTGCTGCATGATCAGCGACTCGTGCCCCATCAGCCCGAACGACGGCGTGTACGCGTGCGACAGGTCGGCGTGGCGCACGTCGTCGCCGAGCGCGGCCAGCGGCGCGCCGCGCAGCAGCTTGCCCTTGTTGAAACGGCCCTGCGGGTCGACGCGCTGCTTGTAGGCGCTGAAGTCGGCGATCTCGGCGTCGGACAGGAACTCCAGCTTCGTGATGCCGATGCCGTGCTCGCCGGAGATCACGCCGTTCAGGCTGCGCGCCAGCACCATGATGCGGGCGACCGCCTCGTGCGCGGTCTGCAGCATCTCGTAGTTGTCGGAGTTGACCGGGATGTTGGTGTGCACGTTGCCGTCGCCGGCGTGCATGTGCAGCGCCACCCAGGTGCGCCCGCGCAGCACTTCCTTGTGGATGCGGCGGCACTCCTCGATCACGGGCGCGAATTCGGCGCCGGCGAACACCTGCTGCAGCGGCGCCAGCACCTGCGTCTTCCACGAGGCGCGCAGCGTGACGTCCTGGATGCGCTCGAAGAACGTGCGCGCCGGCTCGTCGCCGACGGCGGGCTGCACGACGTCCAGGCCGCTCATCCAGCCTTGCCACAACACCCGCACCTCGCCGATCAGCGCCAGCGCGCGCGCCACGCGGTCGCCCAGCAGCTCGGCCGACGGGATGGCCTGCGAGTCCTCGCTGCGGGCCAGCGGCAGCGAACCGGCGGACAGGCACTCCTGCAGCCGGTCCAGCAACTGCAGCTTGTTGCGCAGGCTCAGCTCGATGTTGATGCGCTCGATGCCCAGCGTGTACTCGCCCATGCGCTCCAGCGGGATCACCACATCCTCGTTCACCTTGAACGCGTTGGTGTGCTTGGCGATGGCGGCGGTGCGCTTGCGGTCGAGCCAGAACTTCTTGCGCGCGTCGGCCGAGACGGCGACGAAGCCCTCGCCCGAGCGCGCGTTGGCCAGGCGCACGACCTCGCTGGTGGCACGGGCGACGGCGTCCTCGTCGTCGCCGACGATGTCGCCGAACAGCGCCATCTTGGGCAGCCCGCCGCGCTTGCTCTTGGTGGCGTAGCCGACCGCGCGCAGGTAGCGGTCGTCGAGGTGTTCCAGGCCCGCCAGGATCGCGCCGCCGGGGCGCTTGGCCTCGGCGAACATGAAGTCCTTGATCTCGACGATGGACGGCACGGCCTCCTTCGGGTTGCCGAAGAACTCCAGGCACACGGTGCGCACGTGCGCCGGCATGCGGTGCACGACCCAGCGCGCGCTGGTGATCAGGCCGTCGCAACCCTCCTTCTGGATGCCGGGCAGGCCGGCGAGGAACTTGTCGGTGACGTCCTTGCCCAGGCCCTCCTTGCGGAACTGGCGGCCAGGGATCTCCAGCGTCTCGGTGCACTCGAGCTTCTTGCCGGTGGCGTCGAAGTACTTCAGCTCGAAGCGCGCGACGGGCGCGTCGTGGATCTTGCCCAGGTTGTGGTCGAGCCGCGTGACCTCCAGCCACTTCGCCTCGGGCGTGACCATGCGCCAGCCCACGAGGTTGTCCAGCGCCGTGCCCCACAGCACGGCCTTCTTGCCGCCCGCGTTCATCGCGATGTTGCCGCCGATGCAGCTCGCCTCGGCCGAGGTCGGGTCGACCGCGAACACGTAGCCCGCGCGCTCCGCGGCGTCGGACACCCGCTGCGTCACGACGCCGGCCTCCGTCCACACCGTGGCCACCGGCTGGTCGCGGCCGGGGATCGCGACGAGCTCGACCTCGGTCATCGCCTCGAGCTTCTCGGTGTTGATCACCGCGCTCATCCACGTCAGCGGCACGGCGCCGCCGGTGTAGCCGGTGCCGCCGCCGCGCGGGACGATGGTCAGGCCCAGCTCGACGCAGCCCGCCACGAGCGCGGCCATCTCGGCCTCGGTGTCGGGCGTGAGCACGACGAACGGGTATTCGACGCGCCAGTCGGTGGCGTCGGTGACGTGCGAGACGCGCGACAGCCCGTCGAACTTGATGTTGTCCTTGGCGGTGACCTTGCCCAGCACCTTGCGGGCGCGCTGGCGCAGGTCCCACACGTCGCTGAAATGCCGCGCGAAGTCGGCGACCGCGCGGCGCGCGCCCTCGAGCAGCTCGGCGACGACGGCGTCGCGCGCGGCGTCGGCGTCGGGCGTGCGGCGCTTCTCGACCTCGGCCAGGCGGTGGTTCAGCGCGGCGATCAGGAGCGCGCGGCGCTTCGGGTTGTCGAGGAGGTCGTCCTCCAGGTACGGATTGCGCTGCACGACCCAGATGTCGCCCAGCACCTCGTAGAGCATGCGCGCGGAGCGGCCGGTGCCGCGCTCCTCGCGCAGGCGGTTCAGGATCTCCCAGGCGCGGGCGCCGAGCAGGCGCTGCACGATCTCGCGGTCGGAGAACGAGGTGTAGTTGTACGGGATCTCCCGCAGCCGGGCGGCGGCGGAATGGGGCTGCGCGTGGGTCGCGACGGCGGCCAGCGGGGTGGGCAGGGGTGCGTTCATGAGGCCCACGCGAGAAAAAGGCCTGCGGCGTGGGGTTGAATCGTAACCCAGCGCAACGCGACAGCGCCTCGTGGGGTCAGCCTATTCCCGCCCGGGACGGCCGCGCATGCCCGCGGTGTCGCGGCGGCTCTACACTCGGGCGGGCGACGCCTCGGCGTCGGGCAATCGTCGCTTCGCCGCTTGCGAAGGACGCATCCGGTGACCGATCCTGCCTTCCACGCCGCGACGCGGCAGAACTTGCCGCAAATCATGTCCCACGACTGGCCCTACCCGTACTGGATCGCGCACCGCGGCGCAGGAAAGCGCGCGCCCGAGAACACGCTGGCGGCCTTCCGCGAAGGCGCGGCGCAAGGCTTCCGGATGTTCGAGTGCGACGTCAAGCTTTCCGCCGACGACGTCCCGTTCCTGCTGCACGACAGCGAGCTCGAGCGCACGACCTCCGGCCTGGGCGTCGCCGGCGAGCGCCCGTGGACGGCGCTGTCGCAGCTCGACGCCGGCAGCTGGCACGACGCGCGCCACGCGGGCGAGACGATCCCGACGCTGCAGGCCATCGCCCGCTTCGTGATCGCCAACGGCCTCGCGGTCAACCTCGAGATCAAGCCGACGCCGGGCGTCGAGACGCGCACCGGCGACTTCGTCGCGCGCGCCGCGCAGCAGCTGTGGGCGGACGTCGATCCGCCGCCGCTGCTCAGCTCCTTCGAGGTGCCCGCGCTCGAGGCCGCGGCCGCCGCCGAGCCGGCGCTGCCGCGCGCGCTGCTGCTGGAGCAGCCGTGGCCCGGCTGGTTCGAGACCGCGCAGCGGCTCGCGTGCCGCGCGGTGGTCACGCACCATTCGCTCATGGACGCCGCGCTGGTGCGGCGCCTGCACGCGGCCGGGATGCGCGCGCTGGTCTACACCGTCAACACACCGGCCGAGCTGGCGGTGGTGCGCGCGGCCGGCGTCGACGGCGTCATCACGGACGAGGTCGAACGCCACGGCGGCGAGGCGCGCGCCGCGCGCTGACGCCCTCGCGCGCGACGCCTGCGCGACGGGGCACGCCCGTTGCCGCAGCAAGCCCAGCCGCGCCGGCTCCGACCGGCGTCGGGGAGACAAGCGGACCACCCGGTCCGCCTCGACAACACCCCGGCACCCGCACCGCGCGGTGTCCGGCCCACGCGGGTTTCCGGCCCGCCCGAACGACCGAACAGTCATTTCCATCGAGGGGTTCCAATGATCAAGAACATCATCGCCGGCGCGGCCCTGTGCAGCGTCATCCCGGCCTTCGCGGCCACCAACCTGGTCACCGACGGCAGCTTCGAGAGCGCCGGCGTGGCCGCCGGCACCTACGCCGACTTCACCGGCACGGACCTGGCCGGCTGGGTGGCGCTGCCGGGCAGCTCGATCGAGGTGCGCAACGGCCTCGTCGGCACCGCGCAGGACGGCGTCGACTTCGTCGAGCTCGATTCGACGCACAACAGCTCGATGCAGACCTCGTTCGACACGGTGCTGGGACAGACCTACACGCTGAGCTTCTGGTACTCCGGCCGGCCCAAGAGCCCCTTCAACACGCTCAACGGGGGCGGCATCGTGCCGGCCAGCTCGAACGGGCTGTCCGTGACCTTCGGCGGAACGACGGTCGACCTCAAATCGCCCACCGACACCAAGGCGGACAACCAGTGGAAGGAGTACACGACCACCTTCACCGGTACCGGGCAGGCCATGTCGCTGATGTTCAGCGCCATCGGCAAGGACGACTCGTTCGGCAGCTCGCTGGACAACGTCAGCGTGACGACCGCCGCCGCGGCCGTGCCCGAGCCCGCCACGATGGCGCTGATGGGCGCCGGCCTGCTGGGCCTGTTCGGCCTGGGCCGCCGCCGCAACCGCGGGCGCTGATCCACGCGCTCTCCTCGTGAAGCCGCCGGCGCGCGAGCCCCGGCGGCTTTCTCATGGACGCACGAGCTCCGAGCCGCCGTCGGCCTCCGCGGGCGGCAGCACCGGCAGCACGCGCACGGCGCGCAGCCGCGGGTTGCGCCAGGCGGCCACCGTCAGCGCCAGGCCGCACAGGCCCGAGAACGCCAGCGACGCGCGCAGGTCGACATGCTCGCCCAGCCAGCCGCCGATCAGCGCGCCCGGCGCCGCGGGCAGCAGGATCAGCCAGCGCATCGTGCTGGTCATGCGGCCCAGCATGGGCGCGGGCGTCACCGCCTGGCGCAGCGAGATGAAGTTGATGAAGATCATCACCGCGCCGAGGCCGAACAGCATCAGGTTGACGGCGAACAGCGCCCGCCCGAGCGTCCCCACCGGCGCGACCGCCACCAGCAGCCAGCCGACGCTGCACAGGCCGACGCCCAGCGTCATGGCCGGCCCCGGCCCGAGGCGCTTGCTGATGCGGTCGCCCACCAGGCTCGCGAGCACCGTGCCGAAGCCCAGGCAGACGTAGCTCAGGCCCACGGCCTGTTCCGACATGCCCAGCGTGCGCGTGGCCATCAGGATGTTGACCACCGTCGCGCTGTTGTTGCACAGCTGCCAGCCGCCCGCGCAGGACGCCAGCACCACCAGCAGCTTGTTGTGCGTCACGAAGCGCAGGCCCGCCCTCATCTCGGCCCAGAACGCGCCCGCTCCGCTGGCGGGCCGCTCGTCGATGCGGATGCCGCGCAGGATGACGGCCGACAGCAGCAGCAGCGCCGCGTCGAACAGCAGCGCCACCGGCGCGCCCAGCAGCTTGATCAGCGCGCCGGCCAGGCCCGGCCCGGCGACGTCCGCGCCCGAGCTCGCCAGCGCGTTCTTCGCGTTGGCCTCGATCAGGCGGTCGCGCTCGACCACCTGCGTCAGCACGATCTGCGACGCGCTGCCGGCGCTGGTGTAGACCACGCCGATCGTGAACGCGACCACGTACAGCCAGTGGATGGACAGCGCGTGCAGCCACCACGCCAGCGGGATGCTGGCCGCCGCGAACGCGAGCGTGATCTCGCCCGCGATGTAGACCGGCAGCTTGCGCACGCGATCCAGCCACACGCCCGACGGCAGCGAGAACAGCACGAACGGCAGGATCTCCATCGTCGTCAGCGCGCCCATCTGGGTCGGCGACGCATGCAGCAGCACGGCCGCGGTCAGCGGCAGCGCCAGCATCATGATCTGCGCGCCGAACGAGCTGGTCAGCACCGAGGTCCACAGCCGGCGGTAGACGGCGTCGCGCAGCAGGTCGTTCGGCGCCAGCGCGAAGCGGGCCTGCAGCGCGGCCAGCAGCCGCTGCACGGGGTTGCGGGTCGCCGCGAGCGTGGCGGCGGACGTCTTGTCTTCCATCTTCATCGTCTCCCTGTCATCGGCCCCCACGCCGCTTCGTGGGCGGCGGGTGGCCGGTTGTCTGGCAGCGACGTCCGCAAAGGATGGCGGCTATCGCTGGCGACCCCAGCGATAGCGGGCGAGGCCCGGGCGGCTGGGAGCTAGAACTTCGGTGCGAACGGCGTGTCGGCGGCGGCCATCGTGGCCACCTTGCACGGTCGCATCGGTGCGGCGTTGCTTTCCGGCGTGCCGCAGGACGGCATCGATCCGGAGGCGGGCGCCGCGGCGGCGCCATGGGCGCCCACCAGGTCGGCCAGGTGGCACTGCAGTCGCGATCCCGCGAGCTGCAACACCACGGCGGCGACGAGGCCCGTGACCACCACGAGCCCGCGGGCGGCGGTGCCGCGCTGAACGCGACGCGGCGACACGCGGCGCGGCGAGCGTCGGCGTGGCGGCGTGATGCGAGCGTTCATGGGCTGCTCCCGGGGTTGGGGTGAGCTGCCATCGTAGCAGCGTGCGCGCGGCGCCGGCAAGCACCGCGATGGGGGAGTGCGCGCGCGGCAACAGCGGCCGCCGCGCCGCGCGCCGCCTACAGGCCGAGTTCCTTCAGGATCGCCTCGCGCAGCTCCTGCGCCTGGCCGCTGGCGATGCGCCGCGGATGCGGCAGGTCGACCTGGAAGCTGGCCTGGATCTTCGTGGGCCGCGGCGACAGCACGACTATGCGGTCGGCCATGTAGATCGCCTCCTCCACGTCGTGCGTGATCAGCACGACGGTGTGGCGCTCCTCGGCCAGGATGCGCAGCAGCTCGTTGCGCATGCGCAGGTTCATCAGCGCGTCGAGCGCCGAGAACGGCTCGTCGAGGTACAGGATCTCGGGCTTGACGATGAACGCGCGCGCCAGCTCCACGCGCTTGAGCATGCCGCCCGAGAGCTCGTGCGGGTACGCGTTCTCGAAGCCCTTGAGCCCCACCATGGCGGCGTAGTGGTCGGCCAGCGCCGCGCGCTCCTGCTTCGTCTCGGCGTGCTCGGTGCCGTTGAGGCCGAACATCAGGTTCTGCTGCACCGTCAGCCACGGGAACACCGAGCCGTGCTGCGAGATGACGATGCCCTTGGGGCTGGGGCCGGCCACCGGCTTGCCGTCGATGCGCACCGCGCCCGCGTCGGGCCGCTCGAAGCCGGCCAGCATGTTCATCAGCGTCGACTTGCCGCAGCCCGACGGCCCGACGATGGCGACGAACTCGCCGTCGGCGACGTCCAGGCCGATGCCGCCGACCACGTCCAGCGTCGTGCCGCGCGCGCCGGTGAAGCTCTTGCGGATGCCGTCGACGACGATCTTCGGGGTCTTATCGGACATAGCGCCACCGCACCATCTTGAGCCGCTCCAGCAGCCGGGTCAGTCCATCGAGCAGCAGGCCGATCAGCCCGATGATGATCATGCTGGCCACCACCAGGTCGTAGCGGTTGCCGGCGTTGCGCGAATCCATGATGAGGTAGCCCAGGCCCGAGTGCAGCGCGATCATCTCGGCCGCGACCACCACCAGCCAGGCCACGCCGATGCCGATGCGCATGCCCACGATGATCTCGGGCAGCACCGCCGGGATCACGACCTGGCGGAACAGCACGCCGCGCGGCACGCCGAAGTTGGCCGCGGCGCGCAGGTAGCGGCGCTCGATGGTGTGCACGCCGGAGGTGGTCTGCACGATCATCGGGAAGACCGACGAGATGAAGATCAGGAACACCGGCGACAGGTCGCCGACGCCGAACCACAGGATGGCCAGCGGGATCCACGCGATCGGCGAGATCGGCCGCAGCATCTGGAACACCGGGTTGAGCGTGCGGTACGCCGGCGTGACCCAGCCCATCCACAGCCCCAGCGGGATCGCCACCAGCAGCGCCAGCCCGAAGCCGATGCCCACGCGCATCAGCGAGGCGCCGATGTGCCCGAACAGCGTGCCGTCGGCCACCAGCTCCCACGCGCCGGTGACCACCGCCCACGGCGTGGGGAAGATCGCGCTCTCGTCGCGCACGACCACCCACCACCACAACGCGATGATCACGCCGATCACCAGCAGCGGCGGCACGATGCGCGCCGTCCAGCCGTCCCGACGTCCTTTTCCTGTACTCATGCGTGGATCTTCGTCCTCATGCGGTTCCAGCGCCATCGGATCCTGTCCCAGGGCGTGGCCGGCGCCTCGGCCACGACGATGGTCATCTGCCCGCTCGCGTGCGCGGTGCAGTCGAAGCTGTAGGTGGAGGCGACCTCGAACGGCAGCCGGAAGCTCTGGCCCGGCATCACCAGCACGGGGCCGAACTGCTGCGGCACGTCGTCGAGGTTGCGCAGCAGCAGATGGTCGTTCAGGCCCAGCGCGAGGTCGATGCGGCTGGGCAGGATCTCGACCTTGTCGCCCGCCATGCGGCGCGCGTAGGTGCCCTTGGGGATCTCGAACAGCTCGTCGTGCGACTCGACCCGCGGCGGCACGAACGCGGCCCAGGCGAGCCCCGCCGACGCGACGGCGGCCAGGGCGACGGCCACGATGCGCAGCGTCCTCACCGGAGCGCCTGCAGTTGCCGCACGTCGTGCGCGAAGTCCGCCGCCGAGTGGCCGAACGGCATCAGCGCGCGCAGGCGGCCCGCGCGGTCGATCAGGTAGATCGAGGTCGAGTGGCTCATCGCGTAGTCCGCGCCGCCGTCGGCCGCGGGCACCTTCTGCGCGGTCACGCCGTAGCGCTTGCGCAGCAGCGCCAGCGCCTGCGGTTCGCCCGTGGCGCCGACGAAGGACCGGTCGAAGCCCGCGAGGTAGGCGCGGACGTGCGCGAGGTCGTCGCGCTCGGGATCGACCGTCACGTAGACCACCTGCAGCGCCGCGGCGTCCGCGCCCAGCAGCCGGCGCGCCTCGGCCAGCGTGGCCAGCGTCGTCGGGCACACGGCCGGGCAGTGCGTGAAGCCGAACACCAGCAGCACGACCTTGCCGCGCCAGCGCGCGAGCCTGGCCGCGCCGGCATCGGTCGCGCGCACGCCGTCGGGAAACTCGGCGGCGGCCTGCGGCGGGTCGAACGCGCCGGCCTTCAGGCCGATCGGCGTCGGGTCGCCCGCGGCCGCGAGCGTGCACGCGCCCGCGAGGGCCGCGGCCAGGAGCCAGCGCGACGCGGACATCTTCGGACTCACAGCGGGATCACGGTCGGCTTGACGGCCTTGACGAAGCTGTCGTCGACGTACTTCTCGTAGGGCACGGGCGCCTTGAGCGTGCCGGCCTCGACCGACAGCTGCATCAGCTCGTCGAACTCGGAGCGGATCATGCGCAGGTCGCCGTAGGTGACGCGATCGGCCGGGTTCTCCATCACGAACTGCAGGATCTTGGGATCCTGGTTGAAGAACTTGCGGCCTGCCGCGATGCCGACGGCCTTGGTGCGGTTCTCCGGCTTCTGGTCCAGCCACACGCCGGCGCCGGCGATCGTGTCGACCAGGTCCTGCACCAGCGGCCGGTTCGAGCGGATCAGCTCCTCGCGCACGGTCAGCACGCAGCAGATGTAGTTGCGCCACTCGTCGCGCGTCATGCGCAGCACGCGCGCGTAGCCGGCGCGCTGGGCCGCGGCGCCGAAGGGCTCGCCGGTGCAGTAGGCGTCGACGGCCTTGGCGTAGAGCGCGGCGGGCATGTCGGCCGGCGCCATCTCGACCAGCTGGATGTCCTTGGGCGACATGTTCTCGCGCGCCAGCATCTTGCGCAGGAACAGGAAGTCGACCGCGAAGCGGCTGGGCACGGCGATGCGCTTGCCGGCGAGGTCGCGGAACTTCTGGTACGACGAGTCGGTGCGCACCATGATGACCGCGCCGGAGCGATGGCCCAGCGAGACGATCTTGACCGGGATCTTCTTGTCGGCCAGGTCCATCACCAGCGGCGCCAGCATGTAGGCCGCCTGGATGCGGCCGGACATCAGCGACTCCTTGACCTCCGGCCAGCCGTTGTACTTGCTGTACTCGTACGCGAACTGGCTCGTGCCCGCACGCTGGTTGAGCGTCTGCCGTGCGACGCAGCTGACCGGCAGCGTGAGGTTGCAGGTGACCGCCAGCCCGCCGACGACCAGCGGATCGGCCGCGGCGTGGGCGGACGCCGGCAGCAGCGCGGGCATCGCGGCGGCCAGGCCGGTGCCCAGCGAAGCGCCGAGCAGGCGCCGGCGATCGGGGGAAGCGAGATCGGAACTCATCGACGGATCCAGGAGCGTGGACCCCGATTGTCGCGCGGTTCCGGCCGCCGCCCCGCCGAGGTCAACCCTCGGGCATCTCGTGCCCGCACACGCCGCACTCGACCCTGGCCAGCGACATCCACGGGAACGCGCGCAGCCAGCGATGGTTGCAGCGCGGGCAGCGCGCGGTGCTGCGGCGCGCGATCAGCGAGAACGTGACGGCGATCCAGACCACGTCCAGCGTCGTGTACAGCGCCGGCGGCGGCTCGCCGGCGACGTGCTGCCAGGCCTTGACGACCGCGAACATCGCCAAGCCGCCCAGCGGCAGCCAGCACCACAGCAGGATCCGGTCGCTGCGCAGCTGCTTGAGCGTGAGCGGGGGCGGCGCCACGCGGATCAGCTCCGGTAGTCGGCGTTGATCTTCACGTAGTCGTACGAGAGGTCGCAGGTCCACACCGTGGCGGACGCGTCGCCGCGCTTCAGGGCGATGCGCACCGTGATCTCGGCCTGCTTCATCACGCGGGCGCCGTCCTCTTCCTTGTAGTCGGTCCGGCGGCCGCCGTCGGCGACCACGGCGACGTCGTCGAGGAACAGGTCGATCCGCGACTGGTCGAGGTCGGCGATGCCGGCGTAGCCCACGGCCGCCAGGATGCGGCCGAGGTTCGGATCGCTGGCGAAGAAGGCCGTCTTGACCAGCGGCGAATGCGCGATGGCGTAGGCCGCGAGCCGGCACTCGGCCTCGTCGCGGCCGCCCTCGATGCGGACCGTGATGAACTTGGTGGCGCCCTCGCCGTCGCGCACGATGGCCTGCGCCAGCTTCTGCGCGACCTGCGTGACCGCCGCCGCCAGCGCGCGGCCGTCGGCCGACTCCAGCGATTCGATGCGCGCATGGCCGGCCTGCTGCGTGGCCATCACGACGAAGCTGTCGTTGGTGGAGGTGTCGCCGTCGATCGTGATGCGGTTGAACGACGCGTCCGCCGCCTGCCTGGCGAGCGCCTGCAGCAGCGGCGCGGCGATCACGGCGTCGGTGGCCAGGAAGCCCAGCATCGTGGCCATGTTGGGGCGGATCATGCCGGCGCCCTTGCTGATGCCGGTGACGGTGACCGTCCTGCCGCCGATCGTGACCTGCGTCGACGCCGCCTTGGGCAGCGTGTCGGTGGTCATGATGCCCTCGGCGGCCTGCAGCCAGTTGGCGGCGTCCAGGTCGCCGAGCGCGGCGGGCAGGCCGGCCTCGATGCGCTCGACGGGCAGCGTCTCCATGATCACGCCGGTGGAGAACGGCAGCACCTGCGTCGGCTTCAGGCCCAGCAGGCCGGCGGCGGCCTCGCAGGTGCGGCGCGCGCGCGCCAGGCCGTCGCTGCCCGTGCCCGCGTTGGCGTTGCCGGTGTTGACGACCAGCGCGCGGATGCCGCCCTGTCCGTCGGCCAGGTGCTCGCGGCAGACCTGCACCGGCGCGGCGCAGAAGCGGTTCTGCGTGAACACGCCCGCCACCACGGTGCCGGCGTCGAGCACGAACGCGACGAGGTCCTTGCGGTTGGCCTTGCGCACGCCGGCCATCGCGACGCCCACGCGGACACCCGGGACGGGATGCAGGTCGGCGGGCTTGGGGACGGCGAGATTGACGGGCATGGTTCAGCTCCAGGAGACGGGCGACAGGCGGACGACGCCGCGACAAGACGCGATTCTAGAAGGCGCGAATGACGCTCTGCCGTTCGGCAGCCCGCGTGCGGGCAAGAAGCGGGCCGCGACCCGGAGCGGACGCGCGGCGCGCCGGCTCACTCGATGACGGAGTTGCGCGCCTCGTCCTGCTGGTCGTCGGGCAGGTGGATGCTGCCGGCGTGGAAGTCGTACTCGAACACCTCGCCGTGGCGGCCCCATTCGATGACGGTCTTGAGCACGCGCTCGGCCTCGGCCGGGTCGAGATGCTGCTGCAGCAGGCGCAGGAACGGCTGCTCGGGCAGCGCGCGCGCCGGATCCTGCTCCAGGCTGTGGCGGATGTGCGCCGCCAGCGGCACGTTGGCGAGCACCTGCTGGCCGAACAGCTCCTGGCGCACCGCGTGGTCGCCGTCGACGTAGCGCCGGCCCAGCAGCGTGAGGTGCAGGTCGCCGCTCTGCACGCGCGCCAGGCCCAGCAGGTCGATGGCGCTGGCCACGGGCAGCAGTTCGTCGTCGGTGAGCTCCGATTCCTCGGCCAGCTTGGGCAGGTCGGCCTCGCCGTGGAAGGGCGCGCCGGCCAGCAGTTCCAGCAGGCCCTCCATGCGCGCGACGTCGGCGTCGGGCAGGCGGTCGTACAGGCGCAGCGCTTCCGGTTCCTCGGTGGTGCGGCCGGCCCGCACGGCGCCGGCGGTCATCAGCGCGTAGACCTCGTCGATCAGCGAGCGCACCTCGGCGGAGTCGGCCACGCGCGGGCGCGGCAGGTCGATCGCGAGCTGGAACCGGATGCGGCCGGGGTCGCTCGCGAAGATGAGGATGCGGTCGGCCATCAGCACCGCCTCCTCGATGTTGTGCGACACCACCAGCATCGCCTTGGTGGGCATGCCGCCCTGCGTCCACAGCTCGAGGATGTCGTCGCGCAGGCGCTCGCCGGTGAGCACGTCGAGCGCGGAGAAGGCCTCGTCCATCAGCAGCACGTCGGGCTGCGTGACGAGCGCGCGGGCGATGCCCACGCGCTGGCGCATGCCGCCCGAGAGCTCGCGCGGCAGCGCGCCCTCGAAGCCCGCCAGGCCGATCAGGCTGATCGCCTTCTCGGCGCGCTCGGCGCGTTCCTCGCGCTCGATGCCGCGCGCCTCCAGGCCCAGCTCGACGTTCTGCTGCACCGTCAGCCAGGGGAACAGCGCGAACGACTGGAACACCATGCTGATCGCGCGCGCCGGCCCGTAAAGCGGCTGGCCGCGGTACTGCACGGCGCCCGAGTCGACGCCGATCAGGCCGGCCATGATGCGCAGCAGCGTGCTCTTGCCCGAGCCCGACTGGCCCAGCAGCGCGACGATCTCGCCCTCGCGCAGCGTGAAGTCCACGCCCTCGAGCACCGGCCGCTCGCGCCCGTCCGCCGCGCGGAAGGCCTTGCGGACGTCGTTGATCTGGATGATGGGGGAGCCGTGCTTGTCCATGGTCGTTCGAATCTTGGATCAGGTGCCTGCGCGATGCAACGCGATCAGAAGTGCATGCGCTCTTCGGCGATGCGGTACAGGCGGCGCCACACGAAGTGGTTCATGCCCATCACGAACACGCACATCACGCAGATGCCCAGCGCGATGCGGTGGAAGTCGCCGGTGGCGGTGAAGTGCGCGATGTAGCTGCCCAGGCCCTTGGCCTCCAGCGTGGTGTCGCCCCAGGTGACGTACTCCGACACGATGCTGGCGTTCCACGAGCCGCCGCTGGCCGTGATCGCGCCGGTGACGAAGCTGGGGAACACCGCCGGCAGGAAGAAGCGCTTCCAGCGCAGCCAGCCGCTCAGGCCCAGGTTGCCCGCCGCGAAGCGCAGCTCCGCCGGGATCGACGATGCGCCGGCGATCACGTTGAACAGCAGGTACCACTGCGTGCCGAACACCATCAGCGGCGACAGCCAGATGTCGGGGTTCAGGCGCCAGTGCACGATCAGCACCACGACCACCGGGAACATCAGGTTGGCCGGGAACGCGGCCAGGAACTGCGCCACCGCCTGCAGCCGGCCGGACACCGCCGGCCGCAGCCCGATCCATACCCCGATGGGCACCCAGACCAGCGACGCCAGCGCGATCAGGATCACCACGCGCAGCATCGTCGCGCAACCCAGCAGGAACACGTGCCAGACCTCGCCGAAGCCGACCTCGGCGTGGACGAAGCTGTAGAGCTCGTAGACGGCGTAGAGGCCGCCGGCCGCGATCAGCGCGTCCCACACGCGCGCCAGCGTCCCGTTGTGCGGCGCCTGGCGCGCACGGATGGACGTGCCGTCGTGCGTCATGCGGAACCAGGTGAACGTGCTCTCCAGCGCCCGCGTGAAGCGCTCGCCGAGCTTGGCGATGCGCTCGGTGCGGCGCGACCAGGTCAGCAGCCACGAGGTCGGCGCCGCCTCCTGGCCGCCCTCCTCGAAGCGGAACTTGTCGGCCCAGGCCACCAGCGGGCGGAACAGGAACTGGTCGTACATCACGATGCCGATCAGCATGCCCAGGATGGCCCAGCCGATCGCCTGCAGGTTGCGCGCCTCGATCGCCAGCGCGATGTACGAGCCCACGCCCGGCAGCTTGATGTTCTGTCCCGAGACGGCGATGGCCTCCGACGCGACGACGAAGAACCAGCCGCCCGACATCGACATCATCATGTTCCACAGCAGCCCGGGCATCGCGAACGGCAGCTCCAGCCGCCAGAAGCGCTGCCACGGCGACAGCTGGAACACGCGCGCCGCCTCCTGCAGCTCGCCCGGCACGGTGCGCATCGACTGGTACAGGCTGAACGCCATGTTCCAGGCCTGCGACGTGAAGATCGCGAAGATCGCCGCGCACTCCACGCCGAACAGGTTGCCCGGGAACAGCGCGATGAAGCCGGTGACCGTGATCGACAGGAAGCCGAGGATGGGGATCGACTGCAGGATGTCCAGCAGCGGCACCAGCACCTTCTCCGCGGCACGCCAGCGCGCGGCCGCGGTTGCGAACGCGAAGCTGAACAGCAGCGAGAACACCAGCGCGATCACCATGCGCAGCGTCGTGCGCAGCAGGTAGTACGGCAGCTGCAGCGGATCCAGCGACAGCGGGATCGGGTCGCCCAGGTGGTACGGCCGCGTCATGCCCGCGCCGCCCAGCCCGGCCAGCACGAGGGCGGCCAGCACCAGCGGCAGCAGCGCCCAGTCCCAGCGGTTGCCGGCCTCGACGACCTGGCGCGGAAAGAAATTCTTCTCGAAGGCCATGGGGGCGGATTGTCGGGCCTAAAGCTTGCTCAGGAACGACAAAGCCGCATCCGGCTGCGCGCCGATGCGGCTTCGTTGGTTTCCGGCCCGCGTTCAGCGAACCGTCATCGGAGTGTCACGCGAGTTTTCCGTGGCATTCCTTGAACTTCTTGCCGGAACCGCACGGGCACGGGTCGTTGCGGCCGACGCGGCGATCCGGCAGGTTCGGGTTGGCGGCCGACAGGGCCCCGGCCGCCTCCTGGCTGACGCTGCCGTCCTCGTTCGGATGCGTGTACTGCACGTTGCCGACGTGCTCGGCGCGGTCCTCGATCGCCTGCGCGGCCTCGGCGGCCTGTTCCTGCGTCTGCACGCGCACCGTCAGCAGCACCTTGGTGACGTCGGTCTTGACGGTGTCGATCAGCTGCGAGAACAGCTCGAAGGCCTCGCGCTTGTACTCCTGCTTCGGGTTCTTCTGCGCATAGCCGCGCAGGTGGATGCCCTGGCGCAGGTAGTCGAGCGCGGCCAGGTGCTCGCGCCAGTTGGTGTCCAGGTTCTGCAGCAGCACCATGCGCATGAACGGCGTGAACTGCTCCTCGCCGACCAGGTCCAGTTTGGCCTGGAACGCCGCCTTGGCGGCCGCGACCACCATCGCGACGACGTCCTCGTCGGACACCGAGTCGGCCTTCTCGACCTGCTCGGCGACGTTGACGTCCAGCAGGTATTCGCCCAGCAGCGCCTTGTGCAGGCCCGGCAGGTCCCACTGCTCCTCGACGCTCTCGGCCGGCACGAAGGCCCGCGTGAGGTCCTCCATCGTGCCTTCGCGCAGGTTGGCGATCTGGTTGACCAGCGACTTGGCCTCCAGGATCTCGTTGCGCTGCTGGTAGATCACCTTGCGCTGGTCGTTGGCGACGTCGTCGTACTCGAGCAGCTGCTTGCGCATGTCGAAGTTGCGCGCCTCGACCTTGCGCTGCGCGCCTTCCAGGCTGCGGCTGACGATGCCCGCCTCGATGGCCTCGCCCTCGGGCATCTTCAGGCGTTCCATGATCGCCTTGACGCGGTCGCCCGCGAAGATGCGCATCAGCGGGTCTTCCAGCGACAGGTAGAAGCGCGACGCGCCCGGGTCGCCCTGGCGGCCCGAGCGGCCGCGCAGCTGGTTGTCGATGCGGCGCGACTCGTGGCGCTCGGTGGCGACGATGCGCAGGCCGCCGGCGGCCTTGACCTGCTCGTTGAGCGCCTGCCACTCGTCCTTGAGCTGCTGGATCTGCGCGGCCTTCTGGTCGGCCGCGATGGACTCGTCGGCCTCGAGGTGCTCGATCTGCTTCTCGACGTTGCCGCCCAGCACGATGTCGGTGCCGCGGCCGGCCATGTTGGTGGCGATGGTGATCGCGCCCGGGCGGCCCGCCTGCGCGACGATCAGCGCCTCGCGCTCGTGCTGCTTGGCGTTGAGCACCTGGTGCGGGATGCCGGCCTTCTGCAGCAGCGCCGACAGCTTCTCGGAATTCTCGATGGAGGTCGTGCCCACCAGCGCCGGCTGGCCGCGCTGGACGCAGTCGCGGATGTCCTCAACCACCGCGTCGTACTTCTCGCGCTCGGTCTTGTAGACGAGGTCCAGCTCGTCCTTGCGCTGCGTCGGCTTGTTCGGGGGGATCACCACGGTCTCGAGGCCGTAGATCTCCTGGAACTCGTAGGCCTCGGTGTCGGCCGTGCCGGTCATGCCGCCGAGCTTGGCGTACATGCGGAAATAGTTCTGGAAGGTGATCGAGGCCAGCGTCTGGTTCTCGCTCTGGATCTCCACGCCTTCCTTGGCCTCGACGGCCTGGTGCAGGCCGTCCGACCAGCGGCGGCCCGTCATCAGGCGGCCGGTGAACTCGTCGACGATCACCACCTCGCCGTTCTGGACGACGTAGTGCTGGTCGCGGTGGTACAGGTGCTTGGCCCGCAGCGCCGCGTACACGTGGTGCATCAGCGTGATGTTGGCCGGGTCGTACAGGCTCGCGCCCTCGACCAGCAGCCCGGCCTGCGCCAGCAGCTCCTCGGCGCGCTCGTGGCCCGACTCGGTGAGCGTGACCTGGTGGCCCTTCTCGTCGAGCGTGAAGTCGCCCGGCTCGATGACGCCCTCGCCGGTGCGCGGATCGGCCTCGCCGACCTGGCGCTTGAGCGCCGGCACGACGGCGTTGATGCGCACGTACAGCTCGGTGTGGTCCTCGGCCTGGCCGCTGATGATCAGCGGCGTGCGCGCCTCGTCGATCAGGATCGAGTCGACCTCGTCGACGATCGCGAAGTTCAGGCCGCGCTGCACGCGATCGGCGGTCTCGTAGACCATGTTGTCGCGCAGGTAGTCGAAGCCGAACTCGTTGTTCGTGCCGTAGGTGATGTCGGCGCCGTAGGCGGCCTGCTTCTCCTCGCGCGACAGGCCGGGCACGTTCACGCCCACGCTCATGCCGAGGTAGTTGTAGAGGCGGCCCATCCACTCGGCGTCGCGTCGCGCCAGGTAGTCGTTGACCGTGATCAGGTGCACGCCCTTGCCGGCCAGCGCGTTCAGGTAGACCGGCAGCGTGGCCATCAGCGTCTTGCCTTCGCCGGTGCGCATCTCGGCGATCTTGCCGTTGTGCAGCGTCATGCCGCCGATCAGCTGGACGTCGAAATGGCGCATCTTCAGGACGCGCTTGCCGGCTTCGCGCACGACGGCGAAGGCCTCGGGCAGCAGGTCGTCGAGCGTGTGGCCCTGTTCCAGGCGGGCGCGGAACTCGGCCGTCTTGCCCTTGAGCGCCTCGTCGCTCAGCGCCGCGGTGGCGGCTTCGAGCGAGGCGATCTTCTCGACGACCCGCCGGTATTGCTTGAGCAGGCGGTCGTTTCGGCTACCGAAAATCTGGGTAAGAAGCTTGGGCAACATGCGTGGTTTTCAGGGCCGGGAGACAGGCCGCGGACGACGCACGGCGGCCGGTTTTGGCGGAGCCGGCTGTCAGCCGCGGGCCTGCCAGGGGTGGCAAGCAGATTCTTCTTCTCGAGGCCGCCGGGGCCGCCTCTCACCGCGCCGCATCTGGGGACGCATCACGCGACGGCAAGGGTCTGCACGGCGAGATCCGCGTTTCCCCCGAAGGGTCGGGGCGAAAAAACAGGAAAGTGTACCAAACGAGGCCTCTTCGGGCCGGTTCAGGAAGCCTTCCCGCGCCTAGCGGTGCTCGGCGCCCAGCGGAGGCGCCTGGGCGGCGGCCGTCTGCAGCGTCGGCTTCGCGTTGGCACCCGCCAGGAAGCGCTGCGGATCCTGCGGGACGCCGTCCACCAGCACCTCGAAGTGCAGGTGCGGGCCGGTGGAGCGGCCGGTGGAGCCGACGTCGGCCACGACCTGGCCGCGCTTGACCAGCTCGCCCGGCTTGACCAGGATCTTCGACGTGTGCCCGTAGCGGGTGACCAGGCCGTTGCCGTGGTCAATCTCCAGCATCAGGCCGTACTCGGGATGCATCTCGGCCGTGCGCACCACCCCGCCCGCGGCGGCGTGGATCTCGGTGCCGATCGGCGACGGGAAGTCCAGGCCCGTGTGGAGCGCGCCGCGCCCGGTGAACGGGTCCGAGCGGAAGCCGAAGCCGGAGCCGACCGGCGCGTCGACCGGGCGGCTGCTCGGGATCATCAGCGTCTTCAGCCGCGACTCCAGCAGGCGCGACTCGGTCAGCGTGAGCACGTCGTTCTGCTCGCCGGCGGCCTGCGACAGCGCGTCCAGCGCGCCGTTGAGCTCGGCCAGGCCGGGATGGTTCATCGGCACGTACGGGCCGCCGGAGCCGTCGCCCTTGGGGTGCGAACCGAGGCCCGACAGGTCCTCCGGCTTCAGGCCGGCCATGCCCGAGACGCGGTCGCCCATCGCCTCGATCTTGATCATGCGGGCCTGCATGTCGCCCACCTTCTGGGCCATGGCGTCGAGGTTCTCGCGCATGACCTTGTCGCGCGCGGCGCTCTCGTCGTGCACCACCAGCTTCACGAGCTGGCTGACGACGGGCCAGCCCTCGCGCGCCGCCTTGAGGAAGAAGTAGTGGTAGATCGCGCCGGACAGCGCCAGCGTCGCGATCACGACGGTGAGCAGCGACAGGACGAGCGTCGCCGGGCTGACGTGCATGACCCGCGTGCGCGACATGCCGCCGTGGGTGATCATGATCTGCATCGCTACACTCTCCAACAAATGGCCCCGCCCGGACCGCCCAAACCCAACGACCGCGCCGGCACCAGGCCGCCGCGCGCGTTCCTCGCGCCCCTGCCGCACCAGCCTTCCGTGGCGCCGCTCGCCCGGCCTCTCGGGGAGAGCCTCGCGCGGGACGACACCCTGGCCGGCCTGCTCGCCCGCGTGCGCGCGTCGCAGGCCCGCCTGGACGCGCTGGCCGACGTGCTGCCCGGCCTGCTGCGCCAGCACCTGCGGGCGGGTCCGCTGGACGACGACGGCTGGACGATCCTGGCCGCCAACTCGGCCGTGGCGTCCAAGCTGCGCCACCTGCTGCCCACGCTCGCGGAAACGCTCGTGGCGAAAGGGTGGCAGGCTACTTCAATCCGCGTGAAGGTTCAATCGACGCAAGCCCCGGGCCGGTAAACGAAAGAAACCGCGCCGGAGCGCGGTTTCGGGGGCTGCGGGCAGCCGATCGGGCCGGCGCGGATCAGAGGCTGATCGCCTCCACCGTCGCCTCCGGCACTTCCACCGTCGCCGAGGTGTCGATCGCCGAGGCGCCCGAGGACGGGGGCTCGCTGCCGAGCAGCCGGTCGGGCGACATCGAAGTACGCTGGTTCGCGGACACGACGGCCGCCGCCGGCTCGTCGATCAGCGCGCCCGAGACGGCGGCGTCGACGATGCGCAAGGCGCCGAACAGCAGCGAGACGCCGATCACGCCCAGCACGAGCGAGACGGCCCGGCTGACGTGCGCGTGCGCCAGCCAGCGCGGCGCGTGGAACCAGTCGAAGTGCAGCGTCATGCGAGCTCTCCTTCGAAGACCCATCGACCTGCGCGGTCGATGCGGGCGTCTCGTGGCCGGCCTGCTGTTACTTGTTGGATTGGGCCGGGGCCTGTGCCGGAGTATCCGGCGTCGTGGGAGCCACTGTCGCCGTGTCGGGTGTCTGCTGCGTTGCTGGTGCCTGAACTTTTGCTGGCGTCGTCGTGGCGCCGGCCCGGGACTCCGCGATCGGGTCGGGCTGCGCGTGCTTGACCACCTTGCTGGACGGCGCCAGCAGCGTGATCGCCAGCACGACGCCGCCCACCAGCGCGGCGCCGACGACGCCGACCACCGCCTTGGGCACGCCCTTGGAGGCGCCCGGCTGCCAGCCGGGCGTCTGGCCGCCGCGCAGCGCGTCGGGATCGTTCGAGGCGGCGGCGGTGCGGGAGGTGGCCGCCGAAGCGGGGCGGATGCGCGGCATGTCCGAACGCGGGTTGGAGTGGCCGGTCGCGGGATGGGGGGTGGTGTAGGTCGTCATGGCTGCACGGTAAGCCCCGGGACGCGCAGCCCCAATCGGCCAACGCGCCGACCGCCGGTAGGCCTGGTCCGGCCGCGGGTAGGCCCAGGCTGACAGAGTTCGCACAGCTGGATACAAATCACCCCGGCCGTGGCGCGCTTCCGAGCGAGCGCCGGATATCGTGTAGGTGCAATCCGACATGGCGTCTGGCTATCAGCCTATGTTCAGTCCTGTCACGCCTGAGCAAACTGGTTGCAAAGGTCGACGGGCGCCCACCAGCGCAGTCGCCATCACGGAGACAGGCTGGTCGGAGGCGGACATGGACAACTTTCCTGCAGGACAGGCGCGCGACGCGCAATTCGAACCGGGCGTGCTGCTGAGCATCGGTGACCCGTTCGATCCATGCCATGCCGACGACAACCTGGGCGACGAGGCGGCCTTCCCGTCCACCTGGCAGCAGCTGGACTGCGGGGACGCGCCGCACGAGTGACTCGAGCGGACGAGTCGTCCGGCGCCATGGCGGCGCCGCAACGCGAGCGTCGCAGGCTGACGCCGCGCTTGATCGGAAACAGTCCGGTCGTTGCACAATGTGGAGCAGAGGGTCGCGCCGACGTCGTCGACGGATCCTCTTGTGGCATGTCGAACCTGTTGGCTTTCGTCGTCGAGGACAGTCCGGTGATCCAGGAGAACCTGATCGCCGCGCTGGAGGAAATGGCCCCGGTGAAGGTGGTGGGCACCGCCGTGGACCAGGCCAGCGCCCTCACCTGGCTCAGCGACGACGCGCACCGATGCGACATCGCGATCATCGACATCTTCCTGCGCCAGGGCTCGGGCATGGGCGTGCTGCGGGCGCTGCACGCGGCGGGTGCGCCGTTCGAGCGCGTCGTGCTCACCAACTACGCCACCGCGGACATCCGGCGCCAGTGCCTGGCGCTCGGCGCGAGCGCGGTGTTCGACAAGTCGGGCGAGATCGACGCGCTGGTCGACCACTGCGTCGCGCGCGCCGCGCGCGCCGCCTGAGCGTGCGCGCGCGAGGCCGGGACATGGCGCTCGGCCGACGCGACGCGACGGCGCGCGGACGCCGCGGCCCGCGGCTACTGGATCAGGCCGTTCTTCAGCGCGTAGTACGTGAGGTCGCTGTTGGTCTCGAGCTGCAGCTTCTCCAGCGTGCGCGCCCGGTAGGTGCTGACCGTCTTGACGCTGAGGAACATGCCCTCGGCGATCTGGCCCACCGTCTCGCCCTTGGCCAGGCGCAGGAACACCTGCAGCTCGCGCTCGGACAGCTGCTCGTGCGGCGGGCGGTCGCCCGCGCCGGCGGCGCCGTCGGCCAGCATCTCGGCCACCTGCGCGGTGATGTAGCGCCGGCCCATGGCCACGGTGCGGATCGCCTTGACGATCTCGTCGGGGTCGCAGCCCTTGTTGAGGTAGCCGCTGGCGCCCTGGCGCAGCAGCGTCGTGGCGTAGTGCGTCTCGGGGAAGCCGCTGAGGATGAGCACCGGCAGGTCCGGGCGCCGCGCCTTGATCGCGGCGAGCGCGTCGACGCCGCTCTGGTCGGGCATCGACAGGTCCATCAGCATGACGTCGAGGTCGCCGCCGCGGACGAGCTCGAGCGCCTCGCGGCCGTCGGCCGCCTCGCCCGTGACGCGCAGGTCGACATGGTCGGACAGGAATTGCCGGAGGCCGGAGCGGACGATCGCATGATCGTCGACGATCACAACGCGAATCATGGTGTCTCCCGCGGAATCGATGAGCTTGAATTCGGATCGGCGCCTTGCCGATGGACTCGGTCGGTTCGCCGCGAGGGTGGCCACGTGCTCGCGCCGAAGATGCGCGGCGGGCCGGTTCGTTCAAGTGTAGCGGGGAACCCGACATGTCATTCCTGAGGACGCTGGAAACCGCGCGGCGCAGTCGCTTCGCGGCGCCGGTGGCGCTGCTGCTGGGCCTGGCCGTGCTGCTGACCAACGAGGTCGGCCACCGGCGCGCGCTGACCGTGATCGAAGGCCGCGAGGCGCTGCTGGAGGCGCGCGTCGAGGTCAGCCTGCTGCTGCGCGAGGTCATCGCGGCGGAATCCGGCCAGCGCGGCTACCTGCTCACCGGCCGGCCCGAATACAAGGACCCGTATACGCGCGCCGCGGCGCAGGTGCAGGGCCAGCTGACGCGCCTGGCGCAGATCTACTCGCGCTGGCCCGACCGCACCGCCGACGTCAGGAAGCTCGACGAGCTGACGCGCCAGCGCATGTCCGAGCTCGACACGACGATCCAGATGTTCGAGAACAAGACGGGCGAGGGCTGGCGCGACGTCGTGCTCACCGACATCGGCCGCGAGACCATGCTCGCCATCGAAGGCCAGGCGCGCAACATGGCGCGCGTGGAGACGGCGCGCATCGACGAGTCGCGCGAGCTGCTGACCGAGACGCTGATGTTCAGCCGCATCGGCATCGCCGCGCTGGTGGTGCTGAGCCTGGCCGCCCTGCTGCTGTACGCGCGCCAGGCGCGCCGCCTCGACGACGAGCGGCTGGAGCGCGCGGCGCAGCTGCGCTTCGAGCGCGACCGCCTCGAGGTGGAGGTGGAGCGCCGCACGCGCGACATCACGCAGATCGCCAACCACCTGCAGACCGCGCGCGAGGACGAGCGCAGCCGCCTCGCGCGCGAGTTGCACGACGAGCTCGGCGGCCTGCTGACGGCGGCCAAGCTCGACGTCGCGCGCATGCGCAGCCGGCTGTCCGCGGCGCCGCCGGAGGTGCTCGAACGCATGGTGCACCTGGTCAAGACGCTGGACGAGGGCATCGCGCTGAAGCGCCGCATCATCGAGGACCTGCGGCCGTCGTCGCTGAACAACCTCGGCCTGAAGGCGGCGCTGGAGATCCTGTGCGCGGAGTTCGCCGAGCGCAGCGAGCTCGAGGTGCGCACCGACATCGAGGAGCTGCCGCTGGACGACGCCGGCAAGCTCACCGCCTACCGGCTGGTGCAGGAGGCGCTCACGAACGTCGCCAAGTACGCGAGCGCCAGCAGCGTGCACGTGGTCGTCGCCACGCGCGGCGGCTGGGCCGAGATCGCGGTGCGCGACGACGGCGTCGGCTTCGATCCGGCGGCCGCGCGGGTGGCCGCGCACGGCCTGGCGGGCATGCGGTTCCGCGTGCAGTCCGCCCAGGGGCAGCTCAAGGTCAAGTCCAAGCCGGGCCAGGGCACGACGATCCAGGCCCGCCTGCCGCTGCCGGACCACGTGCAGGAAGCCGTCGATTCGACGATGGACGTCGCCTCGCTGCTCGGCCCGGGCGCGTTCCCGAAGCCGCCCGCGAACGTCGGTTAGCGCGCCGGCGGCGCTCCTCGGGCACGCCGTTCGCCCCGCCGTAGGGCGATCGCATCTGCAGAACTATCCAGAAGGAGCACGGACATGATCACTCGTCTCGCCATCGCCGCCATGGTCGCGGCCACCACCCTCGTCACCGCCACCGGCTGCGCCGTCGAGCGCCACCAGGAGACCGTGGGCGCCTACGTCGACGATTCCGCCGTGACCACCAAGGTCAAGGCCAAGTTCGCAGAGGACCCGACGGTCAGCGCGATGGCCATCAAGGTCGACACGATGAAGGGCGTCGTGCAGCTGTCCGGCTTCGCGAAGTCGAACGAGGAACGCATGGTCGCCGAACGCCTGGCGCGCGAGACCAACGGCGTGCAGGGCGTGCGCAACGACATCATCGTCAAGCAGTAAGGCGCGCGAGCGCGGCGGCCGCTCCATGCAGCCGCCGCGGCCTGCGGGCCCGGGCCCGGACAGGACGCCCGCGGCGACCGGAAGCCGTGACCGAATCCGCCGCCCGGACGCGCCGGACGCGTTCGCGGCTGCTCAGTGTGGCGCGCGCTCCGGCGGCGCGTAGCGCAGGCCGATCGCGATGCGGCCGGTCCAGAACACCATCCGCCCGGTGCCGGGCAAGGCCACGGGGCCGACGTAGCCGTGCGGCACCCAGGCCTTGTCGAAGGGCGCGGGATGGGATGCCGACCTGCCGGAACTCGCAAGCGTGGAAATCATGGCTCGCCTCCTTGGGATCCGCCGCCCGACAGGCAATCAGTGAGCCCGGCCGTGGCGTGACAGGATGTTCCGCCCGCCCCATCCCCAGAAACGGGCGCCACTGTCGAGCCAAATGCGCCTACGATCGCGTCGGGGCCCGTTCCGGTTCCAGGAGAGGCGCGTGCATAGCAGCGACATCATCACGGACGAGTCGGTCGAATTCGTCCGCCAGGCCGACGGGCGCTGGCGCTGGCATCCGCGCACGCCCGAGGCGGCCGACCTGCTCGCGACGCCGCTGGACACTCCGTCCATGCTCTCGTTCAAGAGCACCTTCGAGGCCGCGGCCGACGTCGCCGTGCACGCCGACGCCCGCCGCGACGGCACCGGCCGCCTCGTGATGACGCGCGACTACATCCGCCGCATGATCAGCGCCATCGCCATGCCTTGCGACGCCTGCGCGGACGTCTATTTCGGCAGCGTCTACTGGCACCCGCGCGACGCCGGCGGCGCCAACTGGGGCGTCGACATCGTCAACGGCACCGGCGACTTCGACGGCTGCCTGGAATGCGTGGCGGCGGCGCGCGCGGAGCTGCGCCGGCTCTACGCCATCGCCGACGAGGCGTGAAGCGGCGGCTCACATCGCGCGCGGGGCAGGTCGAAGTCTCGCTTGCACAATGCCGAAGGCGCCGCCGCGCGCGCGAATTTCGGCAATTGCGGCCGGGCGTGCCGCGGTCAGCCGGGTATCGCGCCGGGATCGCGGCCACCGCCGAGTCGAGGGGACATCCCACTTTCGCCGGTCGCGCCATGGTAAACACCTAGGCAACGACAACGACCCAGCACGCGAATGACTGACCAACCCTTCAAGGTACTCGTCGTCGGCGGAGGCGCCGGCGGGCTCGAACTGGCCTGCAAGCTGGGCCGCAAGTGGGGCCCCGACCGCGTCGCGCTGGTCGACGCCAACCTGTTCCACATCTGGAAGCCGTCGCTGCACGAGGTCGCGGCCGGCACGCTGGACATCCACCAGGAAGGCCTGTCGTACCAGATGCTGGCGCACGACAACGGCTTCTCGTTCCACTTCGGGCCGATGACGGGGCTGGACACCGCCGCGCACCAGGTGGTGGTCGGCGCGGTGGCCGACGGCGCCGAGGAGGTGCTGCCTGAACGCCGCATCGACTACGAATCGCTGGTGCTGGCCATCGGCAGCGTGTCCAACGACTTCGGCGTGCCCGGCGTCGCCGACCACGCGTTCTCGCTGGACGGCCCGCACGACGCCGAGCGCTTCCGGCTGCGCATGCTGCAGCTGCTGTCGCTGGTCGACGTGCGCAAGTCGCACGACCCGAACGCCGCGATCGACATCGTCATCATCGGCGGCGGCGCCACCGGCGTCGAGCTGGCGGCGGAGCTGCGCGAGGCGACCGCGCTGCACGCGCAGTACGGCCTGCGCCACATCGAGGCCGGGCGCGACGTGCGCATCCGCATCCTCGAAGGCGCGCCGCGGCTGCTGGCGCCGCTGGACGAGAAGGTGTCGGCCGCCGCGACGCACCTGCTCAAGCAGCGCCACGTCGAGGTCACCACCTCGTGCCGCGTCGTGAAGATCTCGTGGAACCAGGTGACCGACGCCGACGGCCACGTCTACCCGGCCGACCTGTGCGTCTGGGCCGCGGGCATCAAGGCGCCGCCGCTGCTGGCGCAGCTGGGGCTGCCGGTGCAGCGCAGCGGCCAGGTCACGGTCGACGGACGGCTGCGCGTCGAGGGCGTGCCGGACGTGTTCGCGCTCGGCGACTGCGCGTGGTGCCCGCAGCCGGACGGCAAGTCGGTGCCGCCGCGCGCGCAGTCGGCGCACCAGCAGGCCGACTACCTGTGCGGCCTGCTGCAGCTGCCGCCCGGCACCGACCTCGGCAAGCGGCCGCCCTACCTGTACCACGACCATGGCTCGCTCGTCTCGGTGGGCTCCAGCGCCACCGTCGGCAGCCTGATGGGCAACCTGTTCAGGTCGACCACCTGGTTCGTCGAGGGCCTGTTCGCCCGCATGGTCTACGTCAGCCTGCACCTGATGCACCACCGCGCGGTGATGGGCACGCTGCGCACGGCGGTGCTGGCGATGGCGCGCTTCCTGGTCAAGCGCACGCGGCCGCTGGTCAAGCTGCACTGACGCGGGGGCGGCGGCGTGTGTCGCCGGCGACAAGCTCGTCCACACACGCGGGCAACGGCCGCGCCGGAAGATGGCCGCTTCGCGTCCTCCGGCGCGCCTGCGCCCAAGCCATGGTTCCCATCGATTCGCCCGTCGTCCTCCCGCCGTCCGGCCCCCGGTCCGACATCACGGCACGCCGCCGGGTGACGCTGCTGGCGCTGTTCGGCCTGGCCACCGCGACCGGGCCGGCAGCTGCGCAGATGGGCCCGGGCGGCGGCGGCCCCGGCGGGGGCGGCGGAATGCGCGGCGGACAGAGCGACGGCCCGCGCCCCGACAAGGACAAGGACGCGCACGCTCCCGACGCGCCGCGCGACCTGGTCGCCGCCTTCGCGCGCCGCCTGCGCGAGGGCGTGCCAGAGCTGGCGCTGGCGCCGCCGCAGCAGGGCCCATGGCGCGACTTCGTCGCCAGCCTGGACGAGGTCGGCCGCCACAACGAACGCCGGCTGCAGCGCATCCTGTTCCGCAGCGCCGCCATCGTCAGCGCCGCCGCGCCGCTGACGACCTACATCGCCGCCGAGGTCGACGAAGGCGAAGGCCGGCAGGAGGCGCTGGTGGAGCTCAAGGCCCGCCACGACCGGCTGGCCGCCGTGCTCGACGAACGCCAGCGCGACGTGCTCACGCGCCTGTTCGTGGCCACGCGCAGCGAACTGCAGGCGCCGCGCGAGCGCTGAGCGAATCCGGGCGCGCCCTGCGCGGCGCGGCGAGCGGCGGGCCCCCGCGGCGGAGCCCGCATCGCACCCGCGGCTCAGAAGCGGTGGACCATGCCCACCTGGACGCCGTTGATGCGCCGGCCGTTCACGTCGCTCGCGCTCGTGAAGTTGCTGTGCAGCGCCGCGGAGCCCGCCGGACGGAAGCCGCCGTTGGCGTCGTTGCGGATCGAGTCGAGCAGCGCCAGCAGCGTGGTGCGCTTGGACAGGTCGTAGTACGCGCCCACGGAGCCGCCCTGCGCGCCCTGGTCGCGGCCGGAGGTGTCGACGATCTTGCCGTACAGCGCGCCCACGCGCAGCTGCGGCGTCACGTTGTAGTCGCCCGAGACCTGCCAGATGTTGTAGAAGTGCTCGAGGTCGGCGTTGGTGCCGGCGTTGTAGCCGCCGACGTTGCTCAGGATCGTGCCCGCCGTCTTGCTCACCGCGCTGGACGTGATGTTGTTGCTGTGCACGAACGACAGGTAGACCGTGCCATGGCCGTACTTCCAGTCGGCGTACAGGTTGTCGTACTCGACGTCCTTGTTGATCGTCGCGTGCGAGGGCGGCAGCGCGCGCAGCGTCATCGCGCCGGCGACGAAGGTGTCGCCGACGTAGTCCACGCTCGCCTGCAGCACCAGCGGGTGGTTGCCGACGGTGGCCTCGGGCAGCGAGACGTGCGCCTCGAACTGCATGTTGTTCACGCGCGGGCTGATGTAGCTGACGTCGTTGTCGAAGCGCGCGGGAACGCCGAACGCGTTGACCACCGAGCCGAGCGTGCGGCGCGTGAAGTCGATGTAGTCGCCGTGCGTGAAGATCGGCCCGTTCTGGCGGCCGGCGCGGAACTCGCCGTAGGGCGACGCGAGGCCGACCCACGACTGGCGGTCGAACAGGCCCGAGCCGGCCAGGCCGCCGGTGTCCGAATAGATGCCGCCTTCGAGCTGGAACTTGACGAGGTAGCCGCCGCCGATGTCCTCGCTGCCGCGCATGCCCCAGCGGCTGCGCAGCAGCGCGCCGTCGTCGAGCGCGATGATGTGGTTGCCGCTGCTGCTGCTCATGTAGTTGCCGTACAGGTCGATGTCGCCGTACAGCGTGACGTTGCTCTGCGCGCCGGCCAGGCCCGCGCCGCAGGCCAGCGCAGCCGCCAGGGCGGTCCGAGTGATGCGTTCCATTCGTGGTGTCTCCTCTTGGTGGATAGGTGAAGCGGGATCGGAAAGCAGCCGGTCACGGGAGGCGCGACGGGGATCAGTCGTCGGCGCGGCTGGGGAAAGCGCAGGCGCGTGCGTGCCCCCGGGGCGCCGTGGCGCTCCGTCGACGAAGGACGTCGCCGATGGCGGCGAGGATGCGCAGCCGCGCGCCCCGCCGCCGGTTTCAGCCGCGCGGCTTCGCGGCCGGGGCGTCGCGCCCGGACACCGAGTACACGGCGTTGGGCGCGTTGCGGGTCTTCTGGAAGTCGCTCATGCTCTGCCCTCTCATCGCGGCGTAGACGTGGAGGTTCGACAGGCCGCTGACGGCCGCGAGTTTCTCCAGCAGGAAGAAGATGACGCCGTAGTGCATCAGCGCGCGCCAGTCGCGGCGCGCCAGCAGGTCGCGCTCGACGTCGCTCAGGCCCGCGGCCCGCAGCGCCGCGCCCTCGTCGGCGCGGAACGCCGCGCGCGCCGCGGGATCGACCAGCGTGTGCAGGAACTTGTTGATGCGATAGGCCTTGACGCTGCGCTCCAGCGTGAACGGATAGGTGCCTTCGAGCGCCTCGAGGCCGCGCGTCTCGCGCGCCATGTGCTCGAGATGGCGCCGCGTCTCGGCCTCGCCGGGCGGCACCGCGTGGTTCTCGAACACGAGCGTGGCGATGCCGGTCATCGACGGCAGGGAGTACGCCTGGTGGCGCGGCGTGACGTTGGCCGACAGCGCGCCGCGCATCACCAGCCACATGACGACCTCGGCGCTCTCGTAACCGCCCAGCGTGGCGAGTTCCGCCACCGTCATCTCCGTGAGCCGCACCGGGTCGTTGACGATGAGGTCGAGGAACCTCGCGTCCCACTCGGTGTTGTTGAAGCCGGCACGCTCGCCGTGCACCTGATGCGAGAGCCCGCCCGTGGCGATGACGGCCACGCGCAGGTCCTGCGGGAAGCTCTCCACCGCGCGCCGCAGCGCCTGGCCCAGCTTCCAGCAGCGGCGCGCGCTCGGGCCCGGCGTCTGCAGCACGCCCACCTGCAGCGGCACGACGGGGAACGGCCAGCCGTCCTCGTGCTCGCACAGCACCGACAGCGGCGAGAAGCAGCCGTGGTCGAGCGGCCGGTCCTGGAAGAACGACAGGTCGAACTCGTCGGCGGTCAGCGACGCGCCGATGTGCGCGGCCAGCGCCGGGTGCCCCTGCAGGCCCGGCAGGTCGCGCGGCCCGCCGCCCTCGTCGGCGACCTCGAAGCGCTCGCCCACGCCGAGCGCGAACGCCGAGTAGTGGTCGAAGAAGAACGAGGTGACGTGGTCGTTGTAGACGACGATCGCGACATCGGGCTTCTGTTCCTCGAGCCAGCCCTTGACCGGTTTGAAGGCGTCGATGATCGGGCCCCAGACCGGGTCGTCGCCGGTGGCCTTGTCGTGCGCGAAGCCGATGGTGGGGGTGTGCGAGCAGGCGACGCCGCCGATGATGCGAGCCATGGTCGTGCCTTTCAGACCTGGGCGAGGCGCGCCTCGCCGCCGGGTTCGGCGGGAACCGCCGCCGCGCGGGCCTTGAGCACCGCCAGCCCGGCCAGCAGCGCGGGGACGGCCAGCAGCGCGATGATCGCGCCGAAACCCCAGCCCGCGGCCAGGAATACGCCGCCGATGCTCGACCCGAGGATGCTGCCGAAGCGCCCCATGCCCAGCATCCAGCTGACGCCGGTGGCGCGCGCCATCGTCGGGTAGCAGCTCGGCGCGAAGGCGTTCAGGCCGGTCTGCGCGCCGCTCATGAAGAAGCCGGCCGCGGCGACGAGCAGCCCCAGCGACGCCGACAGCGGGCCCGCGGCGGACAGCGCGACGATGCACGCGGCGCCGAGCGCGTAGGCCGCGCCGATCACGCGCGTCGGCGCGACGTGGTCCATCGCCCAGCCGACCAGGATCGCGCCCACCGTGCCGCCGATCTGGAACATCGCGGTGACGCTGGCGGCCGTGGCGATCGGCAGGCCGGCGTCCTTGATCAGCGTCGGCAGCCAGCCCGTCAGCAGGTAGATCACCAGCAGGCCCATGAAGTAGGTCGTCCACAGCGCGACGGTCATCCCGCCGTAGCCGCGCGAGAACAGCACGCGCGTCGGCGCCTTGCCCTGCAGCGCGGGCTCGGGGGCGACGAACACGGTGCCCGGCTCGAAGCGCGTGCGGCAGATGCGGCCCAGCACCGCGCCGATGCGCTGCGCGGCGACCTGGCGCACGACCATGAAGCGCGCCGACTCCGGCAGCAGCACGACCAGCAGCGGCACCAGCAGCAGCGGCAGCGCGCCGCCGGCCTGCAGCACCGAGCGCCAGCCGGAGTGCGGGATCAGCCACGCCGCCGCGAAGCCGACGACGCCCGAGCCCAGGTTGAAGCCGGTGAACATGACGGCGATCAGCAGCGAACGCGAGCGCTGCGGCACGTACTCGGACAGCAGTGTCGTCGAGTTGGGCATCGCCGCGCCCAGGCCCAGGCCGGTGAGCAGGCGCAGCGCGGCCATCTCGGTGAGGTTGCCCGTCAGCGACGTCAGCGCCGTGAAGATGCCGAACAGCAGCACCGACGCGGTCAGCACCGTCTTGCGGCCGAAGCGGTCGGACGCCGGGCCGGCCACCAGCGCGCCCAGCACGAGGCCGACCGGCGCCGCGCTCATCACCAGGCCGAAGGCGGCGCGCGAGGCGTGCCATTCCTGCAGGATGGACGGCGCGAGGAAGCCCATGATGGCCACGTCCATGCCGTCGGCGGCCACCACCAGGAAGCACAGGGCCAGCAGCAGCCATTGCATGGGGCCCATCGGCCGTTCGTCGATGAACGCCTTGACGTCCACGTGCGGGGTAATGCTCATGAGTTGTCTCCGTTCGGCTCGAGCCGATTTCAGTCGATGTAGCGCAATCCGGCCGCGGCGAGCATGCCGCGCATTTCGTAGATGTCCAGGCCGAGTTCGCCGGCCGCCAGGCGCCGGCGCTTTGCTTCTTCGTTGGCCTCGCGCTTCACGGCGGCCGCGGCCACTTCGACGGCGCGGTCGGCCGGCACGACCACCACGCCGTCGTCGTCCGCGATCACCGCGTCGCCCGGGTTCACCAGCGCGCCGGCGCAGACGATGGGGATGTTGACCGAGCCCAGCGTCGCCTTGACCGTGCCCTTGGCGCAGTGGGCGCGCGCGAACACGGGGAAGGCCATCTCGCGCAGCGTCTGCACGTCGCGCACGCCGCCGTCGATCACCAGGCCCGTCGCGCCGCGGGCGCGGAACGAGGTGGCCAGCAGGTCGCCGAAGAAGCCGTCGATGTTGGGCGTGATGCAGGCGGCGACGACGATGTCGCCCGGCTGGATCTGCTCCGCGGCCACGTGCATCATCCAGTTGTCGCCGGGCTGCAGCAGCACGGTGACGGCGCTGCCGCCGGCGCGCGTGCCCGGCTGGATCGGCGGAAGCACGGGCAACGCCAGGCCGGTGCGGCCCATCGCCTCGTGGACGGTCGCCGTGCCCAGCTTCGCGAGCGCGGCGACGGCGTCCTTGTTCGCGCGCTGGATGCCGCGCTTGACGATGCCCAGCGTGGTCATTGCGTCCCGTCCTTGCGTGCGTCGAGTGCCGCGGCCAGGCGCGGGTACACGCGGCGGGCGTTGCCCTCGAAGATCTGTTGGCGCTGGGCGTCGTTCAGCGCGGGCGTCGCCTCGATGAAGCGGCGCGTGTCGTCGTAGGCGTGGCCCGTCTCCGGATCGATGCCGCGCACGGCGCCGATCATCTCGGAGGCGAACAGCACGTTGTCGACCGGGATCACCCGGGTCAGCAGGTCGATGCCCGGCTGGTGGTAGACGCAGGTGTCGAAGAAGACGTTCTTGAGCAGGTGCTCGGACAGCGGCGGCTTGTTCATCTCCTGCGCCAGGCCGCGGAACCGGCCCCAGTGGTAGGGCACCGCGCCGCCGCCGTGCGGGATCACGAAGCGCAGCGTCGGGAAGTCCTTGAACAGGTCGGAGGTCAGGCACTGCATGAAGGCGGTGGTGTCCGCGTTCAGGTAGTGCGCGCCCGTCGTGTGGAAGCAGGCGTTGCAGCTGGTGCTGACGTGGATCATCGCGGGGATGTCCAGTTCGACCATGCGCTCGTAGATCGGGTACCAGTGGCGGTCCGACAGCGGCGGCGACGTCCAGTGGCCGCCGGACGGATCGGGGTTCAGGTTCAGCGCGACGAAGCCGTGCTCCCTCACGCAGCGATCGAGTTCCGGCAGGCAGGTCTTGGTATCGACGCCCGGCGACTGCGGCAGCATCGCCGCGCCGACGAAGCTGTCCGGGAACAGGCCGGCGACGCGCGCGCACAGCTCGTTGCAGATCGCGGCCCAGGTCGCGCTCGTCTCGAAGCCGCCCACGTGGTGCGCCATGAAGCTGGCGCGCGGCGAGAACACGGTCAGGTCGATGCCGCGCTCGCGCATCTTCGCGAGCTGGTTCGTCTCGATGGACTCGCGCAGCTCGTCGTCGGAGATCTTCAGCGCGGCGCGCGAGGGCGTGAGCGCCGGGTCGGCCAGGCCGGCGACCTGCTGGTGGCGCCATTGCTCCAGCGCCTTGGGCGCCGTCGTGTAATGGCCGTGGATGTCGATGATCATGCAAGGTTTCCAGGGAGGGCGACCCGGCCGCGGAACAGCGCGCGCGCGGTGCGCAGCAGCGCGACGGAGTCGTATTGCCCGGGGCGCTCGCCGAGCGCCAGGCGCACGGTGAACTCGCCGGACGGGTGTTCGATGGACAGGTCGCGCTCGCGCGCGTCCGCGCGCGGCGCGAGGCCGGCGGCCACGGAGCCTTCGAGCACGCAGGCCGTGGCCACCGACACCGCGCCCAGCACGCCGATGGCGTCGTGGCAGCGCCGGGGGATGAAGGTGCGCGTGTGGATCGCGCCGCCGTCGACCGCCGGCGCGACCAGGCTCATCTTGGGCACCACCTTGTGCGCGACGTCGCCCAGGCCCATCAGCCGGCCGGCCTGCAGGCGGATGCCTTCGATGCGCGCCTTCAGCGCCGCGTCGGCGTCGAGCGCCTGCGGCGTCTCGTAGCCGGTCACGTGCAGGTCGGCCGCCCGCATGATCACGACGGGCATGCCGTTGTCGATGCAGGTGACGGCCACGCCGTCGACGACGTCGCGCACGTTGCCGGTGGGCAGCAGCGCGCCGCAGGACGAGCCCGCGATGTCCGAGAAGGTCAGCAGCACCGGCGCGGCCGTGCCGGGCACGCCGCTGATGGCGGTGTCACCGTCGTACTGCACGCGGCCGCCCGGCGTGCGGATCACGGCCGTGCAATGCGAGTCGGTGTTGACCATGCGGATGCGCACGGCGGTCTGCCCGTCGCGCGCCGGCACCAGGCCGTGCTCGATGGCGAACGGGCCGACGCCCGCGAGGATGTTGCCGCAGGTGGGCGCGTAGTCGATGCGCGACTCGGCGGCCACGACCTGGCCGAACAGGTAGTCGACGTCCGCCGCGTCCGAGCGCGCGGGCGAGACGATCGCCACCTTCGTGGTCAGCGGCGTGCCGCCGCCGATGCCGTCGACCTGGCGCGGCTCGCCGTGGCCCATCGCCGCGAGGATCAGCGCGTCGCGCGCCGCCGGATCGGTCGGGAGGTCGGCCGCGAGGAAGTAGGCGCCCTTGGACGTGCCGCCGCGCATGAGCGTGCACGGCAGCTCCCTGGCGAGCGGCGGCGGCGTGGTGGCGGCTGTTTCGGTCAGCATGGCGCCAGTGTCCTGCCGACCTGTTCGGCGCGGGGTGACTTCGATTTTCCCTGGCATCTGACTTTCTTATATGAAAGGGTTAACCCTTGATCTCATCGACGGGCATTCCATAGCAATATTCGCTCCGTGAAATACGACGAGGCACAGCGAAAACTTATCGATGACCGGCATGGCAATGCGCTGGCCATCAACTTGCGACACCTGCGGGCCGCGATCGCCGTCAGCAACCACGGCAGCATCGCGCGCGCCGCCGAGGAGCTGTTCCGCGTGTCCTCCGCGGTGACGCGCTCCATCGCCGAGCTGGAGCAGGCGCTCGGCCTGCCGCTGTTCGAGCGGCGCGCTCGCGGCGTCGTCGCCAATGCCTACGGCGAGAGCGTGCTGCTGCGCGCGCGCCGCATCGAGCACGAGTTCGACCTCGCCAGCGAGCAGCTGGTGGCGCGCGGCGGCGTCAAGGCCTCGCACGACCTGCACTCGACCTTCGCGTCCATCCTCAACGGCCGCCGCCTGGCCATCCTGGCGAGCCTGGCGGAACGGCGCAGCATCACGGCAGTGGCACGCGAGTTCGGCGTCACGCAGCCCGGCATCAGCGCCGCGCTGAAGGACCTGGAGGTGGCCTGCGGCGTGCCGATCTTCGAGCGCTCGGCCCGCGGCATGGCGCCCACGCAGGCCGGCGAGATCCTGATCTTCCACTGCCGGCGCGTGCTGTCCGAGCTGCGCCACATCATGCCCGACCTCGCGGCCATCGAAGGCCGCCTGCAGGGCAGCATCACCGTGGGCGCGCTGCCGCTGGGGCGCACGCACATCCTGCCGCTGGCGATCGCGTCGCTGCTGCGTCGGCATCCGCAGCTGCACGTGGCGACGGTCGAGAGTCCGTACGCGGCGCTGTCCGCCTCGCTGCTCAGCGGCGACGTCGACTTCATCCTCGGCGCGCTGCGCAACGTCCCGCAGGACTCCGAGATCGCCGAGGAACCGTTGATGCTCGACCGCATCTCGGTCATCGCGCGCGCCGGCCATCCGCTGGCAGGGCGCCGGGTCGACTTCAAGGACATGCGCCACGCGGCCTGGGTGCTGTCGCGCCGCGGAGCGCCGTCGCGCGAGCTGTTCGACCGCTTCTTCTCCGACGCCCGCCAGGGGCCGCCGCAGCCCTCGGTCGAAACGGGTGACCTCGCGGTGCTGCGCTGCCTGCTGCTCGAGAGCGACATGCTCACCGCGATCTCCGCGCACCAGCTGCGCTACGAGATCCACGACGGCAGCCTCGTCGTCATCGACTTCCCGCTCGACCGCACGCTGCGCCAGATCGGCATCTCGCTGCGCCAGGGCGCGCTGCCTTCGCCCGGCGCCCGCGCGCTGATGGACGAGGTGCGCAACGTCGTGATGAACAGCCCCGAGTTCCGGGTCTGAGGCCGGACCTCACGCCATCCGATGCGGGATCGATAAGTTTTCTGCCAGGTATCCCGCTCGCGGCGGATGTGGCCGTCGCCCCGGTTCTTACCCTAAGAATAAGTTTGTCTGATGCCAGGGAAGCTCGAACTCACGCGTCGTCGCGCTTGACCGCATGACACTTCGATCCACGGCAATCCTCAAGGAGACAACATGAACACACAGGCCCTCGGTCGCGACGTGGCCGCTTCCACGAACTCCGTCGATGACGTCGCGCCGGGCGACAAGGTCCGCATCGGCGCGATCGCCGGCCTCACCGGCGGCTGCATCATCTGGATCTACGAAGCGCTGGTGTGGGTCGGTATCCAGCACCTCATGCCGCTCCAGGGCATTCCGCGCAACGCCACGGGGCTGGTGTTCGGCAAGGACGTGCAGGAGTCGCTGGGCGCCCTCGCGTACGTCGTGGGCACGGGCATCCACTTCGTGTTCGCGATCGCGTGGGGCATTGGCTTCGCGTTCATCTGGCCGTGGTTCCGCCGCCGCGGCTTCGAAGCGACGTTCGTCGCGCTGTTCTACGCCATCGTCGCGTGGATCGTGATGCACCTGGCCATCATCGCGGCCGGCACGAACCACCCGAACTACGGTGATCCCGCCGTCGTGATCGGGGGCTTCATGTCGCACTTCTTCTTCACGCTGCCGCTGGCCCTCGTCGTCAAGCGCCGCCTGGCGGCGCTGTCCCGATAGGACGCAAGGGGTCGCCGCGCGCGAAGTCCGCCAGCAGCGCCAGATAGCCCTCGGGCTGGCGCAGCGACGTGCGTTCGCCGTCGGCGCCCGTCTCGTATTCGTAGATGCCGTGCTCCGCATGCGGCCAGACGACCGTCATGATCGGATGCCCCGCGAGTCGCAGCTGCGCCAGGCGGCGCGCGGTCTCGGCGCTCGGCGCGTCGATGTCATCCTCGGCCAGCACCCACAGCTGCGGCGGCCTCATCGCAGCGATGGTCGCGAGCGGGTCGTACAGGTAGGGGGTATGCCAGTCCATCTGCTTGGCGAGCGCCCGCACCTGATCGCGCTGCACCGGCCGGACGGCCCAGGTGAAGTCGCCGCGCACGTCCTTGAACCAGGGTTCCCCCTCCTCGGCAAGCAGCGACCACGTCGCGCCATGGCAAGTCAGGCAGGCACGCGACCTGAATGAACTTTCAGTTGTGATTCAGAAGCCTTTGAGGTTGGCCACCTAGAGTGGCCTCACACCAGGACGACGCCGTCGTCCGCAACCGGGGCAAATCCACAAGGGAAACTATCGCAGGAGATGACCATGTCGCAGTCAGATTCGACCCATCCCACTACCGAATTCGAAGTTCTCTTCGAGTCGCTTTTCGACGCGGGACGAGGCTACGCATTCCCGTGCGATCTCGATGGACGAGTCGATATCGACACCGTCAGCGAACGTGCGCGCAACAACTACTTGTTCGCACGTGCGATGGTCGGGCGTGACTTCGCAGTGCCCGTTGTCCGTGAAGCGGCCCTGTATTGATGACGGCGGTCTTGAGGGAATCTGCACAAGCGGAACTGACCGCAGGCGGGGGTACTGCAACTCGCGGCGTGGTCGCCGTGCAAGCTCGTAGGAGCAGGAGCGTACCGGCTGCCGATGAGCGGACAAGCGCGTCCGCCATGCTAGCGACGAAGCCTGCGCCCGGAACCACTAGGAGTCAAAATCGGTGGCCAGCATGACATCAGCGTCCAGGCCAGATGGGCTTCGACGCTACGGCGGATTCGCGCAATTGCTGCACTGGGCCACGGCAGTACTGGTGCTGGTGGCCTTCATATACGGCCCCGGTGGATCGGAAACCCGGGTCTACCTGCCGTCGCGGGACTTCGACCGACACCTCCACGAGACGCTTGGCACCGCCGTTTTCGTGTTGGCGATCGTCCGCCTGATTTGGCGCATGGTCGCGCGGCGGCCGGATCCTGTTCCGACCAACCGATGGATGGGCTTCGTCGCCAAGGTCGTCCAGGCGCTGTTGTACCTGTTGCTGTTCGCCGTGCCGCTGACAGCCATATTCGGCGCCTGGCTGGAAGGTCACCCGCTGGCCTATCTCGGCGGCTTGGAGGTTGCCGCACCGATCGCCGCGTCGCACGAGATGGGCATCTGGGTTGCGACGATCCACACCTGGCTCGGCGATGCGATCCTCTGGATCGCGGGCTTGCACGCTGTCGCCGCGCTCTATCACCACGTCGTCCTGCGGGACGGGGTGCTCGCATCGATGCTGCCGGCTGGGCTGCTCAGGCGGCCGCAAGCATGAATGCCATTCGGCCGCGCAGCATGGAGGTGCGCCGGGGGTAGCGCTACGATCACGCCGACCGATCTCACGTCGGATGCTGCCGCCCATGTCGATTGGCCGGCAACGCAATTTGACTGCCGGGCTTCCATTTCTAACAACCTTGTAATCCGGCTCTCAGGGTCTGGTTAGCTCTCGCTCGGTAGATTCGCTTTCGTTGAATCGAAAGCCATGTCTACTCGCCACCGCTTCCCCATCGCGCTGCGATCGGTCGCCGCAAGCCTGATGGTCTGTGCGAGCCTGTCGTCCGGTGCCACCGACCTCGTCCAGGCTTGCCAGGCCGCGCGGACGCACGACGCCTCCATCGCCGCGGCCGAATCCAGCCTCCGCGCAGCACTCGAGAAAATTCCTCAAGGCGACGCCTTGCTGGCCTCCCGCTTGGGCCTGGTCGCGAGCGCCGCCCAGGCACGCCAGGACTACCGATCCGGCGACAACTCGGTCAAGCCCAGCGCGATCAACCAGGGCCAGCAGTTCGGCGCGTCGCTCGCGTTCTCCAAGCCGGTGTACGACATGGCCAGTGCCGTGGCCCGTGATCGCCTCCACCGAGAAGCCGAACAGGCGCAGGCGCAGTTCGACCAGGCCCGGCAGGACCTGATGCTCCGAGTCGCCCGCGCGTATTTCGACGTCCTGCTGGCACAGGACAACCTCAAGCTCGCGGCCGCCCAGAAGCAGGCCGTTTCCGAACAGCTGGGGCTGGCGAAGAAGTCCTACGAGCTCGGCGTTGCGAGCGTCACGGACACTGACGACGCACAGGCGCGCTACGACAGCGTCGTCGCCACCGAACAAGCCGATCGAACCGATCTCGACGCGCGATCCGACGAATTCCGCGTGCTGACCGGCCTGTCTGCGGAGACGCTGCAACCGATAGCGCCGGCCGCGCTCCTGGGCACTGTCGACGCGGCCTCGCTGGACGACCTGGTCGCAGCAGCGCCGACCAACAACCCGGTTGTCAGGCAACTCGAACTGGGTGTCCAGATCGCACGACGCCAGATTGACCAATATCGGCTCTCGGCTTCGCCCGTGATCTCGGTTGTCGCTGGCTATGGCTACCAACGCGACTCCGGCAGCATCACGTCCTCCGGCGCGCGGGATCGGACAGGCAACGCGTCCATCGGACTGCAGGTCTCGATCTCGCTGGTGGATGGCGGCAGCCGCGCTTCCCTGGAGCGCCAGGCCGTCTACCTGAAAGACGAACAGGCGGCTTCGCTCGAGGCGACGCGGCGCGATGCCGGCCGCGTCGCACGCCAATACGCCAACGCTGTGCGAGACGGCCTCAACAGAGTCGCATCGCTGGACCGCGCCAGTCATTCCGGCGAGAGCTCCGTCAACTCGAGCCGGATCGCCCGAGAAGCCGGTATCCGGACGACGATCAACGTCCTGAACGCCGAGCAGTCCTGGTATGCGACGCTCTACACGCTGTCCACCGCACGCTGCGATCTCCTCTACAACCGCCTGCAACTCGCGGCACAAGCAGGCTTCCTTGATGTCGCGACGCTCGAACGGATCAACGCGGCCCTCGCGAAGCCCTGAGGTCGGCCCCATGACCAAAACCACATCCCGCAACCGTCTGACGGCCGCAGGCCTCACCGTTGTAGTCCTGGCCGGTGCAGGCTTCGGTTACGGCTCCTACGGCTCAAAGGCCGCCGCACCGAAGATCTCGCCCCTCCCGCAAGTCAGCGTGACAACCGCCGAGCGTCGCTCGCTCCCGATCAAGCTCGATGCTCAAGGTCACCTGGTGCCCCTCGCGCAAGTCGATATCCGACCGCAGTCGACCGGCACCGTTCGCATCATTCATTTCAAGGAAGGCGACGAAGTGAAGGCCGGCCAGCTGCTGTTCACCATCGACGCGACAGACGTCGAAGCGCAGTTGGCGCGCAGCCAAGCCAATGTCGCCCAGGTCGAGGCGCAACTGGACGAGGCGCAACGCGACCTGGCCCGAACCCGCGAGCTCGCCAAGTCGCGCTTCTACACGACCAGCGCCGTCGACACCGCGCAGAGCAAGGTCGAGGCATTGCAGGGCCAGTACGCAGCGGCTCAGGCCGATGTCGCCAATACGCGCGTGCTAGTCGATCACACCCGCGTGACCGCACCGATGAACGGCCTGACCGGAGCGCTCGCGGTGCATCCCGGGAGCCTGGCCCAGCCGAGCTCGACCACACCATTGGTCAATGTCGTGCAAATGGACCCGATCGGCGTCGACTTCACCCTGCCAGAAGACGCGCTGGCAAGGTTGCTGGCAGCGCGCGCCAAAGGTCAACTCGACGTGTCCGCGGAGACGGTCGATGGCGAGCATCTCTCCGGGAAGCTCGTCTTCGTCAACAACACCGTCGACACCAACTCGGGGACGATCAGCTTGAAGGCTTCGTTTCCAAATGCACGCAAGAGGCTGTGGCCCGGCTCGTTCGTCAAAGTCCACGTCGTCGCCGGTGCGGATGACTCCGCTGTGACGCTTCCGCCACAAAGCCTGATGCAGGGTCCGTCGGGGCGCTTCGTGTACGTCGTAGACGACAGCGGGACGGTAGTTTCGAAGGCAGTGTCGCTGCTGCGTATCCAGGACGAGGTCGCCGTCGTTGACGGCCTGGCAGGCGGAGAGCGCGTCATCAGCGAAGGCCAGGGCGGCGTGAAGCCAGGCGCAGGCGTTCGGGTAGCCGGCTCAGACCGTGCTGCCTCCGGAGCATCGCGATGAAGCTGTCCGAAGTCTGCCTGCGGCGACCCATCGCGACCATGCTGTTCTGGATCAGCGTGGTTGTCGCGGGCCTGGTCTGCTGGGCCAAGCTGCCGATCTCGGCGCTTCCCCAGTACGACACACCCACCATCCAGGTGGCAGCCTACCTTCCCGGTGCCAGCCCTGACACGATGGCATCGTCTGTCGCCACGCCACTCGAGAAGCAATTCTCGTCGATCCCGGGCCTGGTGGCGACCACGTCCCAAAGCATCCAGGGCGACACCCACATCACCCTGGAATTCGACGCGAGTCGAGACATCGACTCCGCCGCGGCTGACGTGCAGGCCGCGCTCTTTCGTGCGAGCCGGTCGCTGCCCGCGGAGATGCGGACACCGCCCACGTACAGCAAGGTCAACCCCGCCGACGCACCCATCCTGCTGATCGGCCTCAGTTCTCCGAGCCTGGCATTCTCGGATCTCAACGCCTACAGCGACAACTTGATCATTCCCGCACTATCGGCCATCCCGGGCGTCGCACAAGTGCAGGTTACCGGTCAGAAGCGCTATGCGGTACGGATCCAGGCCGACCCGACCAAGCTGGCAGCCGTCGACCTGACCCTCGACGAGATCGCCTCCGCGTTGGCCAAGGCCAACTCGAACACGCCGCTGGGACAGCTGGACAACGCACGCCAGATGCTGACGGTGCAGATGAATGCGAACCTTAAGCGCGCGGCGGACTTTGCCAACCTCATCGTCGCCACCCGCCAAGGCCACCCGATCAAGCTGTCGGACGTGGCGAACGTGATGGACAGCATCGAGAACGTCCAAAACATGAGCGCGATCGACGGCAATCCTTCGATCCTGCTGAACATCCGGCGCCAACCCGACGCCAACACGGTCGCAGTGATCGATGCCGTCCGTGCGACCCTCCCCTTGCTCCAGGAGCAGATGCCGAAGTCGATCTCGGTCAAGACCCTGAGCGATCGATCGGTTTCCATCCGGCAGGCGATCCACGACGTCAACCTGACGATGCTGCTCACCATCGGGCTCGTCGTGCTCGTCATCCTGCTGTTCCTGCGTCGATTCGCGCTCACGCTGATCCCGTCGCTGACTGTTCCGATCTCGCTGTTCTGCACGTTCGGCCTGATGTACGCCTTCGGCCTGAGCCTCGACAACATCTCCCTGATGGGCTTGACGATCGCGGTCGGCCTGGTGGTGGATGACGCGATCGTCGTGCTGGAGGCCATCGTCGCCCGGATCGAACGCGGCGAGCCACCGTGGGCTGCGGCGATCTCGGGATCGCGGGAAGTGGGCTTCACGGTGCTGTCCATCTCGATCTCGCTCGTCGCCGTCTTCATCCCGATCTTTTTCATGCCCGGAACGATCGGCAGGCTCTTCCACGAGTTCGCGATCGTCGTCACGATATCGATCCTGGTCTCGGCCATCGTGGCACTGACGCTCATTCCCATGCTCGTGCCCAAGCTCATCAAGCTGCAACGGCTCCATGCCCCGGTGCCCGCCTGGAGCCTGCTGTTCGAACGCTTGTTCAATCGCACGCTCGATGTCTACGAGCGAGCGCTCGATGTCGCCCTGCGGCGCCCCGCTGTCGTCCTGGCCGTCGGCCTGACGACCATCCTCCTGACGGCATGCCTCTACGTCACGGCACCGAAGGGATTCTTCCCGCAGGAAGACATCGGCCAGATCACAGCCAACGTTCAGGCTCCGCAGGACATGGGCTACTTCGGACGCCTGGACATCATGCGTCGACTCGAACGCACCGTCATGGATGATCCGAATGTCGCCGGCGTCGCGACCAAGGTCGACCACGACACCACCCAGCTGGTGATCGACCTCAAGGATCGATCACGTCGGCCTGTCATGTCCGCGGTTCTCAAGAAGCTGCGCGAGGAGACGTCCTACCTGCCCGGCATCGAGGTGTACTTCAGCCCCGTCCAGAATCTTCGCGTCGGCGGCCGCAGTTCAAAGAGCACGTTCCAGTACACCCTCCAGTCCGTGAGTTCCAACGCTCTGGACGAATGGGGCAGCAAGCTCGTCGACGCGCTCAGGAAGTCCGATGTGTTCGTCGGGGTGAACAGCGACTACCAGAAGGATGGCCTCGACGCCTGGCTGGACATCGATCGAGACAAGGCCGCACAATTGGGCGTGGATGTGGCGTCGATCCGGACGACGCTCTACGCCGCATTCGGCGGAAGGCAGGTCTCGACGATCTATGCGCCTGAGGACAGCTATCAGGTGTTGCTTGAAGTGCCTGAGTCCGACAAGCGCGACGAGAGCGACCTGTTGAAAATCGAAGTGCGAAGCGCCAACGGCAGCGCCGTCCCGCTCGGTGCGTTCGCGACGGTCAGCCGCAACAAAGGCGTGATTGCGGTCAACCACCAGGCTCAGCTTCCCGCCGTGACGCTCTCCTTCGATCTCGCTCCCGGCATGCACCTGTCGGATGCAGCGAAGGCGATCGACGCAGCGCAGGCCGGTCTGGCGATGCCCGCGACCATCTTCGGTGCGTTCAGCGGCCAGGCGGCGCTCTACCAGTCGTCCCAGACTTCGCAGTTGTGGCTGATCGTCATCGCCGTCGCGGTCATCTACGTGATCCTGGGAATGCTGTACGAAAGCTGGATCCATCCCGTCACGATCCTGCTGGGCATTCCATCCGCGGCCGTGGGTGCCTTCCTTGCCCTGCGCCTCGCCGGCATGGAGGTAAGCTTCATCGCGATGATCGGCATCTTGCTGCTCATCGGCATCGTCAAGAAGAACGCGATCATGATGATCGACTTCGCGCTGGCGGCCGCCCGCGACCAGGGCCTGAACTCCAAGGACGCGATCCGCCAGGCCGCACGGCAACGGTTTCGCCCGATCATGATGACCACGTTCTGCGCATTGATGGGCGTCTTGCCGATCGCACTCGGCCTCGGTGCGGGTGCGGAACTGCGCCAGCCGATGGGCGTCGCCATCGTCGGAGGCCTGCTCCTGTCACAGCTCATCACCCTCTTCGTGACGCCTGTCCTCTATGTCACATTCGATCGCCTGGCGCACTCGCGCAAGTCATCGAATGCGGACACTGAACTCCCGTCGCCAATGAAGGCCTGAGCATGTCCCGCATCCTTCTGGTCGAAGACCAGCCCACCGCCGCCCACTACGTCGCCAAGGGCCTCGGCGAAGCCGGGTTGATCGTCGACGTCGCGACCAACGGGCCGGACGGGCTGCATCAGATGCTGACCCTCGACTACGACCTCGCCATTCTCGACATCATGCTGCCCGGTCTCGACGGATGGAGCATCCTGGAGACGGCGCGCAAGGCCGGCCGCAAGACGCCGGTACTGTTTCTCACCGCTCGCGACGACATCGACGACCGGGTACGAGGCCTGGAGGCTGGCGCCGACGACTACCTGGCCAAGCCCTACGCCTACGCCGAGCTGCTGGCTCGCGTCCGAGTGATCCTGCGCCGTCACGCACCCACCGCGACCACTGCCGCCAACGAACTGACCGTGGGCGATCTCACGCTCGATCTTCTCAAGCGCAGGGTGAGCCGCAAGGGAGACCGCATCGACCTGACCGCCAAGGAGTTCGCGCTGCTGCGCCATCTCATGTCGTTTCCCGGGGAAGTGCAGTCGCGCACGGTCCTGGCCGCGCGCGTCTGGGAAATGAACTTCGACTCGGACAGCAATGTCGTCGAGGTCGCAATCAAGCGGCTCCGGACCAAGATAGACGATCCCTACGAAAAGAAGCTGCTCCACACCGTGCGAGGTGCCGGGTATGTCCTCGATGAAGCCAGTGATTGATCCGCGCCGATGGTCGATCGCGACCCGCCTGACACTGTTCCTCTCGCTGGCGATGGGCGCCATCCTACTGGCCGTCGCCTGGTTGATGGACGACCAGCTCGAACGCCAACTGCACGAGAAGGACGAGATCGAACTCGCCCATGCCATCAGGACCCAGCAGGACATCGTCCGCCTGATCCAGGCGGCACCCAGCCAGGATGCCTGGTCGCGCGTGTGGATGGATCACCTGCAACCCAGCGCGGATGTCTCGGTGCGCATTCTGGACTCCGCCGGCAAGCTGGTCACCCAGTCGCCGGACATGTCCTTGCCCGCGGAGGCCTTCATCAAACCCGCCGGAGCCAGGCGCTTCTTCCCATGGAAGTCCACGCACGGCGAGGAAGGACGCTTCCTGTTGACGGTTGCGACCGTACAGGTTGCCGACAAAGGGGCGTGGACCATCCAGGCCGCCGAAGACTTGAGCGAACGCCACGAACTTCTGGAGCGCTTCCACGCGCGATTGCAGGTCGTGATGCTCGGCGCGGGATTGGTAGCGCTGCTTCTGGGCGCCCTCCTGGTCCGTCGCGGCCTCTCGCCGCTGCGCGCATTGAGTGCGCAACTCAACGGGATCAGCATCGATCGACTCGACGTCCGGATCGGATCCCAGGCCTGGCCCTCCGACCTTCAGGATCTGGCGAGGAACTTCGACGCCATGATGATCCGCCTCCAGGCAGCCTTCGAGCAGCTCTCCCAGTTCTCATCGGATCTGGCCCACGAGTTCCGATCCCCGATCACGAACCTCGTGGCCGCCGCCAGCGTGATGCTCGCGCGCGATCGCAACATCTCCGAATACCAGGAGACGCTCGCCATCGTGGTCAGTGAAGGCGAGCGACTGTCTCGCATGGTCAGTTCGATGCTGTTCCTGGCGCGCGCCGACAACGCGCAGCAGGCCATGGCAGTCGAGGCCGTCGATTTGGGGGACGAATTCGCGCGCATCGTCGACGCGTTCGAAGCGGTGGCGGACGAACGCGGGATCACCCTGGAGGCCAAGGGCCGGGGAACCGTGATGGCCGATGCCGTCCTGCTGCGGCGCGCATTGACCAACCTGTTGTCGAACGCCCTCGCCCATACCGCTCGAGGCGGCCGAGTCTGGCTCGAAGTGGAGACCGCCGACTGGGGATGGGACATCAGGGTGCGCGACACGGGCTGTGGCATCTCGCCCGAGCATCAACCCAAGATATTCGATCGCTTCTATCGCGTGGATCCTGCGCGATCGTCCACGGAGAGCACCGGCCTCGGGCTCGCCGTCGTGAAATCAATCGCGGAGCTGCACGGAGCGACCGTGACCGTCGAAAGCGTCGCGGGGTCAGGGTCGTCGTTCACTCTGCACTTCCGGCGTGCGTGAACGATGAAATGCGCGCGCGACTGGCGCGTCAGCCATTCAGGATTCGTCGCGCGACGGCTTGCACGAAAGAGCGCGTCGACGCATCACCGCCAAGATCGGCCGTACGAATCTTGTCCACGTTCAACGTATCGCTCAGTGCCGTTCGAAGCCGGCGCGCCAGGTCGGCGCACCCGACATGCTGGAGCATCATCCCGCTGGCGAGCAACAAGGCTGTCGGGTTCGCAGCCCCCCGGCCTGCGATGTCCGGGGCCGAGCCATGGACGGCCTCGAAGATCGCCGCATCGGCACCGATGTTGGCGCCCGGCGCCATGCCCAGGCCTCCGACCAAGCCCGCGGCGAGATCCGACAGGATGTCGCCGAACAGGTTGGTCGTCACCAGCATGTCGAACTGCCAGGGGTTCAACACAAGCTTCATCGCGCACGCGTCGATGATCACGGTATCGAACTCGAACTTGTTCTTGTAGTCCCTCTCGTACAGATCCCGCGCCGTCTCGAGAAACAGGCCGGTCAGAGCCTTCATGATGTTGGCCTTGTGGACGACTGCGACCTTCTTTCGACTCATCGCCACGGCCTGGTCGAATGCGAACCTGAGAAGCCGCCGGCTGCCGGCGCGGGTATTGATGCCGGTCCCGATCGCTACCGCGTGAGGGTCGTCGTCAATCTGCACGTAGCGTTCGTGACCGATGTAGAGCCCCTCCAGGTTCTCGCGCACGACCACAAGATCGATGTTGTCGTAGCGGCCACCCGGAATGACCGTGGTAACAGGACGCAGGTTGGCATAGAGCTTGAATTCTTCCCGCAGTCGCACGTTGGACGATCGATAGCCATTCCCGGAGGGCGTTTCCAGAGGCCCTTTCAAGGCCAGGCGAGTCCGGCGGATGCTGTCCAGCGTTGCGGCCGGAAGCGGATCGCCGTGGCTGCGAACGCCCGCCAGACCGGCGCTGCAGGTCTCCCATTCGAAGGGTGAATCCAATGCGCCCAGCACGGTCAGTGTCGCGTCGACAATCTCCGGGCCGATGCCGTCGCCTGCGATCAGTGTCGCGGGAATCCTTTGAGTCATGCGTCTCCTTTGTTCGTCTCGGCACGTGCTGGAAAGACCACGTTTTCGGCAGGTCCTCGGCACCCGGGCAACCTCGCGAACCTGGACTCGCGAGGCAACCCGTCATCAGTTCTTGCCGCTCATCTGATCCATTGTTCTGAGCAGCGAGCCCATCGATGTCTTGCATTGGGCAACTGTCGGATTGCTCGCGCGAAGGTCTTCCAGGGCGTGATCAATGGCCTTGTCGACGATGTGCCAGTCCGCGGCCGCGCGAGGCTTCAAGCCGGCTTCCGCCTCGTCCCAGCTGGTCTCGAGATCCTTGATCCGCTTCCTCGCACCGGTGAGATCGCCCTTGTCGACCAGCGCGGACACATCGCTGGCGACGGTCCGGAATGCGGAAAGGTCTCCGAGCTTGGAGGCGGTGGCAGCCGCTGCCGCCTGAGGCAGGAGGGCCACACTGGCCGGGACGAACGCGCCCGTCGAGGCGATGGCGAATGCCGAGGCGGCAATGGAACGAAGGGCCTTTTGCATGCGGAGACTCCTGGTGGCGGAACGTGCGTTTTCCATGGGTATGAAAGGAATCAAACGGGCTGTGTCGCACGGCGTTGCGCCTGAGCGACCAGACCGACGATGACGGCGATGAAGGCGGCACTGGTCGCGAGGGCGCCGAGGCCCAGGCCGCCGTAGGTTTTCGACTGGGACAGCAGGTCTCCGAGCGATGCGCCTAGAGGACGAGTCAGCACATAGGCGAACCAGAACGCAGCGACAGGGTTCAATCCGGCCTTCCACGCGACGATGTCGAGCACGATTGCGCTGGCGAAGACGAAGACACCCCACCTGAACCCCATTCCCACGGCCTCGGTAGCGAGGTCCCCGGCCGCGGTGCCGAGCGCGAACGTGCAGAGGATGGCCGCCCAGTAGAACGCCTCGCGCGACGTGCTGTCGATGGCAGTGACATCGAGCGTCCCTTCCCTTCGGCGCCAGACGACGAAGACGCCGGCCAATGCGGCGGCGAATGCCGCGGTGCTCACATACAAGCTCACCCCGAGGCGGTCGGTGAGCGCGTCCGTGATCTGCGTTCCGACGATGCTGACGAGGACCACGGTCGACCAGTACAACCACGGCACGTACTTGCGCCTGCGCATCTGGCCAAAGAGAGCGCTGACCAGCAGCGCGCCCATGGCCAGGCCTGTAATCGCAGTGCCGAATCCGATGTTGACTGCCAGCGTGTCGGCGACTGTTTCCCCCACCGTCGTCGAGAGGATCTTGATGACCCAGAAGCCCAGGGTGATCTGCGGAACCTTGTTGAAGACTTCTCTGCAAGTCGTCGTCATGATGGGTCGGGGCAATTGCCCAGGACGTTGAGTTCGATGAATGTTGAAGGTAGCGAATTAGTACAGACTTAGGGGCGCCGCACCCACGATGCTTTGTCAATTCAGTTGTGGTCCGAAGCTTGATGGCACAGCGAGAGTCCTACCTCGACCGTAGCGTCAGGTGGACTGCGGCGGCGGACTGCTGCGCGCTGTGGCGGCGAAAAACGCTACGAAAAGCAACGTGAAGTACACGGCGCTCTGCCAGAGTCCGACGGTGTGCGCGAAGAAGTCGCCTACGGAGGTTCCGGCCGTGCGGATCGCCACGACGACGAGCCAGTACGACAGCGGCAGCGCAGGCGACTCCGCAGACTTGATGGCAACGAGTACCGCGACGAGAAGCGACAGCACGATCGACGCGCCACCCAGGCCGAGGCCGGTCTTGAACGACGAGAAGTCTCCCAACGCCGTGCCAAGCGTTCCGGCGATCAACATGGTCAACCAATACGTCGCGTCGACGGTCGGAAGCCCTTGGACGATCCCACGCGCGTCACGACGCAGGTTCACGGAGACGATCACCGCCGCCAGCAGCGCCGCGAGCACGGCCAACGCAGGAACGAGCCCGATGCCATGCGCACACCAGTCGGCCAGGTTAGTCGCTGCGGTGCGTACCAGAATGATGGCAATCCAGTACCAGGCCTTGGAGCTTCCGGAGTCACGCCGCTCGAGGATCAGCACGGACAGGAACGCGACGGCCAGCAGCGGGAGCCCATTCAGGTGACCAAAGAACTTGGCGAAGTAGTCGCCTGTGTTGCAGCCGAGAATGCTGGCGATGCACAGAGCGATCCAGAAATGGAGCCCGTTGATCGGCGCGTGGCGGACTTTTAGGTTCAGCATGCATGTCCTTGGATGACGGCTCGCGACGAAGCTACTTGCTCGTGGGGATGCTCCAGGTCAACCCGACGCGAACCTCGCTGAATCGGCCATCGTTCGTGCCCGCCCGCCGGAATGCAAGGTCGAACGCAAGGTTCTCGCTCTGTTGATAGATGGCTCCGACAAGGGCCGAGTGCAGGCGCCCACCACCGTTGTCGCGCTCGACGAGGACTTCGGCGACGGGTCGAACCTTCCACGATTCGGGCCCTTCGGCGATGAGGCTCGCCGTGCGAGCCCAGTCGTGCTCGCGAGTGCGCCCGATACCCGCGTTCAGATGGAGCGCACCCTCCTCCCATTTGTTCGAGACGATGGCCGCGCATTCGCCGCCGGTGCCGGAAGATCCGTTTATTTCCGGCAGGAGAACGGCGCATTCGCTCGCCACGCTGGGCCCGGCTCCGTCCTGGAGACTTCCTTTCACCCAGACGTGCTTGACCGAGAACTGCGTGTCGTCAAGACTGTTGCGCGATCCGTCGACCGTCCCGCCGAACTCGCGGTGGTACTGCCCCTCGAGAACGATCTCCGTGTCATGCGCGAGGCCGTAGTTGAAGACCAGGGAGGGCAACGCGACGCTGTGGACATCGCCGGAGTGCACGCGGCCGACGCCGGCCTCGAGCTCGAAGACGCCCGTCTCGGCGACTGCGGCATCCGTGCCGTCGAACGGTCGATAGGCCTGGGCGCATGGAGTAAGGGCGGCGAGCGCGAGTGCGACCGCGGCGAGGCGGCGAACTGCGCGCGCCGAGACGTGACAATTCATGTGTGGATTCCGAGGTTGTGACGCAGCCCGCCAATGGGTTGCGCCCGAGCAAGAGAGCGAATCGGAATCTAGAGACCGAGTCTCAACACACGATGAATCGAAAATGAATCGCGATTCAGACAAGCAGCATCACGCTGCGTCGTCAGATGCAGTTCACCACGACATTGAACGGTGGTGGGAACTGCGCAGTCATGTAGACGCAGTGCGCCAGCGGCCATTTCGGACGCGATCGATGGCGGTCCGCGACGAAGATCCGAGCCCCGATTCGCCGTGCACAGACCTGCAGCAGCGCCAGTTCGGGCTGGAGCAGGTGCGCATCGGGCCGCAAGGGGATCATGTCCATCTCGACGATCGGCGGCTCCGATTCCGAAGTCGATTGAGGAACGACATCGCGCACGATCAAGGTCGCTCCCGGATGCTCGGGCTGCACGACGACCTCGAGTCGCCGCATCAGAGGACGCTCACGAATCGCATACCCCAGGAGGAGCTTCAACATGGCTCGCAGGTCGTGATCCCGCGCGGCAACCCACGCATCGTCCCCCACCTCCGCGAAGTCGATCGAGGCCACGCCCGGAAGGGGGACGTCGAAGGCCAGCGTTCGACGCATAGCCGCCTGCAATGACAGGTGGGTCGTCTTGCTGCGGGCGAGCAGGAGCAGCTCCGCGTCGAACGAGTGCGCGGCCATCGCGCGCGAAGAGACGGCGTCAACAGGCTCGTGCATGTCTTGCACCTATTGAAGTTTCGCGAGCTCCGTGCGGATCGCGTCGGCATTCAGTGGCAGAAAGGCCTTGTCGCGCACGACGGCGTCCATGCCGTCACGACTGAGGATGTAGCGCAGGAATTCCGCGACCTTCGGGTCGACGGGCTGGCCCGGCACACGGTTGACGAAGGCCGTGCTGTAGCGCGTCAGCGGCCAGGCGCGGCGCCACGCGTTCTCCTGCGTGGGCTCCACCATCGGGGCGCCCGCCTTCTCGGCAAGCGCGATCTTGCGGACGCCGGGGTTCTCGAACAGCACGTTGGCGAAGCCGATGCCGTCGGGGTCGTGCGCCACCGCGTCGAGGATGTAGGTACCGGCGTTGATCACCTCGCCCGCGGCCGTGTGGCCGTTGTCGTAGTCCTTCAGCTCGGGGTTCCAGCGCGGACTGTCCTTCATCACCGTCAAGCGGAAGAAGCCGGCCATGCCGGTGTCGAAGTTGTAACCGTAGACGTGGATGGGGCGATGCGCCCAGGCCCCGGTCAGGCCCAGCTGGCCCCACTCGCGCAGCGGCCGGGCCTCGCCGCGCCGGCGCTCCGCGCTGTAGATCGCGTCGAGCTGGGCGAGCGTCATGCCCGCGAGCGGGTTGTCCTTGTTCACGTAGACCATCAGCGCGAAGGTCTTGTGCTGTGTGGCATAGCTTCCCGAGGTGATCTCCACGCCCAGCGGCGGATGGCCGAACCACTCCTGGTAGGCCTGCAGCTCCGGCGCGTACGGTTCGCGGCCGATGAACACGACATCGGCGATGCCGCCGTACAGGCCCGCCATCGCGGCCTCGGTGCCCCGCAGGTCCGTCTCGAATCGGACATCGGGCTGCACGCGCTGGAAGCCCTGCTCCCAGTCCTTCACCAGGCCAGGAATGTACGGATTGCCCCAGACGCGGATGGTTCCGCTGACCGTCGTCGACGGCCGGTACGGGGCCAGTGCGCCGAGGTAGTCGATCGGCGCGGCCGCCGCGGCCGCGCACAGCGCCGCGAGGCCCACGGCGAGCAGGCCGAGAACGGAGAAGCGCTTGCGGATCATTGGATCTTTTCCTGTTCGCGATGGGCCAGTTCCGGCGTCAGTGGCAGGTAGCCGCCATCGTGCGCGATCGCGGCCTGGCCGTCGGCGCTGAGGACGTAGGCGATGAACTCGGCCGGCGCGGGCGCGATGTCGCGGCCAGGCGCGCGATCCACGAACATCGAGACGGGCCGCGCCAGCGGGTACTGGCGGCGCTGCACGGACTCAGCGGTCGGCGCCACGAACGGCCCGCGCGCATCGAAGGCGAGTGGCAGCACCTTGAGTTCCGGCGCCGCGCCGCAGAGACAACCCACGGCGATGCCGTACGGGTCGCGCGCGAGCGCGTCGGCGATCTGCCTGCCGGCCGGCGAACCGGGCCTGTCCTCGAACTCGTGCAGGTTGCCCGCCCACTTCTGGCTGCCGCCCAGCACGGTCTTCTCGATGAAGCGGTTCACGTCCTGGTCGAGGCCAAAGGTGTAGATCGCGATGGGCCTGTCCTTCCACGCGCCCGCCACGCCCAGGTCGCCCCAGGTGCGCACCGGCGCGCCACCGAGGCGGCGGTCGGCGCCCAGCACGGCGTCCAGCTGTGCCAGCGTGAGATGCGGCAGCGGGTTGCCCTGGTGCACGTAGACCACCGGCGTGAAGGCATGGTCGGGCCGGTCGAGACTCCCCGTGGCGATCTCCACCTGGAGCGGCGCGTGGCCCATCACCGGCAGGTAGCCGTCGATCTCGATGGGCAGCGCGTCGCGTTCCATCAGCGCCACGTCGGCGGCGCGCGTGTACAGGCCGCCGAGGCCCGTCGCGTCGCCACGCAGCGTCGCGACCACCGCGGCGTGCGGCTGGGCGGCATGGAAGCCCGCTTGCCACTCGGCGACGAGGCCGCCCAGCACATCGGCGTCGCGCCGGCCGTGGCCCCAGAGCCGCACGGTGCCCTCGACCTGGCGCGCCGGACGATATGGCGGCGTCACCATGGGCGGCTCGACCGGCCCGGTCGCGTCGAGTGCGCGGCGCTGGCTCTCCACCACCGCGGCGGTCAGCGGCAGGTAGCCGCCATGCGACATCAGCCGCTGCTGGCCCTGGCGGCTGAGGATGAAGCGCAGGAACTCCCTGAGCTTCGGATCGACAGCCTGCCCCGGCGTACGGTTGAGGTACATGTAGATGCTGCGCACCAGCGGATAGGCGCGGCTCTGGAAGCTCTCGCGGCTGGGCTCGACGAACGGGCCCGCTTCGTCGACAGACAGCGCGATCGGCTTCAGGCCGTCGATCCCGCGCGCTTGCGGCATCACCGTCCAGCCGATACCGAAGCGGTCGCGCGCGAGCTCGTCGCGCAGCATGTGCTGCAGGCCGCCCTGCTGGGTTGGATCGTCGGCGCCGATCATCTTGCTGCCCGACTCCACGTACTCGCGGTAGTTCGGGTTCCACTTGTCGCCGTTGTGCATCACCTTCAGCTGGAAGAAGCGCGTGGTGCCCGAGGGCGCATGGCCGTAGGTCTGGATGGGCTTGTCGGCCCAGTCGCCGGTCAGGCCCAGCTGGCCCCAGGTGCGGATGTCGGCCTCGGGCCCGCGCGCGCCCGCGAGGCTCCACTTGAAGCCGTCGAGGCCACCGGTACGTGCGGCGCCAAAGATGCCGTCGAGCTGGCGCAGCGTCAGGCGCGTGAGCGGGTTGTTTTTGCTCACGTACACCACCGGCCCGTTCGAGTGGCCTTCGACGTCGTAGGCGCCGCTGGCCACGGTGATCGCGGTGGGCGGGTGGCCCCAGGTCTCGAAGAACGACAGCGCTTCCGTGATGATGGGCTCGCCACCGTCGGGCGCGAGATCGGTCACGCCGGTGACCAGCGCGGGGATGGCCGCGTCGCTGGTGGGCAAGCAATCATCGAAACGGATGCCCGGCTGAAGGGCCTGGAAGTCCTGCTCCCAAAGCTTGAGCAACCCGTCCATGCCGAAGCCGAAGTCGCGGATGGTGCCAGTCACCTTCAGGCCGGGCTCGTAGACCGGCAGGGCCGAGAGGTCGAACGGTGCCGGCGCTGGCGCGGCCCGGCTCGCGAAGGCCGCAAGGCCGGACACGGCCAGCGCGGCGGCGACGTACAGGAACTTCAACGCGTCACTCCAGTTTCGCCAGTTCCTCGCGCACCACGCGGGCGCCGAGCGGGAAGTAGCCTGAGTAGAGGATGGGCTCCTGGCCGTCGCGGCTGAGCACGTAGCGCAGGAACTGCTTGACGGCGGGAGGCAGCGGATGGCCGGGCTGGTGCGCCACGCGGATGTACATGTAGCGCGTCAGCGGGTACTTGCCGTTGGACGCGCTGGTGGCGTTGCCGTCGATGAACAGGCTGTCGCCGTCGGCGGCCACGGGCAGCGCGCGCAGCGCGGGTCCGCCTTCCTCGAAGCCGCCGAAGCCGATGCCCTGCGGATCGTGCGCCAGCTCCCGCGCGGTCTCGGCGATGGGCGCCTCGATCGCGCCCTGACGCCACGGCGCGCCATGGAGCACGGCGGACTGCATCCACATCGCGTTCGGCGCCACGTGGGGCGGCATATGGATCGCGATGGGGCGATCCGCCCATTCGCCGGTCAGGCCAAGCTGCCCCCAGCGCGTGATGGTGGGCGGCTCCGCGAAGATGCCAGCGATCTCCTGCACGGTGATGTGCTCCAGCGGATTGCCCTCGGCCACCCAGATCGCCTGCGCGGTGGTGCGCTGCGGCGTGTTGAAGCCGCCGCGCGCGACGCGGATCTCCAGCACCGGCTGCTTGAGCGTCGCCTCGTAGGTGGCCTGCTCCTCGGGCCACAGCTCGCGCCCCATCGGCGCCAGGTCGGTCTGGCCGCCGATCAGCGCGTGGAAGCCGTTGAGCGTGCCCAGGTGCTCCCAGCGCTCGCCCTTGCGCACGCCGGGCTGGCGCTTCTCGAAGTCGCGCATCCAGCGATCCATCAGCGTCTTCATGCCGTCGCTGCCGTCGCTGCGGATGCTGCCGCTGAGCCCGGCGACGGGCACGTAGGGCCGCAAATCGAGGTCGATCTGCGCGACATAGCCCTGGATCTTCGCGAACTCGTCGCGCGCGTCCGCCGTGGACAGCGGCGTCCACGGCGACTGCTGCGCCACGATCTGCTGGCCCTCGCGGCTCAGCGCGAAGGCGAGGAACTCGGAAACGCGCACCGGCAGCGGCGATCCGGGGCGCTTGTTGACCGCCACGTAGACCGGCCTCGCGTCGTCGCCCGCCACGCGCACGAGCAGCGGCGCTTTCATCATGTCACCCGCGAACTGGTGCGCGTAGGGCGCCGTCTCCGCGGGTTGGAAGCGGCGTCCGAGCACCGCGAAGTCGGCGGTCTCGAACATGAGGGTGCCGATGGCCGTCGCGTCGGTCGCGAAGGTCCACGGCGAGCCCTTCTTCACGCCGGGCTGGCGCGCATGGAACGCCGCCAGCCAGAGATCGAGCAGCGGCCGCATGGCCGGGTCGCCGACGCCGGTGAGCGCACCGACGGCCGTCCTGTGGATTTCGTAGGCCGGCAGCTCCGCGCTGGCGCTGCCCACCGCTCCAGCTGGCAGCGCGCACGCCAGCGCGGCGCACGCACCCAGGCGCCGGAGCGCCGACCGCCACGCCGCCGCGTTCACGGTGTCACCGCGAAGAGCTTGGCGGCGTCGATGCCGCCATCGCGCAGTTCGTCGCGAATGCGCTCGGCGTCCGCGACGAGCAGCGCCTTGTCGTCGCCGGCCTTGTACGGGAAGCCGATCGCCACGACGCCGATGACCCCGCCCCGGTGGTCGATCAGCGGCAGCGAGACGTTGAAGCGATCGCCAGACTTCGCGACCACGGTCTCGGTGCGCGCCTCGTGCATGATGCGCAGGTCGTCCTCGTCGGCCTTCTTGCCCAGCCGTCCGATGGTGGAACCGATGACGAGGTTCTCGCTGTCGGCCGCTCCGGGCGGCGTCACGTGGAGCACCACGTGCGCGGCCTCGGGATGGCGGGCGAGCGTGGCCTCGGCCAGGCGTTGGGCCACCGGCCAGGACTGCGCGAGGGCCGCCGTCCCGGGCACGATGGCCGCCACCAGGGCGGCGATCTTGAGCATGTTGGCCACGGTGTCGGACGCCTTACTTGGCGGGCTCGAACAGCGCGTTCATCGACGGGATCTTCTTCTCCAGATCGTCTCGCAGCTGCGAGGCCGCCTTGAAGAAGTCCATCTCCGTCTTGCCGCTGTCCACCGGGTTCTTGTAGGCCAGCACCAGCAAGCCGATGGTCTCGCCGCTGGCGTCGCGCAGGGGCATCATCGGCACGAACTTGCGGATCGGGTCGTGCGTGCGGTGCCAGCGGCCGTCGAGGATGGTTACGCCGGTCTCGATCACCATGATGTCGTCCGGATCGTCCGGATTGCCGATGCGGTCGGGGTAGGAGCCCGCGAACATCGTGTAGACCTTGGACAGGCCCGGCGGCACGCCGTGGAAGGTGACGCTGATCAGCTCGGGATGGCTGGCCATGATCTCGTCGGACAGCACCTGAGCGTAGATCTTGTGCGCCGGCGGCGTCCAGTTCTTCTTCTCGGCGGCGAAGCCCGTGCCACTGCCCATCAGCAATGCGGCGCCGAGGGCCGAGGCGAGAGCGATGGTCTTGAATGTCTTCATGATCTTCCTTGTGATTGAGAAAATGCGCTGGCCAGCAGCGCTGCAGGATCAGTGCGCGGACGGCACCTGGAATTGCAGGAGCGCGCCACCCTTGGCGTCGCCGGGCGACACGGCAACGAACAGGCGATGGACCTCGGGCACGAGGATGGCGGTCTTCGCGCCATGGGCGGTGGCCACGGGCGGCAGCATCTCGTAGCTGTCGGGACCATTCTGGGCGACCACGGCGAGGTGGTCGTCGCCCGCGAGGTAGAGGCGGCGGTTGGCGGCGTCCCACACCGCCTCGTTGGTGCGCGGCGGGGCGTCGAACGACGCGATCGACGCGCCCGTGTCGGCGTCGAGCACGACCAGGCGGAAGGGCTTGCGGGTGACGACGAACAGGCGACGGCCGGCCTCGTCGAAGGCCATGGCGCCGTTTTGCTCGCCCTCCTTGATCGGCCAGGTCGCGAGCACCGCGTGCGTGTGCTTGTCGACCACCGCGACCTCGCTCTTGCCCGCCACGTTGATGAAGATGCGGTTGCCGTGCTGCTCGGCCTGCATGGCTTCGGTGAAGTCGGTGTCGAAGCCGACGTCGCCCAGTCGCTTGCCGCTGAGCGGGTCGACCTCCGACACGATCACGTTGGGCATCTTCTTGCTGGCGTTCTTGCCGCCCGTGACGATCCAGACGTGGCCGGTCGAAGGATCGAAGCGCGTCGAATCGGCGCCCGGGGTCAGGTCGAGCTTGCCGGTCACCTTGTAGGTCTTCGCATCGAGCAGCTTCGAGAGGCCGTCGCCGCTGTCCGTCACGAGCAGGCGGTTGGCCTTGGCCAAGTAAACGATCGCATGGGGCGCATCGAAACCCTTGACGCTTCGCAGGTGCTTGCCCGTTCGCAGGTCGAAGACTTCGAGGGAGCTGCCGTCTTCCCCCGCGAGGAAGAGCCGATGGCCCGGCACGTCGACACCGAAGTGGTCGAAGTCGCCGGTGTACTCGGGCAGTTCCGTGCGACCGACGAGCTTGAGGCTCGCGGTCTGTGCAGCATCGTCCGCCAGCGTGGTCATGGAGCTGACCGCGAGGAGCGCGCCCAGCAGCGAAAAGAGGAATGTCTTGGATTGCATGGGTGGCGACTCTAGGCAGCCCGAATAAAGCAAACCTGACGCCCTTCTTAAAAATGATTCAGGTGCCGCCGAGCTGAATTGCGGGACACCCTCACTTGCAAGCGCGCATGAAGTTCTTCATAGTTCTCTCGACAGCAGAGTTCACGAGGCCTTCCGGATTCACCCCCTGAAGGGCGATCGATCGAACCGCACCGGAGACATCATCATGAAGATCTTGATCATCGAAGACCAGGTCCGCCTCGGCCAGTTCCTCAAGCAGGGACTCACGGAATGCCGCTACACGGTGACCTGGGTGAAGACCTGCAAGGAAGCCAACGACGCTCTCGCGGAAGCGCCGCAGGACGTCATCATCCTCGACCTGGGCCTGCCGGACGGTGATGGCCTCGACCTGCTGCGCGAATGGCGCAGCAGCGGCTTCACGGAGCCGGTGCTGATCCTCAGCGCGCGCGACACGGTGGCCGACCGCGTCAAAGGGCTCGATGTGGGCGCCGACGACTACCTGCAGAAGCCGTTCAGCCTGGACGAACTGCTGGCACGCATCCGCTCGCTGGTCAGGCGCCAGTCCACCGTGAAGCAGACCACGCTCGAGCACAACGGCGTGCAGCTCGACCTGCTGGGCCACACGGTTCGGCTCAACGGCCAGCCCGTCGATCTGACCAGCCGCGAATACGCCCTGCTCGAGATCTTCATGCAGAACCATGGCCGCATCCTTCCGCGAACACTGATCGCGGAGAAGATCTGGGCTTCCAACTATGACGTCGACACCAACCTGCTGGACGTCTACATGAGCCGCCTGCGGTCCAAGCTCGAGACGACGCCTGGCAAGCACCTCTTCAAGACCGTGCGCGGAGTCGGCTACCAGCTCGTATGACGTCTATCGGAACACGCATCGCCACGTGGTACGCGTGCGCTGCGACGGCCACTCTGGCCGGCATGTCGGTGGTGGGATATCACTTCCTCGAGAACCACCTGATCCACGGCCTCGATCTGTTCAACGAGGCCGAATTCGGGCAAATCGAGGCTCACCTCGGCCCCGACTACAAGACTCTCAGCGTCCCGTTCATCGAGATGCGGATTCGAGACATCGCCGATTTCTCGTACACGCTGTTCTACATCGAGATCGACGTCCCCAAGAAGGGCGCCGTGTTCCGCTCGACCAACCTCAATGGACAGACCATCCCGGACGTGCGCGGCGAGAAGCGCTTCGTCACCGTCATCCCCGACGTCGGAGAGGTGCGCGCCACCGAATTCCAGAAGATCCCGTTCGAGGTCACGATCGCGACGCCGATGCGACCTGTCCGCGACCTCATGACAAGCTACGTCCAGGTTTCCGCGATGCTGCTGGGAGGCATGCTGATCATCAGCCTGGGCATCGGATTCGGTTTCAGCCACGTGCTGCTCTGGCCGATCCGACTGATCCGCGACACGGCCAATCGCATCCGCTCCGACAACCTCAGCGAGCGCATCCCCGTGGGCGACGTGCAGGACGAGATCTCCGACGTCGCCCGCCTTCTCAACCAGATGTTCGACCGGCTCGAGTCTTCCTTTTCGCAAATCCGGCAGTTCACGGCCGACGCGTCACACGAGCTCAAGACCCCGCTGTCGCTGATCCGCCTTCACTCCGAACGCATGCTGGCCGACCCATCCCTGGCCATCCAGCATCGGGAGGCCGTCCAGGTGCAGTTGGAGGAAGTCGAACGGCTCACGAGAATCATCGAGGAGCTGCTGTTCCTGTCTCGTGCCGACGCGCGGGTCATGGAACTGCAGCTGACGCGGCAATCCCCGTCGTTGCTGCTCCAGAGCGTTGCACAGGACGCCGAGGTCCTGGTCGAACACCATGGCATGCGCTTTTTCCTCGACGAGCAGGGCGCGGGGCTCGTCGCCTATGAGCTCAAGTGGATGCGCCAGGTGCTGCTGAACCTGCTGACGAACGCCATCCACGTCTCTCCGCCCTCGGGCCTCATCCGGCTGTCCTCGTCGCTGCGCGACGGATCCTGGCGGCTCGAAGTGGAAGACCAGGGGCCGGGCCTGTCGCCGATCGAACGCGAGCGCGCGTTCGATCGATTCGTGCGACTCGGCAGCCCCCGTGCAGACTATCCGGGCAGCGGTCTCGGCCTGGCCATCTGCCGCAGCATCGTCGAATTGCACGGCGGCCACATCTCGGCCTCGGCCGGAACCGGCGACGTCGGCCTGCGCGTGATCATCGAGATCCCGACCGAGGTCGCCTGACGCTCGAGGTCAGAATTTGGCCTGCACCGTCGCGTAGACGAGCCGTCCCAGCGGGGAATAGGTCGCGACGTCGGCATTGTTGTCGGTGAACGCCTGAGGCGACAGCGGCGGCATGCGATTGGCGATGTTGTTGACACCCAGCGCCACGTCCCAGCCCTTGAGGCCGAAGCTCGCGATCGGATCGCCCTTGTAGCCGACGCGCATGTCCCAGCTCATGTAGCTGCCGACGTGACGTGCCGTGAGCGTCTTGCTCGTCTCGAACACGATGCCGCCGGCACCGATGTCTCGCACCGACGCGACGTACGTGTTGCCGAGCGTCGCGTTCCAGTGATCGGCGGCCCAATCCAGCGTCGTGTAGAAACGGTACTTCGGCATGGTGCCCTGGACGCCTGTTCCGCCGTTGGTGGCGTAGCCGGCATACTCGTAGAACTTCTGGTACGGCAGCGCCTGGAACTTGTACGACTGGAAAATCGTGCCGATCGTGCCGAGCGTGAAGCTGCCGGCATCGCCTGCTTCCCAGTAGTACTCGGCGTTCGCGTTCCACGCACGCACCTTGAGACCGCCGAGATTCATGAAGCGGTCGATGGCGTAGACGTTGAGCGAGTTGTTGGGATCCGCGCGCAGGTAGGCGCTGAGGTCCCCCGGGTTCACGAACGACACCGCACCGGCCTGCCCGGGGAAGGCATTCTTGGCGACATTATTGGCGAACGGCGAATTCGCACCCTGTTGGTCCACGCTCTGCAGGATGTTCGTAAAGCCGATGCCGCCCGGGAAGCCCTTCTGATCAACCGACGAGAACTCGATGGAAGTCGTCAGGCCGGGGATCGCGGCAGGCTGCCAGGCCAGGTTGAGCGAGCGCGTCGACGCCTTCGACGGTGCCAAGTTCGGGTTGTTGCCATCCTCGCCCTGGAGGCCTGGATTGCTCAGCCCGAACACCGTCTGGATCACGCTGCTGCCGACGAGGCGCGTGTCGGTGGGACCGTACTCGGCGTAGAGCGTCGGCGCGGTGAACGAACGCGAAACGCTGCCGCGAATCGTGAGCTCGGAGCTGGCCGGCTGCCAACGGAAGCCGACTTTTGGCACGAAGGCATTACCAGCATCGCTGTACTTCTCTTCGCGCGCAGCCCCAATCAGGTCGAAGGCGTGCGCGCCCCAGACCGGCGCCTGTTCGCTGGTGATCGGCGCGCGCAGTTCGAGGTAGGCCGCCTTGACGGTGCGGCTCTTGGTGAACGGATCGGCGGCCGTTCCGCCCAGCCATTGCTGCGCACCAGGGCCGGTGTTGTGTCCATTGGGGTCAGTATGCGCGTCCAGCGTCTCCTTGCGCGCCTGCAGGCCCGCGGCGAAGCCGGCCTTCCCTGCCGGAAGCATGAACAGCGGGCCCGAGAACGACGCATCGACGGAGTCCAGCTGGCTCGTGGCCGTGATGAGCTCCGTGCCGTACAGGTTCTGCAACGACGCCGCGGAGATGCCGCTGCCGCGCGCGAACGGATCGAGCGCGGGTTGGATGACGTACGGATTCGAGGTGGAGAAGCCACCATAGACGCGGCTGTAGGCGCCGCCGGCGACGGCGTTGCCGTTGGCGTCGTAACCGCCGGCGATGGCGAGCGCCAGGTTCGGCTTGAAGATGAGATTGTTCTGTTGCTGCTCCAGGGCGTTGCGGCTGTGCACCAGCGCCGTCTCCCAGTTGTAGCCGCCTTCGAGCGCACCGCGCAGGCCCGCAGTCACGCGCAAGGCCTTCTGGTCGTTGTGGAACTCCTTCGGATCGTTCCAGGCCGAGAAGTTCACGCTCGGGAAATTTGCTGCCAGCGGATTGAACGGCGCGCCGTCCGGCACCGTCACCGTCGTGGTGATGGGCAGGAACTGCGTGAAGCTCTTGTTGTCCGAGACCTGGATGTCGCCGAACGCAACCAGCTGCTTTCCGATGAGGTTCTCGGTTGCGTTGAGGCTGAGCGCCGATTGATCCTGGCGCAGCAGCAGGGTCTGGAAGTTCGAGAAGTCGTACAGCGCGGCATTTGCCGCGTTCGTGGACGACAGGTAGGTGCCATTGGCGATCAGGTCGTTCAGCGTCAACGCCGTGGCGTTCGCGCCGGTGGGCGTGCGCTCCGAAGGCGAGTTCAGGCCGGGCGCGAGCACCGCGGGCGACGACCCGCCGATGGTGCCCGGCACCACCGAACTGCGGCCGACGATGCCGCGCGAGAACGCGCGGTCGCGCTGGTACAGCGGATCCGTGTGCAGGAAGCTGCCCGATACGGTCACGCTGAAGTCCTTGTTGAACGTGCCGCCGGTGAAGTAGGCCGATCGCTCGTTGTAGTTGTCGGCGTGGCCGAGGCGCGTCCCGAAGTCGAATCCCTTGTAGTTGGACTTGAGGATGATGTTGACGACGCCGCCGATGGCGTCCGAACCATAGATCGCGGAAGAGCCGTCGGAGATGATTTCGATGCGCTCGATCGCCGAGGCAGGGATTTGGCTTGCGTTCACGAACGCCTTGCCACCGATGCCCGCGATCGCGCTGATCGCCGACCGCCGGCCATTGACGAGGATCAGCGTATCCAGGTTCTTCAGCTGAACCTGCGCGCCACCCGCGGTGTTCTGGTTGGTGTTGTTCGCGTTCGAGGCACCCGTATTGCCACGCCCCTGGAACTCGGGCATCGCCTTGCGCAGCAGTTCCAGCACGTTGGGGCTGACGCCGCTGTTGGAAATCTTTTCGGCGGAAATTTCCGTCACGGACACCGCCACCGCGTCGCGGGTCGTCGGGACGTTGGAGCCGGTGATGACAATCCGTTGCGTGGCTTCGGTATCGCTGCTCGGGGCGTCTGCGGTCGCTGGTGCGGCATCGGCGGCCCAGACGCTGCTGGCGTCGAGGCTCAGCCCCAAACCCGTGGCGATCAAAGTGGCCAGAAGTGTGCGTTGCGCGGGGTACTTCACGGTGTCTCCTATGTCCCGGCTCAATGAAGTCCGGGCTTCGATGTCGATAATGTTCTGCGTCTCGCCTCGTCTATTCAGGGCGAGTAGCTGCACATTAGGAAGAGACAATGAAGCGAGACTGAAACGAAAGTTAAAGCACGTTCATGCTGGACGTCGCGATCCGTCTCACATCGCGTTGCCAAGCGCGTGCAGGTACCAGAGATGGCCGAGGTCGGCGGCGCCGTGCACGCCGGTGACCGTCGCCAGGGTCGTCAGGGCGTCGGCCTTGCGTCCGGCAAGCAGGTACGCCATGCCGAGCCGCATCACGGCGTCGCTGGGCTTGTCGATGCCGCCCTTGCGCAGCCCCGTCTGGATCAAGGGCAGGCCCTTCGCATATTCGCCGTAGGTGACGAATTCATAGCCCAGCTGGATCAGCGCCTCCCCGGTCGGCTGCGAGGCGGCATCCTGGATTGCCTGCGGATCCTCAATGGCGCGATGGCGATCGGCTGCCTGGCGCGCGGCCGTGTCGTGCAGGCCGTGAAAGCGCGCCGCGTCGGTTCCTGCACCGAGAACTCCATGTGAAAATCCTGCGTCGACGGCCGCAGCGGCTTCAGCAGGAAAGCCCGCGCGCATCGCCAGGGTGGCGAGCGCAGCGTAGTCGTCAGCCCCCTGGAGCGACCCCGTGGCGCGGCGCAATCGCAGGAAATCGAGGGCGAGCCGCTGAGCGAAGTCCTGGCGACGCTGGGTGCGCGTGATGAGCTCCGACCAGTACCGTGGTCTCGGGTAGTGGGTCACCAGCCTTTCGAGCGCCCAGGTCTGGCCGGTCACGTCCCCCAATCGCGCATAGCACTGCGCCAGCATCTGGAGGGACTCCTCCGAAGGCGGCTGCGCCGACTTCTCGGCCAGCGAAGTCTCCAGCTGGAGGTTTCGCGCAGCGTTCTCGAAGTCGTTGGCGCGAAAGAAGCTGCGGCCTGCCGCCGCGGCGGCGATCTGGGCCTGGCTGGCGTCCCCGTCGATTCCATGGACGGCCTGCGCGTTCGCAAGCACGAGACCTGCGATCAGGAACCTGAATGGACGCGCAATGTTCATGACGCTGAACAGGAAAGACTCCCCGGTGACTGCATTGTGCGTCGAGGCACGCACGGAAGCCACCGGGGATGAAAGGGCCCCTCGAGCGGGCCCGCCCCCATCAGGCCTGGTCCACCAGAGCCACCGGACGCCATTTCGCGAGCCGGTTTTCGACCAACGTCATCAGGTACTCCGCGGCCAGAGCGACCACCATGACGATCACGATGGCGGCGTACATACCTGCGGCGTCGAACGATCCCTTGGCGACGTTGATCAGAAGACCGATGCCGAAGCGCGCACCGACGAACTCGCCGACGATGGCGCCGATGATCGCGAAGCCGAAGCTGACATGCAGCGACGCGAAGATCCAGCTCATCGCGGAAGGGATCACCACCGAGCGGGTCAGCTGCCAGTCCTTGGCACCGAGGATCTGGGCGTTCGCGATCAGGTTGCGGTCGGCCTCGCGGACGCCCTGGAAGGCGTTGGCGAACACGACGAAGAACACCATCACGAACGAGAGCGCGACCTTCGAGGTCAGGCCCAGGCCGAAGATCATGATGAAGATCGGCGCGAGCACGACCCGGGGAATCGAGTTGATCACCTTGATGTAGACCGAGAAGACGTCCGCCAGCATGCGGTTGCGCCCCATCGCGATGCCCGCGACGATGCCCGCGACCGCGCCCGTCAGAAAGCCAAGGACGGACTCCTCCATCGTCACCCAGAGGTGATACCAGAGCGGCCCTTCCGAAGTGCCCTCCACCGTCCAGGTGTACAGCCTGGCGACGATGTCGGTCGGCTTGGAGAAGAAGAACTCGTCGATGAGCTTCGTCCGCGACAGCAACTCCCAGCCGCCGAGGAAGACGACCAGGATCAGGTAGCGCCAGAAGTAGACGACATGCTTGCGCCGGCGCGCGGCGGCCGCGGCGGCGGCCTCGATCTCTGCCGCGGTCGTGCCGCGGGCGGGAACGGCTGTGGCTTTCAGGGCGGTGTCGGTCATTCTGCGGTCTCCGTGAGCTGGGCTTCGGCGCGGGACGCGCCGCGAGTCACCTCGTCGCGCAGGTCGTTCCAGATCGTGCGCGAAAGATCGATGAAGTGCTGCTCGTAGCGGATCTCGCTCGCCACCCGCGGGCGCGGGATGTCGATCGGATAGACGGACTTGACCGTCGCCGGTCCCGCCGTCAGGACATAGACCTTGTCCGCCAGGGCAATGGCCTCCTCGAGGTCGTGCGTGACGAAGACGACGGACGCCTTCGATTGCGACCAGAGGGACAGCAGTTCGTCGTGCATCACGACGCGCGTCTGGACGTCGAGCGCCGAGAACGGTTCGTCCATCAGCAGGATCTGCGGCTCGTTGATGAACGTCTGCGCCAGCGCGACGCGCTTGCGCATGCCGCCCGACAGCTGGTGCGGATACTTCGTCTCGTGCGCGGACAGGTGCACGCGGGCGAGCCACTTGCGACCGAGATCCATGGCCTTGTCGCGGTTCATTCCGCGGAACAGCGGGCCGGCGATCACGTTGTCGATCACGCTGCGCCAGGGGAACAGCGCGTCCGTCTGGAACGCGAACCCGATGCGCGGATCGATGCCGTTGACGGGGCCGCCCATCACGCGAACTTCACCGGACGACGGCTTGGCCAGGCCCGTGACCAGATTCAGCGTGGTGGACTTGCCGCAACCGGTCGGCCCGACCACGGCGACGAACTCGCCCCGCTCCACGGTCATCGTGAAGTCGCGAATCGCAGTCATCGACTTGCCGTCGGGCGTGAGGAACCGGCGGCTGACATTGATCAGCTCGATGGCCGGCGTCGGGGCCGCGGACTGAGGGGACGGATGCGCAGCCATGATCACTTCACCTTGGACACGAACTCCGTCGTGTAGGTCTTGGACAGGTCGATGGTCTTGCCCTTGACGGCGGGCGAGAACGTCGACAGAACCTTCAGAACCGTCTCGGGGCCGCCCTTGGGCATGACGCCGTCGACGGTGAACATGCCCTTGCCGGCATCCAGCGCCTTGATGTACCCCTGTTCGTCGCCGACGAAAAAGTCCTTGGGCATCTTGGCCGCGATCTCGGCGCCGCTGTGGGTGCTGATGTAGCGCAGCGTCTTCACGAAGGCATTGGTGAGCTTCTGTACCACCGGCTTGTGCGAGTTGACCCATTCCGTGGGCATGTACAGCGATGCGGCCGGATAGGTGCCACCCAGTGCCGCGCGCGTGGACTCACTGGTACGCAGATCGACGAGCACGCGGGCCTGGTTGGTCTTGACCAGGCGCGTGATGGTCGGCTCGGTGGTCATGCCGGCCTGGATCTTGTCTTGCTGCATCGCGATGATCAGGGTCGATCCGGCGCCCACCGGCGACGAGGTGAACTGCCCCACCGGCACGCCGGCCTTGACCATGAGGAACTGCGTCAGGAAGTTCGTGGAGGAACCCAGGCCCGTCACCCCAAGCGTCTTGCCCTTGAGGTCGGCCATGGTCTTGACATTCGGGTACTTGTTCGACACGAGCTCGACTTCGCCCGGCGCGTGGCCCATCTGGACGACCGATTCGATGAACTTGCCCTTGACCTGAAGGTCGACGCAGTGATCGTAGAAGCCCACCACGCCTTGCACGGCGCCGGCGAGCATCTCGTTCTCGGCGTCGACTCCCGCGCCCTCGTTGAGGAGTTCGACATCGAGGCCCTCCTCCTTGAAATAGCCCAGGCGCTCGGCCAGCTTGGCCGGCAGGTAGATGATCTTTTCGTAGCCCCCCACCATCAGCGTGATCTTGTCCGCCGCCTGCGCGGCCGGTGCGAAGGAGAACATCGCCCCGATCGACAGGGTCAGCAGAAGTTTGTCTCGAGTTTTCATGGTTCGTCGTCCAGTCGTGAAAGAGGTGATGTCACGGTACGGACGGGACGTTAGGCCGCTCGCCTAACTCCAGAGTGAACGAACTCTGAAAGCCTGTTAATACAAGCTCCCGACGGCCAGAGGCTCCAGAGCTTCTCGCAATCGGGAAAGCTGTCCCCCGCGGCGCTGGGAAGGCGCCCTGACCAAGTTGGAGTGGGCCCCGCGCAGAGCCGGGGCGTATTCGACACGTCGGGACTGGACGTTTGAGCGACGCGAATCGCTAGCACGCTGAAAACGGCGCTTCATCGTGGGTGTTCGCTATCGGCGCCAACTGCATGCGCCGGCGCGGCGGGTCGACCAACTGCGCGACATACGCAATCTGTCCCAGCAGCGAGCGATATTCACGATGGACATATCACCGATGAAAAACATTCACTTGATCATGTAAGTGGAAACACCTACTCTTTGCATCAAGGCCTCTATTGGAAATGTTTGAACGGGAGAAGATCGTGTCCGCATCGCTTGCTTCAGGGACCTATGGTCACTCGCCCAGCTTCGCTCGTTTGATCGCAAGCTTCTTCACCGGACTGGTCGATGACGGTGCTGCCGCCAGTTCATCGATGCCTGGCGATTACATGAGCGCAGCCACGACACTGCGTACTCGCATTCGGGACGCGGAGCAGGCTCGTCGGCTCTCGCACGGCGTCATTCCGCGATCAAGAGACTCCGGCCCCCTCCTTTGACGGCGCGCCTCGCCATGCGCCGTGGACTCGTCTATGGGAGCGACGTGCGCAATTCGGCGATCAGCTTACGAGGCTGCCCTGAGTGAGCCGACCACGCTCGCCGGCCAAATGCTGGCGCGCCGCCTATCCTGCCCTCGGTTCTTCTTGCTTGTCTTGGGTCGCATCCAGCCCTCTTGGACTGCTGGTTTCAAGCCGAATTCCAGCTCGCCGGCGACCAATCTGTGCAGTTTGGCAAGCACAACTGAGCATTGATTGCGCACAAGTGGACAATGACCGAGCAGGCAGTGAGCCGAACCGACCAAAAGTGAGCCGTAATCGGCTCGAAGTCGGACCGAATGCGGACCAAAAACGAACTGCATCCGACCTAATCTGCCGACAAGCCGGCCGAGAGGGGCCTTGAAGGCGCCGCCGAAGCGGGGAGAGGCCGGCCAACTGCGACATCCAAGCAGGGGTCAACCCCGTCCCTTCCGAACGGCAGCCCTTGTCCGCACCGGACAATGCCGGGAAAGTTGTCAACGCTCCAGCTCCGGCCCGGAACGCTCCCGCGATCGCTCAGGTATCGCAATGGATCTCGGCTCTGGCCTGGCTGCCACCGCGCGCTCGCGTTGAAGCCGCTGGAATGCTTCCTGGACGTACGGGGAATCGTTCAGGAATCGCCGGGCATTCTTGCCCAGTTCACGGTCCTGGCGGTCATCGGAGTGCTCGAGTGCAGTCACGACATGCGCCCAGGCGGTCAATGCGTCGCGACGGCTGAGCTCGTACGCGATACCCGTCTTGACGTCGGCTCCGATGGTCCGAAGTCGATCTTCGTCTTTCGCCTTGATGCGCCAGAGCGCGGCGTGGCTGCGGTTGGCGCACCGCACGAACTGCCGCGTCGCCTCGGCCTGGATGCCGCGATCGCGCAACTTCTCTGCGAAGGTCTCCCGCCAGCGCTGCAGATCGGCCTTGCGAGGATTCAGGCGCTGACCCGACATCGACTCTGCCCGCACGCTCAGGTGCACGTGCGGGTTGGCCTGGTGATCGTGCAGCACCATCACCCAGCGATGTCCCGCGAGCGCTGCCTGCGCGAACTCGCGGGCCGCGCCCTTCACCGCCTGCGGATTGGTGCCGTGCGGCATCGACAACATGATGTTGAACGCTTCACGTCGATGGCTCGCCTCGCCGATCAATGAGCCGCCATAGCGCCACTGATCGACCAGGTCATGCAGCGCGTCTTTGCCCTCGTGCTCGACGCCCCGATCGTCCTCGATGGTGCGCTGGCCGTTCTTGCTGATGTACCGGAAATGAGCTGCGATGGCAGCCATCCCTCGCCCGCCGCCCGTGACCTTGACCATCACCTGAGGTGCCCGCAACGTGACGGTGGCATGGATCTGACGTCGAATGCCTTTGGCACGCTGCGAGATCGAGCCGCTGAGCCTGGGCATGGGCGTCGTTTTGACGATCCGATTGCCGGGATAGAAGAGGCGCTCGCCCCACTGCACCAGGACGCCATCGACCGAAGCGCCGCCCGTCATGACGACTTCCCCGTCGTCTGCGTCGCTACGGTGCGTTCTGGACGGGCATGCCGTGAGGGCTGCAACTCGGTGATCAAGCGCGATGCTGACGCCATGTGCTCGAGGATGCGCTGGCTCAGCGCATCAAGATCGGCACAGCGCCCGGCCAGGCCATGCGCACCGACCAGACGGATCGCCCGCGTGAATGCGTTGAGATCGACGCGCAGCCCAGCCAACAGGTCCGTCGATTGTGCGAGCACGGCCACGGCGTCGCCATGATCCGTCGCCCGCATGGGCGGTGGTGCACCGTCAAGCAGTCCCGTGACGTAACTGCCCTGGGACACATCGGCCGCTCGGGCACGCTGGGCGAGCGTGGCGGCGGCATCAGGGGCCAGCTGGACTGTGACCTTGACAGCGTGTCGATCGACGAGCGCTCTGGTACGCGGAGTGGGGACGCTGTCCCAGTCAACTTGACCGTCGAGGGTCTGCCGGATGGCCACGCGCACCAGCGCTGCAGTCGTCATGTGACGCGCAGTGGCGAGTGCACTCAAGCGGTCGGCCGTGCCGCGAAGATCAATGGTCACGCGCTGTCGGGACGGGGTCGCCATGGCGTGGATGCTCCTGGTTCTTGCGCTCGATGCAATTCCATTGACCCAATGCTTTCGCCGTTCTTCGGTTTCCTTCGCCTACGTTCGGCGTGCACAGGGGTCGGACAGTCCGACCCCTTCAGGCCAAGCGATTCGCGAGGCCTGTCAAGCGCTGTCGCAAATCGGCGATGTCAGCGTCCGCCACGGCGGCCCGCACCCCATTGAGCTTGTCGAGAGATTGTTCGAGGGCGGCGCAGGCAATGGTCGCCTTGGCGAGCTCAATGGGCTTGCGCGACGGGGCAGACGGCGCCGAGGCATGTGGCGCTTTCAGAGCCGCCACAGCGCTTCGGGTGATCCCGCCGCCGGCGATCAGCGCGCTGACCTCCCCCGGTTTCTCATCGTGCAGCTTGCTCAACTCGTACAAGGTTCGCGGCGACGTGCAGAGCCCCGTCTTCAAGGCCTGGTCGACGGGCGCCGGCAGGTCGACCAATGCGAGGTGATGCGCAACCGTCGTCAGATCCATCCCGAGCTTGCGTGAAATGGCCGCGTGAGACTCGCCTGCTTCGACACGGCCCTTGATGAAGCGTGCGAGATCCATCGGGGACAGGCTTCTCCGCTTCTGGTTCTCGGCCACGGCAGCATACGGATCGGCCGCGGCGTCGCGGACGACGATGGGCACGAGCTCCAGCCCGGCCTTCCGCGCGGCTCGCAGTCGCAGCGCCCCGAAGTGAATCCGGTAGCGACCCGCCGAATCGGCCGGGTGCACGACGATGGGCTGCAAGATGCCGCGATCGCGAACGTCGTCGGCTAGTTCGTTGACGTCGACCTCGGCGAACTCGGTGCGCGGGTTGCTGGCATCCTCATACAACAGCGGCACCGCAACCTGAAGCGCTTGGCCAGTGATGTGCGCTGCCTCACGCATGAAGGCTGGCGCCGGGGCCGGCGCGTGCGGATCGGAGTGTCGCTTCGCCGGACGATGCGCGGCTGCGCATGACTCATCCGATCCGGGCTCGCTTGGGAGCAGATCGAGCTGGGCTTCGTTGAATTCCTGCACGGACCGCTGCATGCCGTGATGGTGCCGAAGCGCCGGGCTGTCGTAAACATACTCCACGCAAAGCGGCGCAGCGTCCCGTCATGTCTCGAACAGGCCCGGAACATCCCCGAGGATCCTTTTTGGGCGGCATCTGTTCACGCTTCGTTTCAACTTTCTTTGCGGAGGCGCTCTGCCCTCTTGCGAAGCGGCATCCACTCAGCTGCGGCGCGTCAGGGATCGATGAGTTCTCGCCCCCCGAACCTTGGAGCCGATTGGCGTCACAGCTTGTCGAGAAAGCTCGATCGCAGCAGCACGTTCTCGCGGTGATAGGCCAGGAAGCGTCGCTGCCCGATCGAGAAGTTGCCGGTCTTCGGCGGACTTCCCGGTTGGATGCCCATGCGATGCAGGGACTCGGCGTGCGCGACCGGTGAGACGATGACTTGCCCGTCGTCTTCGAACGCGATGAATCCGCGGTCGAACAGGTGATCGATGCTGGGCGTCAAAAGGAGTCCGTTCTCGCCGTCCAGCCGCTCCTCGTTGGTTGCGTCCCGCCACGGCTTGCAATGGCTCGCGCGCAGATGCTCCTCGCGGTTGACGCCGGTGATCCGGCATGCGTGCTCGATGGTCATCACGCGCTTCTTGAACAGCCCCTGGCCACGACGGGCCAGCACGATCGCCTGTCGTTGCGTGTCCGGCAGCGTGGCGTCGCCCTGGACGACGCTCAGCGCGTGTTCTTCCCATTCGATCAAGCCGACTGCCGACGCGATCGGCAGCTCCTCCGCGACCCGGTAGCCAAGCACCAGGTCATGGGCTTCGGCGCCCAGCAGATCGATCAGGGCCGCCGCGAGTTTCTCGGGCACTCGGGTGAGATAGACACTCTGCAAGCCCGCTCCGTTCGCCTGCAGCGGCGCATACCGCTTCGGCAGCAACGGGTTGAGCACGCCCATGTGTTGGGACGGCTTGATGGGCAGCCTGAGCTCATGGAATCGAATATCCACGCGCCAGCCGATCTTGTCCCAGTAGGCCCCCGTCTGTTTGAACTCGAGTGGCTTGGGGGCCTCATACGCGTGCGATGCGGCGATGCCAATGGCGCGAATCAGGGTCTCGGAGAACGAGAAGATGACGTCGCCGGGCGATACCTCCCGCATGAAATCGTAGAACGGGTTCGCCGCCTGATTCGCCTTGCGCTTGGGCGACCAGAGATAGCCGCCCGACACCTCGTGGCGATAGGTTTGGTTTTGGTTGACCCACCAATAGCGCACGCGCGTCAGTCCACCACGATGCCGTGTTGCGGTCGACTCATGCCGTCTCGATCGGCCCGAGGCCCTCGACCTTCGACGCAACGGTGGCACATGCGATCAACAGGTCGGCGACGATCCGCTCATCGACGTTCAAGTCGCCCTCGTATTCGCCCAGATTGCGGATCTCGTGGCACTTCGAGAGGACGCGCCACACCGCAGGCCCAAGGCCCAGCGTTTGCGGCAGCAGCTGGAAGACGATGTATCGATTGGTCGATCGATACCCGTGCCAGCGAAGCGCTGCCAGGCACAACCCGTGGGCCGCGTTGTAGCCCAGATCGAAGCGGCTTTCGAGAGCGAGGGCGCTGTTGGAGGCATCCTGCAGCCGCGCCAGGCCAGCGCGTTTGAGGCCGGCAAATTCCTTGGCGTCGGCCAGCTCGGCTTTCAGCGGCTTGCCCGGCCCGCTCAGGTTCTCAAATGGCGAGGGCATCTTCACCTCCGATCAGCCAGATCTTGGGCTGCGCCAGAACCCGGGTCAGGAACGACTCCTCGTTCTCAAGGCGCTTGCGGAGCTCCGCAGACGTCAGGATGGTCGGGTTGACGGGCCGACCGAGCGTCGAACTCGCGGCCTCCAATGCGGCGAAGACGTCGGCGTAGGCAAGCTCGTCGGACAGCAGCAGCAGGTCAATGTCACTGCTGGCGGTGTCGGTGCGCTTGGCGATCGAACCGTACACAAAGGCAGCTCTGATCTTGTCGGCCAACGGCGCGAGCGCTTCTCGCAGCGGGTCTGCCAGGCCGATCGTCTTTCGAGCGATGCCGCTCAGCTCTTCGAAGATGGGCGAGTCGGGGTTCGCCTGGTAGTGCTTCTGGTTGCCGACGGCACGCACCGTGACGAGGCCGCTCTGCGCCAGACTGGCCAGCTCACGCTGTACGCCGCCAGAGCCGCTCTTGGTCAGTGCGATGAGTTCGGTCGAATAGAAGCTGCGGCCGACCTGGCCGAACAGCAAGCCGATCAGGCGCTGCCTCGTTCCGGAGAACAGTGCATCGGCGAGGCTGGTCGACGGTGTTTTGGGGATGGCTCTAATGCCCATATTGGGCATGAATATACCCAAAATGGGCATGTGACGCGAGGCCGACCATTTCGGGCCAGGAATCATCGATGCGCAGGAGGACGAAGCCTCGCCTCAAGCCGCTCGCGCCAGCGGTACGACGTTGTCGCCGGCCTCGAGCGCATCGACCAAGCTTCCCCAATCTTCCATCATCCGCCGCCGCTCCTCCAGGTGCTCGCTGCGCGCATAGGCCGCGACGACCTTGCTCCGCTCCGAGTGATCGAGCTGCCGCTCCAGCGCCGCCACCGACCAGCCGCGTTCTGACAGCAAGCTTCGTGCACTGGCTCGAAAGCCATGCAGAGTCTGGCGATGCTGGTAGCCCAGGCGGATGAGCATGCGGCCGATGGTGTTCTCGCTCATGAACTTGTCGCCGCCGTACATGTTCGGAAACAGGCTGGTGTGCCAGCCTGTGATCTCGCGCAGGGCCTCCAACGCGCGGATCGTCGCCGCCGACAGGGGGACGACGTGCGCCTGGTTGGATCCCTTGGCCATCTTCATGCGCCCGGCGGGAATCCGCCACTCGCGCGCCTCGATGTCGACCTCCTCCCACTTCGCGAAGCGCAGCTCCTGGGAGCGGACGAAGGTCAGCAGCGCGAGGCGGGTCGCGATCTTCGTCAGGTCGTCGGCGCCTTGGAACGCCGTCAGGTCGCGCAGGAACTGGCCAAACGGGCGCTTCTCGGTGATCGCGGGCCGGTGCTGTACCTTGGCGGGAATGATGGCGCCCACCAGGTCGGCAGCCGGGTTGTACGTGGCGCGCCCCGTGGCGATGGCATAGCGGAATACCTGCCCGCAGATCTCCCGCAGCCGCGTTGCCGTGTAGGTCGCGCCCCGGGCCTGCACGCGCCTCAGGGTGGCCAGCAATTCCGGCGGCGTCACCTCGGACACTAAGCGGTGCCCGATCACCGGAAAGAGGTCCGTTTCCATGTGCTTGAGCGTTTTGGACGCCGTGATGGGCGCCCAGCGCACTGACTGGCCCGTATGCCATTCGACGGCCACGGACTTGAAGCTGTTGCCGGAGGCCGTGACGCGGACGAGCTTGTCGACCTTCCGGTCGGCCATGGGGTCGTTGCCACTGGCGAGCAGCTTGCGGGCCTTGTCCCGGTCGGCCCGGGCCTGGGCCAGCCCGACCTCGGGGTAGACGCCGAGCGCCATCGTCTTGCGCTTCTCGCCGAACCGGTAGTCCCATCGCCAGTAGCGGCCAGAGCTCTTGACGAGGAGGTAGAGCCCCTTGTCATCGGCCAGCTTGACTGAGGTTCCATCGACGGTTTTAGCTCGACGACAGGCCAGATCGGTGAGCGGCATGACGGTATCTCCCTGACGGCACCAAAAAAGTACCGTCAAAAGTACCGCCAAATCGCGTGGCCGTCAAACAACGTCCTGGGATTCTACGGGACAGCGATTGCCATAAATACCTTATGGATCAATCACTTACGAATCCCGTGACACTGACTGGGACACCAAAATGGTGCCGACTATCCGAATCGAACGGATGACCTCCCGCTTACAAGGCGGATGCTCTACCAGCTGAGCTAAGTCGGCGCGGGCGGGCGCGCGAAGGCGCCCGGCAGGACTTTACTTGATGCGCTTGAGCGCCGGGCGCGTGCCGCCGGGGGCGGGCGTCGGGGACTCGGGCGGATCGGTGTCTTCGCCGTCCGCGGCCTCGGTGGCCGCCTCGGCGGACGGCGGGCTCGCCGGTGGGCTCGCCGGCGCCAGGCGCAGGCCGCGCGGGGCGTCGGACGGGGCCGCCGACGGATGATGGCCGGTCGGGCCGGCGGCGACGGCGTCGCTTTCGCCGGCGGGCATGGGAAAGGCCATGCCCTGCCCGTTCTCGCGGGCGTAGATGGCGACGACGTGGTCGACGGGCACCAGGATGTCGCGCGCCATGCCGCCGAAGCGGGCGCGGAACTCGATGAAGTCGTTGCCGAGCTTCAGGCCGCTGGTGGCCTCGAAGCCGACGTTGAGCACGATCTCGTTGTTCTTGACGTACTCCATCGGCACCTGCACCGAGCGGTCGACATGGACGGCCAGGTAGGGCGTGAAGCCGTTGTCGGTGCACCAGTCGTGCAGGGCACGGATCAGGTAGGGCCGCGTGGAGCTGCCGGGAATCTCGGGGGTGCTGACCTGGGTCATGAACGGCGAATCGGGGCGAGGGCGAGGACTGGGCGGTCAGCGGCAACGCGGATGCCGGCCGGAGAGCGCCCCGGGCCGGCGGGCGCGCATCACTTGCGCATGACCTTTTCCGAGGGCGTCAGCGCCTCGATGTAGGCCGGGCGCGAGAAGATGCGCTCCGCGTACTTCAGCAGCGGGGCGGCGTTCTTCGACAGCTCGATGCCGTAGTAGTCGATGCGCCACAGCAGCGGGGCGATGGCTACGTCCAGCATCGAGAAGTCGTCGCCGAGCATGTACTTGTTCTTCAGGAAGATCGGCGCCAACTGGGTGAGGCGGTCGCGGATCTGCGCGCGGGCCTTCTCGAGCTGCTTGTCGTTGGCCTTGACGCCGCCGCGGCCTTCCAGGATGTTGACGTTCGAGAACAGTTCCTTCTCGAAGTTGAACAGGAACAGGCGGACGCGAGCGCGCGCGACCGGGTCGCCCGGCATCAGCTGCGGGTGCGGGAAGCGCTCGTCGATGTACTCGTTGATGATGTGCGACTCGTACAGGATGAGGTCACGCTCGACGAGGATGGGCACCTCGTTGTACGGGTTCATCAGCGCGATGTCTTCGGGCTTGGCGAAGAGGTCGACGTCGCGGATCTCGAAGTCCATGCCCTTCTCGAACAGCACGAAGCGGCAGCGGTGCGAGTACGGGTCGGTGGTTCCTGAATACAGCACCATCATGGCGGGGGGCTCCGTCGAAAAAACAAGTCGTCAAAAAAACACTCGACCGGCAAGCCGGTCGAAAGAACCTCTGGGCAGGCACTGCAAGCCGCTATTTCACGTCTTTCCAGTACGCCGCGTTCAGCCGCCAGCAGAAGACCCAGAACACGCCGAGGAAGATGAGTACCCAGACACCCAGCTTCACGCGGAAGTTCTGCGCCGGTTCGCTCATCCATTGCAGGTAGGCAACGAGATCCGCGACGTCGGCGTTGTATTCGGCTGCGCTGCGCGTGCCCGGGGCTTCCATCTGGAAGCCCTTGAACACGTGCTCGACCTGCCCGTCCTCTCCCTTTTCGTCCTCAAAGACCGCGCGCTGGGTGCCCTGGAGCTCCCACAGCACGTTCGGCATGCCGACGTTCGGGAAAACGTGATTATTCCATCCCGTGGGCCTCGTCTCGTCGCGGTAGAACGATCGGAGGTAGGTGTAGAGGTAATCCGCCCCCGATCCGTTGGCGCCGGAACGGGACCGGGTGATCACGGACAGGTCGGGCGGGACGGTCCCGAAGAAGGCCTTGGCGTCCTGGGGAGCCAGGCTGGTCTTCATCAGGTCGCCCACCTTCTCGCCGGCGAACAGAAGATTGGATTTTATCTGATCGTCGGTCAGGCCGATGTCGTGCATGCGGTTGTAGCGCATGTACGCCGCCTGGTGGCAGTTCAGGCAGTAGTTGATGAACAGCTTGGCGCCGTGCTGCAGGGCGGCCTGGTCGGTCAGGCGTTCGGTGGGGAACTTGTCCCAGGCCGGGCCGCCTTCCTGCGCGGACGCGGCGCCACAGAACGAGAGCGCCACGAGGAGGCTGGCGATGAAACGCTTCATGAGGGTGTCTTTCTTCATGGCGATCAGTGCGCGTGGAAGGTGACGCGGTCGGGCACCGGCTTGAACGTGCCCTGCTGGCTCCACCACGGCATCAGCAGGAAGAAGCTGAAATACAGCACGGTGCCGACCTGCGAGATGACGTTCTTGACCGGATCCGGCGGCTGGATGCCCAGCCAGCCCAGGATCAGGAAGGTCACCACGAAGACGCCATAGATGGCCATGTGCCAGCCCGGGCGGTAGCGGATCGACTTCACGGGGCTGCGGTCCAGCCAGGGCATGAAGAACAGGATCAGCACCGAGCTGCCCATCACGACGACGCCCCAGAACTTCGCGTCGAGGCGGAACAGGCCGACGATCACCGCCACCGCCGCGACCGCGATCACGCCCTTGCCGACGCTCCCGAACCGCCCCTTCCACAGCCCCAGCAGGGCCGCGATGGCGACCGCGATGGCGAACACCGGCTTCATCTCGTCGGTGGTGGCGCGCAGCATCGAGTAGAACGGCGTGAAGTACCAGACCGGCGCGATGTGCGGCGGTGTCTTCAGCGAGTCGGCCGGGATGAAGTTGTTGGACTCCAGGAAGTAGCCGCCGCCTTCCGGCCAGAAGAACACGACCGCGCTGAACAGGATCAGGAAGCCTGCCACGCCGAGCATGTCGTGCACGGAGTAGTACGGGTGGAACGGGATGCCGTCGCGCGGGATGCCGTCGGCGTCCTTGTTGGCCTTGATCTCGACGCCGTCCGGGTTGTTCGAGCCCACCTCGTGCAGCGCGATGACGTGCGCGACGACCAGGCCCAGCAGGATCAGGGGGATCGCGATCACGTGGAAGCTGAAGAAGCGGTTCAGCGTGGCGTCCGAGACGACGTAGTCGCCGCGGATCATCAGCGACAGATCCGGGCCGACGAACGGGATCGCGGAGAACAGGTTCACGATCACCTGCGCGCCCCAGTACGACATCTGGCCCCAGGGCAGCAGGTAGCCCATGAAGGCCTCGCCCATCAGGCACAGGAAGATCGCGCAGCCGAAGATCCACACCAGCTCGCGCGGCTTGCGGTACGACCCGTACAGGAAGCCGCGGAACATGTGCAGGTAGACGACGATGAAGAACGCCGAGGCGCCGGTGGAGTGCATGTAGCGCACCAGCCAGCCCCAGGGCACGTCGCGCATGATGTACTCGACCGAGGCGAACGCGATCGCCGCGTCGGGCTTGTAGTGCATCACCAGGAAGATGCCGGTGACGATCTGGATCACCAGCACCAGCAGCGCCAGCGAGCCGAAGAAGTACCAGAAGTTGAAGTTCTTCGGCGCGTAGTACTCGGAAAGGTGTTCCTTCCAGAGCTTGGTCGCGGGGAAGCGGTTGTCGACCCAGGTCAGCAGCTTGACACCGGCAGAGGCGTTGGCGGGGGCTACCTTGAATTCAGACATGCGGTCCTCTTGTCTTGATCCAGCGCTGCGGCCTGTTCAATGCAGGCCGTTCGCGTTGTCTCGGAATCTTGGAAACTGAAGGATCAGGCTTCTTTCTTGTCCTCGCCGATCAGCAGCTTGCTGTCGCTCAGGTACATGTGCGGCGGCACGCGCAGGTTGTCCGGTGCGGGCTTGTTCTTGAACACGCGGCCGGCCATGTCGAAGGTCGAGCCGTGGCAGGGGCACAGCCAGCCGCCCGGCCAGTCGGCGGGCAGCGAGGGCTGCGCGCCGGCGCTGAACTTGTCGCCGGGCGAGCAACCCAGGTGCGTGCAGATGCCGACCACCACGAGGACGTCGGACTTGATCGAGCGATGTTCGTTGCGCGCGTAGGACGGCGTCAGTTCATCGGGGTTGCGCTTGGATTCCGGGTCGGCCAGTTCGGCCGTGTCCTTGGACAGCGAGGCCACCATCTCCGGCGACCGCTTGACGATCCACACCGGCTGGCCGCGCCATTCGACCGTCTTCTTCTCGCCTACCTTCAGATCGGAGATGTCCACTTCGACCGCGGCTCCCGCCGCCTTGGCCCGCTCGGACGGCGCGAAGGTGCTGACGAACGGCACCGCCGTCGCGACCCCGGCCACGGCGCCCGCGCCGCATGTCATGGCCACCCACCTCCGCTTGCTTTCGTCGATACCGTCGTGCACTACAACACTTTCACTCATGAGCATCCTCGAGCTGAAGTTCAGTTCCGGGCAACGCCTTTGAGTTTAGCGTGCGCAACCACACGTTCGAGTCACCTCCACACCACAGGCAAACCCTTGGTACGCCAACTGGAACACGGGCCGCGCAAGCGGGTATTGACGCCGATCCTGTGGCGGCAATACTTGCGGCCAGTCATTGCATCGGGCACCCGGGTCGGCACGCACGATCATTGATCACCCTCAATAGACTCGAGAAAATACAGGAGAAGCCTCATGGGATTCGCAACGGAATTCAAGGAATTCGCAGTCAAGGGCAACGTCATGGATCTCGCGGTCGGCGTGATCATCGGCGGTGCGTTCGGCAAGATCGTCGACTCGGTCGTCGGCGACCTGATCATGCCGCTCGTGAGCAAGGTGACCGGGGGCCTGGACTTCTCGAACTACTTCGTGCCGCTCGCGGGCCAGACGGCCACCACGCTGGCCGAGGCCAAGAAGGCGGGCGCGGTGTTCGCGTACGGCAACTTCATCACCGTGGCGCTGAACTTCGTGATCCTGGCGCTGATCATCTTCATCATGATCAAGCAGATCAACAAGCTGAAGAAGGAAGCCCCGCCGGCGGCCGCTCCCGCGACGCCGGAAGACGTCGTCCTGCTGCGCGAGATCCGCGACTCGCTCAAGGCCCGCTGACCGCGCGCCTGCGATGAAGGAGCCGCCCGCCCGCGAGGGCCGGCGGCTTTTTCATTTCACGGCGCGAGCCGGCGCGCCATCCGCACCGCCGCGACCAGGCTCGCCGGGTCGGCGACGCCGCGCCCCGCGATGTCGAACGCGGTGCCGTGGTCGGGGCTGGTGCGCACGAAGGGCAGGCCCAGCGTCACGTTGACGCCCTGCTCCACGCCCAGGTACTTCACGGGGATCAGCCCGTGGTCGTGCGTCATCGCGACGACGAAGTCGAACTCGCCGGGCTTGCCGGCGGCGTCGCGGGCGCGCATGAAGACGGTGTCGGGCGCGAACGGGCCGCTCGCCGCGATGCCCTGCGCGCGGGCCCGCGCGATCGCGGGGGCGATGAGCCGGATCTCCTCGTCGCCGAACAGGCCGCCCTCGCCGGCATGCGGGTTCAGCCCCGCGACGGCGATGCGCGGCGCGGCCAGGCCGAAGCGCAGGCCGGCCGCGTGCGTGATGGCCAGCGTGTCGACGATGCCCTGCTCGGACAGCGCGTCGATCGCGCGCCGCAGCGACAGGTGGATGGTCACCAGCACCACGCGCAGCTCGTCGTTGGCCAGCATCATGCGCACGGGCGGCGGCTCGGCGCCAGGCGCGGCGGCCAGCGACTGCAGCATCTCGGTGTGGCCGGGGAAGCGCACGCCCGCGGCGGACAGCGCCTCCTTGTGGATCGGCGCGGTGACGATCGCGCGCCCCGCGCCGGCCCGCATCCACGCGACGGCCTGCTCGATGCAGCGCGCCGCGGCCGCGCCGGCGCGGGCGTCGATCGCGCCGAACGGCAGCGTGGCCAGGTCGCCGGCGAGCGTGGCGAGCGACGCGGGCGCGCACACGGCCAGCGTCCCCGGCGGGCAGCAGGCGCGGTCGGACGGATGCTCGAGCACCGCGACCGGCAGCACCAGCCCGCAGGCCGCCACGGCGCGCCGCAGCACGCCGGCGTCGCCCACCACGACCGCGTCGTCGAGCTCGCCGGCGGCCGCGGCCCTGGCGACGATCTCGGGCCCGATGCCCGCGGCGTCGCCCATCGTGACGAGCAGCGGCAGCGTCGCGCGCGACGGCCCGGTGGCGGCGGTGGTGTGCGAGGGCATGCACAGATTGTTCCATGCGCGCCGCGCGTGCCACACTGCCCGCTTCGATGCCCCTACCCTGCACCACCGTGACTCATCCGTTCGCCGCCACGATCCGCCGCCCGGCCGGCCTCGCCCTGCTCGCGCTGTGCGCCCACCTCGCGCTCGCGCAGGCCCAGCCGCCGGCCGCCCCCCGGTCGCCGCTCGCGCCCGCCGCGGGCGACGCGAAGCGCTTCCACGCCACGCTGGAGGCGACCCGCTTCCGCCAGCTGCTGGACAGCGACTGGCAATGGCGCATGGAGCAGTTCCCCGAGTGGGCGACGATGACGGGCGACCACCGCTACGACGACCGCCTGACCGACGCCTCGCCCGAGGCCGTCGCGCGCCGGGAACAGCACGAGCGCGAGTACCTGAAGGCGCTCAAGCACGTCGACCTCGACGTGCTGACCGGCGAGGACCGCATCTCGTACGACTTCGCGCTGCAGGACGCGCAGCTGGCGGTCGACTGGCAGAAGTACCCGGCCATGCACACGCGCGTCGTCTCCGCCAAGCAGGGCGTGCAGCTCGGGCTGCCGTCCCTGATGGAGGACTTGCCGGTGCGCACCGAGGCCGACGCGCGCCACGCGCTGGCGCGCCTGAAGGCGATGCCGCAGCGCATCGCGCAGGACGTCGCGTGGCTGCGCGAAGGCAAGCGCCTGGGCTGGGTCACGTTCAAGGCCTCGCTGTCGCAGGTGCCCGACCAGATCGACAAGCTGCTGGCCCGGCCGGCCGCGGAGCAGCCGCTGCTCGCGCCGTTCAACCACCTGCCGGCCGACATCCCCGCCGAGCGCCGCGCCGCGCTGCAGGACGAGGCTGCCGGCGTGCTGCGCACGCAGGTGGCGCCCGCGTTCCAGGACCTGCGCAAGGTGGTGGTCGACGAGCTGCTGCCCGCCAGCCCCGAGGACGGCGCGATGAGCGCCTACCCCGACGGCGAGGCCGTCTACAAGCTGTTCATGCGCTCGCAGACCACGCTGCCGCTGGACGCGAAGGCCGTGCACCAGATCGGCCTGGACGAGATGGCGCGCATCCACAAGGACATCGCCGCGACGATGGCGCAGGCCGGCTTCACCGGCAGCTACGCCGACTTCCAGGCCCAGCTGTGGCACGACCCGAAGTGGTACTACACGAGCGGCGACGAGCTGCTCGCCGGCTACCGCGACATCGCCAAGCGCATCGACCCGAAGCTGACCCAGCTGTTCCTGACCTTGCCGCGCACCCCCTACGGCATCCGCGCGATCCCCGCCTACCAGGGCGCGAACACGGTGGAGTTCTACACGCCGGGCGCCGCCGACGCGTCGACGCCGGGCTGGTTCAACGCCAACGCCGTCGCGCTCGCGCAGCGCCCCAAGTGGGACATGGTCGACCTGTTCCTGCACGAGGGCGTGCCGGGCCACCACCTGCAGATCTCGCGCGCCCACGAGCTGCAGCAGCTGCCGATGTTCCGCCGCACGGCGCTGGTCAACGCCTACGTCGAGGGCTGGGCGCTGTACGCCGAGAGCCTGGGCAACGAGCTGGGCCTGTACGACGACCCGTACCAGCGCTACGGCTACCTGCGCGCGCAGGCCTGGCGCGCCGGGCGGCTGGTGGTCGACACCGGCATCCACGCGCTCGGCTGGACGCGCGCGCAAGCCATCGACTATCTCGTCGACAGCGGCGGCCTGGCGCGCGAGGACGCGACGGCGGAGGTCGACCGCTACTACGTCTGGCCCGGCCAGGCGCTGGGCTACAAGCTGGGCGAGATCCACATCCGCGAGCTGCGCCAGAAGGCGCGCGACGCGCTCGGCGACCGCTTCGACCTGCGCGCGTTCAACCAGGAGATCCTCGACCACGGCGCGCTGCCGCTGCCGGTGCTCGATCGCGTCATCGGGGCGTGGATGGAACGCGTGAAGAACAGCCCGGCCCAGGCGCCGCTCGCGGACGCCCGCTGATGCGCAGGCTCTGGCTGCTGTTCGCGCAGGCGGTGACCGTCACGCTCGCCGTCGTCGCGGTGCTGGCCGCCTGGAAGCCGCAGTGGTGGGGCTCGATGCGGGCCCGCGAGCTCGCGGGCGCGTCCGCGCCCGGCCCCACGCGGGTGGCCACGGTCGTCGAGGCGCCCGCGCTGGCGCCGCACGGCGCGGCCGCCAACAGCTTCGCCGCGGCGGTGCGGCGCGCGGCGCCGGCGGTGGTCTCGATCACGGCCAGCAAGACGGCGCCGCGGCGCGCGTCCGGCAACGGCGGCCTTGGCTGGCCCTTCGCCGGCAACGGCCGCAACCCGGCGCAGACCGGCCTCGGCTCGGGCGTGCTGGTGTCGGCCGACGGCTACCTGCTGACGAACCAGCACGTGGTCGACGGCGCCGACGACATCGAGGTGACGCTGTCCGACGGCCGCTCCGCCAGCGCCAAGGTGGTGGGCACCGACGCCGACTCCGACCTCGCGCTGCTGAAGGTCTCGCTCGACAACCTGCCCGTGATCCCGTTCGGCGACATCCGGCACCTGTCGGTCGGCGACCCGGTGCTGGCGATCGGCAACCCGTTCAACGTCGGCGAGACGGTCACCTCCGGCATCGTCAGCGCCCTCGACCGCAACCAGCTGGGCCTGTCGACGATCGAGAACTTCATCCAGACCGACGCCGCGATCAACCCGGGCAACTCGGGCGGCGCGCTGGTCGACGGCGAGGGCCGGCTGGTGGGCATCAACACGGCGATCTTCTCGCGCAGCGGCGGCAGCATGGGCATCGGCTTCGCGATCCCCGTGGACATCGCCCGCGAGGTGATGGACGCGCTGATCCGCGACGGCGAGATGACGCGCGGCTGGATCGGCGTGCAGCCGCGCGACCTCACGCCCGAGTTCGCGGACAGCTTCCAGCTGCCGGTGCACGAGGGCGTGCTGGTGACGGGCGTGCTGCGCGATGGCCCCGCCGCGAAGGCCGGTCTCAAGCCCGGCGACGTGGTGACGGCCATCGGCGGGGTCAAGGTGTCCAACACCGCGCAGCTGCTGCGCGCGGTCGGCGCGCTCAAGCCGCCGTCCAGCGCGGTGCTGGCGGTGCAGCGCGGCAGCGACGCGATGACCCTGAGCGTGCCGGTGGCCAAGCGCCCGCCGGCCAGGCCGCGCGACGCGGACGACGGGCGCTGAGCGCGGCGTTCAGGTCGACGACGACGTCGACGAATCCGGCGCCTGCGTGCGCCGGATGAAGATCGGCACCGTCCAGATGCCCACCTCGTACAGCAGGATCATCGGCACCAGCAGCGCGATCATCGACGCCGGGTCGGGCGGCGTCACCAGGCCGGCCACGCCGGCGGCGACGACCCAGTAGTAGTTGCGGAACTTGCGCAGCTGGTCCACGGTGACCAGGCCCAGGCGCGCGACGATCACCACCGCCACCGGCACCTCGAACGCGACGCCGAAGGCGATGAACATGGTCAGCACGAAGTCGAGGTAGGCCTCGATGTCCGGGCTCACCTGCACCGACGCGGGCGCCATGCGCTCGATCGCGGGGAACGCGCGCTGGAACACGATGAAGTAGCTGAACGCGACGCCCGCGTAGAACAGCACGGTGCTCGTGATCACCAGCGGCGCCACGAGGCGCTTCTCGTGCTTGTAGAGCCCGGGCGCGACGAAGGCCCAGACCTGGTACAGCACCCAGGGCAGCGCGACGCCGGTGGCCACCAGCACCGTGACCTTGATCGGGATCAGGAACGGCGAGACCACGCCCACCGCGATCATGTGCGAGCCCGCGGGCAGCGACGCGATCAGCGGCCGCGCGAGGTAGTCGTAGAGACGGCTCGGGCCCGGCCAGGCGCACAGCAGGCCGAAGACGATGGCCACGCCCCAGACGCTGCGCAGCAGGCGGTCGCGCAGTTCGACGAGGTGGGCGACGAAGGGCTGCTCCGTGCCGGCCAGTTCGTCTTCGGGTTCGGTCGCCATGGGTCAGCGGCTCTGGTTGGGTTGGACGATGGGGCCGCGAGCGCCCGCGGCCCCCGCGGGCCGCGCGCCGCCGACGGCGGGCTCGGGTCGCTTCACCGCGGGCGGAAGCGCGCCACGCGGGCGGCGCCCGACTGGGCGTTGGTGCGCACGCCGGCGCGCTGCTTGTACCAGCGGGGGGTCGCGCTGCGCTTCAGGCGCCAGTTCTTGCGCGGCGGCCTGTAGGCCGGCTGCGGCTGCAGCGACTGCATCGCGGCTGCGTCGGAGACCTCGGCGACGCCCGGCTCGTCGAGCGAGCCCGGATCGCGCATGGTGCGCTGGACCGTGTCGTGCACCTCGCGGGCCGCGCCCTCGAACTGCGACTTCATCTTGTTGAGCTCCTCGAGCTCGATGGAGCGGTTGACCTCGGCCTTGACGTCCGCGACGTAGCGCTGCGCGCGCCCCAGCAGCGTGCCGACCATGCGCGCCACGCGCGGCAGCCGCTCCGGGCCGATCACGATCAGGGCGATGCCGCCGACGATAGCCAGCTTGGTGACGCCGATGTCAAACATTCACGCGGGGACGTCGGTTGGGCGCGCAGGACGCGCGTTCAGCGGTTCTTGGCCTCGACGTCGATCGTCTCGCCGGAGGTGCGCTGCTCGTTGGCGGTGACCTGCTGCGGGGGACGCGCCGCGTCCTCGGGCTTGGCTTCGCCGTCCTTCATGCCGTCCTTGAAGCCCTTGACGGCGGAGCCGAGGTCGGAGCCGATATTCTTGAGCTTCTTCGTGCCGAAGATCAGCACGATGATGACGAGGAAGATGATCAGGTGAGTGGTTGAAAGACCCATGACGGTCTCCTTGCAGTGTCAGGCGCGGTCGCGCTGCGCGCGGCCGGCGCAAGCTGCCTATTCTAAAGGATCGGGGGGCGACGGCCTCGTGACGGGATCAAAGGCCATTCACCCCTTGGCCCACGGCCGCGGGCCGCCGATGGCGTGCAGGTGCAGGTGCGCCACCTCCTGGCCGCCGTCCTGGCCCGTGTTGACCATGATGCGGTAGCCGTTGGTGACGCCGCTGGCCAGCATCAGCTCCGGGATCATCGTCATCATCCGGCCGAGCAGCGGCGCGTCCGACGGCGTGACCTCGACCATGGACGGGACGTGGTGCTTGGGGATCAGCAGCAGGTGCACGGGCGCCCACGGCGCGATGTCGTGGAACACGAGGATCTCCTCGTCCTCGTAGACCTTGCGCGACGGGATCTTGCCGTCGACGATCTTGCAGAAGATGCAGTTCGGGTCATGCGACATGGGGACGCTCCGGTCAGACGGGCATGGGGCGGCGGTCGTTGAACGCGATCCAGCCGCGCAGGCAGCGGTAGAGATACCACAGGCCGATCACGACGTACGCGATCCAGCCCGGGAACACGAAGAGGAACCACAGCGGCGCCGTGACGACGAACCACAGCAGCGCGAACCAAAAGGTGCGCGCCTGCCAGCGCCAGTGGCTGCGGTAGAAGTCGTCGGGCAGGTCGCCGGACTTCGCCAGGTTGATGATGATGGCGATCACCGAGAAGATGCCGCCGGAGAACCAGGTGATCGTGTGCAGCGCGTACATCACGTTCGTGAGGGTGCGCGGCTCGTCGCCCTGGGTGGTCTGGATCTCGTTGCCCATGGTCTCCCCTTCGCTTCGACGTGTTCAGGACGGCTCGCCGTCGCGTTTCTGCGCCTTGCGCAACGCGAACTCCTCGAGGCCGGACAGGCCTTCGCGGCGCTCGAGCTCGTGCAGCACGTCGGCCGGCGACAGCCCGAAGTGGCTCAGCGCGATCATCGAGTGGAACCACAGGTCGGCCACCTCGTAGACGATCTTCCTGGGATCGCCGTCCTTGCCGGCCATCACCGTCTCGGTGGCTTCCTCGCCCACCTTCTTCAGGATCGCGTCGGTGCCCTTGTCGAACAGCCGCGCCACGTAGCTGGCGCCCGGGTCGCCGCCGTTGGCGGGCTTGCGCGATTCGATCACCGCGGCGAGGCGGGCCAGGCTGTCGTTGCCGTTCATTTGTAGATGCTCTCGGGATCCTTCAGCACCGGCTCCACCGGCGTCCAGCTGCCGTCCACCAGCTTCTGGAAGAAGCAGCTGTGGCGGCCGGTGTGGCAGGCGATGCCGGGCTCGTGGCCCAGCTGGGTGATTTCCATCAGCACGACGTCGTTGTCGCAGTCGAGCCGGATCTGGTGCACCTGCTGCACGTGGCCCGACTCCTCGCCCTTGGCCCACAGCTTCTGCCGCGAGCGGCTCCAGTAGACGGCGCGACCGGTCTGGGCGGTGCGCGCGAGCGCCTCGCGGTTCATCCACGCGAACATCAGCACGTCGCCGGTGCCGCGCTCCTGCGCGATCACCGGCACGAGGCCGTCGCGATCCCATTTCACGTCGTCGAGCCAGGTCATGCGGCCAGTGTAGCGAAGCCCGTGTCAGGCCGTGTGCGTCGCGCCCGCGAAGCCGCGCTCCCGGGCGAACCATTCCAGCACGGGGATCGTGCCCGGCAGCACCGGCACGCTGGCCACCGGCAGCGTCTCCCAGGCCATGCGCTGGCCTTCGCGCATCTCGAACTCGCCGCGCCACTCGAACACCTTGCAGAAGTTCAGGCGGACACGGGCGTGCGGGTAGTCCATCATCAGCGTGTGCCAGGGCTGGGCGGGGCCGATGGTGATGCCGATCTCCTCGTGCAGCTCGCGCCGCAGCGCCTGCTCCACCGTCTCGCCGGCCTCGAGCTTGCCACCCGGGAACTCCCAGTAGCCGGCGTAGACCTTGCCCGCCGGGCGCGAGGTCAGCAGGAAGCGGCCGTCGGGATCGACCAGCACGCCCACCGCGACCTCGGTGATCTGGCGCTCGCCGTAGTGCGAGGGCGCGTCCTCGGCATCGACGATGGCGGTGTGCGCGCGCCGGTCGGCGTCGCTGATTTCGACAGGCTTGCCGCTCACTTCGCATCCTCCAGCCGGCCGGCGCGGTCGCGCGCGAACTGCCAGGCCACGCGGCCCGAGCGCGAGCCGCGCTCCAGCGCCCACACGAGCGCCTCGCCGCGCAGGCCCGCGACGGTGGCGTCGTCCAGCCCGAAATGGCGCAGCCACTGGCCGACGATGGCCAAGTACTCCGGCTGGCTGAACGGATAGAAGCTGATCCACAGGCCGAAGCGCTCGGACAGCGAGATCTTCTCCTCGATCGCCTCGCCGGGATGCAGTTCGCCGTCCTCGTCGTGCGTGGCGGCGAGGTTGTCCTTCATCTGCTCGGGCAGCAGGTGACGGCGGTTGGAGGTCGCGTACACCAGCACGTTGTCCGACGCGGCCGAGATCGTGCCGTCGAGCATCGACTTCAGCGCCTTGTAGCCGGCCTCGCCCTCGTCGAAGCTCAGGTCGTCGCAGTAGACGATGAAGCGCTCGGGGCGGCCGTCGACCAGGTCGACGATGTCGGGCAGGTCGACGAGATCGGTCTTGTCGACCTCGATCAGCCGCAGGCCGCGCGGCGCGAACTCGTGCAGGCAGGCCTTGATCAGCGAGCTCTTGCCGGTGCCGCGCGCGCCGGTCAGCAGCACGTTGTTGGCCGGGCGCCCGGCCACGAACTGCGCCGTGTTGGCACGCAGGCGCTCCTTCTGCGCGTCGACTTCCCTGAGGTTGTCCAGCGCGATCGGCGCGACGTGGCGCACCGGCTCGAGCACGCCCGCGGGGCGCTTGCGATAGCGGAAGGCGATGGCCGCCGACCAGTCGGGTTCGGCGGCCGGCGCGGGCAGCAGGCCCTCGAGGCGGGCCAGCAGGCGGTCGGCGCGCTGCAGCAGCGCGTCGAGCGGGGGAGTCGGAGTGCTCATGGCGAGAGTCTACTGACCGCGCGCGGCCGGGGCTTCGCGTACGATGAACCGCCCGTTGCCGCCACCCGCGCCATGCCCGCCTCCCCGCCCACGCTGTTCATCGCCACGCCCTGCCTCGACGGCAACGTCAGCGCGCACTACGCGGCCGCGCTGGCGCGCAGCATCACGCTGCTGCAGCAGCGCGGCTGGCGCTCGCCGCAGATCGACTTCGAGATCGGCAACAGCCTGATCGCCGACGCCCGCAACAAGCTCGTCGCGCGCTTCCTGGCCAGCGACTGCAGCGACCTCGTCTTCATCGACGCCGACCTGTCGTGGCAGGCCCAGGACCTGCTGCGGCTGGCGTCGCACGACACGCCCTTCGTCGCCGGCGTCTACCAGCGCAAGAGCCGCGCGAAGATCGACTTCGCCGTCAAGTTCGGCCCCGGCATCGCGATGGACGCCCAGGGCCTGGTCGCCGCCGAGCGCGCGGGCACCGGCTTCATGCGGCTGCGGCGCGACTGCCTGGACAAGATGGTGGCCGCGCATCCCGCCCTGCGCCTGCGAGACCCGGCGGCGCCGGACGGCGACCGCTTCTACGCGCTGTTCGACACCGCCATCGTCGACGGCCAGTTCGTCGGCGAGGACTTCACCTTCTGCGACCGCTGGCGCGCCCTCGGCGGCCAGGTGCTGGTCGACCCGGCGCTGAACTTCGCGCACCACGGCACGGCGGCCTACGACGAGCCGCTGCTGAAGTACCTGCAGAAGAACTGAAGCGAGGCGGCGCTCAGGCCGTCAGCGTGACGCGCGCGAAGCTGCGCTTGCCGACCTGCATCACGTAGGTGCCGGCGCCCAGCTTCAGGCCCTTGTCGCTGACGACGGCCGAATCGATGCGCACGCCGCCCTGCTCGATCTTGCGGTTGCCCTCGCCGTTGGACGGCACCAGGCCGGCCGCGCAGAGCACCGCCGCGACGCCCATCGGCGCGCCCGACAGCGCGACGTCCTTGATGTCGTCCGGGATGCCACCGGCGGCGCGGTTCTGGAAGTCCTGCTCCGCGGCGTCCGCGGCGGCGGCCGAGTGGAAGCGCGCGGTGATCTCCTTGGCGAGCATCACCTTGGCGTCCTTCGGGTTGCGCCCCGCCTCGATCTCGGCCTTCAGGCGGGCGATCTCGGACTCGCTGCGGAAGCTCAGCAGCGTGTACCACTTCCACATCTGCACGTCGCTGATCGACAGGATCTTGGCGTACATCGTGTTGGCCGGCTCCGTGATGCCGACGTAGTTGTTCTTGGACTTGGACATCTTCTCGATGCCGTCCAGGCCCTCGAGCAGCGGCATCGTCAGGATGCACTGCGGCTCCTGGCCGTACTCCTGCTGCAGGTGGCGGCCCACCAGCAGGTTGAACTTCTGGTCGGTGCCGCCCAGCTCGAGGTCGCTCTTGAGCGCGACCGAGTCGTAGCCCTGCATCAGCGGGTACAGGAACTCGTGCACGCTGATGGGCGTCTGCGCCGCGAAGCGCTTGGTGAAGTCGTCGCGCTCCATCATGCGCGCCACGGTGTACTTGGCCGCGAGCTGGATCATGCCGCGCGCGCCCAGCGGGTCGCTCCACTCGCTGTTGTAGCGGATCTCCGTCTTGCCCGGATCCAGCACCAGGCTGGCCTGCCGGTAGTAGGTCTCGGCGTTGGCCTTGATCTGCTCGTGCGTCAACGGGGGGCGCGTGTTGTTGCGGCCGGACGGGTCGCCGATCAGCGAGGTGAAGTCGCCGATCAGGAAGATGACCGTGTGCCCCAGGTCCTGGAGCTGGCGCATCTTGTTCAGGACGACGGTGTGGCCGATGTGGATGTCGGGCGCCGTCGGATCCAGGCCCAGCTTGATGCGCAGCGGCGTGCCGGTGGCCTCGGAACGGGCCAGCTTCTTGAGCCAGTCGGCCTCGGGCAGCAGTTCGTCGCAGCCGCGCAGGCTGACCTGCAGCGCCTCGCGGACGCGGTCGGTGATCGGGTGTTCGGAAGCGGCGGGCGTGGCGGTCATCGGGTGAAGAAAGGGACGGGCGGCATGCGAGGCCCTGCCGTGCCGGGCCTCCGGAAGGGAGGCCGCGGTCGGTCGCAAAGCCTGGAAAGGAGACTGTAAAGCCCCCTCTTTTGGGGGATCCACTTTACATCCGACTGTTATAGTCCGCTCGCGCGGGACGGCAGCCAATACCACATGGCAACCGATCCAGCGAGCGAAAACTGGCGATTTCGAACTTCCTGTCGTCTTTTGTCGACAACTTCCTCGAAAACTTCGCCTGATTCTAAGCGCGCACGCACCGGCACGACCTGCCGCGGGCGCGTATCCGTGAACCCGGAATGAGGTGGACGGCAACCGTCACGCGCACGTTCCACCGCAGGAAGCAGTCGTTTGGATTCCCTGAAGCAAGCCGAAGAGGCGGTCGAGACCGCCGTCCAATCGCTGTTCGGTCGCGTCACGCACTGGACCCGTCGACACCCCCGCCGCCTCGCGGCCGGCACCGCCGCCGTCCTCGCCGTCCTCGGCGGCACGGCCTTCGGCATCGCGCCGATGGCCCCCGACGCGTCGGCGCTGCCGAAGCGGCTGGTCACCGAGAGCTTCACGCCCGACCACCTCGACGCGCAACTCGACGCCCTCGCCGCCCAGCACCTGGTGCTCGCCCGCAGCGACGTCACGCGCGCCAACGAGACCGCCAGCACGCTCACGAAGCGCCTGGGCATCGCCGATCCCCAGCTCGACGCCTTCCTGCAGACCGACACCACCTCGCGCAAGCTGTGGCAGGGCCGCGCCGGCAAGCTGGTGTCGGCGTCCACCGACGATGCCGGCCGCCTGACCGAGCTCGTCGCCCGCTACCCGGCCGAGCGCGACGACCAGTTCGCGACCCACTTCACGCGCCTGACGCTCACGCGCGGCGACAGCGGCTTCGCCAGCAAGCTCGAGACCATCCCGTTCGGCAGCAGCACGCGCCTGGCCACGGGCACCGTGCGCACCTCGCTGTTCGCCGCCACCGACGACGCCAACCTGCCCGACCCGATCGCCAGCCAGCTGGCCGACGTGTTCTCCACCGACATCGACTTCCATCGCGAGCTGCGCAAGGGCGACACCTTCAGCGTCGTCTACGAGGCGCTGACCGCCGACGGCGAGCCGGTGCCGTGGAACCAGGGCGCCGGCCGCGTGCTGGCCGCCGAGTTCGTCAACGGCGGCCACCCGTATTCGGCGGTCTGGTTCGCCGACGCCGGCGGCAAGGGCGCGTACTTCGACCTGAACGGCCGCGGCAAGCACAGCGCCTTCCTGGCCAGCCCGCTCGCGTTCTCGCGCATCACCTCCGGCTTCTCGATGCGCTTCCACCCGATCCTCAAGGAATGGAAGCGCCATGAGGGCGTCGACTACGGCGCGCCCACCGGCACCCCGGTGCACGTGGTCGGCGACGGCGTCGTGGCCTTCGCGGGCCGCCAGAACGGCTACGGCAACGTCATCCAGGTGCAGCACTCGGACAACCGCATGACGGTCTACGCGCACCTGAGCAAGATAGACGTCAAGCGCGGCGAGCACGTCGCCCAGGGCGAGCACATCGGCGACGTCGGCATGACGGGCTGGGCCACCGGGCCGCACCTGCACTTCGAGTTCCGCGTCGCCGGCGTCGTCAAGGATCCGCTGACGATCGCCAAGTCCGCCGAGACGCTGACACTGAACGACGCCTCGCGCCCGCGCTTCGCGGCGCTGGCCGGCACGCTCAAGGGCGAGCTGGCGGTCGCCGAAACGCTGGGCGTGCAGCCGGCCCGCGTAGACTGACCCCTCGTCCTCTCGCAACGACGCGCCGCGTTCGCCCCGACGAACCCGGCGCGTTTCTCATCCCATGACCCTCTACATCGGTTTGATGAGCGGCACGTCGATGGACGGCGTCGACGGCGTGCTGGTCGACTTCAGCGCCGACGCCCGTTCCGGCCTGCACGTGCTGGCCGACGCCCACGCCGCGATGCCGTCGCCCCTCGGCGCCGAGTTGCTCGCCCTCAACCGGTCCGGCCCCGACGAGCTGCAGCGCGCCGCGCTGGCCGCCAACGCGCTGGCCCGGCTGCAGGCCGAGGTGGTGGCCCGCCTGCTCAACCAGACCGACACCGAGCCCCACGCCGTGCGCGCCGTCGGCTCGCACGGCCAGACCGTGCGCCATCGCCCCGGCGAGTTCGACGGCACCGGCTTCACGCTGCAGCTCAACAACGGCGCCCTGCTGGCCGAGGCCTGCGGCATCGACGTCGTCTGCGACTTCCGCAACCGCGACGTCGCCGCCGGCGGCCAGGGCGCGCCGCTGGTGCCGGCCTTCCACCGCGACGTCTTCGCCGGCGCCACGCCGCGCGCCGTCCTCAACATTGGCGGCATCGCCAACGTGACGATCCTGCCGTCCAAGGATGAGTCGGCACCCACTGACGCGTCCTCGCTGATCGGTTTCGACACCGGCCCCGGCAACGCGCTGATGGACCACTGGTGCCTGCGGCACACCGACGCCCCCTACGACGACGGCGGCCGCTGGGCCGCGTCCGGCCAGGTCGACGGGATGCTGCTGGTCGAGCTGATGGCGGACGCTTACTTCCGCAAGGCGCCTCCGAAAAGCACCGGCCGCGACCTGTTCAACGCCGACTGGCTCGCGCAGGCCCTCGCGCGCGCGGGCGGCACGCGGGCGCCCGCGGACGTGCAGGCGACCCTGCTGGAGCTGACCGCCCGCACCGCCATCGACGCGCTGCGCACCGCCGCGCCCGGCACGCGCGAGCTGCTGGTCTGCGGCGGCGGCGCCCGCAACGGCGCGCTGATGGCCCGACTCGCCGCCCTGCGGCCCGGCCTCGCGGTCGCCGCCACCGACTCGGCCGGCCTGCCCGCCCAGCAGGTCGAGGCCGCCGCCTTCGCCTGGCTGGCGAAGCAGTTCTGCGAGCGCCTGCCAGGCAACCACCCCGGCGTCACCGGTGCCGCCGGACTGCGCGTGCTGGGCGCGCTGTACCCGCACTGAAGCGGCGCCCGGAAACGACAACGGCGCCCGCAGGCGCCGTGGAACCGGAGTCGGGACGACTCAGGCCGAGAAGCTCGAGCCGCAGCCGCAGGTGCTGGTGGCGTTCGGGTTCTTGATGACGAACTGCGCGCCCTGCAGGTCTTCCTTGTAGTCGATCTCGGCGCCGGCCAGGTACTGCAGGCTCATGGCGTCGATCAGCAGCGTGACGCCGTTCTTGGTCATCTGCGTGTCGTCCTCGGCCACGGCCTCGTCGAACGTGAAGCCGTACTGGAAGCCGGAGCAGCCGCCGCCCTGCACGAACACGCGCAGCTTCAGCTCGGGGTTGCCTTCCTCGTCGACCAGTTCCTTGACCTTGGCGGCGGCGCTGTCGGTGAAGACCAGCGGGCCGGGCATCTCGGCGGTGGCGGGGTTGAGTTCGGCGGCGACGGCGCTCATGGGGATCCTTGCGGGTGCGGGTTCGTTACAGGCTCTATTGGGCCACAAACGGGGCCAGCGTGGCGCCGCTGTGGCTATTCCAAGCCCGGCCGGAGCGAAAAAGCCGCGAAATCAGACCTCGTTGGCGGCCGCCAGCTTGAGCAGCGGGCGCTCGACGTCGGCCTCGCCGCCCGACACGTGCTTCATCACGCCATCGATGGTGGCGCCCTGATGCATTTCAAGGGACTCGTAGTGCACGTCGCCGACGATGCGCGCCTTGTGCTGCAGCTCGAGCAGCACGGTGGCGACGACCGGGCCCTGGACCTGGCCATTGATGATCACGTGCCCGGCCATGATCTTGCCCTGCACGCGCGCGTTCTCGCTGATGACGAGCAGGCTGGACGGGTCGGTGGCGACGACGTCGCCCAGCACCTCGCCGTCGACGCGCAGGCCGGCGTCGAAACGCAGCTCGCCGTGGACCTGGGTGCCTTCGCCGATGAGGCTGCGGATGGCGGGTTGCTTCTTGCGGTTGAACATGGCCAGAACTCCTCTGGAACCCGCCCTCGCGGATCCACCTTTTGCTTCCGCGGCGCCCTGGCGGCGCCCGCGGCCCGAACGATCGTTGTCGTGAGGTTCGAAGGACCCTGCCCGGCGGCCTACAGCTTGAGCGTCTGCAGGGCGCGCACGGCGCCTCCCGCGTCGGTGACCTTGACCTGCGCGCTTTTTATCACGGCGCCGGCCGGGCAATCGACCATGCCCTCGACCCGTGCGTACTGCTTGACCTGCAGCGGCTGGATCGTGGCGGACGGGGGCGACGTCCAGGGCTGGCCGTCGACCGTGCCGCTGAGCGTGAGCTCGTAGCGGCCATTGAACTGTACGGCGTTGCGGCCGCCCTGCATCACCAGGAGCTGGTAACGGACGTGACCAGGTGCGGCCACCTCGACCTTGAAGCCGCGCACGGCCAGGCCCTCGGGGATGCCGCCGCCCTGCGGGATCAGCTGCTGGAAGAAGCCCAGGTCGGCCTTGAGCGCCAGCTTGTCGGCCTCGCTCTGGCGCAACTGCGCGGCCAGGCGTTCCTCGGCGGCCTTCTCGGTCTTGAGCAGGCTTTCGGCCGTGTTGGCGACTTCCTGCGCCTTGTCGCGCTCTTCCCGCAGGCTCGCCTGCTCGTCGCGCAGCCGCGCCAGCTCGGCCTTGGCGCTGCGGTCCAGGCCCGCGAGGTCCTTGCCCGTCTCGAACGCCCACAGGGCGATCGCGGCCGAGAAGCCCAGCACGATCGCGCCGCTGAGCCAGCGGATCGGCCAGGGCAGGTGACGCCGCACGCTGACGCGCGGGGTCGAGAGTCGGCGACGAAGCAGTTTCCAGCGCATGAACGGCGTAACCGGGGCAACAAAATGGAAACGAGGGCCGGATGTGCGAAGGGCCGCTGGAAAGCGGCCCTTCTCGATACGGCGACCGGACGGCGAACCGTCCGGCGTGCTGCAGTTTAGCGCTTGCTGAACTGCTTGCGGCGACGGGCGCCGTGCAGACCGACCTTCTTGCGCTCGACTTCGCGCGCGTCGCGCGTGACGAAGCCGGCACGGCTGAGGTCGCCCTTCAGCGCGGTGTCGTAGTCGATCAGCGCGCGGGTGATGCCGTGGCGGACGGCGCCGGCCTGGCCGGACTCGCCGCCACCGTGCACGTTCACCTTGACGTCGAACGTCAGTTCGTTGTTCGTCAGCATCAGCGGCTGCTTGACGATCATGATGGACGTCTGACGGCCGAAGTACTCTTCGACGGTCTTGCCGTTGACCATGATCTTGCCTTCGCCCTTCTTGATGAAGACGCGCGCGACGGACGACTTGCGACGGCCCGTGCCGTAGTTCCAATTACCGATCATCGCGGCTCCTTAGATTTCCAGCGCCTTGGGCTGCTGAGCGGCGTGCGGGTGCGTGGCACCGGCGTAGACCTTCAGCTTCTTGATCATCGCGTAGCCCAGGGGACCCTTCGGAAGCATGCCCTTGACGGCCTTCTCGATGGCGCGGCCGGGGTGCTTGGCCTGCATGTCCTTGAACTTGGTCGCGTAGATGCCGCCGGGGTAGCCCGAATGACGGTAGTACACCTTGTCCTCGGCCTTGTTGCCGGTGACGCGGATCTTGTCGGCGTTGACGATGACGATGAAATCGCCGGTGTCGACGTGGGGCGTGTAGATGGGCTTGTGCTTGCCGCGCAACCGGAGTGCCACTTCACTGGCAACACGTCCGAGCACCTTGTCGGTGGCGTCGATCACAAACCACTCGTGCACCACTTCGGCCGGCTTGGCGCTGAAGGTCTTCATGAGTGTTCTCTTCTGGAGAGTAGGCGCGGCCATTCGAATGCTCCGGTTCCGTCCTGGTGGCTCTCGGCGCTGCTCGTGTGGCAACCTCTCGAACCGGAACGGATCCGACGTCTTCTGCGGCCCGACACGGAGTCTGGCCGTTGCCTGGAGATCCCAGGCGCATTCACCCCGCCGCAAAACGGGAAGCCCGCTAGTATCGCACAAGTCGGGGAAATGTCCTAGCCCGCCCCGGACTGGCGCGCAAACCCGCGGTCGGCGGCCGTCCGGACGGGACTAGACTGGGCTCCCTGGAACGCCTCGCGCCCGCGCCACGACGCCCGGTGCGGCCCCCGGCGAAGACCCGAATTGGCATGCTGCAGGGCAGCATTGCCGGCCACGCGGCCGGCGCGATCCGTGTAAAGTCCTTCAGGGTAAACACTGAGGAAATCGTCATGGGCCATCCCGGCCGACCCTCGTCCGAGACTCCGGAAGACCGCACGTCCGCCGACAGCGACGGCCTGGACACCGTCCCGGCCGCGTCGCCGCGTCCGCGCGTGTTCGCCTGGGTGCCCATCCGCTCGCTGTCCGAGCGCCATCGGCCGCGCATCCTGGCGCACCTGCTGGCGCTGGACATGACCGACCGCTACCTGCGCTTCGGCTACGCCGCGGCCGACGACCAGATCCGCCGCTACGTCGAGCGCATCGCGTTCGAGCGCGACGAGGTCTTCGGCGTCTTCAACCGCCGCCTCGAGCTGATCGCGCTGGCCCACCTCGCCTACGACCCGTCGGTCGACGCCGAGCCCGCGCGCGCCAGCGCGGCCGAGTTCGGCGTGTCCGTCAACGTGCACGGCCGCGGCCGCGGCCTGGGCGCGCGGCTGTTCGACCACGCGGTGCTGCGGGCGCGCAACCGCGGCGTCGACACCATCGTCATCCACGCGCTGTCCGAGAACGCGGCCATGCTGCGCATCGTGCGCAACGCCGGCGCCGTCATCGAGCGCACCGGCGTCGACGCCGAGGCCCACCTGCGCCTGCCGCCCGACAACCGCGCCTCGCGCCGCGCGGGCGAACTGGAGGAGCAGCTGGGCGAACTCGACTACCAGTTCAAGCACGGCGCCAGCCAGATGGCCGGCTTCGAATCCGGCGAGAACGGCAGCTCGGGCCGCTGACCGCGCCGCCGGCCACGTACCATGGCCGCATGACCGAGTTCGCCGACCGCGCGCCCTACGCCCGCCTGACCCCGCACCAGATGCTGGACGCGCTCGCCGCGGCCGGCTTCCCGATCACCGGCGGGCTGATCCAGCTCAACTCCTACGAGAACCGCGTGGTGCAGGCCGCGCTGGAAGGCGGCGGCGCTGTCGTCGCCAAGTTCTACCGGCCGCGGCGCTGGAGCGACGCGCAGATCCTGGAGGAGCACCAGTTCGCACGCGAGCTGGACGCCGACGACCTGCCGATCGCCGCGCCGCTGGTGCTGGCGTCGCCGTACGCGAACCCGTGCCTGGGCCTGGTCGGCGAGCCGGCGACGCTGGGCCACTGGCAACCGGAGGTCGACCCCGATGACGACGACCGCACGCCCTCGCCCGTCTACCGCTTCGGCGTCGCCCCGCGCCGCGCGGGCCGCGCGCCCGAGCTCGAGAGCCCGCACACGCTCGCGTGGCTGGGCCGGCTGCTGGGCCGCCTGCACACGGTCGGCGCGCGGCGCCCGTTCGTGCATCGGCGCACGCTCGACTGCGACACGTACGGCAGCGACGCCATCGCGCGCGTCGAGGCCAGCGGGCTGCTGACGCCGGCGCAGTCGGCGACCTGGCTCACCGTCGCAGGCCACGCGGTGGCCGCGGCGCGCCAGGCCTTCGCCGCCGCCAGCCCGCTGCGCGGCATCCGGCTGCACGGCGACTGCCATCCCGGCAACATCCTGTGGCGCGACGAGGGCGAGCACCTCGGCCCGCTGTTCGTCGACCTCGACGACGCCTGCATGGGCCCCGCGGTGCAGGACCTGTGGATGCTGCTGTCGGGCGACCGCGAGGCGATGCAGGGCCAGCTGTCGCACGTGCTGAACGGCTACCGCGCGTTCATGGACTTCAACCCCGCCGAGCTCGCGCTGATCGAGCCGCTGCGCGCGCTGCGCATGATCCACCACAGCGCGTGGCTGGCCGACCGCTGGGACGATCCGGCCTTCCCCGCGGCGTTCCCGTGGTTCGGCACGCCGGCCTACTGGGACCAGCAGGTCACGCAGCTGCGCGAGCAGCTGGAGCACATGACGCTGCCGCCGCTGCTCGCGTTCTGACGTCGCGTCAATGTGCCAGCGGCAGGCTGGCGATCGGCACCGAGTGCAGGTGCGGTGCCGTCGGGTTGCTGGCGAACCACAGGCCGTCGAGGACGACCCGGCCGTAGCGCACGTGCACGCGGCCCAGGCGCTCCCACTCGTGCAGGATCTGGCTGATGCGCTGGCGCGTGACGCCCAGCAGCTGGGCGAGCTGCTCCTGCGGCAGGTGCAGGTTGATCGCGACGTCGGCGCCGTCGCGCTGGCCGTGGCCGTTGGCCAGGTGCACGAGGTGCATCGCCAGGCGCTCGTCGAGCGAGAACGCCGTCCACGATTCGAGCGCGAGGAACATCAACCGCGAGCGCTGGCAGTAGAGCTCGACGAAGTGACGATACAGCACGGGGTATCGATCCAGCAGGCCCTCGAACTGCGCGGCCGAGACCGAGAGCAGCGCCGTCGGGCAATGCGCGACGGCGTCGTGCGGGCGCGGCAGGCGGTCGAACAGCGAGGTGTCGCCGAACCACGCGCCGGGCTGTAGGAAGGTCAGCAGGCCCTGGCGACCGTCGGGGCCGCTGGCGCCGAGGCGGATGGCGCCGGCCAGGATGCCGTACCAGGCGTCGCCCGGCCGGTCCTTCGCGTAGACGACCTCGCCTTCGTTGAGATGGCGCAGCGTGGCGACGTCGAGCGCCTCGTCGCGCGGCGCGGCGGGCAGCGCGCGGAACCACGGGCTGTCGAGCATCGTCTGCCGCTGGGCGGCCGTGAGACGAGCCATAGGGGTCTTCCCTTTTTGAATTGCAAATCAGTGACAGACGCTGCACCGCCGCAAAAGTACGATCGTTCGCACTGAGGTTGCGGGGTTCGAACGCGATGTTCGACTCGTCTGCGCCCGCTGCCTATCCGCAGTGCTACCCATGCCACGACGCCCTTCGCCCGCGCCACCGCCGCGCAGGCCCGGCATCCCGTCACGCCTCAGTTGAGACCGTATCGACACAGATCGAACCTGGAGGGTTCGGCGTGGGCGCGCTCGCCCGTGCCGCCCGCACGGGAGTCTTGCACGGGCTCCCGCCACTCAAACGCTTGACGGAGACAACCGCAATGAACAAGACGATCCTGAAATGGCTCACCGTGGCCATGCTCGCCCTGTCCGCCCTGCCCTCGTGGGCCAGCGGGTACGCGCAGACCAAGTACCCGATCATCCTGGTGCACGGCCTGTTCGGCTTCGACAACATCGGGCCGCTGGAATACTTCTACGGCATCCCGGAGGACCTGCGCGCCAACGGCGCCCAGGTCTACGTCGCGCAGGTCGCGGCGGCCAACTCGACCGAGGTGCGCGGCGAGCAGCTGCTGACCTACGTCAAGCAGGTGCTGGCCGTGACCGGCGCGTCCAAGGTCAACCTGATCGGCCACAGCCACGGCGGCCCGACCGTGCGCTACGTCGCGTCTGTGGCGCCGAACCTGGTCGCCTCGGTCACCAGCGTCGCCGGCCCGAACCAGGGCGCGGCGCTGGCCGACGCGCTCAACGGCACGCTGCCGGCGGGCTCGCTGTCGCGCACCGTGGTCGCGACGGTGGTCAACGGCTTCGCGTCGCTGATCGGGCTGATCTCCGGCGACAACGCGTCGCAGAACTCGTCGGCCGCGCTGAACTCGCTGTCCAGCGCGGGCATGGCCGCGTTCAACGCCGCGCATCCGGAAGGCCTGCCGACGACGTCGTGCGGCAGCGGCCCGGAACTCGCGTCCAACGGCGTGCGCTACTACTCGTGGAGCGGCGCGCAGCCCTACACCAACGCGCTCGACCCGCTCGACCCGGCGCTGGCGCTCACCGCGCTGGTCTACAACGGCGCGAAGAACGACGGCCTCGTCGGCTCCTGCAGCAGCCACCTGGGCACCGTGATCCGCGACGACTACGGCATGAACCACCTCGACGAGGTGAACCAGACCGCCGGCATCGTCAACTGGTTCGAGGTCGACCCCAAGAGCGTCTATCGCGCGCAGGCCAACCGCCTGAAGAACCTGGGGCTGTGAGATGCGCCCGCGCCAGGCTACCCTGACCTGGGTGGCGGGCGTGGTCGGCGCGGCGGCGCTGGTGGCGGTCGGCGTGCGGGGCCTGCCCGCCGCGACCTCGCCGGCGCCCGTCGCGCGCGAGGCGGCGCCCGCCGTCGCCACGTCGCTCGCCGGAACCACGCCCGACGGCGCCGCGCGCGCGTCGGCCGACGACGCGCTCGTGCTCGATCCGTCGCTGATCCGCCTGTTCGACTACTGGCTGACCACCGTCGGCGAACGGCCCCTGGCCGCGATCACGGCGCAGGCCGGGCACGACCTGGACGGCCGCCTCGGCCCGCACGCCGCACGCCAGGCCAAGGACCTGTTCGCGCGCTACGTGCAGTTCAAGGAGGCGCTGAAGGCGCAGCATCCGGCCCAGCCTGTGGGCCGCAGCGTCGACATCCTGCGCGAAGGCCTGCGCCGGATGCTGGCGCTGCGCGCGTCGTACTTCAGCGAGGCCGAGTCGCAGGCGCTGTTCGGCCCGCAGGACGCCGACGCCTCCGCCGCGCTGGCGCGCATGGCCGTCGAGCAGGATCCGGCGCTCGATGCCGCGCAGCGCAGGCAGCGCCTGGCCGAGCTCGACGCGCGCCTGCCCGCGGAAGCGCGCGCGGCGCGCGAGGCCTCGCTGTCGGTCGTGCATCTCGAAGATGCCGCGCAGCGGATCCGCGCCGACGGCGGCAGCGAGGACGACGTCTACCGGATGCGCGCCGCCGCCACGTCGCCCGAGGCCGCGAACCGCCTCGCCGAGGTCGACCGCCAGGAGGCCGCATGGAAGGCGCGCATCGCCACGTACCAGGCGCAGCGCAGCGAGGTGCTCGCTGCGCCCGGCGACGAGGCCGCGCACGCGGCGGCGATGGGCGAGTTGCGCAACCGGCTGTTCACGGCGGATGAACAGCGCCGGCTGGCGGCATACGGAGGTTGAGCGGGCGGCTGAAATACATGACACGCGCTGGCCGATTTCGGCGCGCAGCATCGGGCATCCCCAACCCCTGGAGCCCGCCATGACCACCGCCCCCGCCGCCCTCGCCTGCGCCGCCCTCTGCGCGGCGACCGCCCTCGCGCCCGCCCCCGTGCGCGCGCAGGACGCGCCCGTGCACGACGGCCTGCACGACTTCGACTTCCTCATGGGCCAGTGGCACGCGCACCTGCGCAAGCGGCTGCATCCGCTGACCGGCTCGACGCAATGGATCGAGTACGAGGGCACGTCGGTGATGACGAAGATCTGGGACGGCCGCGCCAACATGGAGGAGTTCAAGGTCGCGAGCATCCCGCGCGACGCGCAGGCAGCGGCCGCCGCGAAGCGTCCGGCCATCGACGCGCAGACGCTGCGCCTGTATGACCCCGCCACCGGCCTGTGGAGCATCTGGCTGGCCGACGCCGCGCACGGCAAGCTGTCGGGCCCGCCCACGGTGGGCTCGTTCCACGACGGCCGCGGCGAGTTCCTCGACGCCGAGGACTTCGACGGCCGGCCCATCGTCGTGCGCTACGTGTGGACGCGCCCGACGCCGACCACCGCGCGCATGGAGCAGTCGTTCTCGCCGGACTGGGGCCGCACGTGGGAGGTGAACTGGATCTGCGACCTGACGCCGCAGACGTGAGGCACCTGGAATGAAGACGCCGCGCCGGCTCGCGTGGAGCGCGGCGCGGCGTCGCGTTCAGGCGCCGGTCAGTGGCCGCCGACGAAGACGAAGCGCACCAGGAAGACGGCGCAGATGATCCACGACATCGGATGCGCCTCGCGCCACTTGCCCGTGAACAGCTTCAGCCCCGCGTACGTGATGAAGCCGAAGGCCAGGCCGTTGGCGATCGAATAGGTCAGCGGCATCGCGAGCGCCGTGACCACGGCGGGCACCGCTTCGGTCGTCTCGTTCCAGTCCAGCTCCGTCAGCTCGCGCAGCATCAGGCTGGCGACGTACAGCAGCGCGGGCGCCGTCGCGTAGGCGGGCACCACGCCGGCCAGCGGCGAGAAGAACAGGCAGGCGAGGAACAGCACCGCCACCGACACGGCCGTCAGGCCCGTGCGGCCGCCGGCCTGCACACCCGCGGCGCTCTCGATGTAGGCCGTGGTGCTGGAGGTCCCCAGCAGCGAGCCCGCGAAGATGGCGCTGCTGTCGGCCAGCAGGGCCTTGTTCATGCGGTGCATCTTGCCGTCGGTCACGAGGCCGGCGCGGCGCGCGACGGCCATCAGCGTGCCGGTGGCGTCGAACACCTCCACCAGGAAGAACACCAGGATGACGTTGAACACGCCCACGCCGAGCGCGCCCATGATGTCCAGCTGCAGGAAGGTCGGCGCGATCGACGGCGGCAGCGACACGACGCCGTCGAACTTGTTGCCCGCGAAGAAGAACGACAGCGCGGTGACGCCCAGGATGCCGATCAGGATCGCGCCGCGCACGCGCAGCCGGTCCAGCACGACGACCGCGAAGAAGCCGATCACCGCCAGGATCGCGGACGGGGCGTGCAGGTCGCCCAGCGTCACGTACGTGGCCTTGGACGGCGCGACGATGCCGGCGCTCTTGAGCGCGATGATGGCCAGGAACATGCCGATGCCCACCGTGATGCCGATGCGCAGCGACTGCGGTATGCCCTGGATGATCATCTCGCGCAGCCGCAGCACGGTGGCGAGCAGGAACAGGCAGCCCGAGATGAAGACCGCGCCGAGCGCGACCTGCCACTTCATGCCCATGCCCAGCACCACCACGTACGCGAAGTAGGCGTTCAGGCCCATGCCCGGCGCCAGCGCGATCGGGTAGTTCGCGTACAGCCCCATGATCAGCGAGCCGAGCGCCGCGATCAGGCAGGTGGCGACGAAGACCGCGCCCTTGGGCATGCCCGCATCCCCGAGGATGGACGGGTTGACGAAGACGATGTAGGCCATCGTCAGGAAGGTCGTCAGGCCGGCCAGCAGCTCGGTGTTGACCGTGGTGCCGTGCCGCCGCAGGTCGAACAGTCGTTCGAGCCAGGCGGGGGCCGGCCGGGAAACGGGGGGAGCGGCGGACTCTGGCGTCACCGCGGCGTCGGGGGTCGTTGAATGCATGTTGTCTCCTGCATCGCTTCCAAATGGATGCCCGGGGGCGCATCTGCCGTGCGCTGGCCTGCGGGATGGGTCTGGCCGGGGCTGGTTTCACTCCCGGCGATAGCGCGGCACGCCGGCCACCCAGGCCGACTCCAGCAAGCGCTCGTCGCCCAGGGTCATCCAGGCGAAGAGCTTCTCGTGCAGGTCCTGCGCCAGGTCGACGCGATGCTGCATCAGGGGGGTCGAGGCCCAGTCCCACACCGCGATGTCGGCGTGGCGACCGGGCTCGAGGCTGCCGATCTCGTGGTCCAGGTGCAGGGCGCGCGCGGCGCCGCGCGTGGCGCCGTACAGGGCCTTCCACGCGGTGAGCTTCACGCCGCGCATCGCGGCCACCTTGTAGGCGTCGGCCAGCGTGCGGATCATCGACAGGCTGGTGCCGCCGCCGACGTCGCTGGCCACGGACACGTGCGCGCCCTGGCCTTCCGCGGCGAGCCAGTCGAACAGGCCGCTGCCCAGGAACAGGTTGGAGCTGGGGCTGTGGGCGATCTGCGCGCCGGTCTCGCGCAGCAGCACGCGGTCGGTGTCGTCCAGCCACACGCCGTGCGCGAGGATGGCGCGCTCGTTGAGCAGGCCGTGGCGCTGGTAGACGTCGAGGTAGCTGCGCGCCTGCGGGAACAGCTCCGCCACCCAGCGCACCTCGTCGCGGTTCTCGGCCACGTGCGTCTGCATGTAGGTGCCCGGGTGGGCCTGCAGCAACGCGGCGGCCATCTGCATCTGCGCCGACGTGCTGGTGGGCGCGAAGCGCACCGTCAGCGCGTACGCGAGGCGGTCGCGGCCGTGCCAGCGCTGGATCAGGTCGACGCAGTCGCGCTCGGCCTGGCGCACGTCGTCGCGCAGGTAGTCGGGCGCGTGGCGGTCCATCAGCACCTTGCCGGCGATGACGCGCATGCCGCGCCGCTGGGCGCCCGCGAACAGCGCGTCGGCCGACGCCTTGTGCACGGTGGGGAAGACGACGGCCGACGTGGTGCCGTGCGCCAGCAGCGCGTCGAGGAAGCGCTCGGCGCCGGCGACGGCCACCACCGGGTCGGCGTGCCGTCCCTCGGCCGGGAAGGTGTAGGTGTTGAGCCATTCCAGCAGCTCGGTGCCGTAGGAGGCGATGACGTCCAGCTGCGGGCTGTGCACGTGCGTGTCGACGAAGCCCGGCAGGATCAGGTGGCCGCGGCGGTCGACGCGCTCCCAGCCGGGCGCGGGGTCGTCGGCCTGCGCGCCGGCGATGCGGCCGTCCTCCACCAGCAGCCAGTGGTCGGGCCGGAAGCGCACGCCGCCGGCGCTGGCGGGCGCGGCGAAGCCGGGGTCGTCGGCGAAGTCGAGCAGGTCGCCGCGCAGGGCGAGGCGGGTGCGGGTCGTCATGGGGTCGGGCGTCATCGGGGTTTGGCCAGAGAGCGGATCACCTCGCGCACCTGCGTGCGCAGCCAGCGCCCGGCGCCGGAGTGATGGCTCAGCTCGTGCCACAGCTGGTAGTAGGTGAGCGCGGGAAAGCGGATCGGGCAGCGCACGATGCGCACGGGCAGCGTATCGACGTAGTGGCTGCAGAACTGGCGGCCGGTCGTGAGCACCAGATGGGAGCGCGCCGCCATCATCGGCGCCAGCGCGAAGTGCGGCGTGCGCACCGTGATGTTGCGGGCCTGGCCCTGGCTGGCGAGGTGCTCGTCGATGACGCCGCGCGCGCCGGCGTGCAGCGGCCGCGGCGCGATGTGCTCGCTCTCGAGGTAGCGCTCGGCCGTCCACCAGCGCGGGTTGCGCACGGCGGGGTGGTCGGCGGCCACCAGGCAGACGACCTCGTCGGCGAAAAGCTGGCCGATGTGCAGCTCGCCGGGCGGCTTGAGCCAGTTGCCGATCACCAGGTCGACCTCGGCGCGCGACAGGTGCAGGCGGTAGTCGTACTCGCCGGTCAGCGGCAGGATCTCCAGCGTGACGCCCGGCGCACGCGTCTTGATGCGCCCCACGAGCTCGGGCAGCACCATCGGGTCGAGCCAGTCGCTGGCGGCGACGCGGAAGTTCAGCGTGGACGAGGCGGGGTCGAAGTCCAGGCCGTGCGTGCGCGAGCCGAACATCAGCTGCGCGCTGCGCAGCAGCTCGGCGGCGGGCTCCATCAGCGCCAGCGCGGCGGGCGTGGGCACCATCCCGTGGCCGGCGCGGACGAGCAACGGGTCGCCCGTCAGCTCGCGCAGCCGCTTGAGCTTGGCGCTGACCGCGGGCTGCGTGGTCTGCAGCCGCAGCGCGGCCCGGGAAATGCTTCGTTCCGTGATCACGGTGTGGAATAGCCTCACGAGAGATAGCTCGATCTTGTCGAAAGATTCCGGCTCCGCCATACGTGGATCTCCATGGATGCTATGCAGTAAGACATATACACCGACCACGGAGATCGGAGTAACTTCGATATCGTTCCCGCCACGTTTTCCCAGCCCGAACATGCAGACCCGCCCGATCCGCTTCTTCCATCACGCCCAAGGCGCCGTCGTCGAGGTGAGCGACGCCGCGCCCACGCGCACCGTCCTGAACTGGCTGCGCGAGGACGCCCTCTGCAGCGGCACCAAGGAGGGCTGCAACGAGGGCGACTGCGGCGCCTGCACCGTGATCGTGGCCGAGCTGGCCGAACGCGCGGACAGCGTCGGCACGCCGTCGGCCGCGGCCACGGTGGTGGGCGGGCTGTCGCTGCGCACCGTCAACGCCTGCATCCAGTTCCTGCCGACGCTGGACGGCAAGGCACTGCTGACGGTGGAGGACCTCAAGCGCATCGGCGGCGGCGAGCTGCACCCGGCGCAGCAGGCGCTGGTGGAGTGCCACGGCTCGCAATGCGGCTTCTGCACGCCCGGCATCGCCATGACGCTGGCCAGCACCTACGAGCGCCACTGCGCGGCCGGCACGCGCCCGAGCCGCCAGCAGCTGGCCGACGACCTGTCCGGCAACC